>Ga0182740_1000088_pt1 | contig 160892 bp, 162 predicted proteins | sample eDN5th37CKraftBY_FD_128872 | JGI IMG/M metagenome (GOLD analysis project Ga0182740, IMG submission 128872) | Enriched backyard soil microbial communities from Emeryville, California, USA - eDNA 5th pass 37_C Kraft BY (version 2) (version 2) | ecosystem: Environmental > Terrestrial > Soil >... | reverse complement strand
CGGTGGCCGGCAGTTCCGGTTCGATGTCCTCGCCGTCGAGGGAACGCCAGGTGCCGACCTTCTTCGCGCCCTTGACCCGCCGGGCCGCGTCGGCGGCGGAGATCCGCAGCGTGCCGACCAGGAGATCGTTGACCGACCGGCACCCGAGATGCCCGGGAATTATGCGTTCGGTGGCCTCGACGACCAGTCGGTGCCCGACCGCGGAGGCCTTGCGCAGCGTGACCTCCAGGCGTTGCAGGACCCCGACGATGTCGTCGTTCGACAGGCCCGACAGATCGTCGCCGAGCAGGCCGTCGACCGCGGCGTCGAGCGCGGACAGCCGCGCCTCGACCACCGCACCCCCCACCTGGCTCGAAAGCATGTTCGAAAGTGTAGCGACGGGGCCCGACAAAAAATCCCTCCGACGTATGTCGGAGGGATTCGTTGCGAGAACTGTGGAGCTAAGGGGACTCGAACCCCTGACCCCCACACTGCCAGTGTGGTGCGCTACCAGCTGCGCCATAGCCCCTTGTGAAAATGTCCAGTGAACATGTCCACCGTGAAACTGTCTCTTCTCAAGACTACAGGCGAGAGTGTGAACTCTCGCCTGTAGTCGGAAGTGGAGCTAAGGGGACTCGAACCCCTGACCCCCACACTGCCAGTGTGGTGCGCTACCAGCTGCGCCATAGCCCCGTATTCAGTTCCTTGCTTCGCGTCCGGGGGCGAGCCCCTCGCGCTGAAAGAAAGCTACACCATCGCGCTCGGCGTCAACAAATCGGCTGGTCAGCGCGGTGATGCCGGGATCGTCTCCCGGCATCACCGCGAGTCGTCAGCCGAGTTCGGCGACCCAGTTCTCGTTGCCGAGGGCGTCGATCACGACACCGTTGTGAACGACGGCGGGGGTGCCGGCGGCACCGGTCGTGGCGAGCAACTGCCGGCCGGCCTCGGCGTCGGCGCGGGCCTGCTCGACCCGGGTGCCGTCGGCGATGCACTGCGCCGCCTCGTCGGAGACGCCGGCGTCACGTGCCATCTGCGCGAGATCTTCGTTGCTGTGGTCGCTGTCGCCGCGCTCGGCGGGCTGGTTGTCCGGGGACATCAGCGCGGAATGGAACGCCGAGTACGCGATGGCGTCACCGCTCTGCGCGACGCACTGCAGCGCCGCGACTGCACGGGTCGAGTAGTCGCCGCTGGCGGAGAGCTGATCGAGGAACGCGAGCATGTGGTAGCGCACGGCGACCCGGCCATCGTCGATCGCCTGGGCCAGTTCCTGACCGTGCTTGTGCTCGAGCTCACCGCAGTAGGGGCACATCGGGTCTTCGAACAGGTCGATGGTGGTCGCCGCGTCGGGCCGGCCGAGCAGGGCGACACCGTTGTCCGCGACCGTGACCTGCACCGCGGAGTTCTGCACACCGCCGTATCCCTCGTTGCGGGCCTTACCGCTGTTGGACTGCCACAGCACACCGCCGATGACGAGCGCGGCGATGACGAGAAGGGCGAGACCACCGAGGATGAAGGTGGACTTGCTGGACGTCGGCTCCGGCGAATACTTGACCGGCTTGACCTTCTTCGCGCTCACGGTTACTGCCCTTCGCTGCTCGGGGATTGCTGACGGGATCTCACTCTGCCATCGCGGGCTGAGCGGTAGCTGAGGACGCGCGTGAGCCCGGTCCCAGTGCCACGGGGCTGCGCGGGAACACGATCAGCCAGGCCGATAGGGCAAGGAACCCGAGGTCACGCAGGATTTCGCGGGCGTAGTCCCAGCTGTCGACGTCCGCGGCGCCACCGCCGCCGAAGCAACCGCAGTCGATGGACAGTCCCCGCGCCCACGCCGACAGGATCGCGGCGATCAGGGTGACGAGCACGACGGCGCTCACCGCGGCGACCGGACGTACCGCCAGGCCGATCAGCAGCAGCAGGCCGAGCACGAGTTCGAGCATCGGCAGCCCGGCCGCGACCGGGCGCACGATGTCCTCGGGCAGCAGTTGGTAGGCCCGGACGGCGACGATCGTCTGGGTGGGATCGGAGAACTTGATCCACCCGGAGACCAACCAGATGGCGGCCAGACCGAGCCGGGCGATCAGGCTGACGATGCGAATCCACACCTCGTCGAGGGTACCGAGCGCGGGCTCAACGGCGTATGTCGTCGGTCACCACCGGCTCGGTGACCACACCGGGCGGTGCGGTGCGCGCGAGCAGCGCCCACGGCAGTACCGCGGCGAGCAGGATCGCGCCGGTCACCGTGAACGCGACCTCGAAGGACAGGCGTTCCGCGAGCAGGCCACCGACGACCGGCCCGACCACCGATCCGACGTCGGCGGTCATCTGGAACGCCGCCAGCACCGGACCGCCACGCGCCTTGCTGCCCACGACGTCGGCGACGGCGGCCTGCTGCGGCGGGCCGAGCAGACCGGATCCGATCCCGGCGACGAGAGAGGTGACGAAGAACAGCGGCACGTCGTCGGTCAGTCCCATCCCGATCGTGGCCGCGCCGCACACCAGCAGCCCGATCAGCACGAACGGCCGCCGCCCGTAGCGGTCGGACAGGCGACCGGAGGACATGAGCACGAGGGCATTGCCGACCGCGAACACCGTCAGCGCCACGCCCGCGAGGGACGCGTCGCGCTGCAGGACCTCGACGACGAACAGCGGCATCATCGCGACCCGCACCCCGAACACGGCCCATCCGTTGGCGAAGTTCGATCCCAGCGCCGCGCGATACATCGGCACGCGCAGTGCGTCGCGCAGCCGCAGCGCCGGGGCACCGTCGGCCGCGGCCGGTTCGGCGAGTGCGGATCCGCGCAGGCTGATACCGACCACGGCAGCGGCCACCAGCAACGCGATCGCGTAGATCACGAACGGGACCCGCAGGCCGAAGCCGACCAGGGCGCCGCCGACCAGCGGTCCGCCGATGTTGCCGAGCAGGAAACTCGTCGCGTACAGACCGGAGACGCGTCCGCGCGCATCCGGCGGCGCGATCCGGATGATCAGGCCCAGTGCGGAGACGGTGAACATCGTCGAACCGATACCGCCGAGCCCCCGGAACACCAGCAGTTGCCAGTAGTTCTGCGCGAACGCGCACGCGCCGGTGGACAACGCGACGATGAGCACGCCGGTGATGTAGACGGGCCGCTCCCCCAGCTTCTGCACGAGGGCACCGCTGGCCGGCGCGAACGCCAGCCGCATCGCGGCGAACGCGGAGACGACGACGGTCGCGGCGGTGATGCCGACGTCGAAGCTGCGGGCGAACTGCGGCAGTGCCGGGGCGACGAGTCCGAACCCGAGGGCGATGACGAAGCTGGCGCTGACCAGCACCCAGATCTCCCGCGGCAGCGCCGCGTCACGTGTGCGCATGATGAGCCGATGTTAGCTTCGCGCACGACACGACCGGGGGGCCGGTCGGTCGAGCACGACCGGCGTACGGGTCAACCGAGCACGCTCGACACCAGTTCGCGCGCGGCGTCTTGCACCTGCTTCAGATGGTCGGCGCCGAGGAACGATTCCGCATAGATCTTGTAGACGTCCTCGGTGCCGGACGGCCGGGCCGCGAACCACGCGTTCTCCGTGGTGACCTTGAGTCCGCCGATCGCGGCGCCGTTGCCCGGCGCCTCGGTCAACGTCGCCGTGATCGGCTCCCCGGCCAGCTCGGTGGCACCGACCTGGTCCGCGGACAGCTTCGCGAGCACCGCCTTCTGGGCGCGGTCCGCCGGGGCGTCGACCCGCGCGTACGCGGGGCTTCCGTAGCGGGCCGCCAGATCCGCGTATCGCTGCGACGGGGTCTGCCCGGTCACCGCGATGATCTCGGAGGCCAGCAGCGCCAGCAGGATGCCGTCCTTGTCGGTGGTCCACACCGAACCGTCCTTGCGAAGGAACGACGCGCCGGCGCTCTCCTCCCCACCGAACCCGAGGCTGCCGTCGAGCAGACCCGGCACGAACCATTTGAACCCGACGGGCACCTCGAGCAGGTCGTGGCCCAGACCCGCGGCGACCCGGTCGATCATCGAGGAACTGACCAGCGTCTTGCCGACCTTCGCGTCGGTCGGCCAGCCGGGCCGGTGCCCGTAGAGGTAGTCGATGGCGACGGCGAGGTAGTGATTGGGGTTGAGCAGGCCACCGTCGGGGGTGACGATGCCGTGCCGGTCGGCGTCCGCGTCGTTGCCCGTCGCGACGTCGAACTTCGCGCGCGCCCCGATCAGCGACGCCATCGCGTTCGGCGACGAGCAGTCCATCCGGATCTTGCCGTCCGTGTCCAGGGTCATGAACCGCCAGGTCGCGTCGACGAGCGGGTTGACGACCGTCAGGTCCAGGCGGTGCCGTTCGGCGATCGCGGCCCAGTAGTCGACGCTGGCGCCGCCGAGCGGATCGGCGCCGATCCGCACCCCGGCCTCGCGCACCGCGTCGAGATCGACGACGTTCGGCAGGTCGTCGATGTACGCGGCGAGGAAGTCGTGCCGGCCCGCGGTCGCGAGGGCGCGCGTGGCGGGCACCCGGCGGACCCCGTCGAGGCCGGCTGCGAGCAGCTCGTTGGCGCGGGCCGCGATGACGGTGGTGGCGTCGGTGTCGGCGGGACCACCGTGCGGCGGGTTGTACTTGAAGCCGCCGTCGCGCGGCGGATTGTGCGAGGGCGTCACGACGATGCCGTCGGCACGCGGCCCGGTGCCGGCGTTGTGCTGCAGGATCGCGTGGCTCACCGCGGGGGTCGGGGTGTAGCGGTCGCGGGCGTCGACGACGACCTCGACGCCGCCCGCGACGAGCACCTCGAGCGCGGTCGTCCATGCCGGCTCGGACAACGCGTGGGTGTCGCGCCCGAGGAACAACGGCCCGGTGATGCCTTGCGCGGCACGATATTCGACGATCGCCTGGGTGGTCGCGAGGATGTGCTGTTCGTTGAACGCACCGTCGAGGCTCGATCCCCGATGCCCGGAGGTGCCGAACACTACCTGCTGCAGCGGATCCTGCGGATCGGGCTGCACGGTGTAGTAGGCGGTGACCAGGTGCGCGAGGTCCTCGAGGTCGCCGGGTTCTGCCGGTTGTCCTGCTCGTTCGTGCACCATGGGGTCCTCCTCGTCGACAGCGGTGTCGCTCTCATGCAGCAGCGTCGCTCTACAGCAGTGTCGCTCTCATACTGCCCGGGGCCGACCGGGCGCGCGCGACAACACGGATCAGGCAGTGAGGGTGTACCCACCCCACGCCGCGGCAAGCCCGGCGACGACGCTGACGACGACGTAACCGATGCCGGTGAGCGGGCGCCGGATCCGGGTGAGGCCGACGGCTTCGACCGCGAACGTCGAATACGTCGTGAGGCCACCGCAGAATCCGGAACCGAGCAGGGCGAACAGATCCGGGGACAGTGCGGCGGCCCCGGACAACGCCCCGAGCAGGGCGCACCCGAACACGTTCACCGCGAGCGTCGCGAGCGGAACACTGCGATACGACCGGATGTACCGTCCCGCCAGGTAGCGGACCACGGCTCCGGCTCCGCCGCCCAGCGCGACGAACAACACGGTCACCGCGCCGCCCTTCGCCGGTGTAACCGCTCGCCGATGGCCATTCCGCACCGCGCCGCGATCAGGGCGCCGGTGAGCGTGATCGCCACGTACGCCACCGCAACCGCCGGGTTGCGGACCGCGTCGACCGCGAACGTCGAGAACGTGGTGAAGCCGCCGAGCACACCGATTCCGAGGAACAACCGCAGCAACCGGTCCGGGCCGACCATCGCGGCGAGAATGCCGAGCAGCAGCGAGCCGGCGATGTTGATCGCGGCGATCGTCCACACGCCGGGGAACGCCGTGGACAGGCCGTAGCGCGCGACCGCGCCGAGTGCTCCCCCGGCCGCGACCACCGCGACCGCTCGGGCCTGCACGGCCATCACCGTTCGCCGGTCACGAAGCCGGCGGGACCTTGGGACAGGGGCACAAATCAGCGAGGCTACCCTGCCGCCGCCCGGCTATCGCACGCTGGGCCGCCGCGCGTCGGTGCCGCCGGGACGCTGTGCGTCGGTGCCGCCGGGAGGCTGTGCGTCGGTGCCGCCGCGACGCTGCGCATCCGCCCGCACAACCTCGCCGAGGCGGACCAGGTCGTCGGCGAGTTCTCCGGACCGGTCACGGTGTGCGGGGATCAGATTGACGATGACCAGTTCGAACGCCCGCGGCATCGCCAGCACTTCGTAGGACATCGTGACGCGGGTCCGCTTCCCGGTGGGGTCCAGCCGGAACGTCCAGGCCGTCGCGTCGCGGGTGAGCGCCGCGGGTGCGGTACGCGAGCACGCGGGGCGCGGAGACCTCGGTGATCGTGCACACGCGGGTCCAGCGGATCGGGCCGACCCGATTGCGGCCGCGGAACCTCGCTCCGACCCTCGGGACCGTGGCGCCGTCCAGCCACTCGGCGCCGTGGCATTCGCTGCTCCACTCGCCGATGCGGGTGACGTCGGCGAGCACCGCCCAAATTTGTTCGGGGGTCGCATCCACCACGGTGTCGACACTGCCGCCGGGCGGGATCCGTGCCGTGCTCACGGCAGCCGTCCCGGGGTGCGGGTGATCGGCTGGGACGGGACGGCCGCCGCGTCGGTTCCGGACCAGATCGCGGCGAAGTGGCGGCGATTCGCGATACCGAGGACGTGGAGCAGGAAGAACCGCGGGATCGCCGACACGAGGTGGACGACGTGGTCGCGGTCGTCGGCTCCGAGTCCGTCGATGAGCCAGATCCCTTCCTTGCCCAGGGTCACCATGCTCTTGGGGGCGATGTTGGCGTCCTCGTCCCAGGTGCGCCATTGCGCGTCGGTGAGGGTTTCCGACACGACCGGCATCATGTCGAGTTCTTCCCGTTCGAGGTGTGGCAGCAGCACGTCGGTCAGTGCTGTCAGGGCGGCACTCAGCCTCGCCTGCGAATCGCTGTCGGGGTAGGTGAAAAGTGATGCCGCCGATTCGAGTTCGGTAATTGCGGGCTCGATCCTGCGGTGGTCGTCGTCCATGCTGTGGACGAGGGCCGCGGCGTCGGGGTTGAGGCGGACGACGAGCGGATAGAGCGCGGTGTCCTCCCCTTCGTGATGGTGGCGCAGAAAGTCCATCATCCACAGGATGTGGTCCGCGAGCGGGCCGCGGCGGTTGTCTGGGACGGGTCCTGCTTCCAGGACCGTGCGTGTGCGGAGCAGGTCGCGCCTGAGCGCGGAGTGGACGATGCCCATGATCCGGGTGTCGGCGGGGCCTGCGGGGTCGGAGATCATGACTTCTCCTGTATTCGAGGAGGATCAGCGTTCGAGGAGGATCAACCGGGATCCGCCGGAGCGTCGACGACGGTGCGCGGGTCCGGTCCGAGCAGTCGGATGATCGCGTCGGCAATCCAGTCGCGGTATCGCTGCGGCGTCCACCCGGAGTTCTCGACGAGGAGCAGGTAGACGTCGGGGCTGCCGACGGCCCAGAGACCGTCGACCTGGTCGGGTTCGGGATCCCGGCCGAGAACGAGTGCGGCCGCCTGCCTGAAATTGACGCGGCGACGTTCGTGCAGTGCGCGCTGCCGAGCGGCGAGATCGGCGTCTGCGGCGGCAGCGTGCGCGAAGGTGCGTTCGAGCGGGGCGACCCTGCCGTACTGGGCTGTCAGCAGGTCGGCGGCGGCGCCCGCGCGTTCCGCGAGAGTGCCGACGCCCAGTGCCAGGAACTCGGGGCGCTCGGCCACCGGGATCGGTTCGTCGTCCCCCGCCACCGCCACGTCGATCACCCGCAACAACAGGTCGGTCTTGGTTCCTGCGGTGGCATAGACGGTTTCGACGGCCACGCGGGCGCGGCGTGCGATGTCGCGCATGCCGGTCGCGGACCAGCCTCGTGTGGCGAACAACTCCGCCGCCGCGTCGAGCACGGCCTGCCGGGTGTCCGCCGCGTTCGCGCGGCGGCGGGGCGAGTTGTACGCCCGTCGCGGTGAGGCCGGGGGTGCCGACGATTCCGACTTCGGCATGCACCCATTCTGGAACAGCCATGAATTCAATACAAGGCTGTTCCAGTGCCAAAACGCTGCGAAACCGGCCGACCGGCCCGTTTCATGGATGTATGGACAAGGCGAATTGGGATTCCGAGACCCCGCTGTTCACGGAAGAGTGTGCAGCCGGCGGAGCCACCCTCGCGATCGGGCTCGGGGTGGTCGTCACCCTGTTGTTGTTGGTGTTCCTCGTTCCCTGAATCGAAAAGTTGCACCCCGCTTCTCCGGGTACAGGGGTCGGAAAAGCGGGGCGCGAAAGTGGCCGCGGCGAGCGTGTCGGGGGCGCGTCTCCACGACCACGACGGTTGAATCGACAACCACGGATCGAGCGTTACGCCCGTTTCCCACTTTTTCTTTTTTCGTAGGTCCCGGACCGAATGGCATGATCCGGGCGTGAAAATTCGCGCACTCGCCCTGGCCCCTCTGCTGCTTCTCGCCGTCGCCTGCGGATCCTCCGACCCGGATCCCGCACCGTCGACGCCGGACGCAACCCCCTCGACGAGCTCGGCTCCAGCGGCCGATGCCACCGGCACGGCAAGCAACGTGGTGACGATCGACGGCGACGCCGCGGAACCGAAGACCGCAGAGGCGATGTGCGCCGAGCTCCTCCCGATGTTCGAGACCCTGCGACAGACCCCCGGATACAACGTCGAGACCGCGGCCGAGCAGTTCCTCACGGCGACGATGAACGGCGAGAGCCTCCCCGAGGATCAGCGGGAGAACTACCGCGAAGCAGTCCGGGCCGCCGCGACGGGTGAGTGCTGACCGCTCTTCCCCCGGACGAAAAAATACCCCAGGTGAGAGACCGTATTCGATCTCTCACCTGGGGTTTGGTGGAGCTGCCGGGAATCGAACCCGGGTCCTCCGCCGCCTCACCAGGGCTTCTCCGTGTGCAGTTCGCTAAGCCTCTACTTGGATCTCCCGGTCTCGCGAACAAGCCGAGATGACGATCCCAGTCACTGTTTGATGTCCCGCCCGACTCCGTGACCGAGTCGAACGGTAGAGCTCCCTAGTCGATGCCAGGATCCGGGTCGAGAGCAAACCCGGGCTGACAGAGACGCGATCGCTGATCAGGCAGCGAGGGCGTACTCGCGCTGAGTAGACTCGGCGCTTAATTGGTTGCAATGACGCTTACGGTGGTCTCTTGCCTGCACCGACACGCTTCCCCTAGTTGAACGTACGCAGTCGAAACCGTTCAGCCCCGTACGTACCTGCGACCTTCGCAGGACTACCGACTATAACGTCCGATTCGGGTGCTGTCATTCCCATTTTTCGGTGCGTTCACATGACGCGCCTCACAGCAGTTGGAGCGCCTCCCGGCAGTCGGCTTCGACCAGCTCCATGTTCAGCGCGGCGGCGACGCTCGCTCCGGCCGCGGCGCTGACGATCAGATTCGCCATCGGATCGACGACGTTGCCGGCCGCCCGCACACCCGGAACGCTGGTGGCACCCTGCGCGTCGACCGCCACGTAACTGCCGGCCGGGGTGTCGGTCCGCGCGCACCCCAGTTGCCGCAGCACCGCGTCCCGCGGGGTGAACACGAGCGCCCCGCCCACGAACAACCGCGCCCGCTCGAGCACCCGGCCGCCGGCCAGGGTGACCTCGATGTCGTCGGCGCCTCCGGCGACCGAGACCACCGGGCCGTCGACGACCACGACGCCGCGGGCCTCGAGCCGTTCGAGTTGTTCGCCGGTGAGATCGGTCTCGGTGCGGTCCCAGCCGCGGACCAGCGTCACGTCGTCGGACCACTGCCGCAGAAGGAGCCCCTGGTGGGCCGCCATGTCCGGGGTGTTCGCCAGGACCGCGACGGGCCGGCCCTGCACCTCCGAACCGTGGCAGTAGGGACAGTGCACGACCGTGCTGCCCCACCGCTGCGCGAGTCCGGGGATGTCGGGCAGTTCGTCGGCGAGTCCGGTCGCGACGAGCAGCCGCCGGGCGGTGACGGCGCCACCGTCGTGGTCGACGACGAAGCCGTCGTCACCGGCTCGGACGCCGCGCACCCGGGCGTGTTCGATGTGGCCGCCGTAGCGCCGGACCTCGTCGCGGCCCGTCGCGAGCAACTCCGCCGGCGACCGGCCGTCGAATCCGAGATAGCCGTGCAGGTGCGCGGCGGGCGCGTTGCGCGGCGTGCCGTCGTCGAGGACCAGCACCGACCGGCGGGCCTGTGCGAGGACGAGTGCGGCATTGAGACCGGCGGCGCCGCCGCCGAGGACGATCACGTCGAATTCCATCCACCCAGCCTCCCAGCGGCCAACAAATGCGGCAATGTTCTTTGCCGTATCGGCAACGGGAGGTCATGCTGGACGCATGGACCTCACCGCCCGCCTCGCCGCGATCGGACCGCGCCTGAAGGCGTTGCGCCAGGACCGGGACATCACCTTGCAGGACCTGTCCGACGACACCGGCATCTCCGTGAGCACCCTCTCCCGGCTCGAGTCGGGGCTCCGGCGGGCGACGCTCGACCTGCTGCTGCCCATCGCCATCGCCTACCGGGTAACGCTCGACGAGCTGGTCGGACCGGAGGTCGGGGATCCGCGGGTGACGGCCCGGCCGCGCACCGTCGGTTCGATGACGGTCATCCCCCTGACCAGGCAGCCCGGCAATCTGCAGGCCTACAAGATGATCCTCACCCCCGACGACGCACTACCCGAGCCGCGCACGCACGAGGGTTTCGAGTGGTTCTACGTGCTCTCGGGGCGTCTGCGGCTGATCCTCGGCGACCGCGAGCTCACCATGAGGGCCGGGGAGGCGGCCGAGTTCGACACTCGCATCCCGCATTGGCTGGGCCCGGCCGACGACCGCCCCGTCGAACTGCTCACGCTGTTCGGTAAGCAGGGCGAACGCATCCACCTGCGGGCCAGCAGCCGCGGTGCCGGTTCCACGCGAAGCTAGTGCGCAGCGACGTTCAGCTCGCGAATGTGATCATCGCGACCGCCAGCACCATGCCGATCCGTCGATCGGGGCCGACGCGCTCGCCGAGAACCGTCGTCGCCAGCAGCACCGTCGCCGCGGGGTAGAGCGCGCCGATCACGCTGACCATCGACAGCATGCCGTGCTGGAACGCGAACATCAGCGCCGCATTGGCGACGACGTCGAGCACCGCCACGCCGGCGATGAACGGCCACAGCTGCCGTGGTGGCCGCAGCAGCATCCCGGCGCCCAGCGCGACTGCGCCCACCACCACCGATGCCGTCAGCCGCGCCATCGCCAGCGGCCACAACCCGGTTCCCTCGGGGACCTGATTCATCGCCACGAACATCAGGGCGAAGGTGAGCCCGGACGCGAACGTCAGCCACGCCACCCGAGCGGTGAACCGCGGGTGCGCGCTGCCGCCGACGTCCTCGTCGGATTCGCGGCTGACCAGGACCACCGCGAGCAGTGCGAGCGCGATACCGGCATAGGCGAGCGGGCCCGGCCGCTCTCCCAGCACGAGCCCGACGAGCACGGGTATGCCCGCCACGAGCAGCGCGGTCACCGGAGACACCACGGACATCGGTCCCTCGGCGAGCGCCTGGTAGAACCACCAGATCGCCACCCCGCCGGCGACCCCGGCGACCGCACCCCACGCCAGGGACGAGAGGGTGATCTCCCCACCCACCAGCGGGGCCACCGCGAGCACCAGCAGCAGCGACAACGGGTACGACGCGACGACGAACCGCAGCGCTGCGATGCGCCGGGAGGCGACACCCCCGACGAAGTCGCTCACGCCGTAGCCGACCGCGGCAACCAGAGCGAGCAGGACCGCAGTCAGCGGCGCATTCCCTTCACGCGGCGGCCGAGCTCACGCGTGACCTCCCGCTCGGCGGTGCGACGCGCGATGTCCTGACGCTTGTCGTAGTCCTGCTTGCCCTTCGCCAGGGCCAGTTCGACCTTGACCTTGCCGTCGGAGAAGTACATCGACAACGGCACCAGCGTCTGGTTGCCCTCCCGGGACTTGCCGACGAGCGCGTCGATCTCGCGGCGGTGCAGCAGCAGCTTGCGGGTGCGTCGCGGCGCATGGTTGGTCCACGTGCCGTGGCCGTACTCGGGGATGTGCAGTCCGCGCAGCCACACCTCCCCGTCGTCGACGGTCGCGAACGCGTCGACGAGCGAGGCCTTGCCCTCGCGCAGGCTCTTGACCTCGGTACCGACGAGGGCGATGCCGGCCTCGTAGGTGTCGAGGATGGTGTAGTTGTGGCGTGCCTTGCGGTTGGTCGCGATGACCTTCCGGCCCTTCTCCTTCACGTGCAGGCCCTTCCGGTCCACGAGCGATCGAACAGAACACCGTCCAGCATAGGAACCTCCGGCAACCGGTTATTCACGCACGTACAGGCGCAGCGTGACGTACGCGGTGATCGCGGCCATGCCGACCCCGACGATCACGAGGATCGGCGAGACGAGCACCACGTCGCTGGTGGTGATGCGGGCGACGATGTTGGCGTCGTACACGTCGGCGAGCACATCGTCGACGAAGGCGCTCTTCGCGGTGAACAACGCCGCGATCGCGAGCACCGCGCCGATCACCGCGGCGACGACCGCTTCGAGCAGGAACGGCAGCTGGGTGTACCAGCGGGTGGCGCCGACCAGGCGCATGATGCCGACCTCGGTGCGGCGGGTGAACGCCGCGATCTGCACCATGTTCGCGATGAGCAGGATCGCGGCGATCGCCTGCACCACCGCGATCGCGAACGCCGCGTTGCGGACACCGGAGAGCACGCTGAACAGCCGCTCGACGAGGTCCTTCTGATTGAGCACGCTCTCCACGCCGGGCCGGTACCCGAACTCGTCCTGGATGATGCCGAACCGGTCCGGGTCCGACAGCTTCACCTTGAACGACGCCGGGAAGCTCTCCGCGCTGACCAGTTCGGCCAGCTCCGGCTGGTCCTTGAAGACACGTTCGGTCGCGTCGGCGACGGCGTCCTCACGGTTGAGGTACTGCACCGACACCACCGACGGCGTGTTCTCCAGGTCGCTGCGCAGGGTGCGGCAGATGTCCTGTTCGCAGTCGGGGTCGAGGGTCGAGACGTCGTCGGTGAGGAACAGCTGCACCTCCACCCGATCGAGGAAGATGCTCTGGGTCTTGTCGGCCATCTGCACGACGAGCAGACCGGCACCGAACAGGCCGAGGGAGATCGCGGTGGTCAGGATCATCGCGACGGTCATGGTGAGGTTGCGGCGCAGGCCGGTCACGACCTCGCTGAACAGGAAGCTTGCTCGCATCGGGTGGGAAGTCCTTCGGTTGCCGGGCGGTCGAGAGCTGGGGGCCGGCGCCTGCTAGCGGCCGACGCCGTAGACGCCGCGCGCTTCGTCGCGGACCACCCGGCCGAGGTCGAGTTCGACGACGCGCCGGCGCATGGAGTCGACGATGTGGTGGTCGTGGGTGGCCATCAGGACCGTGGTGCCGGTGCGGTTGATCCGTTCGAGCAGCATCATGATGTCCTGGCTGGTGTCGGGGTCCAGGTTGCCGGTCGGCTCGTCGGCCATGAGCACCAGCGGACGGTTCACGAACGCCCGGGCGATCGCGACGCGCTGCTGTTCGCCGCCGGACAGTTCGCCGGGCAGCCGGTCCGCCTTGCCGGAGAGACCCACCAGGTCGAGGACCTCGGGCACCGTGCGTTCGATGATGGACCGGGGCTTGCCGATCACCTCGAGGGCGAACGCGACGTTCTCGGCGACCGTCTTCTGCTGCAGCAACCGGAAGTCCTGGAACACACAGCCGAGGGACTGCCGCAGCTTCGGCACCCGTCGCCCGGAGAGCTTGTTGACGTGGAAGTCCGCGACGTGGACGTCGCCGGACGTCGGTGTCTCCTCGCGCAGCAGCAGTCGCAGGAACGTCGACTTGCCCGAGCCCGACGGTCCGATGAGGAACACGAACTCGCCTTTACCGATCTCGACACTGACGTTGTCCAGTGCGGGACGGGTGGACGTCTTGTACGACTTGGACACATTCTCCAGGCGGATCACGACGCCATGCTAGCTGTTTGTTACCGGATGGTGACCTACTGGCCTGGAGCGACGGTGGGTTCGGTGGTGTTCGCGGTGGTGGTGTTACCGCTGTCGCCGCCCTCGAGACCGGGGATGCCGGGGAACTCGGGCAGACGGAACCGCGGCGTCTCCGTCGTCGTGGGCGCGGTCGTGGTCACCGACGGCTCCGGGACGGCCGGTACCGAGGTGGGGGCGCCCGTGGTGGTCGTCGGCGTGGTGGACTGCGGCACGGTGGTCTCCGCGGTCGTCGCGGGCGTCTCGGCGGGCGCCACGAACGGCACGTACGGCGTCTCCGAGATCACGACCGCACCCGGCTGTGCCGGGACCGCCGGTTCCTCGTCCTGGTTGAGATAGAGGTACAGCATCCACAGGCCGAGCCAGGTCACGCACATCGCCACGGTCGTGGTGCGCATTCGGCCGCCGAACAGCTTGGGCGGGATCTTGATCTGCGGTCGCGTCTTCCCGGCCGCGGTCTCGTTCCCGGCCGCGGTCCCGGTGGTCGTCACCTTGCCGGTCGTCTCTTTGGCGGGTGTGGCCGGCTTCGCCCGATCGCCGGTCTTGTTCGCGTCGCTCATGCGTCCACCTCCTCCGCCCGGTTGACGACGGACACGGTGTCGAGTTGCGGTGTCACCGTGATGCCCTTGCGTCTCAGTGCGGCGGCGATGCGTGCCCGCAGCGCGCGGCCCACCTGGAACTGCTTGCCAGGCAGTGTCCGCGCGACGACCCGGATGCTGACCTGGTCGACCTCGAGGCTCTCGACACCCATCACGCTGGGTTCGTCGAGCAGCAGTTCCCGCAACTTCCCGTCCTTGTAGGCGGCGACACCCACGTCGTGCAGGATCTCGTTGACCTCGGAGATGTCCGCGGTGACCGGCACCGGCACGTCGATGACCGCCCGCGCCCAGTCCTTGGACAGGTTGATCGCCTTGTTGATCTGGCCGTTGGGCACGATGATCACCTCACCGGCCGAGTTGCGCAGCCGCGTCACCCGCAGCGTGACGTTCTCGATGGTGCCGACCGCGTCCTGTGAGGAACCGGTGACCGAGATCTGCACGGTGTCGCCGAACCCGTACTGGCGTTCGGTGATGATGAAGAATCCCGCGAGGATGTCCTGCACGATGCGCTGCGCGCCGAAGCCGAGCGCCGCACCGAGCACGGTCGCCGGCGCGACGAGACTGCCGATCGGCAGCTGCAGGTAGTCGAACACCTTCAGCGTCGCCACGATGTAGACGAAAGTGATGACCACCCACCGCACGACCTGGGCCACCGAGTGCCGGTGTTTGGATGCCTCCGACCGCACCAGGTCGTCCGACTCCTGGTACTTCTCGTCGATGTTCCGGGTGATCCGGTTCCCGACCCAGCTCACGAACCGGGCGATGATGACGGCGCCGAGCACCGTCAGGGCGATCAGCAGGCCGTTGGTGGTCAGCCAGTCGAGCAGCGTTCTACCGGGAAACAGAGGGAGACCTCCCTGGGGTCTGTGAAGTGTCGGGTCGAGCGATTACCGGGTCGGGCGGTTACTGGTTCTGGTTCTCGCGCATGCGCCAGCGGATGCCTTCTTCGAGAAATCCGTCGATCTCACCGTCGAGCACCGCCGACGGATTGTTGACCTCGTACTCGGTGCGCAGGTCCTTGACCATCTGGTACGGGTGTAGCACGTACGAGCGCATCTGGTTGCCCCACGAGCTGCCGCCGTCGCCCTTGAGCGCGTCCATCTCGGCGCGCTCCTCCTGACGCTTGCGTTCGAGGAGCTTGGCCTGCAGCACGCGCATGGCCGAGACCTTGTTCTGCAGCTGCGACTTCTCGTTCTGGCAGGTCACGACGATGCCGGTGGGAATGTGGGTCAGGCGCACCGCGGAGTCGGTGGTGTTGACGGACTGGCCACCGGGACCGGACGACCGGTACACGTCGACGCGCACGTCGTTCTCGTCGATGTCGATGTGGTCGGTCGTCTCGACGACCGGCAGGACCTCGACCTCGGCGAAGGAGGTCTGGCGACGTCCCTGGTTGTCGAAGGGGCTGATGCGCACGAGGCGGTGGGTGCCCATTTCGACGGACAGCGTGCCGTACGTGTAGGGCGCCTTGATCGCGAAGGTCGCCGACTTGATGCCGGCTTCTTCCGCGTAGGACGTGTCGTAGACCTCGACGCCGTAACCGTGCTTGTCGGCCCAGCGGATGTACATGCGCATGAGCATCTCGGCCCAGTCGGCGGCGTCGACACCACCGGCACCGGCCCGGATGTTCACCAGGGCGTCGCGCTGGTCGTACTCACCGGACAGCAGGGTGCGCACCTCCATCGCCTCGATGTCGGCGCGCAGCGCCGCGCGTTCGGCGTCGGCGTCGGCGAGCGCGGCCGCGCGGTCGTCGCCCTCCTCGCCCTCGGCGAGCTCGTAGAGCACCGGCAGGTCGTCGAGCCGCGAGCGCAGCTCCTCGACACGGCGCAGTTCGCCCTGGGCGTGCGAGAGCTGGCTGGTGACCTGCTGCGCGTGCTCCTGGTCGTTCCACAGCTCTGGGTCGGCGGCCTGGTGCTCGAGTTCGTCGATTCGACGGCGCAGCTCCTCCACGTCGAGGACCGTTTCCACGGTCTCGAGGGTGGTCGCGAGCTCGGCCAGGTCTGCGGAAACATCGGGATGCACGATTTCCAAGGTTACCGGCTAGCGTTCTGGGCATGACCACCGACTTCACCGCCGACCTGGACCTCGCCCTGTGCATCGCCGACGAGGCGGACGCCGTCACCCGCGCCCGCTTCGGTGCGCTGGACCTCAAGGTGAGCGACAAGCCGGACCTGACCCCGGTGTCGGACGCGGATCTCGCGGTGGAGCGACTGGTCCGCGACGTGCTGGGTGCCGAGCGGCCGGCGGACGCGGTGCTCGGCGAGGAGTTCGGCGGCGACGCGGTGTTCTCCGGCCGCCAGTGGGTGGTGGACCCGATCGACGGAACCAAGAACTTCGTGCGCGGGGTGCCGGTGTGGGCCAGCCTGATCGCGCTTCTCGACGACGGCGTGCCGGTGGTCGGCGTGGTCAGCGCCCCGGCCCTGAACCGCCGGTGGTGGGCGGTCGCGGGACAGGGCGCGTGGACGTCCTTCGAGGGCGGGGCGCCGCGCCGGATCGCGGTGTCGGAGGTGACCCGCCCGGAGTCGGCGTCGCTGAGTTTCTCGAGCCTGTCGGGCTGGCGCGACCGCGGCCTGCGCGACGAGTTCATCGCCCTGACCGACGAGGTGTGGCGGGTCCGCGCGTACGGCGACTTCTTCTCCTACTGCCTGCTCGCGGAGGGCGCCCTGGACATCGCGCTCGAGCCGGAGGTCTCGCTGTGGGACCTGGCCGCGCTCGATGTGTTGATCCGCGAGGCCGGGGGCCGGTTCACCGACGTCGAGGGCGTGGACGGCCCGCACGGCGGCAGCGCGGTCGCGACCAATTCGGCCCTGCACGACGACGTGCTCGCGAGGTTGCGTCCGGCGCACTGACCTGCGTCGGCGCGGTCGCCGGAAGCTTCTTACTCCGTAGTAGACACTCTTCTTACTCCAGAGTAAGGTTGGTGGGGTCCGATCCCATCGAGAGACTTCTGGTGATCATGAGCAAGCAAGACAGTGTGGCCCGGACCCCCCGACGCGATACGTCTGCGGTCGGCCTGAACCCGGTGAAGCGGGACGTCATGGGCGCCGCGATGCGCGTGCTCACGCGAATCACCGGTTCGGAGCTGGCGGATCGCTATAACTTCCGTCAGACCATCGACCGGGCCACGTACCAGTCCACCAAGACCGGCTTCAAGACGCTCGGTGCCGCCACCCGCGCGTTCAAGAAGGTCTCCGGCGGCGGTGCGCCGCAGCGCCTCGACGCACCGAAGAGAAGCGACTTCTTCGATCTGACCCCCACCGACGATCAGCAGATGATCGTCGAGACCGTCCAGGAATTCGCGGCCGAGATCCTCCGGCCCGCGGCCCACGACGCCGACGAGGCCGCAGCGGCGCCCACCGACCTGCTCGCCCGCGCCGCCGAGCTCGGCATCACCCTCGTCAACGTCCCCGAGGCGTTCGACGGCGCCGCCACCGAGCGCGGCACCGTCACCAACGCACTCGTCGCCGAAGCACTCGCGCACGGCGACATGGGCCTGGCGCTGCCGATCCTGGCGCCCAGCGGCGTCGCCGTCGCGCTCACCCAGTGGGGCAGCGACGAGCAGCAGAAGACCTACCTGCCCGCCTTCGCGAGCGACGACGTGCCGCAGGCCTCCGTGGTGATCGCCGAGCCGCGCGCCCTGTTCGATCCGTTCGCCCTGCAGACCAAGGCAGTGCGCTCCCCCAGCGGCTACCGCCTCAACGGCGTCAAGTCGTTCGTCCCGGCCGCGGGCAGCGCCGAGCTCTTCGTCGTCGCCGCCGAACTCGACGGCCGCCCGGCCCTGTTCATCGTCGAGGCCAAGAGCAAGGGCGTCGTCGTCGAGGCCGATCCCAGCATGGGCCTGCGTGCCGCCGGCCTCGGCCGGCTGCACCTGAACGACGTCGCGGTACCGCAGTCGGCGTTGCTCGGCTCGGACGGAACCGATTCGCTCGACACCGCCGCTGCGGACCTGCGTGCCGAGCAGTACGCCGACGCCGTGCGTCTGGCCCGTCTGGGCTGGGCCTCGCTCGCGATGGGCACCGGCCAGGCCGTGCTCGACTACGTGATCCCCTACGTCAACGAGCGCCAGGCGTTCGGTGAGCCGATCAGCCACCGTCAGGCGGTGGCCTTCATGGTCGCCAACATCAAGATCGAGCTCGACGGCATCCGTCTCATCACCCTGCGCGGCGCCTCCCGCGCGGAACAGGGCCTGTCGTTCGCCCGCGAGGCCGCGCTGGCCCGCAAGCTCGCGACCGACAAGGGCATGCAGATCGGCCTCGACGGCGTGCAGTTGCTCGGCGGCCACGGTTTCACCAAGGAACATCCCGTCGAGCGCTGGTACCGCGACCTGCGTGCCGTCGGCGTCGCCGAGGGCATCGTCCTCATCTGAGCGGTCCGACCCGAACAAGGAATCTGTAGATGATCAATCTCGAACTTCCGAAGAAGCTCAAGGCCTCTGCGAATCAGGCTCATCAGGTCGCCGCGCAGATCTTCCGCCCGGTCTCCCGCAAGTACGACCTCGCCGAGCACGTCTACCCGGTCGAGCTCGACACGATGGCCGCGATGGTCGAGGGGCTCAACGACTCCGGGCAGGGTGCGGCCGGCGCCGCGCTCGGGCGCGACGCGAAGAAGCAGGACGCCAAGGGCGGCAACGCCAACGGCGGCAACATGGCCGGACTGCTCAACGTCATCGAAACCTGCTGGGGCGATGTCGGACTGACCTTGTCCATCCCCTACCAGGGCCTGGGCAACTCGGCGATCGCCGCGGTCGCCACCGACGAACAGCTCGAACGGTTCGGCAAGGTGTGGGCCTCGATGGCGATCACCGAACCGAGTTTCGGCTCCGACTCGGCGGCCGTGACCACCACCGCCGTGCTCGACGGCGACGAGTGGGTCCTCAACGGCGAGAAGATCTTCGTCACGGCCGGTGAGCGTTCGACGCACGTCGTCGTCTGGGCCAGCGTGGACCGATCCAAGGGTCGCGCGGCGATCAAGTCGTTCGTGGTGCCGCGCGACGCACCGGGACTGAGCGTCGCCCGGCTCGAGCACAAGCTCGGCATCCGGGCATCCGACACCGCGGTCCTGGTTCTGCAGGACTGCCGAATCCCCAAGGACAACATCCTCGGTTCCCCCGAGGTGAACGTCGAACAAGGCTTCGCGGGCGTCATGCAGACCTTCGACAACACCCGGCCGATCGTGGCCGGTATGGCGATCGGCCTGGGACGGGCCGTGCTCGAGGAACTGCGCGCGATCCTGTCCGAGGCCGGGATCGAGGTGTCCTACGACATCCCGGCGAACAACCAGCACGCCGCGGCCGCCGAATTCCTGGCGCTCGAGGCGGATTGGGAAGCGTCCTACCTGCTCGCGCTGCGCGCCACGTGGATGGCCGACAACAAGAAGCCGAACTCGCTCGAGGCGTCCATCTCGAAGGCGAAGGCCGGACGCACCGGGACCGCGGTGTCGCTCAAGGCCGTCGAACTCGCCGGCACCTACGGCTACTCGGAGCGGCCGCTGCTCGAGAAGTGGGCACGCGACTCGAAGATTCTCGACATCTTCGAAGGCACCCAGCAGATCCAGCAGCTCATCGTCGCGCGACGCCTGCTCGGCAAGTCGTCGTCGGAACTGAAATAGCACCTGCACAACAGTTCTTGAAGGGAAGCCCCCGTCGCGTACCCCGGCGGGGGCTTCTCGGTCCCTGCTTCGGCAACCAATGGGCGGGTCCGAAGATCACACCAGTCGATTCTGTGTTCGGATCTGCCAGGCAGCAATCCCTGCAGCAACGCTCATCGCCGCGGCCGCCAACGCCATCAGCCACAATCCCCATCCGACTTGGGCACCTACTTCACGCCCGAACAACTCCGAATTTCTCGACGTCACCTCGTTTACGTCCACGACCGCGACGACAAGGCAGATGACGCCTAGGACGGCAGCGAAACCACAGAGGACAGTTCCCGCCGCGCCGTCCCGGACCACGACAGCAAACAACATCACCGCCGCGACGATTCCCAGCACCAATGTGATTGCACCGTCACCGTCCATGGCGGTTCGCGACATTCCAATGAATGTCATCCACGGTCCGATGCTTCCGACGATGATTCCGACTCCCGCTGCGAGAGCGGCAATTACATACGGCATATATGGCGAGCCCGGGGCTGCCGCCGGTTGGGCTATCGCCTGCGAAGTAGCCACCAACGGCGGGGCCCCTATTCGTCGAGTCTGCTGGGTCCAAGCATCCCCGTTCCACCACCGCTCCCGATTCGGATCCGTTGGGTCCGGGTACCACCCGTCGGGTTGACTCATTCACGCTTCCGTTCTGCAGGGGCGGGCGACCACCGGTGACGTGCGCCGGGAGATTCCGAACGCGGCGTGCCATTCGCGGACCTCGCACTACCTCGATCGATCGCGCGGCGAACTCCTCAATCCTCCGAATTGTGACATGCCCCATACCCGTGACGGCGAAATTTCGCTTGGCGCCAGATATTGACAGCGCCCGATGGAACCGGGTGCGCAAGGATGGCCACCAGGCCTGCATCCCTGGGGAACCCGGGCCTCAACCACGTGTTCAATCCGGATCCGTGCGACCACGGCTACGCGCTCGAAACGGCGGTCCGGACGACGACCGCCGACACCGCTGCCACGACGGCGGCAACGGCCAGGAACTCCGACACGACGGCCACCAGGGCGAGGACGACCACCGCCCATGTGTCCGCTCCCAGACCCAGCGGGTCGAGGCGGTCGGCCTGCAGCGCGGCGGCGATGTTCGCCACCGTCGCGACCGCCACCCAGCCCAGATACACGAACATGGTGCCGTCGACCACCACCGCCTCGAGTCGGGACTCCGGCCGGGTTGCCGTGAGCAACACGAAAACCCTGGCCAGAACCCCGAGCAGCGCCGCGATGACCACGACGCTGAGCCAGATCAGATCGAACTGGACGGCCAGGATCCATGCGGCATTGAGCAGCATCGACGCGGCGATCCACCACCCTGACTGTCGCTGACGCGGATTCGCGCGCTGCTGCGGCAGCGCCTGCCACGCTGCGAGCGCGATCAACCCGACGTAGATGAGCGTCCAGATCGAGAAGGCGGCGCCGCCGGGCGCGACGGCCGTCGCATCGGCCGACAATGCTCCTCCCGCCGCCTCCGAGATCGGGGTTCCGGCAACCGCTCCCGAGCCGAGGAACGAACAAAGCACCGCGACGACCGCACTCAGTGCGACAACCGTCGTGCGGATCGAGTCGGTGAGCGAAGTCGTGCCGACGTGGGACGTCATGCGATGCAGATGCCCGTCCTGGCCGTTCACGAAACCCCGAAGGGTTGTCAGAGGCGCACCGCCAGCTCGGCGACCAGGTCGCCGCGGTCCCCGACCACGACATCGGACAGTCCCAGCCAGGTCGCCATCTCCCACAGCTCGACGGCGAGGGATTCGGCGACCTCCCCGGCGTCGCGACCCGGTTCGACGAACGCGCCCGGCACGCGCAGGGCGTCGGCTCCGCGGTCGGCTTTGAGGTCGACCCGCCCCACGAGGTCACCGTTCTGCAGGAACGGGAAGACGTAGTAGCCGTGCACGCGTTTGTGGGCGGGCGTGTAGATCTCGATGCGGTACCGGAAGCCGAAGAGCCGCTCGGTGCGCGGCCGGCAGAAGACGAGCGGATCGAACGGGCAGAGCAGCGCCGTGCCGTGCGCGCGTCGCGGGATGCGGGCGGCGGCATCCAGGTAGGCGGGATCGGACCAGCCGCGCACGGTCACGGGTACGAGCACGCCCTCGTCGACGAGATCGGCCACGGCCGCCGTGGTCTGCTCGGCCGAGAGCCGGTAGTAGTCGCGCAGATCCGCGGCGGTGGCCACCCCCAGCGACCGTGCCGCACGGCGAACGAGCTCGCGGATCGCGTCGCGCTCGTCGATCTCCACGCCGATCACGTCGTCGGGGAGGACACGTTCGGCCAGGTCGTAGTGCCGGGTGAAGGCGACCCGCCGGTCGACCGACAACGCGCCGGAGGCGAAGAGCTGCTCGCAGATCACCTTCGTCTCGGTGCGTCCCCACCACGGCCCGCCGCGGCCCTGCGGCGTGATCCGCAGGTGCCGTTCGATGTCCCCGGCGGTGGCGGCACCGACCTCCCTGACGACGTCGAGCACATCCCTGCCCAGCATGGGATTCTGCTCCACCACACGTCGTTCCCCGGCCCAGCGGCCGTGGGAGTAGCGGTTCATGCGCCACCGCATCAGCGGCCAGTCGTCGACGGGGATCAGCGCGGCCTCGTGCGCCCAGTATTCGACGAGGGCGCGCGGCGACCGGCTCGTGTTCTGCCAGGCGGCGGTGTCGAGGAGTTCGCGGTCGTAACCACCGATCCGGCTGAACACCGGCATGTAGTGCGCGCGCACGGCGACCGACACCGAGTCGAGTTGAAGCAACGACGTGCGCTGGACCGCGCGCAGCACGTGACGGCGCGTGGCACGGCCGGCCGGGCGACGGTCCGCGAAACCCTGGGCGGCGAGGACGACGCGTCGGGCCGCGTCGGCGGTCAACTCGAGCACACCTCCACCCTGTCATCGACCCCCGACATCGGAGCTTCCTCCCCTACCCGGGGCGACGGTGAGCGCAAAGGTGCCCCCATCGGCTGTGATTTGGGTCACGATGTGGGTGCATCCATCGGGCACAAGGAGGTGTCGTATGTCGGCGCAGGATCTCGTCCGGAAGGTCACCGACACCGTCGGATCGCTCATGGTCATGCAGCGCGCCGGGGTACTGTCGTTCCCCCGGGTCGACCACACGGTCTCCACGCTCCTCGCGGTGCGCAAGTACGGACCGTTCGCCGGGCCGGTGCACGCCGACGTCGCACGCGGCCTCGAGGCCATCGCGATCATCGACGAACGTGGCGCGGTCAGTTACCGGAACCTCGAAGGCATGTCCAACGCGCTGGTGCGGGCCTGGCAGGCTGACGGCATCCGCCCCGGCACCGTGCTGGGTGTGATGGCACGCAACCACCGCGGCCTGGTCCTGACGATGCTCGCGTCGGCGAAGCTCGGCACGAAACTCGTGCTGATGAACACCGGACTCGCACCCCGCCAGCTCGCCGACATCGCGGCCCGCGAGAACGTCGAGACGTTCGTGTTCGACTCCGAGTTCGCCGCCGCGGCCGCTGCCCTGCCCGAGGGCACCCGCACCTATCTGTCGTGGCAGGACGAGCTGGTTCCCGGCGCACCGGCCATCGACTCGCTGCTCTACAAGTTCGATCGGTCGCCGGTCCCCGCGCCGTCGGAGCCGGGCGGATTCGTGCTGCTCACCAGCGGTACCACCGGCACCCCGAAGGGCGCGCCACGCGGCCGGACCTCGCCGTTCACATCCGCCCAGTTCCTCGACCGGGTTCCGTTGCGTCGTGGCCAGAGGATGCTCATGGCCGCGCCCGCCTTCCACGGCACCGGCGTCTCCCAGATGGCGATGGCCCTGGCGCTGGGGCAGACGGTGATCATGGCGCGCCGGTTCGATCCGCTCGAAACCCTGCGGCTCATCGAGGGCGAACGGGCGAACGTGCTGGTCGTCGTGCCCACGATGCTGCAGCGCATCCTCGACCTCGGCATCGGGAAGATCACGGAGTTCGACACCTCGAGCCTGAAGATCATCTTCGCTGCCGGGTCGGCCCTGTCCCCCGATCTGTGCCGGCGCACCCGCGAGGCGTTCGGCGACGTCCTGCACAACCTCTACGGGTCGACCGAGTGCGCGGTCGCGACGGTCGCGACCCCCGAGGACCTGCGGCGCGCGCCCGGAACCGCCGGCCGCCCACCCGTGTCGTGCCGGGTGGAGATCCTCGACGACGCGGGTAACCCCGTCACCGAACCCGGCGTGTCCGGACGCATCTTCGTCGCGAGCGGGCTGAGTTTCGAGGGCTATACGGACGGGCGGGACAAGGAACGCATCCGCGGTCTGCTCGCGACCGGCGACGTCGGTCACTGGGACGCCGACGGCTATCTCTTCGTCGACGGCCGCGACGACGACATGATCATCTCCGGCGGGGAGAACGTGTATCCGCTGGAGGTGGAGAACCTGCTGGTCGAACGCGACGACGTGCTCGACGCGGCGGTGGTCGGGGTGGAGGATCCCGAGTTCGGCGCCCGCCTGCGGGCGTTCGTGGTCCCCACACCCACAGCAGCTCGCGACCCCGAGGAGATCAAGGCGTACGTGAAGGCGAATCTGGCGCGCTACAAGGTGCCGCGCGATGTGATCTTCCTCGAGGAACTTCCCCGCAACACGACGGGCAAGCTGCTCCGCCGCGTGCTCGTCGACATGAAGATCTGACCGGTCCCCTCCGAGCGAATGTATCGCTCGGCTCCTCCAACCGAGCGAACGGTACATTCGCTCGGAAAGGCGGGGGGACGCAGGCAAAAGGAAAGGCCGGCATCCGAATTCGGATGCCGGCCTTCCGGTGGTAGCGGGGACAGGATTTGAACCTGCGACCTCTGGGTTATGAGCCCAGCGAGCTACCGAGCTGCTCCACCCCGCGTTGCAGAAACGAAGTTACACGAGCGTTCGAACCGAAGGCAAATCGCCTGCACCGCCACCTCCAGGGGACGACACCCGTCGGCCCGCCGAATCGAAAATCGGCGTCCGCCACCCGAGACAACAGGTGGAAAAGGGTGACCTGGACCACATTCCGCCCATGATTCATTTCACATAACGGGCGTGTAACAGAACGGGTGGTTGACCGTTATTTTCGACCGCCGACCTGGGGGAATGCCGTTCGACGGTCTCACCAGTTGGACACGCGTCCGCCGAATCGGGTGGGTATACGCCGACGCGACGGCTCTGTACGGTCGGTCCCGGCCCGAAACCACCGGGCCAACACCGGACTGCCGCTGCTGACACCCTGCCCCGCAGGATCCGGTGCCTACGAATCCTTCGAGGGGCAGGGACGCGGCCACGACACGCGCCCACTCCCGATCGACGCCGAATCCGGTGTGACGAGGACGCCAGGGCCCGCCGCCGTCAGCGAGCGCGGAGAGGATCCACCCGCATGACCACTCTGTTCAGCAAGCGCGGCCTGGGCATGGCCGTCGTCACCGGCGCCCTCGTCGCCCTCCCCGTCGGCCTGGCCACCGGCACCGCCTCCGCAGCCACCCACAACTGGGACGGCGTCGCGCAGTGCGAGAGCGGCGGAAACTGGTCCATCAACACCGGTAACGGCTACTACGGCGGCCTCCAGTTCTCGCAGAGCACCTGGACCGCCAACGGCGGCACCGGCAGCCCGCACACCGCGTCGAAGGAAGAGCAGATCCGCGTCGCCGAGAACACCCTGCAGTCCCAGGGTCCCGGTGCGTGGCCGGTGTGCGGTCAGTACCTGACCACCGAGTCCGCTCCCGCGCCCGCGCCCGCTCCGGCGGCACCCGCCCCGGCGCCGGCCCCGGCTGCTCCGGTCGCGCCCGAGGCCCCCGTGCCCGGCGACCAGGTGCAGCAGGCCATCGACGCCGCACACGTCCTCGCCGAGCAGAACGGTCTCGGCGCCCAGTTCCAGCAGCTGATCGACGTCGCCGGCCGCTGACCGAACGCAACGAAGCCGGGCCCCGCACTGAGTGCGGGGCCCGGCTTCGTGGTCGAACCTACCGATCAGCCGCCGGTCGCCTGGTAGGCGTCGACCGCCCTCTGGACCCGTTCCAGGGCCCGGCCGTAGGCCGCGAAGTCACCGCTGCGCTGCGCGTTGCTCAGCTCGGTCAGCGCGGCGTCGAGTTCGTTCACGGCGGCGGCCCGGTCCGCGGGCACCGGAGCCGGCGCCGCCGGCTGCGGTGCGGGCTGCGGCACGGACCCTTGCGCCTGTTCACCGTTCGCGCCCGGCTCCGCCGGTGCGGTCGGTGCCGATTCGCCGCCCGGCGCGGTGGCCGCATTGCCGACGCCACTGCCGAACACCTGATCCAGCGCGCCTGCCAGCGTCGGAGCGTAGCCGATGCGCACGCCGCCGCCCTGTCCCGGTTCGCGGTAGCTCACCAGCACCCGCGACAGTTGCGGGAACGTGGACGTACTGCCTCCGGTCGAGTTGCGTTCGGTGTACATCGGCTGGACGTACAGGATGCCGCCCTCCGCGATCGGTAGGGTGAGCAGGTTGCCGTAGTGGATGCGGTTCGACCGCTCGAGCAGCGTCCGTTCCGACGCCACCCGGGTATCGGAGATCATCGCGTTCTGCGTCTGCTCGGGACCGAACGTCTGGGTGTCCGTCGGCAACTGCAGGATCGTGAACTTCCCGTAGTCCTTCGGGTCGGCGTCCACCGAGATGTACGCCGACAGGAACTGCCGGTTGTAGCCGACCATCGCCGAGGTCAGCCGGAACGACGGCGCAGCCGTCTCCTCGTCGCCGACGAGCACGTAGTACGGCGGCTGGTTGGCGTTCGTCTCGACGGTGGGATCCGACGGCACCGACCAGAACGCGTTGTTCGTGAAGAACTCACGCGGGTCGTCCACGTGGTACTTCGCGAGCATCTCGCGCTGCACCTTGAACAGGTCCTCCGGGTACCGGAAGTGCGAACGCAACTCGTCGGTGATCGCCTCCTGCGGGGTCACCGCATTCGGGAACACACCCATCCACGCCTTCAGGACCGGGTCCTGATCGTCGACCTGGTACAGGGTGACCGTTCCGTCGTACGCGTCGACGGTCGCCTTCACCGAGTTGCGGATGTACGAGACCTCCTTGCGGGGCAGCAACCGGCCGGTGTTCTGGTCGATGCTGTCCTCGACGAGACCCTCGAGGGAACTGCGCTGCGCGTACGGATAGTTGTCGAGCGTGGTGTACGCGTCGACGATCCACACGATCCGGCCGTTCACCGCTGCCGGGTAGGCGTCGCCGTCGGCGGTCAGCCACGGCGCGACCTTGGTGACGCGGTCGCGGGGGTCGCGGTTGAACAGGATCTTCGAATCCTCGCCGATCGCGCCGGAGAACAGGATGTTGCGCTCGGCGTACTTCGCGGCGAACGCGAGCCGGTTGAACCAGTTCCCGATCGAGACACCACCGGAACCGTCGTAGGTGTACTTGTCGGTGTCGGTGTCGTACTCGCGCGGCCCGGAGTCGCCGGCGGCACCGACGATCGCGTAGTCCGGATTCGCCTGCGCAATGACCTCACCGAAGTAGATCCGCGGCTGCTCGACCGGGATCACCTGGCTGTCGGCCTTGAGCGAGGCGAGGTCGCTGACCATGTACACGGGGTATCCACTGTTGCTGTTGGCGGCTTCCTCCGCCGATTCGCTGGCGGCCGCGTTGACCCGGTTCGCCGGCGCGGCGACCAGGCCGTTGCCGTGCGTGTAGACGGTGTGGCGGTTGATCCAGTCGGTCTGGTTGCCGGTCAGGCTCGACGGGGACAGCTCGCGGGCGGCGACGATGTAATCCTCGACCTTCCCGTCCACGCTGTACCGGTCGATGTCGAGCGACTGCGGGAACCCGTAGAAGTTCTTGAGCTGCTGCTGCTGGGTGAACGTGCGCGGCAGCACGTTCGGGTCGAGCAGGCGCGTGTTCGCGATGGTCGTCAGGTCCGCGGGCACACCGCTCGGCGACGCGGTGCCGACCCCCGGATAGTCCCGGTACTCCACCTTGTCGTCGGTGATGCCGTACGCCTCGCGGGTCGCGGCGATGTTCCGTTCGATGAACGGGGATTCCTTGTCCGCGGCGTTCGGGCGCACCGAGAACTGTTCGACGACCAGCGGATACACCGCGCCGACGAGGATCGACGAGAGCACCAGCAACGCGGTGGCCAGCGCCGGGATCCGCAGATCCCGCAGCACGATCGCGGCGAAGAACGCGATCGCACAGATCACCGCGATGGCCAGCAGGATGAGCTTCGCCGGCAGCACCGCGTGGATGTCGGTGTAGCCGGGGCCGGTGAACGTGGGTTCCTTGCGGCCGCTCCACAGCAGCGTGTACCGGTCGAGCCAGTAGGCGATCGCCTTGAGCGCGACGAACACACCGGCGAGAACCGCGAGCTGGATCCGCGCGGCACGGCTGACGTTGCCGCCGCGGCCGGCGAGCCGGATACCGCCGAAGATGTAGTGGGTGACCAAGTTCGCGATGAGCGCAAGGATCACCGCGACGAACATCCAGTTCAGCAGGAACCGGTAGAACGGCAGGTCGAACGCGTAGAACCCGACATCGAGCCCGAACTGCGGATCCACGGTGCCGAACGAGCCGCCGTTGAAGAACATCTGCACGGTGACCCAGCTGGCCTGCGCGACCAGACCCGACAGCAGACCCAGCACGATCGGGATGCCGAGCCCGAACATGCGCATGCGGGTCATCACCGTGGTGCGGTATCGCGCGACCGGGTCGTTGGGACCGGCCGTGGGCACGAACACCGGCCGCGATCGATAGGCCAGCAGCATCGCCAGCCACACGACGGCGCCGACGAAGAGCGCGGTGACCACGAACAGGACGATGCGGGTCACCAGCACCTTGACGTACACGTCGCGGTACTCCACCTCACCGAACCACAGCCAGTTGGTGTATGCGTCGACGAGCCGGGGACCGAGCAACAACAAGGCCGCCACCACCAGCGCGAGGATCAGCAGAACCTTGCTGCGTTTGGACAGGGTGGGTACCCCTGATGGGGGCCTCATTCCCACGTGTCACACTCCCAACTCTTCGGCGGCGCCGGATCACGCCGCAGTTGCTCGCCCCCGTGCATCGCGCGCCGCGCGCGTACACCGGTGACCGTTTCGCCCCAACTCTACGGAACGAATCGCTCCTGCCGCCGAATCGGCGGACTCACGGAACCGGTCCCGTGAGCCGCGGTGATTCACCGCCGGCTCACGGTGCAAGGATAGGACGGTGAGTGAGCATCTTCCCGTCCCCTCCGAAGAAGGCCTGCGCCGCTGCGTCGGCGAGATCGTCGACTTCGTCGACGCCGACGGCTGGGGCCGTCCGCCGGTGATGTTCGCGCTGGTCCCGACCGCGCTGCTGGCTGCGGAGGAACCATCGCTCGGTGACCGGCTCGACGAGGGCAGCGAATACACCCCGATCGAACAGGACGCCTTCCCCGAGGACGTCGAGGGTGGCAGTCCCGCGCTCGACGAATTCCTGGCGACCACGAGCTGGCCGTCGTCGGTGGCCGGGTGTGTGCTGGTCCAGGAGATCGTGGTGTTGCCGCCCAGCGCAGAGTCCGATCTCGACGACGCACTCGCGCCGCGGCTGGCCGACGCGCACGCCGCGGACGAGGCGGCGCGGCTCGCGGCGCACAGTCATCCCGACCGGCGTGAGGCGCGCCTGATCGCGGGGGTGCTGCGCGACGGGCCGTCGCTGTGCCTGCTGCAGCTGCGCCCCACCGACGACGAGGATCCGTTCGCGGGCATCGAACTGCGCACCTACGAGAACCTGGCGCCGAACCTGGTCGCCGCGCTCTACGCGACGCTCGAACCCGACGAGGACTGACGTCCCGCGGTCACGCGCAGGTGGGTGCGTCGCCACCGGCGGCGACGGTCGCGAGGGCGTCGATCGCGTCGTCGAGCGACTCGACCCGGATCAGCTGCAGCCCGTCGGGGACGTCGGTGAGGGCCTCGGCGCAGTTGTCCGCGGGCACCAGGAAGTAGGTCGCGCCGTCGTCGACCGCGCCGTCGAGCTTGTGGGTGATGCCGCCGATCGGTCCGACCTTGCCGTCCGAATCGATGGTGCCGGTGCCCGCGACGGCGAGCCCGCCGTTGAGCGGGCCGGGGCTGAGCTTGTCGACGACGGCGAGGCTGAACATCAGGCCGGCCGAGGGGCCGCCGATGTCGGCGAGGTTGAAGGTGACGGTGAACGGCACCTCGGGCACCTCTTCGGTGGTGATCCCGAGGTAGCCCTTCTCCGGGTCACCCGGACGCGCCGCGACGGTGACCTGCACGTCCTCGTCCATGCCGTCGCGGCGGACCTGGACGGCCAGTTCCGTACCCGGTGCGGCCGCCCCGACGGCGCGCTGCACGCTTCCGGCCGTGGTCACCGGCTCCCCCGCGACCGCAACGATCTGGTCTCCCTCGCGGAACACGCCGGTCGCGGGCGCGTCCTCGCCGACCTGCGCGACCCGCACCGTCACCGGCAGACCGAGGTGGTGCAGCGCGGCGAGTTCGGCGCTGCGTTCGGACTGGGTGAACAGCGCCTGGTCGGCGGCACGGACGTCGTCCTTGCTGACATTCGGCGGATACACGGTCTCGCGCGGGGCGAGCGCGTACCGGTCGCTGATCCACACCGTCAGTGCCTGCGCGAGAGTCAGCTGGTCGTTGACGCCGACAGTGGTCATCCGCAGCTGACCGGTGGTCGTGTCGGGTTCGATGCCGTCGATCTGTACGACGGGCTTGCCGTCCGCCTCGCCGAGTGTGTCGAACGTCGGCCCCGGGCCGAGCGCCACGTACGGAACCTTCACGTTGGTGGCGATACCCGCCAGAGCCAGAAGGGGGACCAGCACCGCGAGCGGCGTCACGAACCGTCGATTCACCCGGTCCAGGGTAGCGGCAGCCGATGTTCGCGATCAGCGTGACCACGCAGGACCGATCGCCGTCGGACGCCTTGTACCGTTGGATACATGAGCGACACGCCTTTCGGCTTCTCGAACTCCGACGACGACCCGGACCGGAAGAAAGACGACAGCTCCGGCACCGGCGGGTCCGGATCCGAGGGCGGTGCGTCCGGCGGCTTCCCGTTCGGCTTCGGGCTGCCGGGCGGTGCGAACCCGTTCGGTGGTGGTGACCCCGGCGCCAACCCGTTCGGCGCCCAGGGCTTCGACCCCGCCCAGCTCGGCCAGATGCTCTCCCAGTTCGGCCAGATGCTCAGCGGGATGGGCAACGCGATGGGCACCGGCGGCACCGGGCCGGTGAACTACGAGGTCGCCATGAAACTGGCCCGGCAGCAGGTCGGGTCCTTCACGCCGGTCTCCTCCGGGGAAGCCGATGCGATCCGCGACGCGGCGCACCTCGCGGAACTGTGGCTCGACGGTGCGACAACGCTCCCGGCGGGCGCGACCCGCACGGTCGCGTGGACGCCGGTCGAGTGGCTCGAGAACACTCTCGACACCTGGAAGCGGCTGTGCGATCCGGTGGCCGAGCAGATCAACGGCATGTGGATCCAGGGCCTGCCCGAGGAAGCCCGGCAGATGGCCGGCCCCATGCTCGGCATGTTCGGGCAGATGGGCGGGCTCGCGTTCGGTTCCCAGCTCGGTCAGGCGCTCGGCCAGCTGTCGAAGGAGGTGCTGACCTCCACCGACATCGGCCTGCCGCTCGGCCCGGCCGGAACCGCGGCGCTGCTGCCCGAAGCGATCGACAAGTTCGGTGACGGCCTCGAACAGCCCGCGCAGGAGGTGCTGGTGTTCCTGGCCGCCCGCGAGGCGGCGCACCAGCGTCTGTACAGCCACGTGCCGTGGCTGCGGCAGCGGCTGCTCTCGACCGTCGAGGACTACGCCCGCAACATCCGCATGGATTTCTCCGCCATCGAGGATCTCGCGCAGGGCCTCGACCCGTCCGCGCTGACCGATCCGTCGAAGCTCGAGGAGATTCTCAAGCAGGGCGCCCTCGAACCGCAGACCACCCCGGAACAGAAGCAGGCGCTCGAACGGCTCGAAACACTGCTCGCGCTCGTCGAGGGCTGGGTGGAGACCGTCGTGTCCGACGCGCTCGGCGACCGGATCCCCGGGACGTCGGCGCTGAGCGAGACCCTGCGTCGCCGGCGTGCGTCGGGCGGTCCCGCCGAGCAGACCTTCGCGACGCTGGTCGGCCTCGAACTGCGGCCGCGCAAGCTGCGGGAGGCCGCGGCGCTGTGGCGGACACTCACCGAGCAGGCCGGTACGGACGCGCGGGACAAGGTGTGGGCCCATCCGGACCTGCTTCCCGAGTCGTCCGACCTGGACAGCCCGGCCGGATTCGTCGACCGGGTTCTCGGCGGCGACACCGGGGCGTTCGACGATCCGATCGCCCAGTTGCGGGCCGTCGAGGAACGCGAGCGCGCGGAGAAGGAGAAGGGCAACGGCGAGCAGGGCGGCGAGGCCGGTCCCGACGAATCGGCCTGACGCCCTGTTTCCGCAGGCAGCAACCGGTTTCTGCCTGTGGATAACCCGCTGATCGGGGGGCGTTGCCGGACCAGGCGGCTGTCAGACTCGACGTCATGACGTCGTCACCTGCGCACCCGTCCGGCCCCGCCCTGGACCCCTGCCTCGAACTGCTGCGCCGCCCGGACGGCACCGTCCAGCTCGGCTGGGGACCCGAGACGGGTGCCCTGCTGGCCCCACCGGAGGGCATCGACACGTTCGATCTGCTCACCGTGCTGCGGATGCTCGACGGTCGCCACCCGCGTGAGACGGTGCTCGCCCACGTCGCGGATCGCGGCATGGACGCGGCCGCGGTCGACGCGATCCTCGACGATCTCGTCGCGTGCGGGGCGCTGTGGGACCCCGCGGCACACACCGGTCCGGCCACCACGACGGAACCGCGCGTGCGGATCCACGGAGACGGTCCGATCGCCGATGCGGTCGCCGCGCACCTGACGGTGTCGTCGGTGCGGGTGTCGCGGTCCGGTTCGTATCCGCAGACCAGCGACGTCACGACCTGGAACGTGCACTGCGTACTGCTCACCGACGATCTGACGCCGGATCCGAATCTCGTCCTGGATCTCATGCGGCACCGGATCCCGCACCTTCCGGTCCGGCTCCGGGACGGCCGCGGTGTCGTCGGCCCGTTCGTGGTCCCCGGCCGGACCAGTTGCCTGCGCTGCGCGGACCTCGCTCGCACCGATCTGGATCCCGCGTGGCCGCACCTGGCGACCCAGCTGTGGGGCCGGGTCGGACGCGCCGACCCTGCCGTGGTCCTCGCGACCGCGGCGGTCGCGGTCGGGCAGATCGACGCCCTCGCGGCCGGCCGGCCGGAGAACGCGCCGATCCTGATCGACCGCACCCTCGAGGTGGACCTCGGCGCGCACCGGTTCACGACACGCCGTTGGTTCCGGCATCCGCGATGCACGTGCGGACCGATGACGGAGCCCGGTCGTGCATGATGGTGGGCGTGGCCGAGATTCCCCGTAAGAGCTCTTCCCGCACCGCCAAGCTGGCGAGCATCCCGCTCGGGATCGCCGGACGCGCCGCGGTCGGTTTCGGACGCCGACTCGCCGGCGGCGACCGCGACGAGATCGACGCCGAGCTGGCCGCGAAGGCGGCCGAGCAGTTGTTCTCCGTCCTCGGCGAGCTCAAGGGCGGCGCCATGAAATTCGGGCAGGCACTGAGCGTCATGGAGGCCGCCGTCCCGGAGGAGTTCGCCGAGCCGTATCGCGAGGCACTGACCAAGCTGCAGTCCGAGGCTCCGCCGCTGCCCGCGAAGGCCGTGCACCGGGTACTCGATCAGCAGCTGGGAACCCGCTGGCGCGAGCGTTTCTCCTCGTTCGACGACGTGCCGACGGCGTCGGCGAGCATCGGGCAGGTGCACCGGGCGGTGTGGTCCGACGGTCGCGACGTCGCGGTGAAGGTGCAGTATCCGGGTGCCGACGAGGCGTTGCGCGCGGATCTGCGCACGCTGCAACGATTCGCGGGTCTGTTCGGGACGGTCATGCCGGGGACCGATGTTCGTCCGGTCCTCGACGAGTTGACCGCCCGCACGGAGGAGGAACTCGACTACCGCATCGAGGCGGACAACCAGCGGGCCTTCGCCCGGGCGTTCGACGGCGACCCCCGCTTCCTGGTGCCGCACGTCGTCGCGAGCGCACCGAAAGTGGTCGTGACCGAATGGCTTTCGGCAACACCGCTGTCGGCGATCATCCAGAACGGCACCCGCGAGCAGCGCAACCGCGCGGGGGCGCTGCTCGCCGAGTTCCATTTCGCCTCGCCCGCCGTGGTCGGGCTGTTGCACAGCGATCCGCATCCCGGGAACTTCATGCTGCTCGACGACGGCCGCCTGGGCATCATCGATTTCGGAGCGACCGCGGCGATGCCCGACGGGCTGCCGCCGGTGCTGGGCCGGATGGTGCGCCTGGCCGTGGAGGAGCGGTTCGACGAGCTGACCGAACTGCTGTACTCGCATCGGTTCGTGTTGCCCGGCAAGGAGGTGACGGACCGCGAGATCGCGGACTACCTCCGGCCGTTCACCGATCCGATCCGCACCGAATCGTTCCACTTCACGCGGGCGTGGCTGCAGAAGGCCGCCGGCACGGCCACCGATTTCTCGAGCCCGCAGTTCCGCACCGCGCGGACGCTGAACCTGCCGCCGGAGTACGTGAGTGTGTTCCGGGTGCTGCTGGGCTCGGTGGGAATCTGCGCGCAGCTCGACGCGTACGCACCGTACATGCGCATCCTGTCGGAATGGTTGCCCGGTTTCACGGACGACCGGTCCGAGGTCCTCGAGTGATCCCCTGATCCCGAGGGCCCCGGACCGGGTCCGGAGTGGTCACGAATTCACGCGCACACCAACTGTTTCCGGGGGCGACCCCGGGGACGCTTGCGTGCGACGACGGTTCCGCGATCGAAGATCTCGCCGCCCCACACACCCCACGGCTCCGCGCGATCGAGTGCCGCCGCGAGGCAGCGCGTGCGGATGGGGCAGCCGGTGCACAGCGCCTTGGCCTGCTCGAGCTCGGCCGGGGTCTCGGCGAACCACAGGTCCGGGTTGTCCTGTCGGCACGGGAGTTCACGCACACGTGCCGCCCCGGTCCGGTCGATCGCGACGACGATCTCGGTCACGGTCACGGTCGTCGTGGTGGGCACAGTTGCGGTCGGCACAAGGGCCTCCTTCTGGCTGGTTCGGATGATGTGAGCGAACCGGTGGCCGGAAAGAAGAACGGCCACGGTCCGCTGAGCGGGGTCCGTGGCCGAAACGATGGGGCTGGTTACCGGGGAATCTCCCGGAACCGGCTTCGGGCCACGGACGAGGCGGCGGCGGCGCGGGGGCGATGCGCCTGCCGTGCGGCAGCGAGCGGCGCCACGACGCGCGCGGCGGCCAGTGCTGCTGCAGCTGCCTTGAAGCCGATCATCGTGGCCACCTCCTCACATCGTTCGCGCACGAGCTCTTCCCGTGACAACATCGTCCAGCCTAGATTCGATGCCGTCGATCGCACAAGTTATTTTCTACCTGCGGTTTTGCAGTCAGAGGGTTTTGCGGTCAGAGGGTTTTGCGGTCAGAGGTCGAGAGTGTCCGCGGTGCGTTCGCCGCGCACGAGGGCCAGCACGTCCTCGCCGTACTGCTCGAGCTTCTTCGCACCGATCCCCGGGATCGCCACCAGTGATCGGGTGTCGCCCGGCCGCTGCTCGGCGATCGCGACGAGCGTGTTGTCGCTGAACACGACGTAGGCCGGCACCTTCTGCTCCTTCGAGCGTTCCCGCCGCCAGTTCTTCAAGGCCACCAGCAGGTCCTCGTCGAGGTTCGACGGGCAGGTCTCGCACCGGCCGAGCATCGTCGACGTCGACCCCATCAGCGGCTTGCCGCACACCCGGCACTGCGGCCGCTTCTTCTTCGAGGGCGGGGGTGTCGCGATGCGGGAGGCCGGCGAGTCCTCCGGGATGAGCCCGTGCAGGAACCGGGACCGGCGCCGCGTCCGGCGACCGCCCTCGCTGCGCGACAGCGCCCACGACAGGTGCAGGTGGACGCGGGCGCGGGTCACCCCGACGTACAGCAGGCGGCGTTCCTCCTCGATGCCCGCCTCGTCCGGCGGGGTGTTGCTGTCGCCGGTGACATGGCTGATGGGGAGCATGCCGTCCGTGAGTCCGACGAGGAACACGGCGTCCCATTCGAGGCCCTTGGCGGCGTGCAGCGATGCGAGGGTCACGCCCTGCACGGTCGGTGGCTGCCGAGCTTCGGCGCGTGCCGCGAGGTCGCGCAGCAATTCGTCGAGGGTGAGTTCGGGCTGGTGCTCGAGCAGTTCCTCGGTGAGCTGCACGAGCGCGGTCAGCGACGCCCAGCGTTCGCGGGCCTGCGCACCCGCCGGTTCGGTGTCGGTGAGGCCTAGCGGCACCAGGACCGCGCGGACGAGGGTGAGGAGCCCGGTGCCCCGGCCCGATTCCTCGGGCAGGTCGTCGCGATTGTGCACCTGCCGCAGCGCGTTGACGGCCTGCCGCACCTCGTCGCGCTGGAAGAACCCTTCACCGCCGCGCACCTGATACGGGATCCCGGCCTCGGTGAACGCCTGCTCGTACACCTCCGACTGCGCGTTGATCCGGTACAGCACCGCGATCTCCGCGGCGTCGACCCCGTCGCGCAGCAGCTTGGCGATCGCCTTCGCGACGGCGGTGGCCTCGGCCGGTTCGTCGTCGTACTCGGCGAAGTGCGGCTCGGGGCCGGGCGGGCGCTGCCCGATCAGCTGCAGCCGGGTGCCGGCGATGCGGCCGCGGGCCGCGCCGATCACCCGGTTGGCGAGGTCGACGACCTGCGGGGTGGAGCGGTAGTCGCGTTCGAGGCGCACGATCGTCGCATCGGGGAAGCGCCGGGTGAAGTCGAGCAGGTACTTCGGGGTGGCGCCGGTGAACGAGTAGATGGTCTGGTTGGCGTCGCCGACGACGGTGAGGTCGTCGCGGTCGCCGAGCCACGCGTCGAGGACGCGCTGCTGCAGCGGGGTGACGTCCTGGTATTCGTCCACGACGAAGCAGCGGTACCGATCGCGGAACTCCTCGGCGACGGCGCTGTTCTCCTCGAGCGCGCTCGCGGTGTGCAGCAGCAGGTCGTCGAAGTCGAGGTACATCCCCTCCTCGCGGACCTTGAGTTTCTCGTAGATCTCGTAGACCGCTGCAACCCGGGAAGCCTCGGCAGGGGGTTCGCGGCGGACCCGCGCGACCGCGGCCGGATAGTCCTCGGGCGCGATGAGCGAGCCCTTCGCCCATTCGATCTCCGAGAGCAGGTCGCGCACCGTGTCCGTGTCGGTCGCGAACTTGGCGCGGTGCGCGGCCTGGGACACGACCGCGAACTTGCGGTCGAGCAGCTGCCACGGGATGTCTCCGACGACCTGCGGCCAGAAGTAGCGCAGTTGCCGCAACGCGGCCGCGTGGAAGGTGCGGGCCTGCACCTGGGGGCCGGATCCGCCGACTCCCAGTGCACGCAGGCGGGACCGCATCTCCCCCGCCGCGCGGGCGGTGAAGGTCACCGCGAGGACTTGGCCGGCGGAGACGTGACCGGCGGACACGAGGTGCGCGATGCGCCGGGTGATGGTGCGGGTCTTGCCGGTGCCGGCGCCGGCGAGTACACATACCGGGCCTCGCGGGGCGAGTACCGCCGCCGCCTGCTCCGGGTCCAGCCCGTCCACCGCCGCATCCACTCGCATGGCCTCCATCATGGCAGTGCGTCCCGACAGCCGGTTGCCGCGACTCCCTCGACGCCTGTGGCGCAGAACACATTCGGCACCCCGTCGGGAACAGATCCGCCTCGATGTGGTGTTCTCGCCAGCATGACGATCGAAACCCCCGCCCTCACGATGTACTCGACCACCTGGTGTGGCTACTGCCGCCGTCTGAAGACGCAGCTCGATGCGAACGGCATTGCGTACACCGAGATCGACATCGAGGCCGATCCGGCCGCCGCGGAGTTCGTCGGCAGCGTCAACGGGGGCAACCACGTCGTCCCGACCGTGAAGTATGCGGACGGCAGCACCGCCACCAACCCGTCGCTGGTCGAGGTCAAGGCCGTGCTCGGCCTGTAGCTTCTGTTCGTATCCGCTCGGTCGCCAGTCATCCGCCGACGCAATCGTCAGAGTGGACGACTGACGGCCGAGCGGATCCTGTAGGTCGGCGAACTCAGGCGTTCGCCCAGCCTTCGAGCATGCCGCGCGCGATCGAGATCGACCCGGGCAGCAGCAGCGGCGCGTCCTCGGGCGACGCCCAATCCCCGACCTCGAGGGCCGCGTGGACCTGTTCGCGGGTGAACCAGAACGCCTCGGCGATCTCCCCGTCCTGGAACTCGAACGGCTGGTCCGGGTCGGCGACCGCGGCGAACCCGAGCATCACCGACCGCGGGAACGGCCACGGCTGGCTGCCCAGGTAGCGGACGTCACGCACGTCGAGTCCGACCTCTTCTCGGATCTCCCGGACCACGCAGGATTCGAGGGATTCGCCGGCCTCTACGAATCCGGCGAGCACCGAGAAGCGTCGCTCCGGCCAGGTCGGTTGCCGGGCGAGGAGCACGCGGTCGCCGTCGTCGTGCACGAGACAGATGATTGCGGGGTCGGTGCGCGGGAACTCCTCGTGACCGGTGACGGTGCTGATGCGCGACCATCCCGACATCGTCGGTTCGGTCACGGATCCGTCGATCGCGCTGTACCCGGCCTGGTCGTGCCAGTTGAGCAGCGCGACTGCGCTGACCATCAGGTCCGCGTCGGCACTGTCGAGACGCTCCCCCAGCCGACGCAGGTCGGCGACCTTCCCGGTCTGCGCGAGCACGCGGACGGCCCAGATGTGCCGGTCCTCGCGCACCCCCAGGAACACCGCGCCCGGTTGCGGTTCGGGCCCGAGTTCGACGGCCTTGCCGAACACGATCTGGTCGCCGTCCACCGGCACCTGACCACGACGGTCGACGCGCAGCAGCCGGGCCTGCGCCCAGCCCGCGCGCAACGCCTCGGCGTCGGAGCGCAATTCCTCGGCACGGTCGACGACGGTGCGGGAGAGCAACGGGGTGCCGGACAGTTCGAAACGGGTCACGCCCTGCACCTTATCCGCGCCTCGCGCCGGCGGATCAGGCAGACACCCGGCGGATGTAGAGCAGTTTGTCGTTCGCCTCGACCGCATCGACCTCCGGGGCGCCGATGCGCAGCAGGCGGCCGTCGCGGACGACGCCGAGCACGATGTCGGACAGGTGCCGCGGCGATCCGCCGACCTCGCCCGGTTCGACGTCGCGCTCGGCGATCGCGAACCCGGCCTCCGGGGTCAGCAGATCCTCGATCATCTCCACGACATTCGGGGTGGTCGTCGCGATGCCGAGCAACCGTCCCGCGGTTTCCGACGAGATGACCACCGAGTCCGCGCCGGACTGGCGCAGCAGATGGGTGTTCTCGGATTCGCGGATCGCGGCGACGATCTTCGCCTTCGGCGCGATCTCGCGGGCGCTGAGTGTCACCAGCACGGCGGTGTCGTCGCGGTTCGCGGCGACGATGACCGCCGACGCGTGCTGCACCCCGGCCAGGCGCAGCACATCCGACTTCGTCGCCGACCCCTGCACCGTCACCAGCCCCTGCCCGGCCGCCGTCTCCAGCACCACCGGGTCCATGTCGACGACCACGATGTCCGACGGTGAAATGCCGTCACCGAGCATGGCGTCGACAGCAGTACGGCCCTTGGTGCCGTAGCCGATGACGACGGTGTGATTACGCACTTTGCGCCTCCAACGCTGAATCTTGAATGCCTGGCGGGAATTCTCGGTGAGCGCCGACAGGGTCGTACCGACCAGGACGATGAGGAAGAAGATCCGCAGCGGGGTGATCACCAGGACGTTGATCAGCCGCGCTTCCGGTGTGAACGGGGTGACGTCGCCGTATCCGGTCGTGGAGAGCGAGACCGTCGCGTAGTAGATGCAGTCGAGCAGGGACATCTCGTTGTCCTGCACGTCGCGGTACCCGTCGCGGTCGATGTAGACGACGAGAACCGCCAGCGCCAGTGCGGCGAGCGCGTACCCGATCCTCCGGGCGATCGCCACGCCGGGGCTCTGCTGTTCCTGCGGCACACGCAGGACGCCCACCAGCGCGAAATCCGGGCGCTCGGTGAGCTGATCGGAGCGGCTGAACCGCGCGCGCAACCTGCCGGGCATTGCGTGGACTCCACCTCTTCGTCGTCGGTTGCCCGCACCGGAACGTGCAGACATCGCGTCGCAGCCTACGCTCAGAGGGCTACCGTGGCTCACATGTCCACGCAACCGGCCCGCGCGCCCGCCCTGCGGCTCGCCGCGCTGCTGCTCGGCTCCGGAACACTGCACTTCGTTCGCCCGCAACCGTTCGATCGGATCGTGCCCAGGGCGTTGCCGGGCGACGCCCGTGCCTACACCTACGCGTCGGGTGCGGCGGAACTGGCCGTCGGTACCGCACTGGTCGTTCCGCGCACGCGCCGGCTCGGGGGTGCCCTCGCCGCGGTGCTGTTCGTCGCGGTGTTTCCCGCCAACATTCAGATGGCCGTGTCGTGGCTGCGCAGCGACCGACTCTTGCCCGCGGCAAAGGCAGCCGCGGTCGCGCGACTGCCCTTGCAGATTCCGTTGGTCACCGAGGCCGTGAAGGTGTGGCGACGCTCGCCCCGCACTCAGACGCGGGGCCGGCGGTAAGCGGCCCGCGCCCACAGCCAGCCGGCGAGGGTCAGGCCCACACACCACGCGACGGCGATCCCGGCGGTCGCCGCCTCCGGGCCGGTGCCGGCGAGGAGTCCACGGACGGTCTCGATGATCGGTGTGAAGGGCTGGTATTCGGCGAACACGCGCACCGCGGTGGGCATGGTCTCGACCGGCACGAACCCACTACCCAGGAACGGCAGGAGCAGCAGGATCATCGGGGTGTTCGACGCCGACTCGACGCTGCGCGCGGCCACGCCCATCGCGACCGACAGCGAGGTGAGCGCGAGCGCGACCAGAGCCAGGAAACCCACCAGCGCAAGCCATTCGGCAGCATCTGCGCCCGGGCGGAATCCCAGGGCGACGGCCACACCGAGCACCGCCGCGATGGCCGGCATGGTTTGCACGACGGCCGCCCCGGCATGGCCGCCGAGTACCGACACGGGTGCGACGGGCATGGTGCGCAACCGCGTGACGATGCCCCCGGTCATGTCCATCGCGACGCCGATCGCGGTGGACTGCGCGACGGCCGCCGCGGTCATCACGAGCATGGTCGGCGTGAGGTACTCGAGGTAGGCGGCACGACCCCCGGCTCCCGGTGAAACACCTTCGGCGACACCGGCTCCGAAGGCGCCACCGAAGACGAAGACGAACAGCAGCAACAGCACGACCGGCATTCCGACGACGGTCACGGTCAGCGACGGGTAGCGGACCATGCGCAGCAGGCCGCGCCTGGTCATCGTCATCAGATCGCGGATGGCGCGGGTCAGGCCGGACGGGCCCGCCGGAACGAGCGCGGGAGCGAATGCGGTGGCGTCGGCGGCGGTCATCACGCCACCTCCTTCGTGTCGGTCGGTGCAGTCAGGGTGAGGAAGACGTCGTCGAGCGAACCGGCGTCGTGAGCGGCCTTGAGTCCGGCCGGGGTGTCGTGGGCGACGAGGCGGCCGCCGTGCAGGACGGCGACGCGGTCGGCGAGATGGTCCGCCTCGTCGAGATATTGGGTGGTCAGCAGCACACTCGTGCCGCCGTCGACCAGGGTCCGCACCTGGTCCCAGAGGTCGCGGCGGGCACGCGGATCCAGGCCCGTGGTGGGTTCGTCGAGGAAGACCACCTGCGGATCGCCGACGAGGGTCATGGCCAGGTCGAGCTTGCGCTGCATGCCGCCGGACAACTGCTGCGCCTGCTGGCGCGCAGCCTCGGCGAGGCCGAATCGGTCGAGCAGATCCGCGATGCGGCTGAGGCTTTCGGATCGGGGCAGGTGGAACAGATCGGCCATGAGCCGCAGATTCTCGGTTGCGGTCAGCAGCGGATCGACCGCCGACAGCTGACCGGTCACCCCGATCAGCCTCCGCACGATGTCCGGTTCACGGGCGACGTCGTGGCCCAGAACCCGCGCGGTGCCGCCGTCGGCGGGAAGCAGCGTGGACAGGATCGAGACGGTCGTGGTCTTGCCGGCGCCGTTGGGCCCGAGCAGCGCCGTGACGGTACCGGCCGGCACCGTCAGGTCGAGGCCGTCGAGCACGGTCCGGTCGCCGTACTGTTTGCGGAGCCCGGCGATCTCGATCGCCGGGGCAGGGTGGGTGGACATGAACACTCCTCGCGGTGGGACCGGGTGCCCCCGGCACCGCCGGGAGCGTCAGATGTCGAGGTCCTCGACCTCGGGTTCGGTGGCATTGACCTCCACCAGAGCGGCCAGCTCGGCGGGGACCTCCGCCCGCAGGTCCTCGAAGGTGTCGTAGACCTCGAGGATCGCGGCCGCGGGGGTTTCCCCCCACTGCTGGTCGGTCGCGAAATGCTTGCGCCAGCCGGTCAGCTGGCCGTCCTTGCCGGCGGTGTGCACGAAGCCCTTCGGCCGGGAGACGTGGACGGCGAGTTTGCCGGTGCGCGTTCGATACACGCGGTAGTGCTCGGTCCCGGTGGCGGTGGATCGGTTCCAGTCGGCCAGCAGTACTCCCTGGAACCGCTGCAGTTTCCCGGCGCCGACACCGACCCGGACGGTGATCTCCTCGAAGCCTTCCAGACGCCCTTCCTCGACCTCGACGAGGCGGTGCAGAGCCTTGGAGATCGCCGCGGAGAGATTGCCCCCGGTGAGTTCCTGGGCGCGCTGGAACACCGGCAGGTCGGCATCGGAGACGTAGATCGTCTTGTTCGGCATGAGGCCATCGTAACCATGGCACGAGTATACGTATATGTCTACGTATAGCAATACCGCCGGTTTCGGCACATTCACGTCCGACGGGAATCGCCGGCTGTCGGTCACCATTCACGTGTGGATCCCGTTTTCGAACGTGCCGACTTCGACGATTCGAGCCTGGCGCTCTTCCTGCAGGCGCACTTGGACGACATCGCCCCCACCGCACCGGCGGAAAGTCGACACGCCCTCGATCTGTCGGAGCTCCGGAACCCGGCCGCATGCGCACCGCTCCCCACCTACGAGGACGAGGAATTGCACGCGCCCTGCTCGAGCACCTGATTCAGGAGGCCGAAGGCCGAGGGGTTACACGGCTCTCGTTGGAGACCGGCTCGATGGAATTCTTCGCACCGGCGCGTCGTCTGTATGCCGGAGCCGGTTTCGTCGAGTGTCCACCGTTCGGCGACTACCTCGACGATCCGAACAGCATCTTCATGACGCTGTCGCTCGCCCGACAATGCCGGCCGGCACCGGCGGAAGCGGACCCTGCTACGAAAGCTCCTGTGGCGCTTCGCCTTCGAGTGGCGGATCCGGTTCACCGACCGCCCCGGCCGAGCGGATCAGCTGCTCGAGCTCCCCGGCGCCCGGCAGATCGGCCGGCGCGACCGTGCGGCCGGTGCGCACGTAGTGGAACGCGGCCCGCACCCGGTCGAGCGGCAGCTCGGCGGGCCGGCCGGTGTGCCGCGCGGTACGGGCGGCCATGAGCTGCGCCCACGCGAGCCGGTAGGCGGCGAGCTGCATCGCCACCGACTTCAGCTTCTCGTCGGTCGGCTCGGCACCGGTCTTCCAGTCGATGACGGTCCAGCCGCCGTCGGGATCCTCGAACACCGCGTCGATGCGGCCGCGGATCACGGTGCCGCCGATCGACGTCTCGAACGGCACCTCCACCTCGACCGGGCTGCGCTGCGCCCACGGCGACCGCAGGAACGCCTCCTGCAACCGGTCGAAGTCGGTTTCGTCGCCGTCCTCGTCGTCGGCGCCGGGCAGTTCGTCGAGATCGAGCAACCGCGTCGCGCCGTACCGACGCTCGAGCCACGCGTGGAAGGCGGTGCCGCGGCGGGCCAGCGGGTTGGGACGGAACGGCAGCGGCCGCCGCAGCCGGGCCGCGAGGGCGTCCGGGTCGGTGGCGAGGTCGACGAGCTGACTGACCGACATCTGCGCGGGCAGCACCACCTCGGCGGCGCTCTCGGCGCGGCGTTCCCGTTCGGCGAGCAACGCGTCGACGTCGGCGGCCCACTCGTCGGGATCGTCCTCGAAGCTCGCCGGGGGTGGCGGTTCGGGTGCGTCGAGCGCCGCGAGGACCAGCGCCGCCCCGCGTTCGACGTCGGCCCGGCGGGCACCGAGCGGGTCGCGCGGCCACGGTGCCGTGCGCGGGGTCGCGGTCAGCGGGTTCTCGGTGCCGGCTTCCGGTGCGGGCGCCCAGGTCTCGATCACCCCGAGGTCCGGCTGCGCCTCCACGAGGTCGTGGAGTTCGGTCAGGAACGGCGACGGGCCCTTCGGTTCGCTTCCGGACTCGGCCCAGTGGTGGCCCGAGACGAACAGGGCCCGTTCGGTGCGGGTCAGCGCGACATAGAACAGGCGGCGGTCCTCGTCGAGCTTGCGCTGCTTGAGCGCGTCCTTGTGCGCGGAGATCGTGTTCTCGAGGACCTTGCGGTCGTAGACCTCGTCGAGGTGGAGTTGCGGGACCCCCTCCGTCGCAGTGCCGTCCGCGAAGATCTCGGAGCGGTCGCCGCGCAACTGCGGCGGTAGTTCCGTGACCGAGCCGAGCCACGTCGCCGCCGCGGTCGACGACGGGAAGACCCCGGCGCTGACGTGCGGCACGGCGACGACCTCCCATTCGAGGCCCTTGGCCGAATGCACCGTGAGAACCTGCACGCAGTTCGGGTCGACCTCCACCTCACCGGGTGCGAGGCCCTGCTCGATCTGTTCGGCGGCGGCGAGATAGGCGAGCAGCCCGGGAAGCGTGGCGTTGCCACGTCCGGCGTATCCGGCGACGACGTCGGCGAACGCGTCGAGGTGCTCGCGCCCGGTGACGCTGCCGCGGGTGTCGACACGGGCCTGCGCTTCGATACCGATGCCCAATACCCGTTCGACCTCGGCGACCAGTTCGGTCAGCGGCTGCCCGAGCCGTTCGCGCAGCGACGCCAGTTCCTTCGCGAGCGCGGTGATGCGGGCATACCCGAACTCCGAATAGTTCTGCGCTGCACCGGGATCGGAGATCGCGTCGGCGAGCCCGGCCTGTTCGGCCTGCTCGCCGGGAAGAGCGGCGTCGAGTGCGTCGTCGAGGGCCGCGGTGTCGTCGACCGCCCCGGTCACCGCGTACCGACCGCCGATCGCCAGCTCTCGGGCCCGCTGCCACAGCGCCGTCAGGTCGGCGGCACCGAGCTGCCAGCGGGCACCGGTCAGCACCCGCACCGCGGAGCTGCCGGCCATCGGGTCGGCCGCCAGCCGCAGCATCGCGATGACGTCGGCGACCTCCGGGGTGTGCAGCAGACCCCCGAGGCCGACGACCTCGACGGGAAGCCCCCGGGCCCGCAGCGCCTCCGCGATGGGCGCGGCATCGGCGTTGCGACGGACCAGCACGGCAGCGGTCGGCGGCTTGTCGCGACCGTCCGCGGTGTATTCGGCGGCGATCCGGTCGGCGATCCAGTTCCGTTCGGTCTCGATGTCGGGATGCAGCGCCAGCCGCACGTCACCGGGGTCGGCGCCCGGCCGCGGGCGCAGCGTGCTGACCTCGACGCCGCCGTATCGCAGCGGTTCGGTCACGTGGTTGGCCAGGGCCAGCGCTTCCGCGGGATTGCGCCAGCTGGTGAGCAGTTCGAGGATCGGCGCGGGCCGTCCCTGCACCGGGAAGTCGGCGGTGAACCGCGGCAGGTTGGCGGCGGAGGCACCGCGCCAACCGTAGATGGACTGCATGGGATCGCCGACCGCGGTCACGGCGAGATCCGGATCCTGGCCGCCACCGAACAACGACGACAACAGGATTCGCTGGGCGTGCCCGGTGTCCTGGTACTCGTCGAGCAGCACCACCCGGAATCGTTCGCGTTCGGTGCGGCCCACCTCCGGGTGGTCCTGCGCGACCCTCGCCGCGAGCGACATCTGGCTGCCGAAATCGAGTGCGCCCTCACGCCGCAGCGTCTCCGCAAGCCGCTGCACCAGGGGCAGCAACGCGATCCGGTCGTGCTGGGTCTCGAGGTAGCCGAGCAACGCCTTCGACGGTCCACCGCGCTGCCCCGGCCCCGCCGGCAACGTGTGGATCAGCTTGTCGAGCTCGGTGTGGGCCTCACGCAGGTCGTCGGGTTCGACGAGGTGCTCGGCGAGCTGACCGGACAGCGCGAGCACGGCCTCGGTGACGGCCGCGGGGTTGCGGTCGGTGTCGAGGTCACCGTCCCACGCGCTGACGACCCGATACGCCATCTGCCACAGCTCGGTTTCCGACAGAAGCGTCGCCGACGGCTCGATCGGCAACAGCAACCCGTGCTCCCCGAGCAGGCGTCCCGCGTACGCGTGGTAGGTGCTCACCTCCGGTTCGCTACCGAGAATGCGGCTGCGCAGCTCACCGCTGGGGTCCAGGTCGCGCACCAGCCGCGAGCCGGCGAGTTTCGCGAGGCGCGTGCGGATGCGGGTGGTCAGCTGCTGGGCCGCCTTGCGGGTGAACGTCAGTCCCAGCACCTGTTCGGGGGCGACGAATCCGTTCGCGACCAGCCACACCACGCGCGCAGCCATCGTTTCGGTCTTGCCGGCACCGGCTCCCGCGACCACGAGGGTCGGCCCGCGGTGCGCTTCGATGACCGCGACCTGCTCGTCGGTGGGCGGGAACTTCTGCCCCACCGCGGCGGCCAGTTCGACCGCCCCGACGGTGCGCCCCCGCAGATCCCGAGGCGTGCTCATCCGCCGGTCACCTGCCTGCCTTCGTCGTGCGCGGGGCAGCTCGACATCACCGGGCAGTGCCGGCATCCCTCGTTGACCTGCGCGAGGAACTGCGGGCCGCGGGTGGCCGCCGCGGCCTCGTGGATCACCGTTCGCCAGCGCTCGAGCCCCTCCGCGTCCAGCGGTGGCTGCACCCGCTGGGTGGCCCCCTCCTTGTTGTGCGGCTTGGCCACGAACACCAGCCGCGCGCCGCCGGGTTCGGACGCCGGCTGCCCCTCGATCGCCCCGGCCGCGGCCGCGACCTGATAGGCGGCGAGCTGCGCGTGGTCGCGGGCGGCGTCCTTGGTCACCGGGTTCTTGGCGGTCTTGACGTCGACGACGACGGGCCGTCCGTCCGGGTCGCGTTCGAGGCGGTCGATGCGGCCGCGGAGCCGGACCCGGGGTAGGTCGTCGGACGGCGGTTCGAGGATGCCGTCGACCCCGACCTCGACGCCGACCTCGGTCAGCTCGTCGCGGGTGCCGCGCAGCCACGTCGTGAACGTGTCGAGCATCGTGCGGGTCCGCTCCAGCTCGCGGCGTGCGTACCACTGGGAACCGAGATCGACCGAGTCCCAGGCACGTTCGAGGGCGCGGTCCACCTGGTCGGGTGGGATCCGTCCGGCGAGCGCCTGCACCAGGGTGTGCACGAGCGTTCCCGCGACCGCGTGGCTGTTCTGGCCGTCGGTGCCGCCGTGCCGTTCGAACATCCACCGCAGCGGACACGTCGTGAGCTGCTCGATCGTGGACGGGGACAGCGGAACCGCCTCGGTTTCGGGATCCCACAGCGGCCGGTCGGTACTGGGGTCGGCGGTGCCGTACCAACGATCCGGATGCGCGCCGCGCACCCCCGCCCGGGCGAGCCGGGCCAGTTGTGCCGCGGCCCGTCGTTGCCGTTCCGGGTCGTGCGCGGCGACCACCGGATCGCACACCACGCTGCGCAGTTCGGCGACGAGCGCCGGCAACGCGAGCACCCGGATCCGGGCCTCGTCGGGCAGACCGTCCGGTTCGAGCGCCTCGTCGTCGGTGTCCGTGTCGTCACCGTCCCGGCCGAGCAGTTCGTCGACGAACCGCGACCGCACCAGGTCCGTATCCGCGGAGGTCGCGTCGACGGCGGTGACGAGCAACCCGCGGCGGGCGCGGCTGCACGCGACGAGGAACAACCGGCGCTCGTCGGCGAGCAGCGGCGCGGTCCGCGACAGCCGGGTAGTGCCGTCGGCTCCCCCGTCGACCCCGGAGACCGCGTCGAGGAGCGCCTCGATCCCGAGCAGGGTGCCGCGCGCACGCAGGCTCGGCCACAGGCCTTCCTGGACTCCGGCGACCGCGACGACGTCCCATTCGCGGCCGACCGCGGAGTGCGCGCTGACCACCGTGACCGCTTCGGATTCGGCGGTGGCGCGGTTGCGGACCGTGCCCGGGATCTCCTGCTCGCTGAGGTAGTCGACGAAACCGGCGATGTGGGCGCGCGGCAGCCGGTCGACGTAGTCGGCGGCGGCGTCGAACAGCGCGACGATCCCGTCGAGATCCCGGTCGGCCTGCGCCCCGGCCGGTCCACCGCGCGCGGACGCCGCCGCCCAACGGCGTTCGAGGCCGGTGGCCTGCCACGCCTCCCAGAGAACGTCCTCGACACCGCCACCACGATTCATCGCGGCGCGGGCCTTGCCGAGCACCGCGAGCGCGCCCTTCAGCGGCGCCGCTTCGACGTCGGTGAGACCGCGCATCAGGTGCGCGGTGGTCTCGGCGTCCTCCCCGTCGACGAGCAGCGCGCGCAGCAGTTCCGCGGAGTCGCGGTCTCCCCCGGCGGCGAGCTCGACGCGCCGCAGACCCCGGCGCAGTCGCCGCAGGGTCACCGGTTCGGCACCGCCGACGGGACCGGACAGCAACGCCAGTGCTTCCTCGCCGCCGAACCGCCGGCCCGACAGCGCCCGCAGCACCAGCAGCAGGCCGGCGACGCTGTGCTGACGGGCCAGCGGCAGTTCGGAGGCCGCGGTCGTCATGGGGACGCCCGCCGCGAGCAGGGCGCGGCGCAGCGGCGCGAGGACTCGCGGCACCGAGCGCACCACGATGGCCATGCGCGACCAGGGCACCTCGTCGATGAGGTGTGCGCGGCGCAGGGTGTCGGCGATCAGGGCCGCCTCCTTCGCCTGCGTCGACAACACCCGCACCCGGACCCGACCGGCTTCGGCTTCACCGGCGACCGCGGCGGCCCCGCGATGCGGCTGCAGGCCCGGCAGCCGCCGCGCGATCGAATCGCTGACCGCAGCGATGTCGGCGGCCGCGCGATGGTTGGTGGCGAGGACGATGCGCCGCTCGGGATCCGCCTCGGCGAGTTCGGTGAGGAACCTGCTGTCCGCGCCGCGGAAGGTGAACACCATCTGGTCGGGATCGCCCGCCACGGTGGCGGTGCGGGTGCCGACGCCGATGGCCTTGATCAACTGTGCCGACTGCGGATCCAGGTGCTGGGCGTCGTCGACGAGCAGGTGCCGGATGCGGCTGCGCTCGGACGCCAGCAGATCCGGATCGGTGGCGAACGCGGCGAGGGCGGCGCCGACGAGTTCGGCGGCGTCGAGGGCCGGTGCGGTGGCCTCGGGGGCTTCGAGACCGACCGCGCCGCGCAGCAGCATCACCTGCTCGTAGCGTGCCGCGAACAGGCCCGCCGCGACCCATTCGGGCCGGTCGCGTTCCTCGCCGAGCGCGACGAGGTCCTCCGGTCCGAGACCGCGTTCGTTGGCACGCAGCATCAGGTCGCGCAGTTCGACCGCGAAGCCGGTCATCCCGAGCGCGGGCCGCAGCCGCTCGGGCCACATGCCGGCGCCGTCGTCGATGTCGCCGCGCAGCAGTTCGCGCAGCACCGCGTCCTGCTCGGCACCGGTGATCAGCCGTGGCGGCGGATTGCCGTGCCGCGACGCCTGCAGCCGCAGCACCGCGAAGGCGTAGGAGTGCACGGTCCGGACGAGCGGCTCCCGGGTGGCGCGGGCACCGGTGACGGTCCCCTCGCGCAGCAGGCCCGCGGTGATCTCTTCGCGCACCGCGGTCGCGGCGCGGCGCGAATGGGTGAGCACCAGCACCGATTCCGGTTCGGCCCCGGCCGCGATCCGGGAGACCGCCAGGTCGACGAGCAGCGACGTCTTGCCGGTGCCGGGGCCGCCGAGAATCTGCCAGGGGCGCCAGCGCGGCAACGGCGGGGCATCCGCGAAGACCTTCCGCACGTCCTCGGGCCATTCGCGGCGCGGGGGCGCCGTGTCCGGTCGCTGCACCAGCCGCGCGGCCGGACGGCGCGGCCGGTCGAGCGTGCGGGTGTCGGCGTCGGTCATGTCCGATATCCCATCAGAAGGGTCCGACACGGAACCCGCACGACCCCGGCCCGGCACTCGGACAGCCTCTCGGACAGCACGGCCACGAGCGGACTGCGATAGTGATCGGCGTGAACACGCCTCCGTCACCGCTGCACACCCACCTGTTCGGACCCGCGGACGGCCCGCAGATCCTGGCCCTGCACGGGTTGACCGGGCACGGCCGCCGGTGGGAGAACATCGCGACCCGGTATCTACCGGAGGCCCGGTTCGCCGCGCCGGATCTGCGCGGGCACGGCCGGTCGCCGTGGACGCCGCCGTGGAACTTCGAGACGCACGTACAGGACCTGCTCGGGGTGCTCGACGCGCACACCACCGGACCGGTGCTCGTCGTCGGGCATTCGTTCGGCGGGGCCCTCGCGGTGCATCTCGCGGCCACCGCGCCCGAGCGGGTGCGCGGGTTGCTGCTGCTGGATCCGGCGATCGGCCTGCCGCCCGACCGCATGCAGGAGATCGCGGATCTCACGGTCCGGTACCCCGACTACACCGACGCCGCGGAAGCCCGTTCCGAGAAGGTGCACGGCTCGTGGGGTGACGTCGCCGAGGAACTGCTCGACGCCGAGATCGCGGAACATCTCGTCGAGCTGGAGTCCGGGCGGGTGAACTGGCGCCTGTTCGTGCCGGCGCTGGTGACGTCCTGGAGCGAACTGGCCCGCGACTTCGTGCTCCCGCCCGCGCACCTCCCGACGACCGTGGTGCGTGCGGCGAAGGTCCAGCCGCCGTACGTCACCGACGAATTCCGCGCCGCGCTCGCCGAGCGTCTCGGCGCGAATCTCACCGAACTCGAGATGGACTGCGACCACATGATCGACCAGGCACGGCCCGAGGAGACCGCGGCCCTGATGCGCAGGATGCTGTAGATGGCCGCGACCACCGACGCCCAGATCGAACGGGTCCGGGAACTGGTCGCGTCGATTCCCGCGGGCCGGGTCGCGACGTACGGCGACATCGCCGACGCCGCGGGCCTGTCGAGCCCGCGCACCGTGGGGTGGATCATGCGCACCGACAGCGCCGACCTGCCGTGGCACCGGGTACTGCCGGCGTCCGGGAAACCCGCCCAGCACCTGGCTCACCGTCAACTCGCGCGGCTCGCCCTCGAGGGCACACCGATCCGCGGGGACCGGGTCGATCTCGCGGCGGCCCGGCACCGGTTCTGAGCCCGTTCACCCATCGGTGCTGCGACTCCGCGCCCGTCGGCGCCGCACCCGTCGGACGACGAGGACGGCGACCGCGACGACGGCCACCACGATCACGATGCGCTGGAAGCCCGACGCGTACGGCTGGATCCGCGACCAGTTCTGTCCCAGTTCAAACCCGGCCAGCACGAACACCGCGTTCCAGATCGCGCTGCCGGCGGTGGTGAGGACCGCGAACCGCCACACCGGCATCCGGGTGACCCCGGCGGGAATCGACACGAGGCTGCGGAACAGCGGGATCATGCGCCCGAAGAACACCGACTTGCCGCCGTGCCGGTGGAACCAGTCCACCGTCCGGTCGAGATCGGCGACGTCGACCAGCGGCATCCGGTCCACCATCCGGCGGATCCGCTCCTCCCCGACCACGCGTCCAAGCGCGTAGAGGCCCAGCGCGCCGAGCAGGGACCCGAGGGTCGTCCAGATCAGCGCCGACGCCAGCGTGAAACTGCCGAGTCCGGCCGCGAATCCCGCGAGCGGCAGGATCACCTCACTGGGCAGCGGCGGGAAGAAGTTCTCGAGCGCGATCGCCAGGCCTGCGCCGAGACCGCCGAGCCGATCCATCAGCGACAACACCCATCCTGCAAGCCCGTCGGTGGGAACGTTCGGTCCGGGCGGTACGGCGGCGATGACGATCGGGCTCACCACTCCACCCTAGGCAGGCCGGTCAGTCCGGCTCGGCTGCCAGTTCCCGCAGCAGGTCCCGGGTGCGCCGCAACGACGCGCGCGGATCGTCCCCGACCGGGAACGGCGCCGCCCACACGTCGGTCACGCCGGCGGCGACCAGCGACCGCAACTGAGCCCGCACCGACATCTCGTCCCCGACGACCGCGACATCGGCAGGCTGCGATGCGCCTGCGGCCTCGAGGACGCGGCGGTAGGCGGGCACCGCGGCGTAGGAACCGGCGGTCCCGGCGCAGGCGATCCGGGCCTGCGCCACGTTGTCGTGGACCGCGACCGGCAATCCGGCGACGACACGCGGCGCGGGCCGTCCCGCCTGCTGCGCCGCGGCGTGCAGGGCGGGCACGATCCGGGACTCGATCACCGGCGCCGACGCCATCCACAGGATCGTGCCGTCGGCGTGGCTGCCCGCGACCCGCAGCATGCGTGGCGACATGGCCGACAGCAGCACAGGCACCGGATGCGCGACCGGGGTCATGCGCCCAGCGCTGCGCGTCGTCCACTCGGTGCCCCGCACGTCGACGTCGTCACCGCGGAGCAGGGCCGTGACGATGCCCACGTACTCCTCGGTGTTCGTGCCGGGCCGGTCGTAGGACAGGCCGTAGACGTCGCGGACCGAGGATTCGTGCGACGGGCCGAGCCCGAGGGTGAGGCCGGGGCGTCCCATCGCCTCGGCGGTCGCGGCCACCCGATTGGCCTGCAGCAGCGGGTGGCACGGGTAGGTCTGCAGCACTGCCGTACCCAGTTCGATGGCGGTCGTGGCCCGCCCCGCGACCGCCATCGCGGCCAGCGGATCGCCGAGCACACCACTGGCGAACCACAGCGACGCGAATCCGTCCGCTTCCGCCTGCTGCGCCTGCCGGACCACCTTGTCGGTCGACGTGGCGCCGCCTGTCAATCCGATTCGCATGCAATTCCTTTCGCCGACTTCGAGGAATACACGAAAATCCCCGCGGACGGCACCCGTTCTCACCCGCACGCACCAGTGGCCGCCGACACACCGGTCGCCCGCACCGGTCCCGGCGCGGTGCGGCAGCATGGTCGTCATGACCACGTTGAGCGGTTCCGAAGCCGTCGTCGTCGCGGGCGGACGAGCGACCCGGATGGGTGGCGTCGACAAACCGGCACTGGTCGTGCACGGCCGGCGCATGCTCGACAGCGCCCTCACCGCGGTCTCGGCCTGCCGGCGCGTCACCGTCGTCGGGCCGCACCGCGACGACCTCGCCCCCGCGATCGGCCAAGTCCAGGAGACCCCCGCCGGCGGCGGTCCGGTGGCCGCGATCGCCGCCGCCCCGATCCCCCGCGACGCACCCGTCCTGACGCTCGCGTCCGATCTGCCGTTCGTCACCGCGGACACGCTGATCGCCTTGCTCGACGCGCTGAGCGCCGATCCGGACGCGGACGCCGCGTTCGCCGTCGACGGGGACGGCCGCATCCAGTTCCTGCTCGCGGCCTGGCGCGGCGCCGCGCTCGCCACGCGCCTCGACGACCTCGGCGGGGAGGTCGCGAACCAGCCGATGAAGGCGCTGCTGCCGGACCGGTACGTGACGGTCCCCGTGTCCGGCACCGCGGACTGCGACACTCCCGAGGATCTGCACCGCGCCCGCTCCGGCCGGCCCGGAACCGTCGCCGCGAACCCGGACCGTGCACGCGAGCTCGTGCGAAATGTCATGCAGCCGTTGCCCGTTCGAAAACTGCCGGTACGCGAGTCGCTCGGCGCGACCCTCTCGGCACCGCTGGTCGCGGCGGAGGCCCTGCCGCCCGTGGCGGTGTCCGCGATGGACGGATACGCGGTCGCGGGCGACGAACCGTGGACGCTGCGCAGCGAGATCCGGCGCGCGGGCTCGGACAGCGGGTTCACCCTCACCGCCGGGCAGGCCGCGCGCATCGCGACCGGTGCGCATCTGCCGCCCGGCGCGACCGCGGTCGTGCGCGACGAACACGTCGACGTCGGCGAAGGCGGGATGCTCCGCCGCCGCCCGGATGCCCCCGTCCGCGACGACACCCGCCGGCGCGGCGAGGACTGGCAGCCCGGATTCGCTCTCGCGCAACCGGGTACGGGGATCGATCCGGCGGTCGTGTCGGCCGCACTGAGCGGCGAGGTCACCGACGTCGAGGCACGCGGACCGGTGCGGGTGCACGTCGTCGTCAGCGGCGACGAGATCCGGCGCGACGGTCCGCTGCGCGCGGGCCAGACCCGCGACTCGCTCGGGCCGGTCCTCGCGCAGTTCGTCCGGTGGTGCGGCGCCGACGCGGTGAGCGAGGCGCACCTGCGCGACACCGAGGACGGGTTCGACCGGTTGCTGCACGAAACCACGGACGTGGACGCGATCGTCGTGGTCGGCGCCACCGGCGGGGGCGCCGCCGATCAGTTACGCGGTGCGCTGACCCGCGCCGGCGCACACATCGCCGTCGAACGTGTCCGGTGCAAGCCGGGCGGTTCCCAGGTCGCTGCGGCGCTGCCGGACGGCCGAGCGGTGCTGGGCCTGCCCGGCAACCCGGTCGCGGCGATCGCCACGTTGCTGGTCATGCTGCCCGCGGTGATCGACGGTCGCACCTGCCGGACCCCGGCCGTGCCGTGGACGGCCCCACTGGCGAACGCCTCGGAGGTGGTCGGAGACGTGACCCGACTGCTGCCCGCGCGCCGACTTCCCGACGGAACATGGCTGTGCGACAACGCGATCCGGACAGCGCACCTCGCCGGGTTGATCGACCGGCAGGCGATCGCGCTGGTTCCACCGGGCGCGGCCGACGGCGATCTCGTCGAGATCGTGCCGCTGCCCCGGTGATTGCCGGTGTGCACTAGTGGCGGTTGGGACCGCCATAAAGAGACACCGGGGCCGCAGGCCCACCGACGAGCCGCGCGCCCTCGTGGTAGCGCTGCGCGAGGAGATCGACGATCGAATCGGTGACGCCGAGCGGCGCGGCGACCCCGTCGGCACCCGCGTCGGCGAGCCGGGAATGGAACAGACCGGGCGCGAGCAGATACGAGGCGATGAACACCCTGCGCGCCCCCTGCGCGCGCAGGGTGTCGACCACCTCGGGGACCCGGGGTGAACCGGTGGCGACATATGCGACGCGCACGGTGGTGCGGACCAGCGAGGACAGCATGCGGGCGGCGCTGCGCACGTCGCGCAGCGCACGCGGATCGGACGATCCGGCGGCGGCGAGGACCACTGCGTCCCCGGGGCGCCATCCGGCGGCCTCGAGCCGCTGCACGAGCACCTGAGCAAGGATCGGGTCGGGGCCGAGGGCTCCGGTCACCGACACCGCGGTGTGCCCGCTCGCCGCGACCTCCTGCGGCACGTCGCTGTGCACGTGGTAGCCGGACGCGAGGAACGCCGGCACCAGCACCGTGGGGCGGGACGAGTCGCGCAGGACCTCCGCCGGCGACGGACCGAGCACGTCCACGAACGCGACGCGGGTGGAGCCGACCCGCCCGGCGACGGCGTCGGCGAGCGAGGCGATCATGTCGACACCGCGCGGATTGCGGGTGCCGTGGGCGACGAGCAGCAACTGGGGTCGAGTCATCAGCGCATATCCTCCGGGTCGACGGCGAGGCGGTAACCCCGCTTGACGACGGTCTGCACGATCGCAGGCGCGCCGAGCGACGACCGCAGTCGTGCCACGGCGGTCTCGACCGCGTGGGTGTCTCCCCCACCGCCGGGAAGAGCGGCGAGCAGCTCCTCGCGCGCGACGACCCGTCCGGGACGGGACGCGAGCGTGCGGAGCAGGGCCATTCCGGCCGGGGCGAGGCAGCGCTTCTCCTCGTCGACGATGACGCAGCGTCCGCGCATACCCAGGACGTGCCCGCCGGCTTCGATGCGGACCGCCCGGCGGGGTAGTTCTTCGGCGAGGTGCCGGGCCAGGGAACCGAGCCGGGCCCGGGCCGGCATGGTGACCGGCACGTCGAGTGCGGCGAGCGGCGCGGCCGTGACGGGGCCGACGCACACGGCGGTGACGCCGCTGCGCATCGCGCGCAGCACCAGTTCGAGCATCCCGGTCTGCTTGGCCCGCATCAGCAGGGACGCCACAGCCGGTGCGCTGGTGAAGCTGACCGCGTCGAGCCCGTAGTCGGCGATCTGTTCGATGAGCCGGTCCAGCGCGGTCGGATCCTCCGGCGGGGTCCACCGGTAGACCGGGACGGCGACGACCTCGGCACCGGCCGCGCGCAGTTCCTCGCACAGGTCGGCGCCGGGTTCCCATTCGGTGCGCTCGCCGTGCAGCTGCACCGCGATGCGCTGCCCCTCGACGCCCTCGGCGAGCAGGTGGGCGAGCACCTCGGCCGACGATTCCGATGCCGGGGACCACTCCTCCCGCAGCTCGGCGGCGCGGATCGCGCCGGTCACCTTCGGGCCGCGCGCCAGAATCCGGCTGCCGCCGAGGGCCTCGGTGAGATCCTCGGACAGGCCCCAGCCCTCCGCCGCACCGATCCAGCCCCGGAATCCGATCGCCGTGGTGGCGACCGTGATGTCCGGCGGGTTCGCGATGATGTCGCGGGTGACCCGTTCGAGCTCGGTGTCGTCGGACAGCGGGATGATGCGGATCGCCGGGGCGAGGACGACCTCCGCGCCGCGGCGGGTGAGCAGCGTCGTGAACTCCTCCGCGCGGCGCGACGCGGTCACCCCGATGGTGAATCCCCGCAACGGCTCGGTGCCGTCGCTCACGAAAGCTCGCCGGCGTCGGCGGCGCCCGTCATCCGCTTGCTGTGGATCTGCACCACGCCGGCCCAGACGCGCACGTCGTACACCGGCAGCGACACCTCGGGGTCGTCGAGGCAGCGACCGTCGTTGAGCGAGAACACCTGCTTGAGCAGCGGGGAGGCCACGGTCGGCTCGCCCGCCCGGTCCCCGACGAGTCCGCGCGACATCACCGCGGCGCGGGCGTACGGATCGATGTTGCCGACGGCACGCAGCGTGCCGTCGTCGAGCAGGAACAGCGCCACCTGCTCGCCCCCGCGCAGCAGTACCGCGACTCCACAGCCGGGTACCAGCCGGCTGAGCGGGCACGCAGACGTCCATTCCAAGCGGCCGTCGAACACGCTCTGGCGCGTCGTTCCCGCTGCGCCATGCATCTCGATGACGGTCATAGGTCCTCCCTCGAAAGTACTGACGAAATCATCCGGGTCCGGTGTTTCGGGCGAGTTACCCGGAGATTCCCGGCCGGTAAGCGGGCATCCCGACCAGGACGGGAACCTTCCGCTTCCCGGTCTCGTCGAATTGAACGGTCGGGTCGGCCTCGTCGGGTGCGTTGACGAACGAGACGAACCGGGCGAGCTTCTCCGGGTCCTCGAGCACGCCGGCCCACTCGTCGCGGTAGCCCTCGACGTGCTTGGCCATCGCGGCCTCGAGTTCGGCGGCGATACCGAGGCTGTCCTCGCACACGACCTCACGGAGGTGGTCGAGACCGCCCTCCATCGCCTCCAGCCACGGCGCGGTGCGCTGCAGCCGGTCCGCGGTGCGGATGTAGAACATCAGGAACCGGTCGATGTACTTGACGAGGGTGTCGTCGTCGAGACCCCCGGCGAGCAACTGCGCGTGCTTGGGCGACTGGCCGCCGTTGCCGCACACGTACAGGTTCCAGCCGCTCTCGGTGGCGATGACACCGACGTCCTTGCCGCGGGCCTCCGCGCATTCGCGGGCGCACCCGGAGACACCGAACTTGAGCTTGTGCGGTGAACGCAGACCGCGGTAGCGCAGCTCCAGGTCGACGGCCATCCCGACGGAGTCCTGCACGCCGTACCGGCACCACGTCGAACCGACGCAGCTCTTCACGGTCCGCAGCGACTTGCCGTAGGCCTGACCCGACTCCATGCCGGCGTCGACGAGCCGCTTCCAGATCAGCGGCAGCTGCTCGACGCGCGCACCGAACAGGTCGATCCGCTGGCCGCCGGTCATCTTCACGTAGAGCCCGAAGTCGCGGGCCACCTCGCCGATCACGATCAGCTGTTCCGGGGTGCACTCGCCGCCCGGCATGCGCGGCACCACCGAGTAGGTGCCGTTCTTCTGGATGTTCGCGAGGAAGTGGTCGTTGGTGTCCTGCAGACCGGCCTGCTTCGGGTGCAGAATGTGGTCCGAGTCGGTGGAGGCGAGGATCGAGGCGACCACCGGCTTGCAGATGTCGCACCCGGAGCCCTTGCCGTACCTGGCGATCAGCGCGGAGAACGTGCGGATTCCGGTGGCCTGGACGATCTCGAACAGCTCGGCGCGGGACTGCTCGAAGTGTTCGCACAGCGCCTTGCTGAGCTCCACCCCGGACGACGCGAGCAGCTGCTTGATGGTCGGCAGGCAGCCACCGCAGGTGGTACCGGCGTTCGTGCACGCCTTGACCTGCGCGATGTCGCAGGCGCCCTCCGAGATCGCGCCGCAGATCGTGCCCTTCGTGACGCCGTTGCACGAGCAGACCTCGGCGTCGTCCGGCAACGAGCCGGCGCCGGGCTTCTCCCCGGCCGGGGAGATCAGGGCCGCGGGGTCGCCGGGCAGCTCCCGCCCGACGAGCGGCCGCAGCGACCCGTACGCCGAGGCGTCGCCGACGAGGATGCCCCCGAGCAGGATCTTCGCGTCGTCCGAGACGACGAGCTTGGCGTAGGTGCCCTTCGCGGCGTCGGACAGCACCACCTCGAGCGCACCCGGGGTGGTCGCGTGGGCGTCACCGAAGCTGGCGACATCGACGCCGAGCAGCTTGAGCTTCGTGGACAGGTCGGCGCCGGGGAACTCGGCGTCGCCGCCGAGCAGACGGTCGGCGACGACCTCGGCGGTGCTGTAGCCGGGGGCGACGAGGCCGTAGCAGGTGCCTTCGACGGCCGCGCACTCGCCGACCGCGTACACCGACTCGTCGGTGACGCTGCGGCAGCCGATGTCGGTGAGGATGCCGCCGCGTGCGCCGACCTCGAGGCCGGTGTCGCGGGCGAGCGCATCCTGCGGGCGGACACCGGCCGAGAACACCAGCACCGAAGCGTCGATGACGGAACCGTCGGACAGTTCGACCTTCAGCCCTGCGGGACCTTCGGTGATCGCCGAGGTGCCGACCCCGGTGTGCACGGTCAGGCCCAGGTCGGTCACGAGCCGGGCCAGCACGTTGCCGCCGCCCTCGTCGACCTGCAGCGGCATCAGCCGGGGCGCGAACTCGACGACGTGCGGCGTCATGCCCATCAGCTTCAGGGCGTTGGCGGCCTCGAGGCCGAGCAGGCCACCGCCGACCACCACACCCACGGCACCGGGTCCGGCGGCGTCGGCCGCGGCCCGGATGCCGTCGAGGTCGTCGAGGGTGCGGTAGACGAACGTGCCGGGCAGGTCCTTGCCGGGGATCGGCGGCACGAACGGATACGAACCGGTGGCCATGACCAGCGCGTCGTACCCGATCACCTCGCCGCCGTCGGTGGTGACGGTGCGCGCGGCGCGGTCGATCGCCGCGGCGCGCGTGCCGAGCTTCAGGTCGACGAGGTCGTCACCGTCGTAGGTGTTGCCGGCGAGCGCGAGTTCCTTCGCATCCCACGAGCCGACGTAGGAGGACAGACCGACGCGGTCGTAGGCAGGCTGCGTCTCCTCGCTCAACACCGTCACCGACCAGGTGTCGTGCTCGTCGCGGGCACGCAGCGCTTCGACGAAGCGGTGTCCGACCATTCCGTGTCCGACGACGACAACGTTCTTGCGGCTCATGGGATTTCGCTTTCTCTCGTGCAGGGTGGATCAGTGCCGGGGTACGGCGTCAGACGACCGGGACGGACGGACGGTCCGCTTCGGCGGTCTCGGTGACGGCCGCCGTGCGGGGGGTGCGGAGGAAGACCAGCCAGGTGACGGCGATGCACACCAGGTAGAAGGCCCCGAAGACCCAGAAGGCCATCGTCGCGGACTTCGCCTCGCCGGCGTAGGAGGCGCGGAGCACCAGGTTGATGCCGACGCCGCCGAGCCCGCCGATCGCGCCGGCGAAGCCGATGAGCGCGCCGGACATGGTGCGCGACCAGACGGCCTTGGCTGCGCGGTCGAGGTGGTCGAGGCTCTGCGCCTTGGCTTCGAAGATCGACGGGATCATCTTGTACACCGAGCCGTTGCCGATACCCGACAGCAGGAACAGTGCGATGAAGCCGAGGACGTAGGCGGTCATGATGCCGCCGGTGGGGGCGCCCGCCGACGCGTCGTCGAGGACACCGGCGACGATCAGGACACCGGCCGCCAAAGCCATCGCGGCGAAGGTGACCATCGTGATGCGGCCGCCGCCGATGCGGTCTGCGAGCTTGCCGCCGTAGGGACGGGAGATCGAACCGAGCAGCGGGCCGATGAACGCGATCTGCGCGGCGTGCAGTGCCGCCTGGGCGGGCGTGTCACCACCGGCGAGGAAGTTGATCTGCAGGACCTGGCCGAACGCGAAGCTGAAGCCGATGAACGAGCCGAACGTGCCGATGTAGAGGAAGGACACGATCCACGAGTCGCGGAACTTCAGGGCCTCGCCCATCGCCCGCAGGTCCGCCTTCTGGCCGCCGAGGTTGTCCATGAACAACGCCGCTCCGACCGCCGCGACACCGCACGCCACCAGGTAGACGGCGCACACGATCCACGGTTCGGTGTTGCCGACGGTGGCGATGACGAGCAGACCGATGAGCTGGACGACCGGCACACCGATGTTGCCGCCGCCGGCGTTGAGTCCGAGCGCCCAGCCCTTCAGTCGCTGCGGGTAGAACGCGTTGATGTTGGTCATCGACGAGGCGAAGTTGCCGCCGCCGACACCGGCGATCGCGGCGACCAGCATGAACGTGGTGTACGAGTAGCCGGGGTTGAGCATCAGGTAGAGCGTTGCCAGCAGCGGCACGAACAGCACCAGCGCGCTGAAGATCGTCCAGTTGCGGCCACCGAAACGCGCCGTCGCGACGGTGTAGGGAATGCGCAGGAGCGAGCCGACCAGTGTCGGCACCGCCACCAGGAAGAACTTGCCGGCGGCGTCGATGCCGTAGACGGGGGTGGGCATGAACAGGACCATGACCGACCAGATGGACCACACCGAGAAACCGACGTGCTCGGCGATGACGGACCAGATCAGGTTCCGCTTCGCGATGTCCTTGTTACCGGACTCCCACGCCTCGACGTCTTCGGCGTCCCAGTGCTCGATGTTGTGCTTCCGCGCGAATTTCGCTCGCAGCGTTTCGTTTTCGATAGTCGCAGCCACCCCGCCCCACCTCTCTCGGATTCGTGATGAACCCAAGGTAGGAAGTGGGTGTTGCCGCGGTGCTGCCCGCGGTGACCTCCGCGTCAAGAGTTTCTCACTCACGCGCAGGCCACGCTGTGAGGGCGAACTACAGCAACAGCCGCACCAGATCGGAGGTGTGCGCGAGACCGGGGAACGCCTCCTCGGTCGACCGCGGATGCAGCGCGTGCACGGCCAACCGGAACATCACGGCACGCAACAGCATCTGGGGCCACTCGGGCAGATCGTCCCAGCGGCTGATCAATGCGTCGTCGGCGCCACCCCAGGACAGCGCGTCGACGACGGCCACGGCCGCCGCCCACGACGCGGGCCGCCAGTACGGCGTGATGTCGGTCAGCCCGGGAGCGGCCCGGCCCGCGAACAGGACGGTCCCGAACAGATCGCCGTGCACGAGCTGGTCCGGCAGATGGACGGGTTTACGGAAGGTCGCGAGCTGATTGATGAGATCCAGGCTCTTGCGTCCGTCCGGTGTGGTGGTCTCCGGCGCACCGGCCGCCCGCGCCGAACGCATCGGCACGGTCTCCCAGGCTGCCCGGTCGGCGGCGACGAACACGTCGACGTCGGCCCACGGCGCGACCGGCGGCTGCATCAGGAACCGGGGACGCTCGAGTTGCGAGGTCGCGGCGTGCAGACGCAACGACAGCGACACCACCTCGTCGTGGCGCGGTTCCGAGGTGCCGACGATGTAGGTGTCGGCGCGCCACCCGGACACGACGTATCGGCCGTCCGTGGAACGGACCGGGCGGGCCAGACGCAGCCCGTCGACGCTGAGTGTCTCGCGGACCTTCGCCGACCACGCCGCGCGGGCGTGATCGGCCACCGGAGAGAGCACCACGTCTCCACATCGCCAGCCGCCGTCCCAGTCCGAGCCGAGCGGTACCGGTTCGACGTCGCGGAGGCCGAACGTGGAGCGCACGTGCTGCGGGGGTTCGAGTGAGCTCACGACGCTCACCGTACCGTCGTGCACGGCGCGATCCGGGAAGGCACTCCGTTGTCGATGATCACAGGATCCTGCGCCCACAGAATTCTGTGACCGGGGACAACGTGACAGTACTCAGTACAGCGGCAGCGAGGGATCGACCTGCTGTGCCCACGCGACGACCCCGCCCTGCAGGTGGGTCGCGTCCGCGAATCCGGCCCGTTTGAGTGCGGCGAGCACCTCCGCGGACCGGATACCGGTCTTGCAGTACGCGACGAGCGGAACGTTCTGCGGAAGTTCCGCGAGTGCCTCACCGGACAGGATGCGGTCCTTGGGAATCAGGCGGGCGCCGTCGATGTGCATGATGTCCCACTCGACGGGTTCCCGGACGTCGATGAGCGCGAGTTCACGGCCGGAGTCGAGCATGTCGCGCAATTCCGTTGCGGTGACGGTGGATTCGGCGGCGGCGGCCACGCCCTCCTCGGACACCACCCCGCAGAACTCGTCGTAGTCGACGAGTTCGGTGACCGGGACGCGGCCGGGATCCCGGCGCAACGTGACGGTCCGGAACGTCATCGAGAGTGCGTCGTAGATCATCAGCCGGCCCAGCAGGGTGTCACCGATACCGGTGATGAGCTTGATCGCCTCGGTGGCCATGATGCACCCGACGGTGCCGGGCAACACACCGAGCACCCCGCCCTCGGCGCACGAGGGCACCATGCCGGGCGGCGGCGCCTCCGGGTACAGGTCGCGGTAGTTCAGGCCCACCCCGCCCGGCGCATCCTCCCAGAACACCGACACCTGACCTTCGAACCGGAAGATCGATCCCCACACGTACGGCTTGCCGGCGAGGATCGCGGCGTCGTTGACGAGATAGCGGGTCGCGAAGTTGTCGGTGCCGTCGACGATGAGGTCGTACTCCCGGAAGATCTCGACCGCGTTGGTGGTGTCGAGGCGTACCGGGTGCAGACGAACCTCGACGGTGTCGTTGATGCCGACGATGGTCTCGCGGGCGCTCTCCCCCTTCGACCGGCCGACGTCGGCCTGTCCGTGGATGATCTGGCGCTGCAGATTGGAGCTGTCGACCTCGTCGAACTCGACGATGCCGATCGTGCCGACCCCGGCCGCGGCCAGATACAGCAGTGCCGGGGACCCGAGGCCGCCTGCGCCGATGAACAGCACCTTCGCGTTGCGGATCCGCTTCTGTCCGGTGACCCCCACATTCGGGATGATCAGGTGCCGGCTGTAGCGGGCCACATCCTCCCGCGTCAGTTCGGCGGCGGGTTCCACCAGCGGTGGCAGTGCGGTCACGACAGGCTCCTCGGCGCGCTCGACGGTACGACGCCCATTCTCACATCAGGCGCCGCGACGGGCCGGACGCCGGGTTCACCCGCGCGGGAACGGCCAGGGATTGAACCGGCAGATCAGCCCGTCCGCGGGTACGACTCCCCCGGGATCGACGCGGGCGATGTCGTCGTTCGCGACCCCGAACGTCTGCTGCATCATGATCGGCGCGAGGCCACCCTGGCTCCGGCACGGTTCGTGCGCGGCGAAGCCGATGGCGTGCCCGATCTCGTGGTTGATCTGATACTGCCGGTACGAGCCGATGTCGCCCTGGAAGGCGACCGCGCCGCGCACCCACCTGGCCTCGTTGAGCAGCACCCGCTCGGCGCCGGGGTTGAAACACGATCCCTCGAGGGGGATGTCGAAACCGCAGTACTGACGGATGCTCATCTGCGAGGTGAGCGAGACCCGGAAGTCGGGGTCGCCGGTGTCGACCCGCCGGAACGCGAAGTCGGGGCTGTTCGTCCAGCTCTTCGGGTTGGCGAGGGTCTCGTCGACCATCCGGCCGAACGCGGCTTCACCGCCGTACCCGGTCGCGTCCACCCCGTCCTCGACCTCGACCGTGTAGGTGTACACCTTCTTCGTGCCGGCGCCGACCTGCGCGGTGGTGCCCGGCACCATGTGCCAGGTACCCGCGCCGGTCACGGTGAACGGCCCGCCGTCGGGAAGCTCGCCGGGTCCGGTGCCGGCCGGGAACAGGCCGTCCGGCTGCGGCACCTCGGCCACGGTGGCCTCGTCCGCAGCGACCGGGTCGTCGGATTGCGCCGGTACCGCGCGCACGGCGTCCCACACGACGAAGCCGGTGACGGCGACGAGGACAGGGATGGCGTAAGCCCGCCACCCGTAGGTCGAGACGAAGCGTCCCACCTTGGACTGCTTGCGGACGTCGCGATCCGGACGCGGACGCCGGGGCGGCCGATCCGCTCCTCCGACGGGGTCCCATTGCGCGCGCAAGGGCTGATGTGACGTCCGGTGCGATGGTGCTCCGGATGCCCGGTGTGGCGTCTGCGGGGCGTCGGGTGGGGCGCCTGCCGCTCGCAATCCTCCTCGGTCGGTCACGGGTGCCAGAATGTCACATCGCGCAAATTCGTCGGTGAAGTCGCTCCTCGGCCCGCTTGAAGTACCCGCCGCGGGGATACTCGTCGGTAGGGCGGTACGCACCCGCAAGGTGCCCTGCCTGTAACCTGCAAGGACGATCGACGTCGACAGTGGTGCCCATCACCTTGGCTCCGTCACTGCCGACGACTTGTGCAGATTTGGGAGCGACATGACCGAACTCGCCGACCGCACTTCCGGCCGGGGCAACACCTCAGGCACCGGAGCCAAGCGGGGCGCACGAATGCCTCGTGACGAACGTCGGGCCCAGCTTCTCGCCGCCGCGAGCGAGGTCTTCGTGACACGTGGCTACCACGCGGCCGGAATGGACGAGATCGCGGAATGCGCCGGCGTCAGCAAGCCGGTGCTCTACCAGCACTTCCCCGGCAAGCTCGAGTTGTACTGCGCGGTGCTGCAGAGCTACGTCGACATTCTCATCGCCAGTGTCCGCCAGGCGCTGCGTTCGACGACCGACAACCGTCAGCGCGTGCGCGCCGCGGTGCAGGCGTACTTCGACTTCGTCGACAACGACTCGCAGGGCTTCCGCCTCGTGTTCGAGTCGGATCTGATGGGTGAGCCGCAGGTCGCGCAGCGGGTCGAGCAGGCCACCGAAGCATGCGTGGATGCCGTGTTCGACCTGGTCAGCCACGATTCCGGTCTCGATCCCTATCGTGCGCGCATCCTTGCGGTCGGCCTCGTGGGCACCAGCCAGTTCACCGCGCGCTACTGGCTCGAGGCGGCCCGGCCGATCCCGAAGGAGGACGCGGTCGACACCACCGTCGCCCTGGCGTGGGGTGGTCTCAAGCACGTGCCGCTGCAGCCCGAGCTGCGGCTGCGCTGACAGCCGGGCCACCGACAGCAGCGACACCGGAAACGAGGAAGGGCCGGGGCGTCTCGCCCCGGCCCTTCGTTCGTCTCGCCCCGGTCAGCCGGCCGCGAACCCTACCTTGCGGATGTCGGCGGGGCCGATCTCCACGTACGTGATGCGCGATGCCTGGACGAGGAGCTTGCGGCCCTTCTCGTCGACGAGGGCGAGCACCCCGTCCTTACCGCCGGCCAGGGCGGTCGTCACCAGCGCCTCGACCTCGTCGGGCGTCTGGTCGCTGACCACGGTGAGTTCGCGCGGGCTGTCCGCGACACCGATCTTGACCTCCACGGTGGACCTCCGAAATCTCAGTGCTCTACAGCTGTCTCCGTCAGGTTAGTGCAGTCCGAGCACTGCCATCCGCTTGGCGTGCTCGACCTGCATGCGGTCGAACAACGCGGCGATGTTCGTCAGGTCGCCGGTGGCGGTGATGACCAGCTCGGCGAGATTCTCCTGCTGTGCCATCACGTACTGGGCCTGGGTGATCGCCTCACCGAGCAGCCGGCGTCCCCACAGCATCAGCCGGTCCTTCTCGAGGCTGCTCTTCTCGACCGCGGCGCGCACCTCGTGGATCACGAAGTCCGAGTGCCCGGTCTCGGCGAGGACCTCCCGGACGACCGAGGCGACCTCCGGTGCGAGGGTGCCGGCGATCTCGCGGTAGAAGTCGGCGGCGATGCCGTCGCCCACGTGCGCCTTGACCAGCGATTCGAGCCACGTCGACGGGGTGGTGCACGCGTGATAGGCGTCGAGGGACCGCCGGAACGGCTCCATCGCCGCGTAGATCTCGACGCCGCGGGCCTCGAGCGCCTCCTGCAGCGTCTCGAAGTGGCTCATCTCGGCGGCGGCCATGCTCGCCAGCGCGACGCGGCCGCGCAGGGTCGGGGACAGTTTCGCGTCCTCGGCGAGACGGTAGAACGCGGAGATCTCACCGTAGGCGAGGACCGCGAACAGGTCCGCGACACCCGGGTGATCGGCCGGAACCGGCGCCTGTGCGATGGTCGGTTCGGATGATGCTGCGGACGGCGACGTTTCGGCTCCCATGACGACAAAGCGTAGTACCGCGGGGTATCGTTCGCCGGAACCGGTACAATCGTCCTGGAAGACTGCGCTTCGAGCTGTCCAATGCGGCCCGCAGTCCTCAACGATGATGTGCGCGCACCCGACGCCGATCGCGCTCGCGTCTCGCCGAGCTGAACCGAACGCTCGCGCTGAGACGCTGAGTCGGTCGCCTTCTCCACCTCGTGCGTGCGTGCCGAGACCAGGAAGGCCAGACCCCTGAGCAAGATCACTGTCGACCACGAAGACGACGCCACCGAAACCACCGTTTCCGCACAACTCGATTCGACCCACGTCGCCCCCACCTTCGCGGAGTTGGGTGTGCGCGAGGAGATCGTCCGCGCCCTCGCCGAGCACGGCATCGAGCGCACCTTCGCCATCCAGGAGCTCACGCTCCCGCTGGCCCTCGCCGGCGACGACCTCATCGGCCAGGCCCGCACCGGCATGGGCAAGACCTTCGGCTTCGGCGTTCCGCTGCTGCATCGCGTCACCACCGAGGGTTCCGGAACCACCGCCCTCGACGGCACCCCGCGCGCCCTGGTGATCGTCCCGACCCGGGAGCTGTGCATCCAGGTCGCCGGCGACCTGGAGAACGCCTCGAAGTACCTGCCCGGCAGCGGCAAGAAGGGCCTCGAGGTCCTCGCGATCTACGGCGGCCGCCCGTACGAGCAGCAGATCGAGCAGCTGCAGAAGGGCGTCGACGTCGTCGTCGGCACCCCCGGCCGCCTGCTGGATCTCGCGAACCAGGGTCACCTGATCCTCGGCAAGATCGGCGTGCTCGTCATGGACGAGGCCGACGAGATGCTCGACCTCGGCTTCCTCCCCGACATCGAACGCATCCTGAACATGGTCCCCGACCGTCGTCAGACGATGCTGTTCTCGGCCACCATGCCGGGACCGATCATCACCCTCGCCCGCACGTTCCTGACGCAGCCGACGCACATCCGGGCCGAGGAGCCCGAGTCGTCGGCGGTGCACGAGCGCACCAACCAGCTCGTGTACCGGGCGCACGCCCTCGACAAGGCCGAGCTCGTCGCCCGTGTGCTGCAGGCCGAGGGCCGCGGCGCGACGATGATCTTCACCCGGACCAAGCGCACCGCCCAGAAGGTCGCCGACGACCTCGTCGAACGCGGCTTCGCATGCGGTGCCGTCCACGGCGACCTCGGCCAGATCGCCCGGGAGAAGGCTCTCGACAAGTTCCGCAACGGCAAGATCGACGTGCTCGTCGCCACCGATGTCGCCGCGCGCGGCATCGACATCGACGACGTCACGCACGTCATCAACTACCAGTGCCCCGAGGACGAGAAGACCTACGTCCACCGCATCGGCCGAACCGGTCGCGCCGGACGCACGGGTACCGCGATCACGCTCGTCGACTGGGACGACGTGCCGCGCTGGGAACTCATCGACAAGGCCCTCGACCTGGGCATGCCGGAGCCGGTCGAGACGTACTCGAGCTCGCCGCACCTGTACGAGGAGCTGAACATCCCCGAGGGCGCAACCGGCACGGTCCGCAAGGCCCGCACCGCGGCCACCGGCGAAGCGGCGGACGGCGAAGCGCGCCGCGAACGCCCGAAGCGCACCACCACGCGGGTGCGTCGTCGTACCCGCGGCGGCAGGCCCGTCACGCCCGAAGCCGGCACCCCGGATGTGGCCGCTCAGGACGCGTCCGCGCCGAGCACCGCCGCGGCACCAGCCGGTGCGGAAGGTGACGCCGCTCCCGCCCGCCGCCGTCGCCGGCGGCGTCGTGGCGGTTCGTCCTCCAACGCCACCGCAGCCACGCAGGACACGGTCTCGGCCTCGGCCGCCCAGTAGCCGCGGCCACGTGCTCGCTCCCGAGCGCCGCACGCGCACCGACCTGATCGTCGCAGCCGTACTCGCCGTCGCCGTCGTGGTGGCGGCGAGTGTGGTCTGGCTGCGATCCGATGCGCGCGGCACGACATCGATCACGTGGGACGGGCCGGTGACCGTCCCGGCCGCCGCGACCACGGTTCCGGCCACCCTCGGGGAGGTGTGGCGTGCCGCCAGCGCCGCCACCACGCGTCCGCTCGTGGTGGGTGGGACCGTCGCGACCGCCGACGGCGGCAGCGTCGTCGGTCGCGATCCGGAGACCGGCGCCCAGCGCTGGATCTACGAGCGGAACATGCCGCTGTGCGCGGCGACCGCCGCGTGGCAGACGGTCGTGGCCGTCTACCGGGACCGGCGGGGATGCAGCCAGGTCACCCAGTTGAACGCGGGCACCGGGGCGCGGGGCGCCCAACGGAGCAGCGACGCCGACGACGCGGTCGTCCTCGTCGACGCCGGCACCCACCTGATCTCCACGGGCGACACCCGCCTCGAGATGTGGCGCTCGGACCTGGTCCGCACCGTCGAGTACGGGCGCGTCGACGCACCGGTCAACCCGAACGCGCAGCCGCGGACCGGATGCACGCTGCTGTCCGCTGCCGCGAGCAACAACCGGCTCGCCGTCGTCGAGAACTGCCCGGGTGAGGACGCCGACCGGCTGACACTGCTCGATCCGGCGCCCGACGACAATCAGAAACCGGAAGAGTTCGCGTCGTCGGTGCTGGCCGACGCGGCCCAGGACCCGACCGGCTCCCCCGCACCCGGAACACGCGTCATCGCCGTCGCAGGCGACCGCACCGCCCTGTACCTGCCGCCCGGGTCCGGGGCCGGACCGCGCATCGAGGTCTTCGGAGAAGCCGGGCAGACCGTCGCCGAATATCCACTCCCCCGTCCGGCCACCGATGCCGCGACCGTCCCCGCCGAGACCCGGGACGGAATCGTCACGTGGTGGACCGGCGAGTCCACCATCGGTCTCGGAACGACGGATCTGGCGCCGCGCTGGACCGTGCCGGGCACTACCGGCTGGGGCGACTCGATGGCCGGTGCGCTGCTGCTGCCCGTGGACGACGCCCTCGCGGTCGTCGACCCGGCGTCCGGCACGGTGCAGGGCCGCATCCCCGTCGACCGCGAGGAGGCCGGCCCGGTGGCCGTGGCGGTCGCGGGCAGCACCGTCCTCGAACAGCGCGGCGACGAGGTCGTCGCGCTGCGCTGAGGCCGGGCTGCCGCAGGTCGCGCTACCCGGGTTCGGGTTACTGGGGTTCGAACGTCACCCGCTCCTTGCCGGCCCAGTACCCGAGCAGGTTCTCGGCGAGCTCGCGATAGGCCTCCGCGCCCTTGTTCTTGCGGCCGGCGAGCACCGTCGCGCCGGACGCCGACGCCTCCGCGAACCGGACGGTCCGGGGAATGGGCGGCGCCAGCACCGGCATGTCGTACCGGTCCGCGACGTCGGCGAGCACGTCCCGGCTGTGCGTGGTGCGCGCGTCGTACAGCGTCGGGAGCGCCCCGAGCAGTTCCAGGTCGGGGTTGGTCACCTGCTTGACCTCGGAGACCGTGCGCAGCAACTGACCTACGCCGCGATGGGCGAGGGTCTCGCACTGCAGCGGCACGAGCACCGCCTCGGCGGCGGTGAGACCGTTGAGTGTCAGCACGCCGAGCGACGGCGGGCAGTCGATGATCACGACATCGAAGTTCGGAAGCAGCGGCGCCAGCGCCCGCTTCATTGTGAATTCCCGTCCCGGACGCATCAGCAGCAGCGCCTCGGCGCCCGCCAGATCGATCGTCGCGGGCAGCAGGCTCACCCCTTCGTCCGTGTCGAGCAGAACCTCCTTCGCCTCCGCGTCCCCGACGAGCACGTCGTGCACGGACCGTTCGAGCCGGTCCGGGTTGTGCCCGAGCGAGAACGTCAGACATCCCTGAGGATCGAGGTCGACGACGAGTACCCGCTGTCCCGCCCCTGCCAATGCCGCCCCCAGCGACGCGACGGTGGTCGTCTTCGCGACGCCACCCTTCTGATTTGCCACTGCAAGTACCGTTGTCACGCGTCGATCCTCGCGCACTTCGCGCCGGCACGCGACAATTGAGGCCACACCCCGCACATCCGAACCCCCGATTCGCCCGAAAAGGACGGCAGCCGACCGTGATCCGCCGCGCCCGCCCCGACGATGTCGATGCCGTCACCGGTCTCATCCACGGCCTCGCCGAGTACGAGAAGGCACCCGACGAATGCACCGTGGTGCCCGAGCAGATCCACACCGCGCTGTTCGGTCCCCACCCGGCGGCGTTCGCGCACGTCGCCGAGACCGACACCGGCGAGGTCGTCGGACTGGCCCTGTGGTTCCTGAACTTCTCCACCTGGGACGGCGTGCACGGGATCTACCTCGAGGACCTGTTCGTGCGTCCCGAGCACCGCGGGCACGGATACGGCCGCGCGCTGCTGGCTGCGCTGGCCGCCGAATGCGTCGAACACGGCTACAGCCGGCTCAGTTGGTCGGTGCTGGACTGGAACACCCCGTCGATCGGGTTCTACCGTGCGCTCGGCGCGGTGCCGCAGGACGAGTGGACCACCTTCCGGCTGACCGGCGACGCTCTCACCGCGCTGGGCGCGGAGGGCGGCAGCTAGCCGTCAGCGGCCGTCCGGGTCCGACCCGTGTTCGGCGTCGGGTGCGTACTCCTCCGCGAGCCAGGTCGTCGTCTGCGGTACGAACAACAGCACCAGCGCGGGCACGACGATCACCGACAACACGATGCCCAGCACCAGCTGGTGCGAGTCGGTCAGCAACGACCACGCCACCGGCAGCAGCAGCAACTGCGCGACGACCGCGACGGCCCTGCCCCAGCGCTTGCCGCGCAGCAGCGCGATCCCGGCGGCGAGCACACCGCCGAACAGGATGCCCAGCCACAACGCCAGTCCGTATCCGTTGGTGACGCTCTGGTCGTGGGTCCCGGACAGGGCACGCACGACCGAGAACACCGCGAACCCGATCGCGACGATTCCCTCGAGGACGACGAGGGAACCTGCGATGCGCACGGTCGACGGAACGCTGCTGCGGGGGGACTCGATGGGCACCCGGCCAGCGTAGTGGACCCGATCGCGACCACTTAGGCTGATGCTCCGTGCGCGCACTGCTGATCGTGAATCCCCATGCGACGACGACCACTCCCGCGGGCCGGGACCGGCTCGCACACGCGCTCGGGGGCGCCGTCGCACTCACCGTGGCGCACACGACACATCGCGGTCACGCCGCAGAACTGGCCCGCTCCGCCCACGCCGACGGCATGGACGTGATCGTCGCGCACGGCGGGGACGGCACCGTCAACGAGATCGTCAACGGCCTGCTGGGGTCCCCGTCCGACCCTGCGGATCCGACGTTGCCGCTGCTGGCCGTCGTGCCGGGCGGTTCCGCGAACGTGTTCGCGCGGTCGCTGGGAATGTCCGCCGACCCGATGGAGGCCACCGAGCAACTGCTCGGACTGCTCGCCGAGCGCACGCACCGCCGGATCGGGCTCGGTCACTGCGTGGGCCGCTGGTTCGTCTTCAACGCCGGACTGGGCCTCGATGCCCAGGTCTGTGAGGCGATCGACATCAGCCGGGACGGCGGCAAGAAGGTCACCACCGCCCGGTACGTGCGGCACGCGATCGCTCAGTTCTTCGCGTCCAAGCGCGCCGAGCCCGCCCTCACGGTCGAATTGCCGGACCGCGATCCGGTGTCCGGGGTCTATTACGCGTTCGTGTCGAATTCGAGCCCGTGGACGTTCCTGGACACGCGCCCGGTCCACACCAATCCGGGCACCTCGTTCGACACGGGTCTGGGCGTCTTCGCGATGCGCACGATGGCCGTGTTGCCGAGCCTGCGCGTCATCACACAGTTCCTTGCGCGGAACGGCGACCCCCGTTCGAAACATCTGTTGCGGGCCGACGACGTGGAACGGGTACGGGTGGTCTCCTCCCGGCCGATCGGTCTGCAGGTCGACGGCGACTACCTGGGCCTTCACGAGGAGGTCGAGTTCGTGTCGGTGCCCGCAATACTCGATGTGGTGGCTCCCGCGCGATGAATTCCAACAATGGGATTATGTGAATTGGGTTACATTTCCGCTGTCAAGGGTGTAAAAAGTTAGATCGGCAACATGCCTGAACACCGGTGGCGTGAGCTTGCCCACGGTCGGGGCGAATTCTATTGACTTCACGCTCGTTCGTGAAAGCATTCACAAGTAACCGCGCGGAAACACATGTCGGACGCGCGCACGAACTTGCAGCAACCAATCACCCCCGGTGCAGAGCACCTTCGAAGGAGAGTAGAAGCATGGACTGGCGCCACAAGGCAATCTGTCGCGACGAGGATCCGGAGCTGTTCTTCCCCGTGGGAAACAGCGGCCCGGCCATCGCGCAGATTGCTGATGCCAAGCTCGTGTGCAACCGCTGCCCGGTCGTCGCGGACTGCCTGTCCTGGGCCCTCGAGTCCGGTCAGGACGCCGGGGTCTGGGGTGGAATGAGCGAGGACGAGCGTCGCGCGCTCAAGCGTCGCAACGCCCGTACCCGCGCCCGCACCGCCGTCTAGACAGAGCACGGACGCCACCCTGCCTCACGGCGGGGCGGTCGTCGCAGGGCAAGAGGACAGCCCGGCACCATTTCGGGTGCCGGGCTTTTGTCTGCCCGCGGCAGGTCCGCGACCCGGGTACGCGGCGACTCCGGGTACGCAGCGCCCGAGAAGCGGTACGGACCCCCGGTCAGTTCACCGGCACCCGGCCCAGCGGCAGCCGCAGATGCGCGTCGGTGCCGCCCGACTCCCCCCGCTCGAGCCGCAGCGTCCCGCCGAGCTCTGCAGCGACCAGCGTCCGCACGATCTGCAACCCGAGCCGGTCGGCCTCCTCGAGCACGAAACCTTCCGGCAGGCCCTTGCCGTCGTCGTGGACGACCACGTCGAGCCACCGCGCCGAACGGTCCGCACGCAGCGTCACGGTCCCGTGCGCGCCCGGCTCGAATGCGTGCTCGACGGAGTTCTGCACCAGCTCGGTCAGCACCATGACGAGTGGGGTGGCCCGGTCCGCCGGGAACACGCCGAGACTGCCTTCGCGTCGCACCCGGATCTGGTTGCCCACCGTCGCGACGTCGATGACGATCGGGATCAACCGGTCGACGACATCGTCCAGGTCCACTTCCTCGTCGACGGACATCGACAGCGCCTCGTGCACCAGCGCGATCGACGTCACGCGTCGCACCGCCTCCCCGAGGGCCTGCTGGGCCTCGGCGTTCCCGGTGCGCCGCGCCTGCAGCCGCAGCAGCGCCGCGACCGTCTGCAGGTTGTTCTTCACCCGGTGATGGATCTCGCGGATCGTCGCGTCCTTGCTCAGCAACGCGCGGTCGCGACGCTTGACCTCGGTGACGTCGCGGATCACCACCGCCGCGCCCTCGAGTCGGCCGCCGGGTGCCAGAACCAGCGCCCGCAGCAACACCGTCGCACCGCGCGCCTCGATCTCCATGCGCTGACCGATACGGCCCTGCACGGCACCGCTGAGGTAGTCGGCGACGTCGCCGCTCTCGAACGGATCGGTGACCAGCGCCCTCGTCGTCTCGATCAGGTCCTGGCCGACCAGGTCGGAGTTCAGACCCATGCGGTGGTAGGCGGACAGAGCGTTGGGGCTCGCGTACACCACGCGCCCCTCACGGTCGAGACGGATGAACCCGTCACCGGCGCGCGGGCTCGACTTGGTGTCCGACCGGGACTCCGGCGTCGGGAACGTGCCCTCGCAGATCATCCGGTACAGCGCGTCGGCGCATTCCAGATAGGCAGTCTCGAGCGCACTCGTCGAACGACGGGACACGCGCGCGGCATCGCGGCTCAGCACCGCGATGACCTTGCCGTCCCAGCGCACCGGCACGGCCTGGCGGCGCAGCGGCACCGGGTCGTTCGGATCGACGTCCGCGACGACGATCTTTCCGCTCTCGAACGCCTTCCGGACGTACGGGTGCTCGTCCTCGGACACGATCGTCCCGACGGAGTCCTCGGGCAGCACGGTCGAGGCCGTGGTGGGCCGGCACTGGGCGACGCACACGATGTCGCTGGGTTCCGCATTGACCCACAGCAGCACGTCCGCGAACGACAGATCCGCGAGCAACTGCCATTCCCCGACGACGCGCTGGAGATGGTCCACCGCCGCACCCGGCAGGTCGGTGTGCTGGGCGAGCAGGGCACTGAGTGTGGACACCGGTTTCCCGCCGTTCAGGAGATGACTGCGATGAGATCGCCCGCCTGGATGACATCACCCACGGCGACATCGAGCGCGGTGACCGTGCCGGCGGACTCGGCGATGACCGGGATCTCCATCTTCATCGATTCGAGGATCACGAGGGTGTCGCCCACGTCGACGACGTCCCCCTTGCTCACCACCACCTCGAAGACGGTGGAAACCATCTCGGCGCGTACGTCTTCAGCCATCGAAACCCCAATCCGTGGACGTGACGGTGGACCTGCCGACAGGCCCACCCAACCACACGTGAAACACTGTAATGAACGAGAAAGGAGTCCCGACCATGGGTAAGCGAGGCCGCAAGAAGCGCAGCCGCAAGGGTAACGCCGCCAACCACGGTAAGCGTCCCAACGCCTGAGGCGTAGGCACAGACGTCGAAGGGGCCGGAAAGCACACGCTTTCCGGCCCCTTCGATGGTTCTCGGGCGGTTCGATCGGCCTTCGGCCGTCAGCCCTCCGTCTCGGTGCGCTTCACCACGACGTTCCGGCGGATCTCGATCATCAGGCGTTCCCGCAGCCCTTCGGGAGCGTGCTCGCCCCCGCACTTGCGGCTGAGCAACGATTTGATCTTCTCCTCGATGCCGTACGCCTCGAGGCACGGGCCGCACTCGTGCAGGTGATGCTCCAGCCGCGCGCGGGACGTCTCGTCGCACTCGGAGTCGAGCAGCAGGTACACGTCCGCGATCACCGCGGAGCAGTCGATCGGTTCGAATTCGGTCGGCTCGCTCACCGAGCTCCCCCCTTCTCGTTCGCGGTCTTCGTTTCTGCTGCCGCGGCGACGGCGGCGTCGACCGCGCCGTCCCGGTTGAATCCCCGTTCACGCGCCACGTCGGCGAGCAGGCCGCGCAGCTGCTTGCGTCCGCGATGCAGGCGCGACATCACCGTGCCGATGGGCGTGCCCATGATCTCGGCGATCTCCTTGTAGGGGAATCCTTCGACGTCGGCGTAGTACACAGCCATCCGGAACTCCTCGGGAAGTTCCTGCAGCGCCTGCTTGATCGCGTCGTCCGGCAGCGCGTCGAGGGCCTCGACCTCGGCCGACCGCAGACCGGTGGACATGTGTTCGGCGGTCGCGGCGAGCTGCCAGTCGGTGATCTCGTCCGTCGGATACTGCGCCGGTTGACGCTGCTTCTTGCGGTACGAGTTGATGTAGGTGTTCGTCAGGATCCGGTACAACCACGCCTTGAGGTTGGTGCCTTCCTTGAACGACGCGAACGCCGAGAACGCCTTGATGAACGTCTCCTGGACCAGATCCTCCGCGTCCGACGGGTTGCGGGTCATCCGCAGGGCCGCGCCGTAGAGCTGGTCCAGCATCGGCAGCGCGTCACGCTCGAACCGTTCGGCCAGCTCCGCACCTGACTCTTCGACCACACCGATCCCTTCACTTGCCGTATCCGTGAAGGCTACCGGCCGCGGTGGGCACAGCACAGGCACGCGGTACTCCGATCACTGTTCGATCACTGTTCGTCGTTCACGGTCGTCCCCCGACCGGGGGCGGCCACCCCGGATCAACAACGCGTCCGGGCGAGTTGTTCCCCGTGGCCGGCGCTGTCCTGGAACGTGCGGCCCTAGAGTGTCCGGCATGGCCTCGACCTCCACGCCCGCGACGAAACTGCTGACCCGGGAGAAGGTGTCGCACCGGGTTCACGAATACGACCACGACGCCCGCGCCGCGTCGTACGGCACCGAGGCCGTCGACGTGCTGGGCGAGCGGCTCGGCGTCGAGGCCGCGCAGATCTTCAAGACGCTGGTGGTGAAGCTGTCCGACGGCAAACTCGCGGTCGCGGTGATCCCGGTGCCGGCCAAGCTCTCCCTCAAGGCCGCGGCCGGGGCACTCGGTGGCGGTAAGGCGGTGATGGCCGAACGCGCCGACGCCGAACGCGCCACCGGGTACGTGCTCGGCGGGATCTCTCCGCTCGGCCAGCGCAGCCGGTTGCGCACGGTCGTCGATTCGTCCGCGCAGAATTGGGAGCAGGTGCTGTGCAGCGCGGGCCGCCGCGGGCTGGAAATCGAACTGGCGCCCGCCGATCTGATCCGGCTGACCGGCGCGGTCGTGGCCCCGATCACCGCAGGCCCGTAGCCCTTTCCCTGCCCGATCCTCCACCCGTCGCGACGGGTCGCGATCTCTGTGATGGTTGACACACCTTCGGGAATGAATGTACATTCACTCACAGTGAAGGGGCATTCATTCACATCGCGAAACACCCCGCGAACCCGAGCTGACGAGGAGTCACCATGTCCGGATTCGAAGACATCACCTACGAGGTCGAAGACCACGCCGCGATCATCACGATCAACCGCCCGGAGCGCTACAACGCCTTCCGCGGCAAGACGGTCGAAGAACTGATCAAGGCGTTCCGCTCCGCCTGGGCCGACAGCCGTGTCGCCGCGATCATCCTCACCGGCGCGGGCGAGAAGGCGTTCTGCACCGGAGGCGACGTCAAACAGCGCGCCGAGACCGGCGACTACGGCCCCACCGAGTCCGGCATGTTCGAAATCGGCAACCTGCACAAGCTGATTCGCGACGTCCCCAAGCCCGTCATCGCGGCGGTCAACGGCATCGCCGTCGGCGGCGGTCACGTCCTGCACGTCCTGTGCGACCTGACGATCGCCTCGGAGAACGCGAAGTTCGGCCAGGCCGGCCCGCGTGTCGGTTCGTTCGACGCCGGCTTCGGCTCCGCCTTCCTCGCCCGCGTCGTCGGAGAGAAGCGCGCCCGCGAGATCTGGTACCTGTGCCGCCAGTACGACGCCGCCACCGCCGAGCGCTGGGGTCTGGTGAATTGGGTTGTCCCGCAGGACAAGCTGCTCGAGGAGGCCAAGGCGATCGTCGCCGAGATCGCCGAGAAGAGCCCCACCGCGATCCGATTCCTCAAGCAGTCGTTCAACGCCGACACCGACCACCAGGCCGGGCTGAGCAATCTCGCGATGTCCGCACTCGACCTGTTCGGCAAGTCCGACGAAGGACTCGAGGGAGCCAAGGCCTTCGCGGAGAAGCGCCCCGCCGACTTCGCCAAGTACGTCAACGCCTGATCCGCCGGTCACACCCCTCGAAAGGACATTCCGCAATGGGCAACATCGCATTGGTGACCGGCGCCGGCTCCGGTATCGGCAAGGCCATCGCGCTGGCGTTCGCCGCGCAGGGCGACCGAGTGATCGCCGCCGACCTCGATCTCGCCGCCGCCGAAGCCACCGCCAAGGAGAACACCGAACTCATCACCGCTCTGCCGGTGGACATCTCGGTCCGCGCCCAGGTCGACGAACTGCGCGATCGGACCTTCGCCGAGGTAGGCGTCCCCAACGTCGTCGTCAACGCCGCCGGCTGGGACCGGACCGACCAATTCCTCAACGCGACACCGGAATTCGCGGAGAAGGTCGTAGCGATCAACTACCTCGGCCCGGTGCACGTCTGCAGCGCTTTCCTCCCCGGCATGATCGACGCGGGCAACGGGGGCCGCGTGATCAACCTCGCGTCCGACGCCGGCCGCGTCGGCAGCTCCGGCGAGTCCATCTACGCGGGCGCGAAAGGCGGCGTCATCGCCCTCACCAAGTCGCTCGCACGAGAGATGGCCCGCCACGGCATCTCCGTCAACTGCGTCTGCCCCGGCCCCACCGACACCCCGCTGTTCCAGGCGCAGGACGAGAAGCTCAAGGCAGCACTGATCAAAGCGATTCCGTTCCGCCGGCTCGCCCGGCCCGAGGAGGTCGCCGCGCCCGTCCTGTTCTTCGCATCGGAATCCGCGTCGTTCATCACCGGCCAGGTGATCAGCGTCAGCGGCGGCCTCACCATGGCCGGCTGAACCGGCAACCAGGAGGGACGGACACCATGACCGCGTCGTACAACGCCCGGGCCTACCGGGAGTACTTCGAGAACGATTTCACGTACCTCAACGGCTTCCGGCGCAACACCGGGCGGTTCGGGAACCGGATCGCCGTCAGCGATCCGGACACCGGACAGCAGTGGACCTACGCCCAGCTCGGTGCACGGGTGGACCGCATCGCGACCGGTCTCGCGGACGCCGGGGTGGTCGCCGGGGACGTCGTCGCCTACCAGCTGTTCAACGGTGTCGAATTCGCCGAGCTGTATCTCGCCACCCAGGCCGTGGGCGCGGTCGGGTCACCGGTGAACTACCGCCTCGCCGCCGGGGAGACGGCCTTCGTGCTGGACAAGAGCGCGCCGACGGTGTTCGTCTACGACACCGAACTCACCGACACGGTGCGCGAGGCGTTACGGCTCGCGCAGCACACCCCGAAGGTGATCGTGGCGGTCGGCGACGGCGACCCCGTCGAAGCGGACGGCGTCACCGTGATCCGCTACGGTCACCTGGCCGCCGACCGCGTGGCCCTGCCGCCGCTGCACCGCACGGTGTGGGACGAGACCACCCGCCTCTACACCTCCGGCACCACCGGAATGCCGAAGGGCGTGCCGCTCAACAGCATGATCGAGGTCTTCAGCGCGCACGACGTGATCATGCACTTCCCGCTGACCCCCGAGGACCGGACGCTCAACATGACGCCGTGGTTCCACCGCGGCGGCCTGTACTCCGGCGGCCCGAACCCGGTGTTCTACGTCGGCGGTGAGGTGGTGCCGCTGCGGACGTTCGACGCGGACCGGGTGCTCGATCTCGTCGCCGAGCGCGGACTGACGTTCCTCATCGGCGCCCCCACCAACCTCGCGATGCTCGCCACCGCCCAGGAGGCACGCCCGCGCGACCTGTCCAGCCTGCGCGGCATCGTGACGATGGGCGCCCCGCTCGAACGCGAAGCGGCGCTGCGCTACCAGCAGGTGCTCAACCCCCGGATCTTCAACGGCTACGGCAGCACCGAAGGGTTCTGGAACACCTTCCTGCGGCCGGCGGACCTGCCCGACCGGGCCGGCAGTGCGGGCCGCGCCTGCACCGACGACGACGTCCGCGTGGTCCGCGTGTACGCGGACCGGCTCGCGGATCCGGACGACGTGGTCGCCAAGGACGACGAGGACGTCGGTGAGATCATCGTCCGCTCCCCCAAGTGCGCCAACGCCTACTTCGACTCCCCCGATCAGGAGAAGGCGAAGTTCCACCGCGGATGGCTGCACATCGGCGACCTCGGCACGTGGGACGCCGACGAATTCGTCACCGTCGTCGGCCGCAAGGACGACATGCTCGTCTCCGGCGGGGAGAACGTCCACCCGGTGCAGGTCGAAGAAGCCCTCAACGCCCATCCCCAGGTGCGTGACTCGCTCGTCGTCGGCGTTCCCCACGACACGTGGGGCCGGATCGTCGTGGCCTACATCGTCGCCGAGGAACCCACCCTGACCGCCGATGCCCTCGACGCCCACTGCCGGGACCACCCGATGCTGTCGTCGTTCAAACGACCGCGCGCCTACCGCTTCGTCGAGTCGCTGCCGGTCAGCGCGACCGGCAAGAAACTCCACTACCGGGCGACCGACACCGCCGCCGGCGAGTACGCCGCCGGCCTGTTCACGACCCCCACGGCCTCGAAGATCGCCCGGTGAGCACCGCCGCACCCGGGCCAAGGACGGACACCATGAACGCACGACTGGAATACGACTCCGAACACCGGCAGTTCCGCGAGGTCGCCCGCGACTTCGTCCGGGACCGGATCACCCCGGTGCACGAGGACTGGGAACGGGCGTCGCGCCTCGACCGGTCCCTGTTCACCGACGCCGGCAAACTCGGGCTGCTCGGTTTCTCCGTCGACGAGAAGTACGGCGGCCCCGGCGTCGACGACTTCCGCTACAACGCCATCCTCATCGACGAAGTCAACCGCGCCGGGAACGCCGCCGCAGGCATCGCATTCTCCCTGCAGAACGACGTGGTCCTGCCCTATCTCACGGACATGACCGACGACGAGCAGAAGGCCCGATGGCTGCCCGGCGTCGTGACCGGCGAGACGGTGCTGGGCATCGCGATGACCGAGCCCGGCGCCGGCAGCGACCTGACCGGCATCCGCACCACCGCCGTCCGCGACGGCGACCACTACGTGGTCGACGGAGCCAAGACGTTCATCTCCAACGGACAGAACGGGGACCTGTTCGTCGTCGCGACCCGCACCTCGCCCGACCCGCACAACGGGCTGACGCTGCTCGTCGTCGAGGCCGACACCCCCGGGTTCTCCCGCGGACGCAACCTCGAGAAGATCGGCCTGCACGCCCAGGACACCAGCGAGCTGACCTTCACCGGCATGCGTGTGCCGGTCGCGAACCGGCTCGGCGAGGAGGGACAGGGCTTCCACCAGCTCGTGCACAACCTGCCGCAGGAACGACTCTCGCTGTCGATCGGCGCAGTCGCCGCCGCGGAGGGGGTGTTCGCGCAGACCGTCGAGTACGTCAAGGAACGCAAGGCGTTCGGCAAGCCGGTGGCCGGCTTCCAGAACACCCGGTTCGTGCTCGCGGAACTGGCCACCGAACTGGATCTGGCCCGCACCTTCCTCGAGGACTGCATCGCCGAGCACGTCGCCGGTGAGCTGTCCGCGGCCCGCGCGGCGCGGCTCAAGTGGTGGACGACCGAACTGCAGGTGCGCGTGGCGGACCGCTGCCTGCAACTGCACGGCGGCTACGGATACATGCGCGAATACGCGGTGTCCCGCGCGTTCGTCGACGCCCGCATCCAGACGATCTACGGCGGCACCACCGAGATCATGAAGACGATCGTCGCCAAGGACCTGGGCATCTGAGACTACCGGGCGAATTGCGTTCCGGAACAACACGATCCACCATCGGAAACGGAGAAGCCATGACTGTCCTCGTCGGACGCGAAGGCCACGTCGGCATCATCACCCTCGACCGTCCCGCCGTGAACGCGTTCGACGAGGAGCAGACCGCCGGATTCGCCGCGGCGGTCGCGGAACTCGGCGCCGACACCCACGTGCGGTCGCTGCTGATCCGCGGGGTGGGCCGGCACTTCTGCGGTGGAGCCGACATCGCGATGATGGACTCCTGGCGGACCGCCCCCGATCGCCGCGAACGTCTCGCCCGTTTCGCCGAGAGCCTCCAGGAAGCTCTGGAGACGCTGGCGGAGCTGCCGAAACCGTCGATCGCGGCGATCACCGGCGCCGCGACCGGCGGCGGCCTCGAACTGGCGCTGGCCTGCGACTTCCGCATCGCCGGCACGTCCTCCCGGATCGGCCTGCCCGAGGTCGGGCTCGGGCTGCTACCCGGCGCCGGCGGAACCCAGCGGCTGACCCGGATCGCCGGGCCCGCCGTCGCCACCCGGCTCGTCCTCGGCGCCGAACTCGTCGACGGAGCGGAGGCGCACCGGCTCGGGATCGTGCACTGGGTGGTCGACGGCGGTGTCGAGGAGGCTGCGATGCGGCACGCGCAGCGGCTCGCGGCACTGCCTCCGGCCGCCTACGGCGCGGCCAAGCGCTGCATCGCCGCCGCACGCGGCACCGACGGTTTCGCCACCGAGATCGACGAGATCGGCCGGCTCATCGAGACCGACGAGACGGCCCGGCTGCTCGAACGGTTCGTGACCGCCGCACGCTGACCGGGCCCATCCGCCCGATCGGTACTGTGAATCCACCCATCGGCGACGAGGAGCACCCACCATGACCACCCGAGACGACGCGCTGAACGTCGACGAGGCCGTGCGCGCCGTGCGCGCCCACTCGCGTCGCAAGCAGGTGCTCGAGGCCGCGGTGCGCCTGATGGAACAGACCGGATTCCACCAGATGTCGATGCAGGCCCTCGCCGACGAGGCGGGGGTCAGCGTCGGCCTGATCTACAAGTACTTCGGCGGCAAGGAGGACGTGCTCCTCGCGACCGTCACCTCGATCCTCGACGCCTTCCGCGACCAGCTGGAACCGGCGATGGACGCCGTCGGCGACGACCCGGTCGAGCGGTTGGCGGCGGGCATGCGGCGCTATCTCGAGGTCGTCGACACCAACCTCGACGCGGTGGTCCTGACCTACCGGGAGAGCCGCACGCTCGACAAGACGGGCCGGGAACGTATCAAGGAACTCGAGGTCGCCACTGCGGCACCGCTGCGCGCCACCCTCGAAACCGGCATCGCGTCCGGGGAGTTCAGCCCGGTCGACGTCGACCTCATCGTCTTCGACTTCATGCTCCTCGCCCACGGGTGGGCGCTGAAGCAGTGGCACTTCGGCCGGCACTACACACTCGACGAGTACACGACCCTGCAGATCCGGTTCGTGCTGAACTCGATCGTGCCCGCCGACCGTCGCGCGCGGTACCCGCACCTGCTCCGGCTGGCCTAGCGTCTACAAGAGAGCCATCTGCTCGCCGCTCCCGTCGTCGGGCACGAGCAGCTCGGGACCGTTGTTGCGCACGCTGTTGACCTTCGGGGAGACCCGGCGGACCGAGATCGCCGAGACCGCCTCGAGGCTCGGACGGATCAGGTCCGGATGCCCCAGGCTGTCCGGGTCCAGCCAGGCGTCCCACCGGTCCGGCGGCAGGATCAGCGGCATCCGCTCGTGGACGTTGCGCAACTGCGCGACCGAGTCGGCGGTGAGGATCGTGGTGCTGACCAGCGGCGCCGCGTCGGGAACCTTCGGGTCGCGCCACACCGCCCACAGGCCCGCCATGCAGATCCGCGAACCGTCCTCCGGGGACATGTAGTACGGCACCTTCGAGGTCTTCCCGTCCGGTGTCGGTTCGACCTGCCACTCGTACCAGCCGTCCATCGGCACCAGGCAGCGCTTGTACCGCAGCGACTGCGCGAACGACGGCTTCGTGGCCACCGACTCGGAGCGGGCATTGAACAGCGGCGCGCTTCTGCCGATCTCCTTCGCGAACGGCGGCACGAGACCCCACCGCATGCGACGGATCCGCCGCGTGACCGGCTCGTCCGGATTCTCGCGATCGTGCCGGGCGACGACGGTGAGCACCCGGGTCGTCGGGGCGACGTTGAAATTGACGGCGTCGAAGTCGGTGGTGCTGTCGCTACCGTCTCCTCCCCCGCCCGTCTCGTCGATCGCGTCGAGTTCCGCCCCGAGGGTCGCCGGGTCCGCCGTCGTCGCATACCTGCCGCACATAGGGCGAGTCTGACAGCCGGCTCCGACGACCACTTCCCCGCGTCGGACGCGCCGGGTGCACACCCGGCTGCGACGATGGGAGAAGATGGTCGGGTGAGTCTGTGGAGAGCCCCCCGAGCCGAGTCCCCCGTCGACGCGATCGTGACACTGCCCGGATCCAAGTCGATCACCAACCGCGCGCTGATCCTCGCCGCCCTCGCCGACGGTCCCTCGACGATCACCGGGGCCCTGCGCAGCCGCGACACCGACCTGATGATCGCTGCCCTGGGCGGACTGGGCACGACGATCACCGAGCGTGACGGCGGCACCACCCTCGACGTCGCTCCCGGCGACCTGCACGGCGGCGAGGTCGCCTGCGGGCTCGCCGGCACCGTCATGCGGTTCGTGCCGCCGCTCGCGGCACTCGCCGACGGGGACGTCTTCTTCGACGGCGACGAGCAGGCCAAGACCCGGCCGATGGGAACCGTCCTGGACGCCCTGCGTTCCCTCGGCGCCGACATCGACGGCGAGCGGCTGCCGTTCACCGTGCACGGCGCCGGCGCACTGCGCGGCGGAACCGTCACCATCGACGCGTCCGGGTCCTCGCAGTTCGTCAGCGGCCTGCTGCTGTCGGCCGCCCGCTACGACGAGGGCGTCACCGTCCGGCACAGCGGCGAGCCGGTGCCGTCGATGCCGCACATCGACATGACCGTCGAGATGCTGCGCGCCGCCGGTGTCGACGTCGACACCGCCGACGCGAACACATGGCGTGTGGCGCCGGGCCCGATCCGGGCGATCGACGTCGAGGTCGAACCGGACCTGTCGAACGCGACGCCCTTCCTCGCCGCCGCGGCCGTCACCGGCGGCGCGGTGTCGGTCCCGATGTGGCCGAAGTCGACCACGCAGGCCGGAGACGCGATCCGCGACATTCTCGAGCGGATGGGCGCGACCGTCACCTGGTCGGACGGCACCCTGACGGTGCGCGGCCCCGAGCGGCTCACCGGCATCGACATCGACCTGCACGACGTCGGGGAACTCGCCCCGACCGTCGCGGCCCTCGCCGCTCTCGCGACGACCCCGTCGCAGCTGCGCGGCATCGCGCACCTGCGCGGCCACGAGACCGACCGGCTCGCGGCGCTGGTGACCGAGATCGCCCGGCTCGGCGGATCGGCGACCGAAACCGAGGACGGACTGCGTATCGAACCGGCCACCCTGCACGGCGGCCAGTGGCAGTCCTACGCCGATCACCGCATGGCCACCGCCGGGGCGATCATCGGTCTCGTCGTCGACGACGTCGACGTCCACGACATCGGCACGACCTCCAAGACGCTGCCCGGATTCGAGTCGCTGTGGGCGGCGATGTTGACGGGAGCGCGCTCCTGAACCGGCGGCGCCGCCAGTACGACGAGTCCGACGTCCGGGTCCGCCCGGGCAAGGGCTCGCGGCCGCGCACCAAGGATCGACCCGCCCACCTCGACGCCGTCGAGGGCATGGTCGTCTCCGTCGACCGCGGTCGCTGGGGCGTGGTGCTCGGCGGCGACCCGAACCGCCCGATCGTGGCGATGCGCGCCCGCGAACTCGGCCGCACCCCGATCGTGGTCGGTGATCGCGTCGGCGTCGTCGGCGACCTGTCGGGCCGTCCTGACACGCTCGCGCGGATCGTGCGGGTCCACGACCGCGAGACGGTGCTGCGACGCACCGCCGACGACACCGATCCGTTCGAGCGGATCGTAGTCGCGAACGCGCAGCGGCTGCTCATCGTCGTCGCGCTCGCCGATCCGCCGCCGCGGACCGGTCTGGTCGAACGTGCGCTGGTCGCGGCCTATGCCGGCGGACTGACCCCCGTGCTGGGCCTGACGAAGTCCGATCTCGCCGACCCCGCCGAGTTCACCGCCCAGTTCGCGGATCTGGACCTGCCGGTGATGCTGGTCGGCAAGGACGACGACCTGACCGAGCTCACCGAGCTGATCACCGATTCGGTGACGGCGCTGATCGGGCACTCCGGCGTGGGCAAGTCGACGCTGGTCAACCGGCTGGTGCCGGACGCGGCCCGCGCGACCGGCGAGGTCTCCGGCGTCGGCAAGGGCCGGCACACCTCGACCCAATCGGTCGCTCTGCCGTTGCCCGGCGGCGGCTGGGTCGTCGACACCCCCGGCATCCGCTCGTTCGGGCTCGCGCACATCTCCGCGGAGAACGTCGTCGCCGCGTTCTCCGACCTGGCCGAGGCGGTGGAGGACTGCCCGCGCGGGTGCACCCACCTCGGCCCCCCGGCCGACCCGGAGTGCGCGCTCGACAACCTCGAGGGCAAGTCGTTGCGCCGCGCCCAGGCCGTGCGGGGACTGCTCACGGCGCTCACCGAGAACGAAGCCTGGTGACGCGGATCGGCCCCCGGCTCCGAAAAGGAGCCGGGGGCCGATCCGTAGCAGCAGAGTCGCTCAGCGCATCCCCAGGACGCGACGGACGAATCCGCGCTTGCGGGTCTTCTCGATCGCGGTGGCCAGTCCGACCCGGCGACCGGTGAGCGGATCGATCTCGGCCTTGCCGCCGAAACCGCGTTCCGATGCCGTCTCGGGAGCGGCGTCCCGGGTGTCCTTGAGGTACTTGTCGGGCAGCGACAGCTTCGCGATGGTGCGCCACGACTTCCAGTACTGCACCGCGAGCGGACCCGTGGTGTACGGAAGGTCGTACTTCTCGCACAGCGCCTTCACCCGGAGCGAGATCTCGTGGTACCGGTTGGACGGCAGGTCCGGGAAGATGTGGTGCTCGATCTGGTAGCTGAGGTTGCCGGTCATGAAGTCCATGACGCGGCCACCGGAGATGTTGGCCGAACCGAGCATCTGCCGCAGGTACCACTCGGCGCGCGTTTCGTTCTCGACGTCTGCCTTGGTGAACTTCTCGGCACCGTCCGGGAAGTGCCCGCAGAAGATCACGGCGTTGGTCCAGATGTTGCGCACGAAGTTCGCGGTCGCATTCGCGGTGAGCGTCGACTTCCAGGCCTTGCCGGTCAGCGCCGGGTGCACCACGTAGTCCTTGAGCGTCTGCTTGCCGAGCTTGACGAGCACCTCGCTACCGAGTTCCTTGGTGCGCTCGCGGTCGTCGCGACCCTGGATGACCTTGCCGAGCTCGAGCAGCTGGATCGCGATGCCGTACTGGAACAGCGACGCGAGGATCGCGTTGTAGGCGACGTTGCCGAGGTAGAACGGCTTCCAGCGCTGGTCGCGGGTCACGCGCAGCAGCCCGTATCCCACGTCGTCGTCCATGCCGAGGATGTTCGTGTACTTGTGGTGCAGGTAGTTGTGGGTCTGCTTCCAGTGCGCCGACGGATCGACGTTGTCCCACTCCCAGTTCGCCGAATGCACCTCGGGGTCGTTCATCCAGTCCCACTGCCCGTGCATCACGTTGTGCCCGAGCTCCATGTTCTCGATGATCTTCGAGAGCGAGAGCATGGCGGTGCCCAGGACCCACAGCGAGCGCTTGCGGGAACCGAAGAGCACTGCGCGCCCGCCGACTTCGAGTCCACGCTGGAGCCGGATCGTGTTGCGCACGTAGCGGGCGTCCCGCTCACCGCGCGCCTCCTCGATGTCGCGGCGGATGGCGTCGAGTTCGCGGCCGATGGCCTCGACGTCGGCCTCCGTCAGGTGCGCATACTCTTTGATGTCCGAAATGGCCATGCGGCTACCCTACCGTAAGTTACGGCTCCGTAGGTTAGCCGGATCCACGCTGTGAGGGGAATCACAATCAAGATCGTTTCGCGCGGCGAGCGGCGAGTTTCGCCTCCGCCTGGGCGCGCAACGCCGTCAGCAGACCCCGGCGCCGGCCCGTCACCGGATCCACCGCGAGCTCCGCGGCCCAGGCGCCCTGCACCCGCGAGAACTTGCGCTCGGACGAGGTCTCCGGGGCGTCGTCCGACGTGGCGCGCAGGAACCGGTCCGGCAACGCGAGCTTGTGGATGGTCCGCAACGCGAGCAGATACTGCCGGCCGAGCGAACCGGTCGTGTACGGAAGGTCGTATTTCGCGCACAGCGCGCGCACCCGGGCCGCGATCTCCGGATACCGATTGCTCGGCAGATCCGGGAACAGATGGTGCTCGATCTGGTAGCTCAGGTTCCCCGTCAGGAATCCCATCACCGGACCGCCGGAGATGTTCGCGCTGCCGAGCAGCTGCCGCAGATACCACTGCGCGTGCGTCTCGTTCTCGAACTGGTCGACGGTGAACTTCTCGGCCCCGTCCGGGAAGTGCCCGCAGAAGATCACCGCGTACGCCCACAGGTTCCGGACCAGGTTCGCGGTGAGATTCGCGGACAGCGTGCTGCGCCAGGCCGGGCCCGTCAACGCGGGGAACAACACCACGTCCTTGACGACCTGACGGGCCGCCTTGCGCGCAAAGTCCTTGTTGGGCTGCGAATTCCACTGCATGTGCGGAACCCCGTCGGCCTCCTTCTGCGCCGACAGGTCGTGCAGGGCGATGCCCCACTCGAAGGTCGCGGCGAGGATCACGTTCGCGATCGGCTGGAGCAGGTTGCGCGGCCGCCACGCCTCGTCGCGGGTCATCCGCAGGATCCCGAATCCCACGTCCTCGTCCATGCCGACGATGTTCGTGTACGTGTGGTGCGCGTAGTTGTGGGCACGCTTCCAGTGCGCCGACGGCCCCGTCTGATCCCACTCCCACGACGTGGAGTGGATCTCCGGGTCGTTCATCCAGTCCCACTGCCCGTGCATCACGTTGTGCCCGAGCTCCATGTTCTCGATGATCTTCGCGAGCGAGAGCATCCCGGCACCCAGCACCCACAACGGACGTCGGCGGGAGCCGAACAGCACCGCCCGCCCACTGAGCTCGAGCACCCGCTGCAGCCGGATCGTGTTGCGGATGTAGCGGGCGTCCCGCACCCCGCGCGAGTCCTCGACGTCACGGCGGATCGCGTCGAACTCACGACCCAGCGCTTCGATGTCCGAATCGCTGAGGTGCGCGAACGCGCGGATGTCGGTGATGGCCACTCAGGGTCCTTGCTGTGGAACGGGCGGTGGGCGTCAGGCGTCGAGAGTGCAGTCCCCGGCAGCCGCGGAAATGCAGGTCTGGACACGCTCACCCTCGGCGTGTTCCTGGCCGGACCGCAGATCGACGATGTGCCCCTTCTCGAGCGGGACCACACAAGTCTGACAGATCCCCATCCGGCATCCGAACGGCATCAGTGCGCCGACGCTCTCACCGGCCTCGAGCAATGTGGTCGCGCCGTCGACGGTGACGGTCTTGCCCGACTTCGCGAAGGTCACGGTGCCGCCGGAACCGGAGGTGTCGGCGCGGGTGACCGCGAACCGCTCGAGGTGCAGACGATCCTCGATGCCGGCCTTCTTCCAGAATGCCTCGATGTCGTCGAGCATCTGCTGCGGTCCGCACGCCCAGGTCTGACGCTCACGCCAGTCGGGGCAGACCTCGTCGAGCCGGTCCAGGGTGAACTTCCCCTGCGAGCGGGTGAGCTGGACGTGCGACCGGAACCGGTCGTGCGTGGCGTCGAACTTCTCGAGCTCGGCACGGAACATCACGTCGTCCGCGGTCGGCGCCGAGTGCACGTGCACGACGTCGGGCAGCTCGACGGCGCGGTCGACCGCGCGACGGTCGAGCGTGCGCAGCATCGACATGATCGGGGTGATCCCACTGCCGGCGGTGAGCATCAGGATCCGCTCCGGCGGCGGGTCGGGCAGCACGAAGTCGCCCTTCGGTGCCGCGAGCCGCACGATCGTGCCCGCGGGCACGCCGGTGACGAGGTGGCTCGACAGGAAGCCTTCCGGCATCGCCTTGACCGCGATCGAGATGAGCTTGTCGTTCCAGGTGGGCGACGATGTCAGCGAGTAGGACCGCCAGTGCCACCGGCCGTCGATGTGCAGGCCGATGCCGATGTACTGACCCGGGTTGTAGCCGAAGTCGAATCCCCAGCCGGGCTTGATGACGAGGGTTGCCGAATCCGTCGTCTCCGGGCGCACCTCGACGATGCGGCCACGCAGCTCACGCGCGGACCACAGCGGGTTGACCAGGTGCAGATAGTCGTCGGGCAGCAGCGGGGTCGTGAATCGCGCGACCGCGCCTCGTACGAGATTCGACACGGATCGCTCGGACGCCGAGACGTGCGCCGCGGGACGCTCGATCCACTCCTTCAAACCCATCGACCACTTCTCCTCACCCGGTATGCCTACGGTGCCGTAGGTTACCAGAAAGCTACGGTGGCGTAGGTTACGGACACGTGGTCGACAAACAGCTGGAACGGATCCGGAACTAGAGCAGTTCCAGAAGGAACGGCAACTCCTGCGGCGCATACCAGGCGAGCTGGTGGTCCTCCGCGTCGCCGAGCACGAACTCGGCTTCCTCGTCACCCATGTCCGCGGCGTCGATGACCTCGACGGCCCGCGCCACGTCCGCTTCGGCTCCTTCGAGGTCGACGTGCACCGACGCCACCGACTTCAGCGTGACGGGCGCGGCGAGGCGGACGACCGCATCGTCGAGATCCGGACGCGGGGTGGCCTCCTCGACGTCCGCGGCCACCACCACCCGACGCACCGGCAGATCCTTCGCCGACTCGTCGGTGGCCGATTCGTCGTCCACCCGTGCCGCCAGGAGCCGCAGCGAGGCCCGGGCGGCCTCCGCCATGGCGACCTCGGCGAGTTCGTCGTCGTCCCCGGACGTGTAGGCCTCGCGCAGCGCGGCCGTCACCGCGAACGCCGTGCGGTTCACCGCTTCGACCTCGCCGTCGGCCACCAGCCGCTGCAGCATGTCGATCGTGGCCGGCACGTAGACCCGCGTCTTGCCCTTACCTACTGGCATCCAACAACTCCTCGAGTGCTTCCTGGAGCAGCGACGTCAGGACCCCCACATCGGGCATCGCATCGCGGTCCGCGTTCAAACCGTAGTAGACGGACCCGTCGTAGGACGTCAGCGCAATGCTCAACGCCTGGTTCTTCAGCAGCGGCGACACCGGGTACATCTCCAGGACCGGTATGCCGGCCAGGTAGAGCGGGTGCTGCGGGCCGGGTGCGTTGGTGATCATCAGATTGAACATGCGCTGCGAGAAGCCGCTGGCCACCCGCACCCCCACCGCGTGCATGGTGGCCGGTGCGAAACCGGACAACCGGATCATGGCCTGCGCCGCGATGCGGCGGCGCTGCCGCGCGTAGGCCTCACCGGCGTGCGCGATGTGCGACAACCGCACCACCGCGTTCGGCTCCCCCACCGGCAGGTCGACGAGGAAGGTCGACACCTCCCCCTGCGGGTGCACCTGGATCGTCTCGGCACCGTCGGCGTCGTCGGCGTCCGCCGGATCCTGCGTGTACACCGACATCGGCACCATCGCGCGCACCACCGACGCCTCGGTCACCGGTTCGCCGCGCGAGAGCAGCCAATAGCGCAACGCCCCGGAGATCACCGCGAGCACGACGTCGTTGATGGTGCAGCCGTACCGGGAATGGATCTTGCGGTACAACTCCAGATCGGACCGCACCACCGCGAACCGGCGGCTGCGCGAGATCGATTCGTTGAGCGGGCTCTCCGGCGCCGACTGTGCGGCGGTCCGCGCCAGGCGCCCGACCACGTCGACGGCCTCGGTCGCCGTGGCGGCGAGGTTGCCCACGGCCGAACGCAGCAGCGCGATGCCCTCTCCCGGTCGCGCGACCAGGTCGGCGAGCGCACCGACCACGAGCGCGGTGTCCGACGGTTCCTGCTCCGGCATCCACAGCTCTTCGGGCACCTGCCGGGGTTCGACATCGGAATCGAAGAGAACCTGCCCGATGTCCAGCGCGTCCTCACCGTCGACGAGCGCCGAATGCGACTTCGTGAACAGCGCACACCGGCTTCCCTCGAGCCCCTCGACGAGGTACATCTCCCACAGCGGGCGGGTCCGGTCCAGCGGACGCGATATCAGCCGCGCCAGCAGATCGTGCAACTGGTCGTCCGATCCGGGGCGGGGCAGCGCCGAACGGCGCACGTGGTAGGCGATGTCGAAGTCGCGGTCGTCCACCCACACCGGCCGCGCCAGTCCCAGCGCCACCTCCCGCACCTTCTGCCGATACCGCGGTACCTCCGAGATACGGCGTTCCACGAGCTGCAGCAGCGTCTCGAAGTCCAAGCCGCCCTCCGGTTCGGAGAGGATCGCCAGCGACCCGATGTGCATCGGCGTGTTCGTCGTCTCCAGGAAGTAGAACGATGCGTCCTGCGCGGTCATGCGGGTCGTCATCTGCGAGTGTCCCCCTCACCCCGGTCCGTGACCGTGTCCCCTGCCGCCGAGGTCTCAGGCGCCGAGGTCACGGGCGCCTCGTCGGCGCTCAGCTCGAAGAGTACGGTCAGTTCTGCCACAACGGCATCCGGACACTCGTGGTGCACTCCCACCATCCCGGTGGCGGCCGCTGCGCGCACGTTCACGACGAGGTCGTCGACGAAGACGCACTGCGCCGGTTCCAGTCCCAGTCGCTGCGCCACCAGCAGATAACTCCGCGGGTCGGGTTTGGCCACGCCCACGTCACCGGAGAGCACCACCTCGTCGACGAAGCGCCCACCGCCGAGCTCGCGCAGCCGGTCCGCTCCGGGCCCACCCGGGTCGTTGCTGAGGATCGCCGTCCGCACACCTCGTCCGCGCAACGCGGCCACCACGCCTGCGAGCGCACGCCCGTCCGTGCCGGGTCCCGCGAGCACCCCACCGAAATCCAAGACCAATCCCCGCACGTATCCACCCTAGAGTTCGTGCGCCGGTCTCTGCGACAGGAGCGTCCCGGCGGGCACGGAGTGTCTCGACGGGCACACGCGCCGCAGCTGTGGCACGATGACCGCGGCTCCGTCCTCTCCCGGGGTCGACCCGTGCACCGTCGCGGGTCGCGACCGTCACGCACGTCACCAGGGAGATGCATGTCCGAAAACCCCGGGATCCGCCACGTCCTGCGGATCCCTCCGTACGAGCCACCCGCCCGGCACAACTGCGATCGGCCCCGCCGGTACGCGACGCGGCGCACCACCACGCACGACGGCAGATCACCCCGCCCGGCCCGGTCGGGGCCGGCCACTCCTCCGCACACAGCGGCAATCGATCCGACGGCGAGCGCATTCGCCGAACGCGCGGTGCGGCTGGTGCTCGAAGTTCTCGACCGGCGGCGGCCGGAGACGCAACTGGAGACGGTGCTCGATCCCGTCCTGCGCGACGCGATGGCGCCCGCACGGTCGGCATCCCCGGGTGCGGGCAGTGCGACGTTGCTGCGCACCCGCTTGCGTGCCGTCGACGCCGATACCGCGGAACTGTTCGGTTCCTACACGCGTGGCCATCGCGTTCTCGCGCTGGCCGGTCGCATCAGCCGGGTCGCGCCATCGCGCCGGGCCCCGCACGGCTGGCTCATCACCTCGCTGTGGCTGGGCTGATCCGGCGCGACGACCGACGGCCGACGATCGGCGTTCAGCGGCGGCGGGAACCGCCCTTGGCGTCCTTGCGGGCGGCCGCGCGACGCTCCTTGCGGCTGCCGGCCTGCGCTGCCGCGGCGGCCCCGCCGGTGCGGCTGACCTGCGCGCTGCCGTCCTCGGCGGGACCCGAGTAGGTCAGGCGCTGCTGCCGGCCCCCGTCGTCGAGGCCTTTCGCACGCAGCGGGGCCGGGGCGGGAGCAGGTGCCGGAGCCGGGGTCGGCTTGGTCAGCGACGGCGCGTTCTGCGCGGCCGTGGCGGCGGAGGCCGCCGTCACGCTGACCCCGCCCGCTGCCGGTGCCTGCGGCTGCGCCGCTTCGACCTGCAGGTTGAACAGGAACCCGACCGACTCCTCCTTGAGCGCGTCGAGCATGCCGGTGAACATGTCGAAGCCCTCGCGCTGGTACTCCACCAGCGGGTCGCGCTGCGCCATCGCGCGCAGCCCGATGCCTTCCTTGAGGTAGTCCATCTCGTAGAGGTGCTCGCGCCACTTGCGGTCGAGCACCGACAGCAGGACACGACGCTCGAGTTCGCGCATCGCGCCCTCACCCGCGATGCTCTCGATCTCGGCCTCACGCCGCGCGTACGCCTTCTCCGCGTCCTCGAGCAGGATCTCCCGCAGCTCGTCACGGCCGAGGTCCTCGTTCGCCGCGACCAGTTCCTTGTAGTCGACCCCGACGGGGTAGAGCGTCCGGAGGGCGGTCCACAACTGCTCGAGATCCCAGTCCTCGACGTAGCCCTCGGAGGTGGCGCCGTCGACGTAGGCGGTGACCACGTCGCGGATCATCGACTCGATCTGACCCTCGAGGTTCTCTCCGCGCAGGATCCGGCGGCGCTCGTCGTAGATGACGGTGCGCTGCTGGTTCATCACCTCGTCGTACTTGAGGACGTTCTTGCGGATCTCGAAGTTCTGCTGCTCGACCTGCGTCTGGGCGCTCTTGATGGCCTTCGAGACCATCTTCGCCTCGATCGGCACGTCGTCGGGCAGGTTGAGCCGCGTCATGATCGATTCGAGCGCGGCGCCGTTGAAGCGGCGCATCAGCTCGTCACCGAGCGAGAGGTAGAACCGGGACTCGCCGGGATCGCCCTGACGTCCGGAACGGCCGCGGAGCTGGTTGTCGATACGCCGGGACTCGTGCCGTTCGGTGCCGAGCACGTACAGGCCGCCTGCCGCCTTGACCTTCTCGGCGTCCGCCTTGACCTCGGCCTTGATCTTCTCGAGGGTGTCGTCCCACGCGGCCTCGTATTCCTCGGGCGTGTGCACGGGATCCAGGCCGCCGCGACGCAGCGCGATGTCGGCGAGAATGTCCGGGTTGCCGCCGAGCACGATGTCGGTACCGCGACCGGCCATGTTCGTCGCGACGGTCACCGCACCGGAGCGTCCGGCCTCGGCGATGATCTGCGCTTCCTGCTCGTGGAACTTCGCGTTGAGCACGCTGTGGACGACGCCGCGCCTGGTCAGCTGCCGCGACAGGTACTCCGAACGCTCGACGCTGGTGGTACCGATGAGGACCGGCTGGCCCTTCTGGTGCCGCTCGACCACGTCGTCGACGACGGCTGCGAACTTCGCTTCCTCCGTCTTGTAGATCAGGTCGCCCTGGTCGACGCGGATCATCTCCCGGTTCGTCGGGATGGGGATGACGCCGAGGCCGTAGATCTGGTGCAGCTCGGCTGCCTCGGTCTCGGCGGTACCCGTCATACCCGAGAGCTTGTCGTAGAGACGGAAGTAGTTCTGCAGCGTGATCGTGGCGAGGGTCTGGTTCTCGGCCTTGATCTCGACCTTCTCCTTGGCCTCGATCGCCTGGTGCATGCCCTCGTTGTAGCGGCGGCCCGTCAGCACGCGGCCGGTGAACTCGTCGACGATGACGACCTCGCCGTCGCGGACGATGTAGTCCTTGTCCTTGGTGTAGAGCTCCTTGGCCTTGATGGCGTTGTTGAGGTAGCTCACCAGCGGCGAGTTCGCGGCCTCGTACAGGTTGTCGATGCCGAGCTGGTCCTCGACGAACTCGACGCCCGCCTCGTGGACACCGACGGTCCGCTTGCGGATGTCGATCTCGTAGTGGGTCTCCGGTTGGAGCATCTGCGCGATCCGCGCGAACTCGGAGTACCACTTGCTCGACGCGTCCGCGGGGCCGGAGATGATCAGCGGCGTCCGGGCCTCGTCGATGAGGATGGAGTCGACCTCGTCGACGATCGCGAAGTTGTGCCCGCGCTGGACCAGGTCGTCGAGCGAGTGCGTCATGTTGTCGCGCAGGTAGTCGAAGCCGAACTCGTTGTTCGTGCCGTACGTGATGTCCGCGGCGTAGGCCGCACGGCGCTGCGCGGGGGTGAGCCCCGACAGAATCACGTCGGTGCTCAGGCCGAGGGAGCGGTGCACGCGGCCCATCCACTCGGAGTCGCGCTTGGCGAGGTAGTCGTTCACGGTCACGACGTGCACACCGTCGCCGGACAGGGCGTTGAGGTAGGCCGGCAGCACACAGGTGAGGGTCTTGCCCTCACCGGTCTTCATCTCGGCGATGTTGCCGAAGTGCAGCGCCGCGCCACCCATGATCTGCACCGTGTAGTGCTTCTGTCCGAGAACTCGCCAGGAGGCCTCACGGGCCACGGCGAACGCCTCCGGCAGCAGGTCGTCGAGGGTTTCCCCGTCCGCGTACCGCTTGCGGAACTCGTCCGTCTTGGCGCGCAGTTCCGCGTCGGTGAGCGCCTCGAACTCCGGCGACAGGGATTCGACGTGCTCGGCGATGTGCTTCAGTCGCTTGACCATGCGACCTTCACCGATCCGGAGCAGCTTCGTCAGCGACAGCACTGGGTGTTCGTCCTCAATCTCGGGTTCGTGCACGGACAAGAAAATCCGGCCGAGGGCCTCGTCGGTCCCCGGCCGGATTCCATGGTAGGCGTTCGGCCGGAGCGGTTGCGATTGCGACCGCTCCGACCGGGCATTCAGACCAGGCTGATCAGGCCGTAGTCGAACGCGTGCCGACGGTAGACGACCGACGGCCTGTCCGTTTCCTTGTCGTGGAACAGGTAGAAGTCGTGGCCGACCAGTTCCATCTCGTACAGGGCGTCGTCGACGGTCATCGGCTCGGCCTTGTGCTCCTTCGTCCGGACGATCCGGCCGGGACCGGACTTGTCTTCCGCTTCGAATTCCTGCGCCAGATCCCGCGAGATGCCGAGCGAATCGTCCTGAGCGAGCGCCGCAGTGGCGGCGGCAACGGAAACGGGAGTCTTGTCACCGTAGGAGACCTTGCGACGCTCCTTGGTACGCCGCAGACGGGATTCGAGTTTGTCGGTAACCGACTCGAAGGCCGCGTAGAAGCTGTCGGCGGACGCCTCGGCACGGACGACCGGGCCCTTGCCCCGGGCGGTGATCTCGACGCGCTGACAACTCTTCATCTGACGGCGGTTGCGCTCGTGCTGCAGTTCGACATCGAACAGGAAAATGGTCGGATCGAATCGCTCCAATCGGGCGAGTTTCTCGGACACGTAGATCCGGAAGTGGTCCGGAACCTCGACGTTGCGTCCCTTGACGACGATGTCAGCCTTGGGGCCGGCGGCTTCGCCATCGAGACCTGCAGCGGAAACCTTGGACTTCGAAGGGGTCGTCACTCGTACCTCCCGAGTACGGCCGGTGCAGCCCGCGCACCGGCATGTTCGATGAGCGCATCAGCGCTCCGCCCGGAACCGGCGGATCGAACGTTTCCACCCGTCTACCAGTGTTTTCCGGGTCTGAGGGCGACGGTAGTACGTAACCTCCGCGAGTGCCACCGTTCCGCTGAATTTCACTCGCGCACACTTACGCGGCAGCAATCACAAGCACTCCCCGTGGACAGAAGCCGGCTGCCGTGAGCACTCGCACGGACTCCGCCGCGGTCGTGCCGGTGGTCGTCACGTCGTCCACGACGAGCACCGGGAACCCGCGCGGCACGCCGCTTCCCCGGCGCAGCCGCACCCGTCCGGCGAGGTTCCGGTGCCGCTGCGCGGCGGACAGTCCCACGGAGTCCCGGACCCCCCGAGCGGTCTCGAGGATCGGCATCACACGCAACGCGCGATCGTGCGCCGCAGCGGCGCGCACGGCCCGCGTGACCGGGTCGCCGCCCCGGGCTCGCGCCGCCCGCGCCCGGGTCGGCGCGGGCACCACGCCCAACGGCCCGGCCGGAAGCTCACCCCACCGGCGCAGCCGCACGATCGCCGCCCCCAGTGCCACCCCCAGCGGCTCCGCGAGGTCGCGACGACCCTGCTCCTTCGCGGCGATCACCGCGCGCCGGTGGGCACCCCGGTACGACCCGAGCGCCCAGACGGGAACACCCGGATCGACACGCGGCCGTACGGTCGCGGGCGCATCGGCGAGGTCGCGGGCGCAGTGACGGCACCATCGGACGCCGGGCCGGCCGCAGCCGCCGCAATCCACCGGCAGCACGAGATCCAGCAAGACGTGCAACATGCGGCGCACTGTGCCCTATGGCACCGACAGGCGCAGTGCCCTATGGCACCGACAGACGCAGTGCCCTACGGCACCGACAGGCGCTCAGCCGGGCAGCACCGGAATCGCGGTCAGTCCCGCCAGGCCCGGAACCTCACGCCAGTAGCGGTCGCCGGCGGGATCACTGTTGTTGAGCTGGAACACCGCGCGTGAATCGGCCACGAACTCGGTGGTCGTCGACGCCTCGACGGCACCCACCGGCGGGGTCAGATTGCGGCTGGGCAGCGCGTCCATCCGGGAACCGTCCACGGCGACCTGGACGACGGGGATGTCGGACGCCGCCCGCGCCACGACCACCGTGTCCGAGGTACTCCAGTCGAGCGAGAGAGCGGGACTACCGAGCCCGATGGCGATCTCGCGCGGAGAGGTCAGCGCGAACTCGCCGTTCGGGTACTGCACCACGATCGCCGTGTACACCCGGCCGTCGACGATGAGCGCCGCGCGGACACCGTCCCTCGACAGACGCAACTCGGTGATCCGGTCGCCCAACTCCAGGATGGCGCCCGCCTCGACCGGAACCACCGTCACCCGTCCGGTACCGGGTTCCCGGATCGCCCGCACGACGGAGGTGCCACCCACGACCGCCCACACGGAGTTGTCGTCGACCGACCACGACGGTCTGCTGATCGAGCTGCCTTCCGCCGCATGCACCGCTGCCCCGTCCCCGTACCCGCCGATCATCAGCTCGGCGGCGGGTTCCGGCTCCGGCCGTCCGGTTCCGAGGACACCGGCCACGAGCTGTCCGTCGTGCGAGATCGCGACGGACTGCAGGCCGGTGGTGCTGCCGAAGAAGCCGGGCACGGGCGTGACACCCGTCTCGGCGACGGCGACCAGCCCACCGCCACGCACCGCATGCAGGCCGATGGTCGCGCTCGAGGTGGCGAGCGGATTCGTCGACGCCACGTCCGCGGTGGTCCAGCCGTTCGGGAACCGTTCGTCGAGCGGTTGCCCGTCCGCGAGCAACACGTACGGACCGGAGATCTCGGCGTTCGCCAGCGTCCAGATCACCTGGGCCGCGAGAAGCTCCCGGTCCTGCTTGGCCAGCCCGGTCGCGCCCTGGAAGTCCACCCGGATGCCGCCGAGTCCGACACCGACCTGCGCGGTGCGACCGTCCGCCTTGGTGATGGGACCGATGACGTCGACGTCGTGGAGGAGGTTGCGCACGGCCGGCTCCAGCGACGGCTTCGGGCCCTCCACCAGCAGCTCGATGAGCTGGGAGGCGGTCTGTTCCTGGGTGCCGGCGATCCAGCGGGGATCGGGCACGACCGTCTGCCCGGAGGGGTCGACGAAGAACAGCGAGCGTCGCTGGTAGGTGTTGAGGAACTGCGGCCGGTCCATCACGACGCCGGGCGGCAGATCGTCGATCCGCCATTCGCCGTCGGACCGCACGAGGGTGACCTTCTCCTCGAAGGGACCCTGGTCCGCGCGGTAGACGCCGCCCTCCTCGAGGAAGCCGACGCGGGTCGCCCGGATCACGTAGGTGGCACGGTCGCCGCTGCGCGATTCCGGCAGCACGTCGACCTTCTCGACGATCGTGGCGCTGGCCGCGTCGTCCCAGCGACTCGTCATCTCGGGGGTGAGGTACTGGCGCGCCGCCTGGTGCCTGTTGGTGGGGTCCGTGCTCGCGAGGAGGAAGTCGCGCAGCAGCAGATCCGGCTCGCGCCCGGGCGCGGGCGCGGCGACCTCCGTGGTCGCGGGGGGACGGGCGATGGTGCCGATCGCCTGCGGGGACGACGAATCCGGCAGGCTCGCACAGCCGGAGACCCCGAGCAGGAGCGCCAGCAGCAGAACCGGCCCGGCGACGCGCCGCGACAGCGAACTGCTCACGGGGTCGCTCCCTCGGGCGGGACGGATTCCACGACCGTCGGCGCTGCGCCCTCGGCGGCGGGGGGCGTCTTGCCCTGCACCGCGTGCCCGTTCGTCGGCACGAGCGGCAGTGGACTGCGTCCCACCTTGCGTCCGAGCTCGCGCGGCAGCGTCAGCCGGAAGCACGCACCCTTCCCGGGCTCGCCCCAGGCCTCGAGCTTGCCCTTGTGCAGGTTCGCGTCCTCCACGCTGATCGCCAGTCCCAGACCTGTGCCGCCGGACCGTCGCACCCGGGACGGGTCGGAGCGCCAGAACCGGTTGAACACGAGCTTCTCCTCCCCCGGCCGCAGGCCGATGCCCTGGTCGCGGACGACGAACGCCGCCGCGGCGTCGTCGGCGCGCAGCCGCAGCAGGATCGGCTTGCCCTCACCGTGATCGATCGCGTTGGCGAGCAGGTTCCGCAGGATGCGTTCGACGCGCCGGGGATCGACCTCGGCCATGACCGGCTCGTTCGGCAGATCCACGATGAGTTCGGTTCCTGTCTCGCGGGCCAGGTGCCGGACCGTGGACACCGCTGCCCGCGCGCACATCCGCAGATCGAGTTGCTCGGCGGCGAGTTCGGCGACACCGGCGTCGTGCCGGCTGATCTCGAGCAGGTCGCCGAGCAGGCTCTCGAACCGGTCGAGTTCGGCGACCAGCAGTTCGGAGGCGCGTTTCAGCGACGGATCGAGTTCGTCGCTGCCGTCGTGGATCAGGTCCGCCGCCATCCGCACGGTCGTCAGCGGGGTCCGTAGTTCGTGGCTGACGTCCGAGGTGAACCGCTTCTGCAGGTTGCCGTACTCCTCGAGCTGGGTGATCTGTCGCGACAGGCTCTCGGCCATCTCGTTGAACGACATCGCCAGCCGGGCCATGTCGTCCTCGCCGCGCACCGGCATGCGTTCCTTGAGGCGGCCGTCGGCGAAGCGCACCGCGATCCGCGACGCGGATCGGATGGGCAGCACCACCTGACGGGCGACGATCATCGAGATGGCGGCGAGCAGCACCAGCAGGACCAGCGCACCGACGAGCAGGGTGCCGCGCACGAGCGCGAGGGTGCTCTCCTCTCCCGCCAGCGGGAACACCAGGTACAGCTCGAGCGTGCCGATGTTCGACGACGTCGGGCTGCCGACGATCAGCGCCGGGCCGGAGTAGCCGTCGGGGTCGTCGACGGTCGCGAACTGGTAGGCGATCTGGCCGTTCTGCACGAAGGCGCGCAGGTTCTGCGGGATCTGATCGGCGGGGCCGCTCGACGTCGGTGCGCGCGGCCCGTCGCCGGGAACGATGAGCACCGGATCGAAGGTACCCGCGACACCGGTGTCCTGACCGGCGTCGCTGCCACGGTTCGTGAGCGTGGCCCGGGCGCTGTCGAGCCGGACACTCAGCGATCCGGTGTCGTCGGCGCCGGCCAGCTGGCCTTCGACGAGCGCCCGGGATCGCTCCATCTCCTCGGTGGCCGCGTTGATCTTCACTTCGAGCAGACGATCGGTGATCTGGCTGGTCAGCACCACGCCGAGCACCAGCATCACCACCAGCGACAGTGTCAGGGTGGACACCACGACCCGCAGCTGGAGCGACCGGCGCCACGTGTGGGTGAGCCAGCTGCTCAGCGAACGGGACCACCTCAGCAGCGGCAGAGTCCTACGAGTGATCCGCCGCCGCAGTCGGTAAGCACGGATCACGGCGGTCCGGCCTTGTAGCCGACGCCGCGCACCGTCAGCACGACCTCGGGATTCTCGGGATCCTTCTCGACCTTCGCGCGGAGCCGCTGCACGTGCACGTTGACGAGGCGCGTGTCCGCGGCGTGGCGGTAACCCCAGACCTGTTCGAGCAGCACCTCACGAGTGAACACCTGCCGCGGTTTGCGGGCCAGTGCCACCAGCAGGTCGAACTCGAGCGGGGTGAGAGAGATGAGTTCCTCGCCGCGGCTGACCTTGTGCGCCGGGACGTCGATGGTGATCTCACCGATCGACAGCATCTCGGCGGGTTCCTGCTCGGTCCGACGCAACCGTGCCCGCACGCGGGCGACGAGTTCCTTCGGCTTGAACGGCTTGACGATGTAGTCGTCGGCGCCCGATTCGAGCCCGAGCACAACATCGACCGTGTCCGACTTGGCCGTGAGCATGACGATCGGCACACCCGAATCGGCCCGCAGCACGCGGCACACGTCGATGCCGTTCATGCCGGGCAGCATCAGGTCGAGCAGAACGAGGTCGGGCCGGATCTCGCGCACGGCACCGAGTGCCTGTGTGCCGTCCCCGACCACAAAAGGTTCGAAACCTTCGCCCCGCAGGACGATCGTGAGCATCTCGGCCAGCGCGGTGTCGTCGTCGACGACGAGAATCCTCGGCTTCATACCGTCTATCGTGTCACTCCTTCACCGTGCTGAAGCTGATTTGAGATCTGCGCGGCGAGTTGTACCGGATCGGTGTCGGGTCCGGCGACCATCCACGGCGACATCCAGTTCTGTTGCACCAACTGGTCGTACACCTCACCGGTACGGATCTGGAGGTCCCCGTCGCGTTCGTACGCGTCCCGGTCGCGGGTCGCGTCGGCGGTGGCGCGGTCCCGCGCCCGCTGTGCCGCGAGCTCGACGGGAACCTTCAGCAACAACTGCAGATCGGGCACCGGCAATCCGAACCGGTCGAACTCGATCTCGCGCACCCACTCGGCCGCCGGTCCCGAAGCTCCCTCGTGCCTGCGGGCCGCGGTGTACGCGACGTTCGACGCCACGTAACGATCCAGCAGCACGATGTCGTTGTCGGCCAGGAGTTTCCGCAACTCGTCGGCCGCGTCGCGACGGTCGAGCGCCCACAGCAGGGCCATCGCCTCGACGCTCGACGCCGTGTCCCCGTGACGGCCCCGCAGGGCCTCGGCGCCGAGATCGGCGTGCACGGACTGCCCGTAGCGCGGAAATGCGAGCGTGGCGACGCGGGCACCCGCGGCCCGCCAGGACTCGACGAGACCGGCGGACAGTGTCCGCTTACCGGCCCCGTCGAGTCCCTCGACGACGATGAGAACGCCCATGCTGCTTCGGTTCCCGACCCCGATCAGTAGCGGTAGTGCTCGGGCTTGTACGGGCCCTCGACGTCGACACCGATGTACTCGGCCTGCTCCTTCGTCAGCTTGGTGAGCTTGCCACCGAGCGCCTCGACGTGGATCCGCGCGACCTTCTCGTCGAGGTGCTTGGGCAGGCGGTACACCTCGTTGTCGTATTCGTCCGGCTTGGTCCACAACTCGATCTGGGCGATGACCTGGTTCGCGAACGAGTTGCTCATCACGAACGACGGGTGCCCGGTCGCGTTGCCGAGGTTGAGCAGGCGACCCTCGGACAGCACGATGATCGAATGGCCGTCGGGGAAGACGAATTCGTCGACCTGCGGCTTGATGCTGATCCGCGTGACGTCGGCGGCACGCTCGAGGCCCGCCATGTCGATCTCGTTGTCGAAGTGACCGATGTTGCCCAGGATCGCCTGGTGCTTCATCTGCTTCATGTGATCGAACGTGATGATGTCCTTGTTGCCGGTCGAGGTGATCACGATGTCGGCCTTGCCGACGAAGTCCTCGACGGTGACGACGTCGAAGCCGTCCATCATCGCCTGCAGCGCGTTGATCGGGTCGATCTCGGTGACCGACACGCGCGCGCCCTGGCCGCGGAGGGCCTCCGCGCAACCCTTGCCGACGTCACCGTAGCCGCAGACCAGCGCGGTCTTGCCGCCGATGAGGACGTCGGTGCCGCGGTTGATGCCGTCGAGCAGGGAGTGGCGGGTGCCGTACTTGTTGTCGAACTTGCTCTTGGTGACCGAGTCGTTGACGTTGATCGCCGGGAACACGAGCTCACCGGCGGCGGCAAGCTGGTAGAGGCGCAGCACGCCGGTGGTGGTCTCCTCGGTGACACCGCGCACCGACTGGGCGACCGTGGTCCACTTCTTCGAATCCGCAGCCAGCGACTCGCGCAGGAGCTGCAGGAAGACCTGGTACTCGGTGGAGTCGTGCTCCTCGTCGGTCGGCGGCACGACGCCGGCCTTCTCGAACTGGGCGCCCTTGAGAACGAGCATCGTGGCGTCGCCGCCGTCGTCGAGGATCATGTTCGCGGGCTCGCCGGGCCACGTGAGCATCTGCTCGGCCGCCCACCAGTACTCCTCGAGCGTCTCACCCTTCCACGCGAACACCGAGACGCCCTTGGGCTCCTCGACCGTGCCGTGCGGGCCGACGACGACCGCGGCCGCCGCGTGGTCCTGGGTGGAGAAGATGTTGCAGGACGCCCAGCGCACCTCGGCGCCGAGCGCGACGAGGGTCTCGATGAGCACGGCGGTCTGCACGGTCATGTGCAGCGAACCCGAAATGCGCGCGCCCTTCAGCGGCAGCACCTCGGCGTACTCGCGGCGCAGCGCCATCAGGCCGGGCATCTCGTGCTCGGCCAGCCGGATCTCCTTGCGCCCGAATTCGGCGAGGGACAGGTCGGCGACCTTGAAGTCGATGCCGTTCAGCCGGTCGGCCACGAGCTTGTTGTCGGACACGTGTGAGCGCCTCTCCTGTTGACAGTCGTTTTGTCGAACAGGCTATACAACCACGCCGCGGAGTGCCGCTGCCGTACCCGCCGGTATCCGTGCGGGGACGGTCACTGTCCGCCGGTGACGCGGTCCAGGAACGGACCGACCAGATACGCCATGTCCGCGGCGACGTCCCGGTCGGACTCCGGCGGCATCGCGATGTAGCTCATGGCGATGCGCACGATCGCCCGCGCCAGGATCGTCGCGTCGGTCTCCGAGGCCTGCACCCAGCTGCGCCGGAACGTCTCGACGAGCCGGCCCGACGCCCGGTCGATCAGCGGTGCCGATTCGGTGGTGATCAGTCGCAGCAGGTCCGGTTTGGCGTCCCCACGCAGCAGCGATTGCACGAGCGGATCGGAACCGCTGTCCGCGAAGAACGCGGCGAAACCGACCGCCAATGCCCGCCGGGCGTCGCCGACGTTCGAGTAGACCGCATCGTCGACGGCGTCGACGAACTGGTCGGCCAGTCGCAGCGCGTACGCCTGGGCCAGCCCCTGACGGGACGCGAACTCGTTGTAGAGCGTCTGGCGGCTCACCCCGGCGCGGCGCGCGACGTCGGTCATCGTGATCGAGGACCAGTCCCGCACGGTCAGCAGGTCCCTCATCGCATCGAGCACGGAGTTGCGCAACAGCATCCGGCTGGCCTCGTGGAACTGCACACGCCGCCTTCCATCGCGGGGCGCGACATCGGAGTCGTCTGCGGACGCTGGCTCGTGCACGATCGACATGCGCCGACGTTGCCACGCTGCGACACGCCGCGTCAACGCCGTGGGTGGCGTGCAGCGTGTGGCAGAGACCACAACCGGCCGCCGTGGTGACGGCTACAGGGCGGATCGGTCGCCGAGACAGGCCCGGAACACCTGAGTCCCGGCGGTCAGCGCCTCGACGGTCAGTTCGGGATCGGCCGCCGAGATCCACACCGAGTGGCCGGGTGTCAGGTCGAGGCCGGCACCGCCGCAGTCCAGGTGCGCCGCGCCGGCGGTGCACAACAGGATCTGCGGGCCGCACGGCGCGAGCGACACCTTCGTGTGCGGCTCGGGTTCCAGACGCGACAGCGCGAACTCCGGCGCCGGGGTGCGGTAGCAGACCTCGGCCTCGCCCACGGGGACGGCTTCGAGGATCGGCACGTCCGGGGACCGGAAGTCCAGAACCCTGAGCAACTCCGGCACGTCCACGTGCTTGGGGGTCAGTCCCCCGCGCAGCACGTTGTCGGAGTTCGCCATGATCTCGACCCCCATGCCGCTCAGATAGGCGTGCAGGTTGCCGGCGTCGAGGTACAGCCCCTGTCCCGGTTCGAGGGTGATGCGGTTGAGCAGCAGCGACGCGAGCACACCGGCGTCGCCGGGATAGAACTCGGCCAGCTGGAGGGCCGTCCGCACCTCCTCCGCGAACACCCGCGGGCGCCCGTTGGTCGCCAGGTAGGTCACGCAGCCGTCGAGCACGCGCGGCAACAGCGACGTCAGTACCGGCTGGGGCAACGTGATCCACGTGGTGAACAGGGCACGCAGCCCACCCGAGTCGGGCTGACCGGCCAGCAGGCCCACGTACGGATCGAGTTCCGGCACGCCGAGCGCCTCGAGCAGCTCCACGGTGCGTGCCGCATCCCGGAATCCGGCGAGCGCCTCGAAGCGCGTGAGCGCGACCACGAGCTCCGGTTTGTGATTCGGATCCCGGTAGTTGCGGATCGGGGAATCGAGGGGCACCCCCAGCTCCTGCTCGCGGGCGTAGCCCTGCGCGGCCTGCTCCGCGCTCGGATGCGCCTGCAGCGACAGCGGCTCCTCCGCCGCGAGCAGCTTGAGCAGGAACGGCAGGCGGGCGCCGAACCGGTCGACGGTCCCGGATCCGAGCTGCCCGTGCGGGTCGGACTCGACGACGTCGAGCAGCGACACCGGGGCCTCCCCGTCCTCCGAGAGCACCTTGGCCGGATCTGCCGGATGCGCGCCGAGCCACAGCTCCGCTTCCGGGTGATCGGACGGCACCGGGCGCCCGCACAACTCTGCGATCGCGGTGCGCGAGCCCCAGGCATAGGAACGCAGCGCACCTTCGAGTCGGCGCACTACCGGCCTCCGGCCAAACGCAGGTACGCGGCGGCCATCTCGATCCGGGCCGCGAGCACCAAGGCTTGTTCCAACACGGGCGGCACTGCCCGCGACTCCGTTTCCCCCACTACAGACACCAATTCCATATCCGGTAATGCAGCTGCGCGACGCTGCGCAGCCCGTCGATCGTCGTCCGTGCTGAGCACGAATACCCGCACGGGAGCCTCCGGAATCGGCCCGTCGAGCTGCTCGTCGTGGAAGAACGGGTCGTACGGTTCACCGGTCCCGGTGGTCGTGGCCACCAAGCGATCCCGCGCGGCGAGCGTATCCGGCAGCGACGCGGCCGCGGCGATCATCCCGGCCCCGAGCAGCAGCATCTCCGCGCCGTGGCGGGCGAGGGAGGTGGTCGCGGGGGAATCCCCGGCCAGCGCGACCCGACGCGAATGCATGCGCACCGCGAGCGACTTCGCCGGATTGTGGAACACCTCGTTGGACGGATGGTTGCGGGCTGCCTCGTTGTCCACCGCATCGGCGAGTTCGGCGAGGTCCGGCACGTGCGAGCGCACCTTGGTCGCGGCCATCGCCGTCAGCACCGCGCAGAACACCGCGACGTGGCGAGCCAGCGCGTAGGCGGACGGCAGGTGGATGCGTGGCGGCAGAAGCAGGGCCCGCCCGGCGACCGCGGCCCGGATCGGGCCCTCGTCGGGTGCGCCCACGACCACTTCGGCGCGGCGCTGCAGCCCGGCGGCCACGGATTCGACGAGCGTCGGGTCGCCCGCGTCGTCACCGGCGACCACCACCACATCGAGCGGTCCCACCCAGGTCGGGGTGGTCGGTGCGACGACCAGCGGCACGGTCGCGTGCGCGGCCAGCATCGCGACGACCAGTTCGGCGGCCCGCGCCGAGCGGGCGTCCCCGCCGACGAGGACGACGCTGCGCGGGTGCAGGTCGTGCAACCGGTCCAGGGCCTGTTCGTCGACCGCGGATGCCGTCGCTCGGATCTGCGCGCCGCCGAGCGCCGACATGCGCAGGATGCCGTCGATGTCGGCCGCGATCAGAGCGCTCGAGTCATCGAAGTCGAACAGCGGCGAGGGAGCCGTCATCACTGCGCCACCTTCCTTCAGCCGATTCGAACCGGCCCGACGCAGCAGCCCGGGCACACCCGATTATCCCCGTCACGAACATTTCCGCCACGAACGCGCGCCGTCACGAACGCACGATGGCCAGAATTTCCGTCGCCAGCGAGTCGACCTCTTCCGCCGTGCGCGCCTCCACGTTGAGGCGCAGCAGCGGTTCGGTGTTCGAGGCGCGCAGGTTGAACCATGCGTTGCCGGGCAGATTCACGGTGACCCCGTCGAGCCGGTCCACCGACTCGGCGCGGTCCGCGAACGCGCTGAGCACCGCCTCGGTCCGTGCCGCGGCGTCGTCGACGGTCGAGTTCAGCTCACCGGACGCGGCATACCGCTCGTAGGAGCTCATCAGTTCGGAGAGCGGGAGGTCCTGCCCGCCCAGCGCGGCCAGCACGTGCAGGGCCGCGAGCATCCCGGAATCGGCGCCCCAGAAATCGCGGAAGTAGTAGTGCGCGGAATGCTCCCCGCCGAAGACCGCACCGGTCTCGGCCATCTGCTGCTTGATGAACGAGTGACCCACCCGGGTGCGGACCGGCTCGCCACCGAGTTCGGTGACGAGTTCGGGCACGACCCGCGAGGTGATCAGGTTGTGGATGATCGTCGCGCCGGGTTCCTTCGCGAGCTCGCGGGCTGCGACGAGTGCGGTGACCGCGGAGGGGGTGACCGGCTCGCCACGCTCGTCGACGACGAAGCAGCGGTCGGCGTCCCCGTCGAACGCCAGACCGACGTCCGCGCCGGACTCGCGCACCAGCTGCTGGAGGTCGACGAGGTTCGCCGGATCGAGGGGGTTCGCCTCGTGGTTCGGGAAGGTGCCGTCGAGTTCGAAGTACAGCGGCACGAGTTCGACGGGGAGCACATCGAACACCGCGGGCACCGTGTGCCCGCCCATGCCGTTCCCGGCGTCCACGGCGACCTTCAGGGGCCGCATCTCGCTCAGATCCACCAGGCCGCGGACGAACGAGGCGTACTCGTCGAGGACGTCCTGCTCCGTGATCGTGCCCGGCGCGCCGTCGTGGGCGGGTACCCCGGCAACGAGTTCGGCGGTGATGGTGGCGAGACCGGTTTCCTGGCCGACGGGCTTCGCGCCGGCACGGCACAGCTTGATGCCGTTGTAGCGGGCCGGGTTGTGGCTGGCGGTGAACATGGCGCCGGGGGCGTCGAGGAGCCCGGAGGCGAAGTACAGCTGGTCGGTCGAGGCGAGCCCGATGTGCACGACGTCGAGCCCTTGGGCGGTGACGCCCTCGGCGAACGCGCGGGACAACTCGGGCGAGGATTCGCGCATGTCGTGACCGATGACGATCCGCGTCGCCGGGTTCCCGCCGTCGCGCACGAGCCGGGCGAAGGACGCACCGACCTCGCGGACGAAATCCGCGTCGATCTGGTCACCCACCACGCCCCGCACGTCGTATGCCTTGACGACGGCGGCCACGGATTCGGCAGATCTCGCCACTGTTATTGCTCCTGATCGTCGTACACGCACGCCACCCTCCGCAGCGCGGCAGCGATCAGCCTAGTGGAGTACTCGGAACTGCCGTGCCCAGCGCTCAGGACGTGGGGTCCGGCAGCACACGCAGGTGTCCGCGACGCCCGGTGCGGGTCGTCGGCTGCGCGACCTGCCGCGGGGCGGCGTCGGACTCGTCGGCGTCGCCGTGACCGTGGCCGCGATCGCCCAGACCGGCCTCCCGCACCGCCTCGGCGAGCGCGGTCAGATCGTCCTCGTCGGGTGTGCCCGACGAGAACGCACCTTCGTACCGGACCAGTTCCCAGCCCTTCGGCGCGGTGATCCTCGAGCCGTGCGATTCGCACAGATCCCACGAGTGCGGCTCGGCCACCGTGGCCAGCGGTCCCACGACCGCCGTGGAATCCGAGTACACGTAGGTCAGCGTCGCAACAGCAGGGTTCTTGCACCCAGGCCGGCAGCATCGACGCAGTGTTCTCACGGATGGGAGCGTAGCGCGCCCGTCGCGTCGCGACTATCCGGACACACCGGAACGGCACAATTCGAGTCGCGTGTCGTAGTGTCGCCTACATGTCTCGCGTTCGCCGGCCCCGCCCCGTGACGTCCCGATCCGTCGCGCGTCGCGGACGCGGAATCCGCGGGCCGATGTTCCCCCACGACCTTCCGGTGTGGAAGTCGCGGGCCGAGAAATTCGACCTGCTCGTGCTCGGTGCGTTCGCTCCGATCGACGCGCAGTGGCACGACCGCCTCACGAAGCTCGACATCGCGGTCGACGAGGTCCCGAAGATCCGTGCGCTGGATCCGGACTCGGTGAACTGGCCGGACGAGGTCGTCGCGGACGGTCCGGTGCCGCTGTCGCGGCTCGTCCCGGCCGGCATCGATCGTCGGGGCGCGGCCACGCGGGCACGCATCGTCCTGTTCCGCCGGCCCCTCGAATTGCGCGCGAAGGATCCCGACGACCTGACCGATCTGGTCCACGACGTGCTCGTGCACCAGGTCGCAACGTATCTGGGAGTCGAACCGGAGGTCGTCGATCCCGAACTCGGGGATCTCGGCGAAGACTGAACCGGCTGATCCCGGCGAGGACCGCTCGTCGGTGGCGGCTGCTTCGGAAAAGAGTGAGGGCCGGATACTCGACCCCCATCGAGTACCCGACCCTCACCCCCAAACAGACCGGCATTCCACCTTGTCCGAACTCCCCGTACCGGACCGGTCCCGATCTCAGACGATGCCCCGCTTGAGGCGCCGCCTTTCCCTCTCCGAGAGACCACCCCAGATGCCGAACCGCTCATCGTGGGCCAGGGCGTACTCGAGGCATTCGTCCTTCACCTCGCACCCCATGCAGATCCGCTTGGCCTCCCTCGTCGATCCACCCTTTTCGGGGAAGAACGCCTCCGGATCGGTCTGCGCACACAGCGCACGGTCCTGCCACTGTTCCTCGACGTCCGACGGATCGGAAAGTCCTGCAATCAGACTCAGCACCGACGACGTCGGCTCTCCGTCGTGCCCGCCTTCGGCACAGATGCCCTCGACTGCAGTCTCGATCCGAGTGTCCTCGAACCATTCGCGCTCGTCGGCCATACACGCCTCCTAACCTGCAGCGCTGCATCCTTCACATTCGGGGATCTACCCCGGGCCATTCCGCGAAGGCCGGTCGTATATGCATATTCCGCATACGATCCCGCGTTTCGAAATGTCGGAATGACACGTATGTGATTACACACGTTGGGCGTGTCGCGGTCAAGCCGAACGGACGTATTCGCTACCATCGAGCACTTCGGAGTAGGCCGCGTCACGCTCGGGGCAATTCACCCGGTGACATCCGGCACAATTCACCCTGTCGCATTCCTCACATTTCACCCCATCGGGCGGTGCCTCACCAGTCACGAAACGGACCCCCTAGGCTTGTGCTGTGAACGTGACAGTTTTGGTCGGAGGCGTCGGCGGGGCCCGGTTCCTCACCGGCTTGCGCCGCCTGCTCGGCATCGAACCCGGGCGAGACCTCGCCGTGGACGCCCCGCACCGCATCACCGCGGTCGTCAACGTCGGTGACGACGTCTGGATGCACGGGCTGCGAATCTGTCCCGACCTCGACACATGCATGTACACGCTCGGCGGCGGCATCGACCCCGAACGGGGCTGGGGCCGCACCGACGAAACGTGGAACGCCAAGGAAGAGCTCGCCGCATACGGCGCGAATCCCGACTGGTTCGGCCTCGGTGACCGGGACCTGGCGACCCACCTCATCCGCACCCAGATGCTGCGCACCGGATATCCGCTCTCCGCGGTCACCGAAGCGCTGTGCACCCGATGGAAGCCCGGGGTGACGCTGCTCCCGGTGTCGGACGACCGCAGCGAAACCCACGTCGTGATCACCGACCCCGCCGACGGCGAACGCCGCGCGATCCACTTCGAGGAATGGTGGGTGCGGCACCGCGCGGCGGTCGAGACCCATTCCTTCGCGCACATCGGCGCCGACGAAGCGAAACCTGCACCGGGAGTGCTGGAATCGATCGAATCGGCGGACGCGGTGATCCTCGCTCCGTCCAACCCGGTGGTGAGCATCGGCGCGATCCTCGCCATCCCCGGCATCCGAGGCGCCCTGCGCACCACCTCCGCGAAGGTCGTCGGCCTGTCCCCGGTCGTCGGCGGGAAGCCGTTGCGCGGCATGGCCGATGCGTGTCTCGACGTGATCGGCATCGAATCGACCGCAGAAGCCGTCGGCCGCCACTACGGCGCGCGCAGCGGCACCGGCATCCTCGACGGCTGGCTCGTCCACGAGACCGACACCGCCGACGTTCCCGGGGTCGCCGTCCGCAGCGTTCCCCTGCTCATGACCGACCCCGCGGCGACCGCCGAGATGGCGCGCGCCGCACTCGAACTCGCCGGAGTCAGCCTGTGATGTCCCCCGACGCGACCGCCAGCACCGACGTGCGCGACCACGCACCCGGCCGGCCGATCGAGATCATTCCGGTCACCGGACTGCCCGAGTTCCGGCCCGGCGACGATCTCGCCGAGGCGATCGCCGCCGCCGCGCCGTGGCTCGTCGACGGCGACATCCTCGTCGTCACCAGCAAGATCGTCTCCAAGGCCGAGGGACGCATCGTCGAGTCCCCCACCGACCCGGACGCGCGCGATGCGCTGCGGCGGCGACTGGTCACCCAGGAGGCGGTCCGCGTGCTGGCCCGCAAGGGACGCACGCTCATCACCGAGAACCGGCTCGGCATCGTCCAGGCCGCATCCGGAATCGACGGTTCCAACGTCGACTCCGGCGAACTCGCGCTGCTCCCCGAGGACCCCGATGCCAGCGCCGCCGGACTGCGTGAGCGCTTGCGCTCGCTGCTCGGGGTGACCGTCGCCGTCGTCGTCACCGACACGATGGGCCGCGCCTGGCGCGTCGGCCAGACCGACGCCGCGATCGGCGCCGCGGGCCTGCCGGTTCTGCACGGCTACGCCGGCTCGCACGATTCGCAGGGCAACGAACTGTTCGTCACCTCCGTCGCCCTCGCCGACGAACTCGCCGCCGCCGGCGATCTCGTCAAGGGCAAGCTCGGTGGGGTTCCGGTGGCGGTCGTACGCGGTCTCGACACCGTCGACGACGGTTCCACGGCCCAGGACCTGATCCGCCGCGGCGAGGAGGACCTGTTCCGGCTCGGTGCCGACGAGGCCCTCGAGCAGGGCCGTCGCGAGGCGTTGCTGCTGCGACGGTCCGTGCGGACCTTCTCGGCCGAACCGGTCGATCCGGAGGATCTGCGCGACGCGGTCGCCGATGCGCTCACCGCCCCCGCCCCGCACCACACGCGTCCGGTGAGGTTCGTGTGGGTGCGCACCGAGCAGGTGCGCCGCCGGCTGCTCGACCGGATGCGCGACCGCTGGGCCGACGACCTGGCGGCGGACGGCCTGGACGCGGCCGCGATCGAACGCCGGCTGGCCCGCGGTGCGATTCTCTACGACGCCCCCGAGGTGCTCGTCCCGTTCTGGGTGCCCGACGGCGCGCACACCTATCCCGACGCGCGCCGGACCGCGGCCGAGGCCACCATGTTCACGGTCGCGGCCGGTGCCGCCGTGCAGGGGCTGCTCGTCGCGCTCGCCGTGCGCGGGCTCGGCAGCTGCTGGATCGGATCGACGATCTTCGCGCCCGACGTCGTGCGCGAGGAACTGGGTCTGCCCGCCGACTGGTCGCCGCTCGGCGCGATCGCCGTCGGGCATCCGCTCACCGCACCCGAGCCGCGCGAACCCGCATCCGCCGACGCCGCGCTGCTGGAGCTGTAGCGATGTCGGCGCGATCGCTGCACGAGTCCGCCACCGAACGGCTCCTGGCCTGGGACACCGATTCCGCCGACGCCGAATCGCTGCGGCACACGATGCTCGCGTTCCTCGGCTCGGCGCCGGACGGCTGCCTGCGCGCCCACGCGCCGGGACACATCACGGCGTCGTCGCTGGTGCTCGACGCAGAGCATCGCAACGTGCTGCTCACCCTGCATCCGAAGGTGGGCCGGTGGATCCAGCTCGGCGGGCACTGCGAGGAATCCGACGACACCGTCGTCGACGCGGCACTGCGCGAGGCCACCGAGGAATCGGGCATCGAGGGCCTCGTCATCGATCCGGACCTGCTGTCGGCGCACACCCACCCGATCACGTGCTCGCTCGGGATTCCCACCCGGCATCTCGACCTGCGGTTCCTGGTGACGGCACCGCCCGGCGCGGTGCCGACGCGCAGTGCCGAATCCACGGATCTGCGGTGGTGGCCCGTCGACGCGCTGCCCGACGACGCCGAGCGCGACACGATCGAGCACCTGGTCGCGCTGGCGGCGGCCCGCTCAGTCGAACGAGCCGTGCCGGCCGGAACCGGCGGCGAACCGGGCGGCGCCGGCCACGGCACCGTCGGCCAGTGAGGTCGTCCCCCGGCGGAATTCGTTGAGCATCGCCTGATCCTCGCTCAGGCCCGCCTGTTCGAGCACCGACAGCCGGTCCTGCCGCAGGCACGTCTGCGGGAATCCGGCGATCTCGGTGGCCAGTTCGACGGCCGCGTCCAGCGCGGTCCCGGCCGGAACCGTGCGGTTGACCAGTCCCATGCTCAGCGCCTCGTCGGCGGCGACCGGGCGGCCGGTCAGGACGAGGTCCATCGCGCGGCTCTCCCCGATCAGCCGCGGCAGCCGGACGGTGCCGCCGTCGATGAGCGGCACGCCCCATCGGCGGCAGAACACGCCGAGGACCGCGTCGTCGTCGGCGACGCGAAGGTCCGCCCACAGCGCCAGCTCCAGGCCGCCGGCGACGGCGTGCCCGGAGATCGCCGCGATCACCGGTTTGGACAGCCGCATCCGGCTCACGCCCATCGGTCCGTCCCCGTCGGGCGCGACGCGGTTGCTGTCGCCCGTGCTGATCGCCTTGAGATCCGCCCCGGCACAGAATGTTCCGCCCTCGCCGTGGAGGACGGCGACCGCCGCGTCGGGATCCGCGTCGAACGCCCGGAACGCCGCGGCGAGCGCGTCGGCGGTGGGTCTGTCCACGGCGTTGCGCACGTGCGGGCGGTTCAGTCCGATCGTGGTGACCGGGCCGACTTTTCGGACGACGACCGTGTCGGGAGTCATCCCCGGAGCCTACTCACGCGACCGGCGAGCCACCCCGGTTCGCGGTCTCGACGGGCGTGAGCGTCGGCCGTTTGGGGGTGATCCCGTCACCGGAGGAGGTGCCGCGGACGCGGCGCCCGACCCAGGGAACCAGGAAGTCCCGCATCCACCGCAGGTCCTCGCGTCGCTGGTCGGCGGGCGCGGGCTCCGGGATCCGTTCGAGGACGACCGGCTCGATGCCGTGCTCGACGCCGAGCGCGTCGAGCACCCGTGCGGCCATGTTGCGGTGCCCGAGCGGGGACATGTGCAGGCGGTCGAAATCCCACATGCGGTAGTCCCGGTACTCGCCGAAACGCCAGTAGTCGACGAGCGTCGCACCCCGCCGGTCCGCGATCTCACGGACGAGTTCGTTGTAGGTCGCGATCCGGCCGCGCAGGTGCCGGAACACCGGCGCCCATCCGACGTCGTAGGCGGTCCACATCACGACGGTCGCGCCGGTCGCGGCGAGGCGGCCGATCGCGGCGTCGTAGTCGGCTGCCATCGCGTCCAGGTCCAGCTTCGGCCGCATGACGTCGTTGCCGCCGGCGTAGATGGTGACCAGGTCGGGGTTCAGGGCGACGGCCGCGTCGACCTGCTCGGCGAGGATCTGCCGCATGAGCCGCCCGCGCACGGCGAGATTCGCGTACGCGAACTCCGTTCCGGCAGAGGCCAGTTCGTCCGCTACCCGATCGGCCCATCCGCGTACCCCGTTGGGACGCGACGGGTCCGGGTCACCCACTCCTTCGGTGAACGAATCCCCCAGGGCCACATAGCGTTCGAATTTCACAGGTCACCACCCACGCAGTCGGTCGAAGGTATCTCGTGCGGTCAGACGTCGGTACTGAACCGGATGCCGCCGTCGGGGATGGTCACGCCCGGCCACACCCGCGCGCCGCGAAGCAGTTCGCAGCGGGCGCCGATGTCCGCGCCGTCACCGATCACGCCGTCGCGGATCAGCGCACGCGGTCCGACCCGCACGCCGAATCCGATGATGGACCGCTCGATCACCGCGCCGGCCTCGACCTTCGCGCCGTCGAAGATCACCGCACCGTCCAGTCGCGCCCCGGCGCCGATCTCGGCGCCGCGGCCGACGACGGTTCCGCCGATCAGCAGCGCACCGGGAGCGATCGACGCCCCCGGGTGCACGAGCGACTCGCCGCGCTGCCCCGGCAGGGCCGGCGACGGCGCGATGCCGCGGACCAGGTCCGCCGATCCGCGCACGAAGTCCTCCGGGGTCCCCATGTCACGCCAGTACGCGGCGTCGACGTGCCCGAACACGCGCTTGCCCTCGGTGAGCAGCGCCGGGAACACCTCGCGCTCCACCGAGACGGGACGACCCTCGGGGATGGACTCGATGATCTCCCGCTTGAACACGTAGCAGCCCGCGTTGATCTGATCGGTCGGCGGATCCTGCGTCTTCTCGAGGAACGCGGTGACCCGGCCGTCGGCGTCGGTCGGCACGCAACCGAACGCCCGGGGGTCCCCGACCCGCACCAGGTGCAGGGTCACGTCCGCGTCGGTCCGGGTGTGCGTGTCGAGGATCGCTCCGAGATCGGTGCCACCGAGGACGTCACCGTTGAACACCATGACGTTGTCGGCGCGCAGCTTGGGCAGCACGTTGCGGATACCGCCGCCGGTGCCGAGCGGTTCGCTCTCGGTGACGTACTCGATCTCCAGACCGAGATCGGAGCCGTCGGCGAAGTGTTCCTCGAAGACCTCCGCCTTGAACGAGGTGCCGAGCACGACGTGCTTGATCCCGGCCTCCCGGATGCGGGCCAGCAGGTGGGTCAGGAACGGCACACCCGCGGTGGGCAGCATCGGCTTCGGCGCCGACAGCGTCAGCGGCCGCAGGCGGGTGCCCTGGCCGCCGACCAGGATGACCGCATCGGTGTGCGGTGCGGCGTCACTCGTCATCTCGTCTCCCCTGATCCACTCTGCCGGCCGTCCGTCACGGTGCCGGAATTCTCTCGATCGCGTTCGCGGACCGCAGCCGCGACCGCCACTCTGGAACGCACCGCGAGGCCGGCGCGCAGCGCCCATCGCAGCGGGGCCTGCCACAGGTGCGGGTGCCGGTCCGCCTGGAACCGGTAGGCACTGTCGTGGTGGGCGGGCAGCATCAGCTCGGGATGGCGTCCGGCGGCGTGCCCCTTGGCGTGGGTGACCTCGGCGTCCGGGATGTAGACGTTGAGCCAGCCGGCGCGGCCGAGTCGGTCTCCGAGGTCGACGTCCTCCATGTACATGAAGTAGCGCGAATCGAAACCGTCGACCGCGTCGAACGCCGCGCGCCGCAGCAACAGGCACGATCCGGACAACCAGCCCACCGGCCGTTCGGCGACTGCCTCGTTGTCCTGGCGGTAGCGCAGGGTCCACGGGTTCGACGGCCACACCGTGCCGAGCAGGGCGTGCCCGGCGCCGGAGACCAGGGTGGGCACGCTGCGCGCCGACGGGTAGATGCTGCCGTCCGGTTCGCGGATGAGCGGGCCCAGCGCACCGGCCCGCGGCCAGCGCTGCGCGGCCTCGAGCAGACGGTCCAGCGATCCCGGTCCCCACCGCACGTCCGGATTGGCGACGACGACGAACTCGGCCGACGGATCGACCTCGGCGACAGCGCGGTTCACGGCGCCGCCGTAGCCGATGTTCCCGCCGGTGTGCAGCAGCCGCACGTTCGGGTGCGCGGCCTCGGCGGCCTCCGGCGCCCCGTCGGTGGACCCGTTGTCCGCCATGATCACCTGGGTCGGCAGTTCCGTCGCACCCGTCAGCGTCGCCAGGAAATGCTCCAGGTGCTCGCCGGGCGAGTAGGTCACCGTCACCACGGCCAGCTTCGCACTCACGCGGGCAACCTTAGCGGCCGCGTCCGAGTGCTCCGAATCACGCAGTCCGTCCTCGGACACCGCCTCCGGCCGGTGCGTGTCCGGCCCGGCCTCCACGGCCTCGCGCGTCACCCACGGACCTCCGTCGTGCTCAGCGCGGCGTGCAGCGCCTCGCGCCACGGGCGCAACGGCGTCAGGCCCGCCGCGGCCCACGCGCTGCCGTCGAGCACCGAATACGCCGGGCGCGGGGCGGGCCGGACGAACTCGGCACTGCTGCACGGCCGCACCCGCTCGGGGTCCGCGCCGATCTCCGCGAACACGGCCCGGGCCAGATCGAACCAGGTCGCCTCCCCCGCGTTGGTGGCGTGCAGCACCCCGCCGGGCACCGGATCCGGACCGCCCGCGCGAGCGGCCAGTTCGAGCAGCGCGTCCGCGAGGTCGCGGGCGAACGTCGGAGATCCGCGTTGGTCGTCGACCACCGAGACGGTGTCGCGTTCGCGTTCGAGGCGTCGCATCGTGGCGACGAAGTCCCCGTCGTCGCCGGTGTACACCCACGCGGTGCGCACGACGTGCGCGGACGGCAACGCGGCGAGGACGCCACGTTCCCCGGCGAGCTTCGTCCGCCCGTACGCGGTGCGGGGGCCGGTCGGCGCGTCCACCCGGTACGGCTCGGTCGCGTCGCCCGCGAACACGTAGTCGGTGGAGACGTGGACGAGGTGGGCGCCCGCACGGGCGCACGCGGCGGCGAGCACCGCCGGACCGTCACCGTTCACCGCCGCGGCCCGGTCCTCGTCCGTCTCGGCAGCGTCGACCGCGGTGTAGGCGGCGCAGTTGACGACCACGTCCCCGGGCCGGACGGCGTCGGCGACGCTGCGCGGATCCGTGATGTCGAGCTCGTCGGAACCGTATCCGCGGACCGCCGTACCCGCGGCCGTGCCGCGCGCGAGCAGCTGCCGGCCGAGCTGACCGCGGGCACCGGTGATCAGAACTGTGTTCACGGCCAAAGTCTGGCACGCCGGAGAGGCTCCCGACGATGCGCCGGTGCCCGCAGTAGCCTTGGTTCCGCGCCGCCCCCACCCCGGCGTACGCCATCCGAGCCACCCGACAGGAGGACCTGCACGTGCCGCCAGAGCCGCCCACCCGCAGCGATCGGGAGAGGCCGGCGCCACGCAGGACCAGGCAGCAGACCGCGCCCGTGCAGCGTGGCCCGAGCATCGCCGCGCGGGTGTTCGAAGGTCGTCCGCTGCGCATCGCGATGGCGATGCTGGCGGCGTTGACACTGGTGGTGACCGGTTTCGCATGGCGGAGCATCGACTCCCTGCGGGCCTCGCTCGCGACGATCGGCGGTCTCGGACTCGGCGGTGGCGAGGACGGCGCCCTCGACATCCTGCTGGTCGGCACCGACAGCCGCACCGACGCGCACGGCAACGCGCTGTCGCAACGCGAACTCGACGCGCTGCGGGCCGGCGAGGAGGTCGCCAACAACACCGACACGATCATCCTGATCCGGGTGCCCAACGACGGCAGTTCCGCGACGGCCGTCTCCATCCCCCGCGATGCGTACGTCGAGGTGCCGGGGATCGGCATGTCGAAGATCAACGCGGCGTACGGCGCGACGAAGGAACTCGAGCGCATCCGGCTCGTCGAGGACGGCGAATCGGACGCGACCGCGGAGAAGGACTCCTCCCGGGCCGGTCGCGAGGCCCTGATCGACACGGTGGCGAACCTGACCGGCGTCACCGTCGACCACTACGCGGAGGTCGGCCTGCTCGGATTCGTGCTGCTCACCGATGCAGTGGGCGGCGTGGACGTCTGCCTCAACAATGCGGTCGACGAGCCGCTGTCGGGCGCACGGTTCGCCGCCGGCAAGCAGACCCTGCAGGGAGCCGACGCGCTGAGCTTCGTCCGGCAACGCCACGATCTGCCGCGCGGCGACCTCGACCGCATCGTGCGACAGCAGGTGTTCATGGCGTCGCTGGTGCAGAAGGTGCTCAGCGCGAAGACGCTGAGCAATCCGTCGAAGCTGAGCCAGCTCACCGCGGCGGTGCAGCGGTCGGTGGTGCTCGACGACGACTGGGACATCCTCGATCTGGCGACACAGATGCAGGACCTGTCGGGCGGAGCGGTGCAGTTCTCCACCGTTCCCGTCGAGGACATCAACGCCATGACCGACTACGGCGAGTCGGTCGTGCAGGTCGATCCGGCCGCGGTGAGGGCCTTCGTGGCGTCCCTCAGCGGTGTCGAGACCGCAGAGGCCACCGAGGTCGCCGCGACCACCGCGGTCGCACCCGACATCGACCGCTCCTCGGTGACGGTCGACGTCGCGAACGCCGGGGACGTCGCCGGTCTCGCCTCCACCGTGTCGGCCGCCCTGACCGCGGAGGGTTTCACCGAGGGTGAGGTCGGCAACTACGGGGTCGTCGGGAGCGGCGATCCGGTGGACACGTCGACGGTGTTCGCGGCCGACCCCGATTCCGACGAGGCGAAGGCCGTGGCCGCCGTGCTCGGTGGTCTCGACGTCGCCGCCGACCGGTCGCTGCCGAAGGGGCAGGTCACGGTCGTGCTGGCAGCCGGCTACGACGGCCCCGGTTCCGGTGCGTCCCGGTCGACCACCAGCACGGCCGCGTCGGAGCTGACACCGGCCGGCGGCACCGCCACACCCGCCCCGCCCGCCGACCCGATCGACGCCGGCAACGGAACCCGCTGCGTCAACTGACCACCCGACGAAAGAGATTTCCGTGACCACCCTGACCGACGCCCTGCTCGACCCGATCCTGGCCGCCGACCCGGCAGGTCCGCGCATCACCTGGTACGACGATGCGGCCGGCGCCCGCATCGAGTTGTCGGCGGTCACGCTCGCGAACTGGGCGGCAAAGACCGCCAACATGATTCGCGACGAATTCGGGCTGCTGCCCGGCGGCCGGGTCGCGGTGCTGCTACCCGCGCACTGGCAGACGGCAGCGGTGCTCCTCGGTGCGTGGTGGGCGGGCGCCGACGTCGTGCTGGACGCCGATCCCGATGCCGAACTGGCGCTGGCCACCGCGGACCGGCTCGACGACGTCGCCGATGTCGCCGAGGTCGCGGCGCTGTCCCTCGACGCGTTCGGGATGCCGGTGCCGAACCTGCCGGTCGGGGTGACCGACTACGCCACGCACGTGCGCATGCACGGCGATCAGTTCCGGTCGTCCGGCGACGCCGGGGCCGCGCTCGACGGACGGTCGTCTGCCGAAATTCTTTCCGCTGCACGCGAATCCGCATCGTCGTCCGGGATCGGCAGCGGCGACCGGGTGCTGTCGGGTCGCGAATGGTCCACCGCGGACGACCTGATCTCGGGGCTGCTCGCGGTCCTCGCGGCCGGCGCGTCGCTGGTGCAGGTGAGCAACCCCGACGCCGACGCCACCGAACGGCGGGTCGCAACGGAGAAGATCACCGTCCGGCTCGACTGAACAGTCGCCCCACCCGCGCGCTCCCTCTCCCCCGGGTTTCCGAGCGAATGTATCGCTCGTCTCCTTCGATCGAGTGAATGTACCGCTCGCTCAGGGCGTTCAGGGGCGCTCGGGGCGCTCAGGAAGGTAGCCGCCGTCGGCGAGGCCGGCTTCGACCTCGAATCGGTTGCGCGGACCCGGGTTCCGCATCTCCTCGACGAGATACCGCACCGCGAATCCCACCCCGAACCTTGCCCACTGGTCGGCATGGACCGCCTCGTGGCGCAGCAACCGATCCGACGGCCACCGGTTCGTGAGGAAGACTCCACCGATCGTCGTACCGCCGCGGGCGAATCCGAACCGCAGACCTGTGCACACGTAGAGACCGGACCGCTCGTCGAATCCGATCGTCGCGCCGCACAACCGCGCCCAGCACAGCGCCAGCACCGTCACGACCCGCGCGGACGGCACGCCCCGCGACGCCCGCGTCATCCTGCCCGTTCCTGCCACGCCGGGAGCGTAACCGGTCAGGACCCGTCACCTCGCGCCCGGACGATCGCGGTCGCGGTGAGTGCGACGGTCCGGTCCTCGTCCCGCGCGAGCCGGTCGAGAACGTCGCGGGCTGCGCGGCCGGGGATCTCGGCGAGCGCCTGCGCCAGACGCAGCCGAGCGGCACCGTCGGCGGCGTCACCCAATCGGTGTTCGAGCGCGGACACGACGTCCTCGGCCGCGATCGGACCGCCGGCCAGTGTCCCGAGCACCTCGGCGGCTTCGACGTCGCGCCGGCCCTCGACGACGAGATCGACGAGCCCCGGGAGCGCGTCGGCGCTGCCGCGGGACCCGAGCGCCAGGGCCGCGCGACCGCGGATCGTGGTATCGGGATCGTCGAGTGCGCGACGCAGCAGCCTCGCCGCGTCCGCGTCCGGCACCGCGGCGATCGCCGTGATCGCGCGCCGTCGCACCTCGGCGTCCGGCGAATCCAGGCCGGCTTCCAGTTCGGAAAGGCCGTGCCCGTCGGCGCGAGCGAGCGCCCATTGCAGCGCCCCGGCGACGTTCGGATCGTCCTCGGCGAGCAGGGCTTCGACCAGCGCGGCAACAGGCACCGGTGCCGACTCGTCCCGGGTGAGGACGGCTCGCTGCCGGTGACCTCCCGAGTCCGATTCGAGCGCGTGCAGCAACGACACGACCTGCAGCACGTCGCCCCAGTCCGCGGGAGCGGAGGCGTCGACCCGCAGCAGCCGGGCGAGCAGTTCCTCTTCGGCGCGGATCCGGGCGCGGGTGTGACCGATGAGTTCGGCGACCAGCGTCGCCGGTGCGAAGCCCGGCTCGTCGAGTGCCCGCTTGGCGTCGGTGAGCGACAACCCGAGGGTGCGCAGGCATTCGACGTGGAACAGCCGCCGGATGTCGTCCGCGGAGTACTCGCGGTACCCACCGGTCGTGCGACCGGTGGGTACCACCAGCCCGAGCGTGTCGTAGTGACGCAGCATGCGGACGCTGACACCGGAACGTCGTGAGACTTCCCCGATCAGCACTGCGCGACCTCAGCCATCAGGATCCCTCCGGTCCGGTCACCGCCACCCGCTTCGCCGTTTCCGGATCAACGGTCACCCGCTTCCCGGCTTCCGGATCAACGGTCACCCGCTTCGCGGCTTCCGGATCAACGGTCACCCGCTTCGCGGCTTCCACGGACAACGCGAATGCACTGTCGGGGTCACGATAGAGCGCTTCGGTGGCGGCGGCATGCGCGCGGATCTTCGCATCCGGACTTGCCTTCGCCGCGTCCAGCACCGGGAGCATCGGCTCGCCCAGCCCGACCAGCGCCCGGGACAGGCTGCGCTGCAGCTCCCGGTCACCCCGCCCGAGCGCGGCCCCGAGGTCGGCGGCAAGCTCGCCCTCGACGCCGGCCGGTACGAGCGCCAGGGCCGCACGCCACGCACTGCGTGCGACGTCGTCGTCCCGGTCGTGCAGCCGCGCCGACACGTCGGGCCACGCCCGCCCGTCCCCGATCTTCGACAGCGTGTGCAAGGCCTGACTGCAGGCCTGCGCATTCCCGGATCGCACCTCGTCGAGCAGCCTCGGCACGGTGACGTCGGGGGGCATCCGGCACAGTGCCCAGGTGAGCATGTCGCGGACGTAGAAGTCCGGTTCCACGGCACTCCGGCCCACCAGGATCTCCACCAGGTGCGGCTCGGGATCGGTCCCGGCGCGCAGCGCCGCCTTCAGCCGCGTCGACGGGGCCGCATCGGACAGTGCCTCCACCAGCTGCGCCTCCACCTGCGCGGAATCGGTTCGGCCGTAACGGGTTGTGTTCACGACAACCACCTCCTTCCGCGACCAGTGGAAGCCCTGACACCGTGTGAGGGTCAAGTGGTGTGAGGGTCAAGCACCGAGCGCAGCGACCGGTGGGACGCGGCTCGCGCGCAGTGCCGGAATGAGCGACGCGATCACCCCGGCAAGACCACCGGCGACGACGATCCCGGCGAGTTGCAGCCACGGCACACCGCCGAAGCCGATCTTGCCGGGTCCGATGACCGATGCCGTGCCCGCCGTGCCGAGAAGCAGCCCGAGCGTCACGCCGAGCGCGGACGCGACCGCCGCGACGAGCAGCGCTTCGCGCATCAGCAGGCTCCGCACCCCGGACCGGGACAACCCGATCGCCCGGAGCATCGCGGTTTCGCGTCGGCGTTCGAGCACCGACAGCGCCATGGTGTTGCCGACCCCGATCAGCGCGATCACCACCGCGACGGACAGCAGGCCGCCGACGATCAGCAGCATCGTGTCGAGCACCTTCTCGATCATGCGGCGCATGGCCACCACACCGGCGACCTCACCGCCGGGGACGACCGTCGCCGCGACGCGGGTCACCTCGTCGGTGACGGCGACGAGTGCGTCGTCGGTCATGCCGTCGTCGAAGCGCAGCCACACGGAGTCGGCCGGTACCGGGCCGGCGACCTCCCGCAGGTCGGCGAGGTCGATCAGGGAGGGTTCGCCGGCGGACGTCGCCGTGACCGACAACTCGCGGGCTCCGCTCGGGCCGGTGACGGTGACGGTGCTGCCGTCGGCGGCAGCGAGGCTGTCGGCGAGCGACTGCTCGAGCACGATCGTGCCCGGCTCCGGCAGGCGGACGTCGGCACGGACCGTCGTTGCGGCAGTGGTCGTGTCGACACCCGTCACGGCAACCTCGGTTCCGGCGACGGTAATCTTCGCGGCGGCGGTCTCGGTGGCGGCACGCACCCCCTCGACGCCGGTGAACAGCTCTGCCGCACCGGAGGGAACCCCGTCCGACGGTGCCTCGACGATGGCGTCGACCGGGAAGTTGTCGTCGACGATTCCGGGTGCCCCGGCCTTGAGCGTGCCGGTGCCGACCACGATCGTCGACGTCAGGGTGATGCCGATGAGCAGTGCGGTCGCGGTGGCCGCGGTGCGTCGCGGGTTGCGGACGGCGTTGCCCGCGGCGAGGGCGGCGACGGGACCGCCGAACCGGCCCGTGGCCCGCCCGACCGCGCCGACCGCGACAGGAACGAGTCGCCGAGACGCGAGGACCACCCCGACGAACACCAGCACCCCGCCGGGACAGGCGATCATCACGTTCGCGCCGGCGACGCCGACGACGAGCAGCGCCGCACCCGAGACGAGGGCGAGCGCCGCGCAGACACGGCGCATCCGCGAGTCCGCCACGGGTTCGGGTTGCGTCTCGATCGGGTGCAACGCGGCCAGCGCCGGGATCCGCGTGGCCCGGCGGGCCGGGCCGCTCGCCGCGACCACCGTGACGACGGTGCCGAGCACGATGCCGGCCACGACGGTGATCGGGCCGATCGCGATCGAGGTCAGCGGGATCGGCACGTCCGCGGCCCGTGCCAGCGCGACCACCAGCGCCGCGAGACCGCATCCGGCGAGCACACCCAACGTGGCGGAGACGAGACCCACGACGAGGGCTTCGCCGCGCACACTGCGCCGCACCTGTTTCGCCGACACTCCCACGCATCGCATGAGTGCGAGTTCGCGGGTGCGGGCTGCGAGCAGGACCGCGAAGGTGTTGGCGATGACGAGACCGGCGACGACGACCGCGATCGCGACGAAACACAGCAGCACGTCGCGCAGCACCGAGATGTTGCCGACGTTTGCTCCGGCGACCTCGGTGGCACGGTCGGCGCCGGAGACGACATGCACACCGGGCAGGGCCGCGGCCAGCGCGTCGACGAGGCCGTCCCCGTCGCCGGCGACCCGCAGTTCCACCTCCGCGTCGGCGCCCGCCCAGGAGCGCACCTGCGCGGTCTCGCCGAACACGAGCCCGGAGTCCATGGCCTGCGGTGTGCCGTCGAGGTCGACGGTGCCGACGACCGTGACGAGGTCGGGCGCAGCGTCGGAGGCGGCAGCGTCGGAGGCGGCAGCGTCGGAGGCGATGACGGTGAGCGCTTCGCCCAGCGCGTATCGCGATCCCGAACCGACGACCACCTCGCCGGGACCGCCGGGCCAGCGACCGTCGGCGAGCCGCTGCCAGCGCAACGAATCGTCCGGGGCCAGGCTGGTCACCCTGGCCGATTCGGGAATTCCCTCGGCCCCCACGATCCGGACGTATCCCGTCACGTCCAGCACCGCCGCGCGCACACCGGGTACCGCGGCGGCGGCCGCCGCCGTGTGCTCCGGAGCGACGTCCGGCTCGGAACCTCGCGCATGGTCGAGGACCGCTGCGGCTGCAACCCCTTCGTATTGGGCGGCAGTCGCTTTCGTGATCGAGGTGTTCACGGTGTCGCCGAGCACGAGGGTGCCGACGGCGAACGCGACGGACACGATCACGGCGAGGGCGGACGCGATGTAGCGGCCGCGGTGGGCGCGAGCCTGGGCCAGAACGAGATGCATCATCGCGCCACCACACCGACCGCGCCGAGGCCACGCATCGCGTCGAGCACGGAATCCGCTGTGGGATCCGCTATTTCACCGGCGAGTCGTCCGTCGGCGAGGAGCACCACCCGGTCCGAGTACGACGCAGCGACCGGATCGTGGGTGACCATGACGACGGTCTGGCCGGTCTCGCGCACACTCGACCGCAGCAGCGCGAGCACCTCGGCGCCGGCCTGCGAATCCAGGTTCCCGGTCGGTTCGTCCGCGAAGATCACGTCGGGCTGCGGCAGCAGGGCTCGCGCGACGGCGACGCGCTGCTGCTGTCCCCCGGACATCTCGTGGGGCAGGTGATCGAGACGGTCCGTCAGGCCGAGGCGCCCGACGACCTCGTCGAACCACTGTGGTGCGGGCCGGGTTCCGGCCAGTCGCATCGGCAGCAGAATGTTGTCGCGGGCGGTGAGCACGGGCAGCAGGTTGAACGCCTGGAACACGAAACCGATACGGTCGCGGCGCAATCCGGTGAGCACCGCGTCCGATGCCGTGCTGATCTCGATCGCCGCGCTGTTCTCGGCTGCCGCGCCGCTCCCGGCTCCGCCGTGCAACACCACCCGACCGCCGTCGACGCCGTCGAGTCCTGCCAGCACATGCATGAGCGTGGACTTGCCGGACCCCGACGGGCCCATGATCGCGGTGAACCGGCCGCGCTCGAACTCGACCGAAACACCGTCCAGGGCACGGACTTCGACGTCGCCGTGACCGTAGACACGGACCACGTCGTGCGCCGAGCAGGCGGGCGCGAAAGCTCTGATGGAAGTCATGCTCCGACAGTAGGAATCACTGCGATCCCGACGCATCGGCGCGACACCCGATCCTGCGGCGCCGAGCGTCATACCGGGGTATGACGCGCCGCTGCCACCGGCGATACCGGGGTCCTACTGCGCGGTGTGCAGCAGCTCGTCCGGACGCACCAGCCCCGCGCGGAAGGCGAACAGCACGGCCTGCACCCGGTCACGCGAACCGGTCTTGGCGAGCACCCGGCCGACATGGGTCTTGACGGTCGCCGCGGACAACACGAACCGTTCCGCGATCTCGCCGTTGCTCAAACCGTGGGCCATCGCGGTGAGCACCTCGACCTCGCGCGGGGTGAGATCGTCCGGAAGGTCCACGTACGTGTCCTTCGTCGCGGCGGTCTGTTCGAGCATGGGCGACACGTGCCGGAGCAGACGCCGGGTCGCGCGCGGGGCCATGACCGCGTCACCGCGATGCACGGTGCGCACCGCGTCGAGCAGATCCTCCGGCGGCGCATCCTTGAGCAGGAATCCGCTCGCACCGGCCGCGATGGCCTGAACGACGTAGTCGTCGTTGTCGAAGGTGGTGAGCACCACCACCTTCGGTGCCTCGGGGTCGGCGAGCAGGGTGCGGGTCGCCGAGATCCCGTCGACCCGCGGCATCTGCACATCCATGAGCACGACGTCCGCGCGGACGCGCCCGAGTTCGATCAGCGCGGCCGCGCCGTCGGACGCTTCGGCGACGACGACGATGTCCGGCTGGGATTCGAGCACCATGCGCAGGCCGGCGCGAACGAGCTGCTGGTCGTCGACGAGTGCGACGCGGATGGGTGCGGTGGGTTCGGTCGGTGCGGCGGGTTCGGTCATCGCTGCCACCCTATGCGGGGAGCTCGGCGCGCACACGATAGCCACCCCCGTCGCGTGGTCCCGCGACGGCACGTCCACCGTGTAGGCGGGCGCGTTCCTCGACCCCGGTCAGACCCTGCCCACCGGGCGGCGACTGCACGAGGGCGGCGGCACCACGCCCGTCGTCGACGACCTCCACGACCAGCACGTCCGGCCGCCAGTCCAGCCTGACGTCGGCGTGCGCGTGGGGCCCTGCATGCTTGAGCACGTTCGTCAGCGACTCCTGCACGATCCGGTAGACCGACAACTGCGTTCCGACCGGAAGGTCGCGGGCCTGCCCGGCGACGGTGTACGTCACGTCCAGGCCGCTACCGCGCATCTGACCGACGAGCGCGTCGAGGTCGTCGAGACCGGGGGTCGCTGTGAACTCGCGGGGCGTGTCCTCGCGCAGCACCGACAGCAGCGACCGCATGTCGGACAGGGCGCGGCGCCCGGTTTCGGCGATCGTGGTGAGCGCACCGGCCGCCGCCTCGGGATCGGCTGCGGCCGCGTACCGGCCGCCGTCGGCCTGCGCGATCATCGCGGTGAGCGAGTGCGCGACGATGTCGTGCATCTCCCGCGCGATGCGGGTGCGTTCCTGGGTGGCCGCCAGTTCCGCCTCCTTGAGCCGGTCGAGTTCGAGCAGACGGTTGCGTTCGGTCAGCGACTCCATCTCGCGCAGCCGCAGTCCCCGCATCCGGCCGAACGCCCAGATGCCGGCGAGGAGCACCGCGACGAACACCGCCGCCGCGACCGTCTCGAAGAGGGTGCGGCCCTCGTACTGCCCCATGTACTTCACCCCGGCCGCCGCACCGCCGATCGCCGCCGCGGCGAGCGCACCGTTCGCGGCCCAGCGCGGCGCGTAGGCGGCGAGCGCGTACACCGAGGCCGGCACAGCGATCGGGACGATCACGGACATCTGCGGCAGCACCAGCAGGTGCGCGTACGCCGCCGCCGCGACCAGCCCCCCGGACAACACCGGTCGGGTGCGCCGCCACGCCAGCGGACCGGTCAGCGCGAGCGCCACCAGCACCCCGCGCGCACCCTCGTGCCCGGTCACCGCTCCGGCGACGCCGGCCATCGCCAGCAGGACGGCGACGACCCCGTCGATCGTCGCGACGTGGGCACGGCTCCACCGGCTCCATCGCTCGATCAACGGGGTCGTCTGCACGGAACCGCCGGGTTCAGCCGAGCAGCTTCTGCCGCAGCGCGTCGTCCTTCTCGAGCACCATCTGCTCGAGGCCGGCCTGGAAGCGTTCCATCTGCTCACGCAGCGCCGGATCGGAGGCGCCGAGGATGCGGGCGGCGAGCAGGCCGGCGTTGCGGGCTCCGCCGATCGACACGGTCGCGACGGGAACACCGGCGGGCATCTGCACGATCGACAGCAGCGAATCCATGCCGTCGAGGTACTTGAGCGGCACGGGGACACCGATCACGGGCAGCGCCGTTGCGGAGGCCACCATGCCCGGCAGGTGCGCGGCGCCACCGGCACCCGCGATGATCACCTTGATGCCGCGACCGGCCGCCGACTTCGCGTAGTCGAGCATGCGCTGCGGGGTGCGGTGCGCCGAGACGACCCCGACCTCGAATCGGATCCCGAACTCGGCCAGCGCCTCCGCTGCGGCCTCCATCGTCGGCCAATCCGAGTCGCTGCCCATGATCAGGCCGACCTGTGCGCCCTGCGCCACGTCACTCACCCTGCTCTCCCGTGTGTTCGTTCCAACCGTCGGTCCATACGCCGTGCGAGAGCCAGTGCGCGGCCCGTTCGGCACGCTCGCGGACCGCCGCCACGTACTGCGGATCGGTGATGGATCCGGACGGGTCGCCGAGCACGTTGACGTGCCCGATCTTGCGGTCCTTGCGTTCACCCTTGCCGTACAGGTGCACACGCACGTCGGGCATCCGCGCGAACAGATGGTGCAGGCGCTCGTCCATGCTCATCTCCGGCGCCTCGGGCGCGCCGAGCACGTTCGCCATCACCGTGACCGGGGCGAGCGGCGTGGTGTCGCCGAGCGGATAGTCCAGGACCGCGCGCAGGTGCTGCTCGAACTGTCCGGTGCGGGCACCGTCCATACCCCAGTGGCCCGAGTTGTGCGGACGCATCGCCAGTTCGTTGACGACGAGTTCGCCGCCCTCCGTCTCGAACAGTTCGACGGCCATCACGCCCACGACGCCGAGTTCCCCGGCGATGCGCAACGCGAGCTGCTCGGCCGCCGTCTCCACGTCCTCCGGCAGGTCCGGGGCGGGTGCGATGACGACCGCGCACTGCCCGTCGCGCTGCACCGTCTCGACGACCGGCCACGACGCGCCCTGCCCGAACGGGGACCGGGCGACCATCGCGGACAGCTCGCGGCGCCACGACACCTTCTCCTCGGCCAGCAACGGCACCCCGGCGGCGAGCCGATCCTCGACGACGGCCTCGAGTTCCTGTTGGTCGTCGAGAATCCACACGCCACGGCCGTCGTACCCGCCGCGGGCAGCCTTGAGCACATAGGGCCAGCCCAGCTTCTCGCGCGCGGCCTTCGCATCGGCGACGGACCGGATGACCGCGAACTTCGGCATCGGGACGCCCAGGTCACCGAGCCGCTCACGCATGGCGATCTTGTCCTGCGCGTAGATCAGGGCCTGCGGCGGCGGGAGCACGTTGACGCCCTCGGCCTGCAGCACCTTCAGGTGCTCGGTGGGAACGCCCTCGTGGTCGAAGGTCAGGGCGTGTGCGCCGATCGCGGCGCTGCGCAGTGCCTCGAGATCGTTGTGGCTGCCGAGCACCACGTCGGGGCTGACGCGGGCGGCGGGTTCGTCCGCGCTGCCCGCCAGGACCCGCAGGGTCTGACCGAGGGCGATCGCGGCCTGATGGGTCATCCGGGCGAGCTGGCCGCCGCCGATCATCGTCACGACGGGCATTCCGCCGGTCAGCGCGCGGGGGGTGTCGGATCTGGGGGGCGAATCAGGTCTACCGGTCACGACTGTCCATGGTGTCACATCGGAAGACCGGCACTGCTGCACCGTGCGCGTGCACGCTGTCACAGCATGTGAGGCGCCCGACACATTCCTGTGCTAATACTGAAAATTTCATCCGGATGCGAAAGTCTGCGATCCGGTTTCGTAGACTTGTCCGAGTGTCTTTCGTCGATGTCGCCATGAACCGCGTTCCCCAGCCGCTGCGAGGCCTGCTCCTGCGGCACAGCGAGCTGGTCAAGTTCGCCATCGTCGGCGGCACGACCTTCGTCATCGACTCGGGCATCTTCTACACCCTCAAGCTGACGGTGCTGGAGGAGAAGCCGGTGACGGCCAAGATCATCGCCGGCATCATCGCGGTGATCTGCTCCTACATCTTCAACCGCGAATGGTCGTTCAAGAACCGCGGTGGCCGTGAACGTGCCCACGAGGCGTTCCTGTTCTTCTTCGTCAGCGGCATCGGAGTCGTACTCAGCTTCATCCCGCTGTGGATCTCGAGCTACGTGTTCGGGCTGCGGGTACCCGAGGTGAGCCTGACGGTCGAGAACATCGCCGACTTCATCAGCGCCTACATCATCGGGAACCTGCTGCAGATGGCGTTCCGCTTCTACTGCTTCAAGCGGTTCGTCTTCCCCGAGGAAACCGGCCCCGACGCCGAACTCGGCGAGCTCGCCGAGGAACAGATCGGACGCTGACCCACCCGCTGCTGCCGGCCCACCGGTTCAGCGAGGCTCCCGACTCGCATCCGACGTCCCGTGCCCGCGGTCCCGGGACGTGCCGAGGAACAACGCGAACAACGCCGGCCTCCGCCGTTGCAGTTCGAGCCGGCCGCCGTCGGCGGAGACCAGCGCGCGGGCGAGCGCCAGCCCCACCCCCGTCGATCCGCTACCGGAGAACCCACGATCGAAGATGTGCGGGGCGAGTTCGTCGCTGACACCCTCCCCCTCGTCGGTCACTTCCACACACACCGTGTCGTCGCCCGCCCGCCGCACCGAGACCGTGCAGGTCCCGCCGCCGTGGACCAGCGCGTTGTCGACCAGCACGGCCACGGCCTCACGCAGGCGCGAGCCGGTCACGGTCGAGCGCAACGCCGGGTTGCCCCGCAACACCAGGTCGCGTCCGGCCTCCCGGAACGGTCCGCGCCAATCCGCGATGACCCCCGACATCTCCCCCACCACCGACACCTCGGTGCGCAGGGCGGAGCCACTGTCGCGGGACTGTCGCACCAGATCGTCGATCGCGGCGGTGAGCCGGTCCACCTGGGCCATGGCGGCCTCGGCTTCCTCCACGACCGCAGGATCGGAGTGCGTGGACAGTTCGTCGAGCCGCAACCGCACCGCGGTCAACCGCGAACGCAGCTGGTGCGACACGTCACCGACGAGCATGTGCTCGCGCTGCAGGCGCCCCGCGATCTCAACCGCGGCGGCATCGAGCACGTCGGAAACCCGATCGAGCTCCGGGATGCGGTGCCGCCGCGGATCCGGCCGGAAGTCGCCCTGGGTCAGTCGCGCCGCGCGCGCGGCGACGTCGCGCAGCGGATCGGCCAGGCGCCGCGCGGTGACGACGGCGACGATCGCGCCGGCTACCACGGTCAACAAGACGATCGTGGCCACGGCCGCCAGGACCTGCCGTTGCACGGTGCGCACGCCCGCCGACGGCGCCTCCAGCCGCAACGACCCGGATGTGCCCAGCGACAGGGACTCCAGGATCGGCGCCGAGACTGCCGGAGCGCCGATGTCGAGACGGGCAGCGGCGTCCTCCGGGGTCGGATAGACGATCACCAGGCGGCCGCCGTCGGGCACGAGCAGCCGCATCGAACTCGTGTCGAGGCCGCCGGCGATCACCCCCTCCGCGCCTTCCTGGGCGATGATCTCGGAGGCCATCAGCTCCAGCCGTCCCTGCAGATCCCGGCGCATGGTGTCCTCGACGAACAGGTACGCGGTGTAGGCGAGCGGAAGGCCGAGCAACAGCGCGACGAGCAGCACCACGGCGAGAACCGCGATGAGAATGCGACGACGCACGAGCGGCCCCGGCTAGTCGGTGTTCACGCGGAAACCGACACCGCGGACGGTCGCGATGCGGCGTTCCCCGGCCGGCCCCTCGTCGCCGATCTTCCGGCGCAGCCACGACATGTGCATGTCCAGAGTCTTGGAACCACGCAGGTCGACGTCTCCCCACACCTCCTGGAGGATCGCGTCCCGCGAGACGACCTGCCCGGCGTGTTCGAGCAACACCCGCAGCAGCTCGTACTCCTTGTTGGCGAGGACGACCTCGGAACCGTCGACGAGCACGCGCCGCGCGGCGCGTTCGAGCCGGATCCCGGCGACCTCGACCACGTCGTCGGTGTCACCGCCGCCCCGGCGGCGCAGCAACGCCCGCACACGCGCCATCAGTTCGGCGAGGCGGAACGGTTTGCCGACGTAGTCGTCGGCGCCCGCGTCGAGACCGACGACGAAATCGACCTCGTCGGTGCGAGCGGTGAGCATGAGTACGGCCAGGTCGGAGCGGTTGGTCCGGATCTGCCGGCACACCTCGAGACCGTCCATACCGGGCAGTCCGAGGTCGAGGATCAGCAGCTCGTACCGGCCGGACAGGGCCTCTTCCAGTGCGGCGGGGCCTTCCTGGGCGATCGTCACCTCGTACCCCTCGCGACCGAGGGCTCGCGAGAGGGGCGCGGCGATGGCTTCGTCGTCTTCGGCGAGCAGGACAGCGGTCACGGAACCAGGGTACGGATCCGCCGGGGGCGCTGTCCGAATTACCACGCTTTGCGGCCGGTGCCCCCACCCGAGTCGTCACGTCCCCGGTCGTCACCGCCCCGATCGTCGCGGTACTCGCCGGTCCCGTAACCGCCCCTGTCGGCGCTGCTGTCGAACGCCTGCCGGTAGAGCAGCGTGTGCACGGTCTGCACGTCGGGGATGTCGTCGAATTCGAGCGGATCGTCGGCCGCGGAGACGATCACCAGGGTGCCGGTACGCAGCATGCGGTCCACGATGCCGTGCCGGAACTGCACGTTGCTGATGCGACCCATCGGAATGTCGATGCCGGTGTGGGTGATCACGCCCTGCCGCACGAGGACCCGCCGGTCGGTGACGATGAAGTGCGTCGTGAGCCACCGCACGAGGGGCGCGACACAACGCCAGCCGACGAGAACGACCCACAACACCAGGACCGCGACGGTCAGGACACCGGCCGCGGCGCCTTCGAGACGCGTACCGGCGACACCGAGCAGGAAGCCCGCGACCGCGGTTGTCAGCAGGAAGATCGCGGTGGGGACGATGAGCATCTTCCAATGCGGATGCCGGTGCAGCAGCAGCTCTTCGTCGACGGCGAGTGCGTCCTCGGGGTAGCCCATGCCGCCGAGGATCGCACGTCGCGCGACCGGAGGTCAGCCCACGGGTCGCAGATGGGTGATGTCGCCCGCGGCGATCGCCACCGGGTCGCCGTCGCGGTCGGGACGGACGACGATCCGACCCTGCTCGTCGATGTCGACGGCGACGCCGTGCAGTTCGGTGTCGCCGGGCAGGACCGCCCGCACCCGCTGTCCGACGGTGCTGCACCGTTCGCGGTAGGCGTCGGCAAGTGCCGCGGTGTCCCAGTCGTGGTCGTGCCACCGGCGCATCCGCTCGGCCAGGTTGGTCAGCAGCACCTGCGCGAGGCGGGTGCGGTCGAGGTCGGTGGCTCCCGCCAGCATCAGCGACGTCGCGGTCGGCACCGGCAGTTCGTCCTCGGCCAGCGAGACGTTGAGGCCGATGCCGACGACGACCGCGGGGACGGGTGCGGTCGCGGCGATCTCGACGAGGATTCCGGCGACCTTGCGACCGTCGACGAGCACGTCGTTGGGCCATTTCAGTTCGGCGGGCACGCCGGTGACCGAACGGACGGTGTCGACGGTCGCGATTCCGGCGAGCAGCGGCAGCCAGCCGAGGTCGGCGAGGTCCACCCCGGGCAGGGTGACGAGTACGGAGGCGATCACCTGCGCGTTCGGAGTGCCCTCGAACCGGCGCGAGTGCCGTCCGCGGCCGCCGGACTGGAATTCGGCGAGCAGCGCGCGCGGCGCGTCGCCTTCACCTGCGACGGCGAGCAGATCGGCGTTGGTCGATCCGGTTTCCTCGACGACGTCGAGCCGCCGGTAGAACGCGGCGGGTCCGGTGGCCGTGACCAGGGCGTCGCGCAGGTGCTCGACGTCGAGCGGGGCGCGCAGCGCGGCCGGATCTGTCGAGGCGGGACGAGGGGATTGCGGGTCCGGGGACATGCTCACAGCCTAGGGCCGGATGGCGCCGCGCCGGTGCTGCGAAAACGTACTGGCCGGTAGCTTCAGTTCAATGATTCAACACAACTGGGAGTCGATTCGGAGCCCTAGTATGACGCTCGCTAAGCTGACTGGCCATGACCACTGTCCAGGAGCCGTCCGCGCCCGAGGCGGCGAGTACGCCCGATATCCACACCACCGCCGGCAAGCTGGCAGACCTGCGCAATCGTCAGGCCCAGGCCCACGCCCCGAGCGGCGAGGCTGCCATCGAGAAGGTCCACGCGAAGGGCAAGCTCACCGCCCGCGAGCGTATCCACGCTCTGCTCGACGAGGGCTCGTTCGTCGAACTCGACGCCCTCGCACGGCACCGCAGCACCAACTTCGGCCTGGCCGACAACCGTCCCGTCGGCGACGGTGTCGTCACCGGCTACGGCACCATCGACGGTCGCGATGTGTGCGTGTTCTCCCAGGACGCGACGGTCTTCGGCGGCAGCCTCGGTGAGGTCTACGGCGAGAAGATCGTCAAGGTCATGGACCTGGCCCTGCGCACGGGCCGTCCGCTGATCGGCATCAACGAGGGCGCCGGCGCCCGCATCCAGGAAGGCGTCGTCTCGCTCGGCCTGTACGGCGAGATCTTCCACCGCAACGTGCAGGCCTCCGGCGTGATCCCGCAGATCTCGCTGATCATGGGCCCCGCCGCCGGTGGTCACGTGTACTCCCCCGCCCTGACCGACTTCGTGGTGATGGTCGACCAGACCAGCCAGATGTTCGTCACCGGTCCCGACGTCATCAAGACCGTCACCGGCGAGGACGTCACCATGGAGGACCTCGGCGGCGCGCACACCCACATGGTCAAGTCGGGTGTCGCGCACTACGTCGCCGACGGCGAACAGGACGCCCTCGACTACGTCAAGGACCTGCTGTCCTACCTGCCGTCGAACAACCAGGCCGCGGCTCCGCGCCTGGCCCCGACCGACCCGATCCTCGGGTCCATCGAGGACTCGCTCACCGACGAGGACCTCGAGCTCGACACGATCATCCCGGACTCGGCGAACCAGCCGTACGACATGCACGAGATCATTCGTCGCCTGCTCGACGACGACGAGTTCCTCGAGGTGCAGGCCGAGCGCGCCGCCAACGTCATCGTCGGTTTCGGCCGCATCGACGGCCGCAGCGTCGGCATCGTCGCGAACCAGCCCACCCAGTTCGCCGGCTGCCTCGACATCGACGCCTCCGAGAAGGCGGCCCGGTTCGTGCGGACCTGCGACGCGTTCAACGTGCCGATCATCACCCTGGTCGACGTCCCGGGCTTCCTGCCGGGTACCGAGCAGGAATACAACGGCATCATCCGCCGCGGCGCCAAGCTGCTGTACGCGTACGGTGAGGCCACCGTCGGCAAGATCACCGTCATCACCCGCAAGGCCTACGGCGGCGCGTACGACGTCATGGGTTCCAAGCACATGGGTGCCGACGTGAACCTGGCGTGGCCGACCGCGCAGATCGCCGTCATGGGTGCCTCCGGCGCCGTCGGCTTCGTCTACCGCAAGCGCCTTCTCGAAGCCGCCAAGAACGGCGAGGACGTCGATGCGCTGCGCCTCGAACTGCAGAACGAGTACGAGGACACCCTGGTGAACCCGTACGTCGCGGCCGAGCGCGGATACGTCGACGCGGTCATCCCGCCGTCGCACACCCGCGGCCAGATCGTGTCCGCATTGCGACTGCTCGAGCGCAAGATGGTTTCGCTTCCGCCGAAGAAGCATGGGAACATTCCGCTGTGACCGCCGTGACGGAGGAAAAGATCATCACCGACATCGACTCGACCGAAGCATCCGACGCCCCTCTCGAGGACGTCGTGGTCGAAGCTGCCGGTGAGAACTCGGCACCGGAGCCCGTGACTGCCGAGGCGGTAGTCGAGACCGCGGCTGCCCTGCGCATCGTGAAGGGCAACCCGACCGACGAGGACATCGCCGCGCTCGTGTGCGTGCTCGCCGCGGCTTCCTCGGGCGCCGAATCCGAAGGCGACGGCCGTCCCGCGGAGACGTGGGGCGACCCGACCCGGATGCATCGCCAGTGGGCGCCGTTCTCGCCGTATTCGTACCCGAACCTCGGCTGAGATGACCCGATTGGTGCTCGCGTCGGCGTCGCCGGCACGGCTGTCCGTGCTGCGCGCCGCCGGCGTGGAACCGCTCGTGCTGGTGTCGGGGGTCGACGAGGACGCGATCGTCGCGTCGCTCGGCCCCGACACCGCGCCCGAGGTCGTGGTCACCGAACTCGCCCGCGCCAAGGCCGCCGACGTGGTGCCCCGGCTGAGCGGTGACGGCGTGGACGACGCAGTGGTCGTCGGGTGCGATTCGATGCTGCACGTCGACGGACGGTTGCAGGGCAAGCCCGGCACCGCCGAGGTCGCGCGGGCCCGCTGGCGCTCGATGGCCGGCCGCAGCGCCGACCTGCTCACCGGGCACAGCCTGCTGCGGGTCCGCGACGGTGAGATCGTCGCGGAAGCCTCCGCGCACAGCGGCACGACCGTCTATTTCGGCACCCCCACCGACGACGAACTCGAGGCCTACCTCGCGAGCGGCGAACCCCTCCAGGTCGCGGGTGCCTTCACCCTCGACAGCCTCGGTGGCTGGTTCATCGAGCGTCTCGAAGGCGACCCGTCGTCGGTCATCGGCATCGGTCTGCCGCTCGTTCGGCGGCTCCTCGGCGAGGTCGGAGTTTCCGTCGCCGACCTCTGGTCCACGTCCGCGAAGTCGACGGGAACCGTCACCCGCTAGCGAAGGGCCGCCGGACCCCGCGTTCCAACGACCGCGCCATCGCCTCGGCCTTGCTCTTGGCCCGCTCGGCGTGAACTCCTGCGAACAGCTCGTCGACCGTCCCGACCCACAGTTCGAGCCACCGTTCGAACCGTGCCGGGGTGAGGCCGTGGTGCGCGTGCAGTGCCCGGTGCACCGGCAGGAAGTTGCCCTCGTACCGCGTGGTGCGGAAGAGGATCTGTTCCCAGAAGTCACCGACGACGAGCAGATGCTCGTCGAGACCGACGATCGCGAGCACCTCGAACACCGGCGCGAGCGTCGGATCGGTGAGGGCGCGTTCGTAGAACCTGCGGACGAGCCGGTCGATGTCGGCGCGATCGGACACGTCGAAGACCGGGGCGCCACTGGAAATCACATCCACCGAACCTACCGCCTAGTATTGACGGCGCACCTGCCACCACTGCCTCAGGAGCCCTCTGTGCCCGTCGAGCCCGACGCCAATCCCTCATTCGCCGCATACGCCGACCCCACTCGCCTGGTGTCGACGGAATGGCTGTCCGCCCACCTCGGACATCCCGAGGTGAAGGTCGTCGAATCCGACGAGGACGTGCTGCTCTACGACGTCGGCCACATTCCCGGCGCCGTGAAGATCGACTGGCATCTGGACCTGAACGACCCGGTCACCCGCGACTACATCGACGGTGCCGCGTTCGCCGACCTGATGAACCGCAAGGGCATTCGCCGCACCGACACCGTCGTGATCTACGGCGACAAGTCGAACTGGTGGGCCGCCTACGCGCTGTGGGTCTTCACGCTGTTCGGCCACGAGGACGTGCGCCTGCTCGACGGCGGCCGCGACGCGTGGATCTCCGAGAACCGCGACACAACCTTCGACGTCCCGTCCACCACCACGACCGGATACCCGGTGGTTGCGCGCAACGACGCCCCGATCCGGGCCTTCAAGGACGAGGTGCTCGCATCCCTCGGCACGTCTCCGCTGGTGGACGTGCGCTCGCCGCAGGAGTACACCGGCGAGCGCACCCACATGCCGGACTACCCGGAGGAAGGTGCCCTGCGCGGCGGCCACATCCCCACCGCGGTGTCCATCCCGTGGGCGAAGGCCGCGGCGCCGGACGGCCGGTTCCGTTCCCGCGCCGAACTCGACGAGATCTACGCGGACATCTCCCGCGACGCGGATGTGATCGCCTACTGCCGCATCGGTGAGCGGTCCAGCCACACGTGGTTCGTGCTCACACACCTGCTCGGCTACCAGAACGTCCGCAACTACGACGGTTCGTGGACGGAGTGGGGCAACGCGGTGCGCGTGCCGATCGTCAAGGGCGAAGAGCCCGGGGAAGCGCCCGCCCGATGAGCCTGCCCTCCGCGCTCGTCGAGATCGTCGACGACTTCGCCGCCGTCACCGGTCAGGACAAGCTGCAGCTGCTCCTCGAGTTCAGCCGGGAGCTTCCGCCCCTCCCGGCCGAACTCGAGGAAGCCGCGATGGAACCGGTGCCCGAGTGCCAGTCGCCGTTGTTCCTGTCCGTCGACTCGTCGGAGCGTGATCGGGTGCGGCTGCATTTCAGTGCTCCCCCGGAGGCGCCGACCACGCGGGGGTTCGCATCGATCCTGCATCAGGGCCTCGACGGGCTCAGCGCACAGGAGATCCTCGATGTGCCGGACGACTTCTACTCGGCGCTCGGACTGGCCGATGTGGTGAGTCCGCTGCGGCTGCGCGGCATGAGCGCGATGCTCGCCCGGATCAAGCGGCATCTTCGGGCCTGACCTCGCCGGAGGCGCTGTCCCGACCTCGCCGGGGGCCGCTGTGCAGTTTCGGCTACCGGCCGGTAACGTTGCGGGGTTCGATCTTGCTCGTAGTGTGTAGGGGCTATCCGGTTACATCGTCTATCGGATTGACGCCTACACTCTCCGTGACGGCAATAACCTAACGATCGATCAACAGGAGGCTCCGTGCCCAGTCATGCCAGCGCGCACATCACGAAAGTGCTCGTCGCCAACCGCGGCGAGATCGCTGTGCGGGTCATCCGAGCTGCCAAGGACGCCGGTTACGGCAGCGTAGCCGTCTACGCCGAGCCCGACGCGGATGCGCAGTTCGTGAAGCTCGCCGACGAGGCGTTCGCGCTCGGCGGCCAGACGTCGGCCGAGTCCTACCTGGTCTTCGACAAGATCCTCGACGCCGCGAAGAAGTCCGGCGCCGACGCGATCCACCCCGGCTACGGCTTCCTGTCCGAGAACGCCGACTTCGCCCAGGCCGTGATCGACGCCGGCCTGATCTGGATCGGCCCCTCGCCGCAGTCCATCCGCGACCTCGGCGACAAGGTCACCGCCCGCCACATCGCCGAGCGCGCCAACGCGCCGATGGCCGCGGGCACCAAGGACCCGGTCAAGAACGCCGACGAGGTCGTCGAGTTCGCCAAGCAGTACGGCGTGCCGGTCGCGATCAAGGCGGCCTTCGGCGGCGGCGGTCGCGGTATGAAGGTCGCGCAGACCATCGAGGAGATCCCCGAGCTGTTCGAGTCGGCCACCCGCGAGGCGATCGCCGCCTTCGGCCGCGGCGAGTGCTTCGTCGAGCAGTACCTGGACAAGGCCCGCCACGTCGAGGCGCAGGTCATCGCCGACCAGCACGGCAACGTCGTCGTCGCCGGCACCCGCGACTGCTCGCTGCAGCGCCGCTTCCAGAAGCTCGTCGAGGAGGCGCCCGCGCCGTTCCTGACCGACGAGCAGCGCAAGCGCATCCACGAGTCCGCCAAGGCCATCTGCCGCGAGGCCGGTTACTACGGCGCCGGCACCGTCGAGTACCTGGTGCAGGGCGACACCGTCTCGTTCCTCGAGGTCAACACCCGCCTGCAGGTCGAGCACCCGGTCACCGAGGAGACCGCCGGCATCGACCTCGTGCGTCAGCAGTTCCGCATCGCCAACGGGGAAGAGCTCGAGATCAAGGAAGACCCGACGCCGCGCGGCCACTCCTTCGAGTTCCGCATCAACGGTGAGGACGCCGGTCGCGGCTTCCTCCCCGCCCCCGGCCCGATCGCCGTCTACAAGGAGCCCTCGGGCCCGGGCGTGCGCGTCGACTCCGGCGTCGTGCAGGGTGACGTCATCGGCGGCCAGTTCGACTCGATGCTCGCCAAACTGATCGTCACCGGCGAGACCCGCGAGCAGGCGCTGCAGCGCGCTCGCCGCGCCCTCGCCGAGTTCGAGGTCGACGGCCTCGCCACGGTCATCCCGTTCCACCGGCACATCGTCGAGAACCCGGCCTTCGTGGGTGACGGCGAGAAGTTCGACGTCTACACCAAGTGGATCGAAACCGAGTGGGAGAACACCATCGAGCCCTATGCGGGTGCCGGTGCCATCGACGACGAGGACGAGGCCCTGCCGCGTCAGAACGTCGTCGTCGAGGTCGGTGGCCGTCGCGTCGAGGTGTCCCTGCCCGGCCAGTTCTCGCTCGGCGGTGGTGGCGGCGCGGCCGGTGCCACCCGCAAGAAGCCGAAGGCCCGCAAGCGTGGCGGCGCCCACGGTGGCAAGGCGTCCGGCGACGCCGTGACCGCGCCGATGCAGGGCACCGTCGTCAAGGTCGCGGTCACCGAGGGCCAGGAGGTCGCCGAGGGCGATCTGATCGCCGTCCTCGAGGCCATGAAGATGGAGAACCCGGTCACCGCGCACAAGGCCGGTGTCGTGACCGGCCTGGCCGTCGAGCCGGGTGCTGCCATCACTCAGGGAACGGTGCTCGCCGAGCTCAAGTGATGTTCTGACCAACGCGGCGTGCCCCGGGCGGATCCGACGATCCGCCCGGGGCACGCCCCGTTTCGGCTCTCGAATCGGCTGCACCCTCGTTCGAACACATGTACTATTCGAACATGAGTTCGATAGCAGAGGTTCATACGGCGGAGTGCCCCACCGTGGACGAACTCTGCGCACTCGACGTCGACCGCCTCTCCGACGAGGACATCGCCTCGACACTCCGCACCGTCGAACGCCTCCGCCGCCGACTCGACGGCCTCGACGCGCGACTGGTCGCCCAGGTCGAACAGCGCGGACTCGAGAACGCCGTGAAGCTGTCGACGCCCCAGAAATACCTGGTCGAACTCCTGCACCTGTCCCGCGCCGACGCGGTTCGGCGCGTCAAGAACGCCCGCCTCCTCGCACCCCGCACGACTCCCAGCGGTACCGCCCTCGCCCCGATCCTGCAGGTCACGGCCGCTGCCGTTGCCGACGGGGACGCGTCCGCCGCGCACGTCGATGCCATCCGCAAAGTGACCGAGAAGATTCCGGGGCGGTTCGGGAACGACGTCGTCGAGACCGTCGACCGCATCCTCGGCACCCTCTCCCGGACCGCGACCCCCGACGACATCACCACCGCCGGCATCGACCTGCTCGCCCGACTGGACCCCGACGGCAACCCATCGGACGACCGCGACCGCAAGGCCCGCCGCTCCCTGAGGCTCGCACCGCAATCGGCCGATCTGATGTCCCGCCTGCACGGCGACCTGCATCCGGCCACCCGAGCCAAACTCGACGCCATCCTCGCCACCTGGGCCCGACCGGGCATGAACAACCCCGACGACCCCGACTCACCTGCCGGCAGCATCGACCGGCCCGACCTCGACCCCGCCGTTCTCGAGCGGGCGGCCCGCCGCGACCGGCGCACTCCCGACCAACGACTCCACGACGCCTTCGACGCACTCTGCACCCACGCACTGGCCTCCGGCGCTCTCGGCCGCCACCGCGGTCTGCCGGTCACCGTTGTCGTCACCATGACCCTGCGCCAACTCGAACGGGCCACCGGCCTCGCTACCACCGCCACCGGCGGGGTCGTGCCCGTCACCGACGCCCTCGCCATGGCCGAGCACGCCCATCCGGTCCTGGCACTTTTCGACCACGCCGGCGCTCCCCTGCATTTCGGACGGTCCAGACGCCTCGCCACCGCCGACCAGCGTCTGTTGCTCACCGCCTGGCAACGCGGCTGCACCCGGCCCGGCTGCGATGCTCCCGCCTCGCACTGCGCCGTCCACCACCTGACCGAATGGCAACACGGCGGCGGCACCGACATCGACAACCTCGCGCTGGTCTGCGACGCCGACCACGCGCGCGTCACCGACTCCGGGTGGCGTACCACCGCCGATCCCCACGGCCACCGCCCTCTGTGGACCGCACCGCACCTCCTCGATCCCACCCGCACACCCCGGCGCAACCATCGCCATCACCCCCACGAGCTCGTCACCCACGCGATCCTGAACGCGTCCCCACCCCGTCGCAGGCGCGGCCCGGCAGCACCGACCCGTTGCCGGGATCGGAACGGCTCCGACTCGGCTGAGGATCACCACCCACGAACGGAGCGCAGTTCGTAGCGTTCCGGGGCAGATTTCCGTGAACGCTCGAGACTAGGGTGGACATATGGCCGAGCCGCACGAGATACGCATCGGCACCGCCGAACGCGAGCAGGCGCAGCGTCTGCTCGGAGAACACTTCGCTGCCGGACGGCTCACCCTCACCGAGTTCGAGGAACGGTCCGGACGCATCGAAGCGGCGACGACACGCGGCGAGCTGGTGGCCCCGTTCTCCGATCTGCCCCTCATCGAACCGGCACGACGGCAACGGCGCGGACGGGGACTGGTTCTCGGCCTGCTGCCGCTGGTCCTGTTCGCGGTGTTCGTCGTGGCGGACCGGTTCGGCATCGGCCTGTGGCTGCCCGCGGTCGCAGCGGTTGCCGCCGCGGGGACGGCGATGTTCGTCGGCCGGTCCCGTCCCGAAGACCCGGCACCCGGGTCCGCGCGTCTCCTGCCCGCACGCCTTCTCGACGAGAACGCACCCGAACCGTCCTACGCACGCGACACCCGTTACCGCACAACACCTTCAGGGGCCGCGGTACTCGACGTGCTCACCCTGTTGCCGATCGGGCTGGTGGCCGCGGTGTCGATGGTGGCGATCCGCTTCCCGCTCGTCATGGTGATCTGCGCCGTCGTGCTCGTCGCAGTCGTGGTGAAGGCGTATCGGATCATGACCGGAGGACCCGGCTTCGGCCCGTGAGACCGGCCACGCGGCGCCAGCTTCGGGCAACTAGTCTGTGGGCATGTCCGATACACCCGAGGTTCGCATCGGCACCGCCGAACGCGAGCGTGCGCTGCAGTTGCTCGGTGAACATTTCGCAGCCGGACGACTCACCCTCGCCGAATTCGAAGAACGCAGCGGCAAGGCCTCGGCGGCGACGACCCGCAGCGACCTCGACGGCCTGTTCACCGATCTGCCGACGGAAACGGCGAACGTCCCTGCTCCGGCAGCCGTGACTGCCCCCGCCAAGCGCGGACTGCCGGATCGGTGGCGCGACGTGGTCGCGGGCGTGACACCTGCCGTCGCGCTCGTCCTGTTCTTCCTTACTCACAGCTGGCTGTGGTTCCTGCTCATCCCCGTGGTCAGCGTCGTCCTGTATGCGGGACTCGATCAGAACGACCGTTCGCGTGACCGCAAGCGCGACAGAAAGAATCGCAGGGACAGGGGCGACGCCTGATGGAACCGGTCGAGATCAACGCGGGCAACTGGTATCTGCTCGCCGAGGACACCGAGTCCTGGAACGCCGACACTCGCTACCGCTGGTCGGTGCGCGAGGCGACGACCGCGGAATCGGTTGCGGACGTGACACTGATGCCGGACGGGACGTTGACCGGCACCGCCCGCGACGGCGAGGACGCCGCGCTGACCGCTGCGCGCCGCGCGGTACGCGGATTCGCCGAGGCCGCACTCGGTCTGACCGTCCGGGACGCCTGACCGGTGCCTACCCTCACGTGGCGGCGCACGCTGCCTCTCCTGCTGGCGACGGTCGTCGTCACCGCGATGCTCCTGTCCCCCGGAGGCACCGCACCGGAAGGCCCGCCGCACGCCGACAAGGTCACGCACGCAGTCTTCTTCGCGACCCTCGCCTACTGCTCGCTGTATGCGCGGATCCCCGTCGCCTGGACGATCGGCTGGCTCGCCGCGTACGGCGTGCTGACCGAGATCCTGCAGGAGACGATTGCGGTGCGCCGCTCGGGATCCGTGTGGGACTGGTGCGCCGACCTGGTCGGTGTGCTCGTCGGTCTCGCGGTGTTCACTGCGGTACGCCGTCGCACCCGAGCCGCGCGCTGACCGATCGGGTGCGACGACGCACTGCGCCCAGATGAGGCACTGCGCCTACATCATTCGCTGCGGACGGACGTACGTTCCGTGTCGACCAGCCGGGTCCGCAATGCCTGGAGGGTGTCGTCGTCGAGACCGAGTCCTTCCGCGAAGTACTGCTCGATCGTCCCGTAGCGGTTGGTGACCTCGTCGAGCGACGCCTCGAGATAGTTGCGCTGCACACCGAGGAGTGGGCGCAGCACGTTCGGATCCCCGCCGAGTTCGCGGAACTTCGTGAACAGCGGCTCGAACGTCGGAAGCAGCAGATCGTTGGTGCGCAGATAGTCGGCGAACACGTCGTCCTCGCCGGCGCCGGCGAACAGCAGCAGCGACGCGGCCGCCCATCCGGTCCGGTCCTTCCCCGCGCTGCAGTGCACGAGCGCCGGAACCTCGCCGTGCGCGATTCCGGTCGCCAAACGTCGATAGGACGCGGCAGCGCTGGGCATGGAGACGAAGTCCCGGTAGCTGCCCAGCAGGTAGTTCTCGGCGCGACCGTCCGACAACTCCTTGGCGACAACCTCGGGGTTCGCGACGAGTTCGGGCAGTGCGGCCGCGATGGAGGCGTCCTCGCGATCGGCGAAGACGTCGAGCCCGACGTGGACGGCACCCTCGGGCAGACGGTCGGGGCGCCGTTCCATCTCGGCGGCGGTCCGCAGGTCGAAGACAGTGGTGATCTGCAGGGCGTCGAGCGTCTCACGGTCGGTGTCGGTGAGTCGGCTCAGATCGGTGGAGCGGAACACCACTCCGGTGCGGACCACGCCGCCGAACCGGCTCGCACACCCGCCGATGTCCCGCAGGTTGGCGAGCGACGGTATCGCGAACGTCGTGTCCTCGCCCGCGCCTTCTCCCACTGTTTCTGTCATGTACGACAAACTACGCGGCCGGGCGACGGACTGCGGCACAGCCCGGGCGACGCCGTTACCCGGTGAGCGGACGGCAATCGGCGCTGCATCCCGGGTTCTGCGGCGGGGTCTCCGGCGTCGCCGGCCGGTGCAGCACGGCCGAGGTGGGCCGGACCCGCAGCGCGTCGCCGTCGAGAACGGCTTCACCGTCGACGATCAGCGAGTACCCGCCCGGTTCGGCGGGTGGGTGCACGAGGGAGACGACCGGGTGCACACCGATGTTCGCGGTGGTGCGCCGGCCGGGTTCGCCGACGGTCAGATCGGTGCCGTTCCACTCGGCCGTCACCGCGACCGCGTGCGGTCTGAAGTCGGCGCCGGTGGTCAGGAGGTAGGCGTATCCGAAGTCTGCGAGTGCCGCGTCGAGGGCGGCGAGATCGACTTTGATGCTCACGGCACCGAGCGTGCGCGGGCAAGGGGCTCACGGTCAAGACACAGCCTCGCGCCGCACCACCCGAAGGCGACGCGGCGCGGCCCGAAACCGATGTTGTTTGCGGAATCTGCGGGAAAGTCGCAAACAACGCCGGTCTCGACGGGCATCTCGAGGCGAACTACTCCTGACGGAATTCAGCGGGTTCAGCCGCGGGAGAGCACCCGGTCCAGCGCCCCGACCGCTTCGTCGAGTTCGGCGGTCGTGACGATCAGCGGCGGCCGGAAACGGATTCCGCGCGAACCGGTTCCGATCATGAGGACGTGTTCGTCGGTGAACAGCCGGGACAGGACGGCGTCGCGTTCGGCCGGGGACGGCAGATCGACGGCGCACATCAGCCCGCGTCCGCGCACTTCGGTGATCTCGGGATGCCGGTCGGCGAGTTGCCGCAGTGCCGACAGCAGGTGCGCGCCGGTGAGCCGGGCCCGATCGACGAGCCGGTCCCGTTCGATCACTTCGAAGACGCGGCGGGCCCGCACCATGTCGGTGAGGTTGCCGCCCCACGTGGAGTTCAGGCGGGAACTCACGGTGAAGACGTTGTCGGCGACGTCGTCGAGTCGGCGACCGGCCATGATGCCGCACACCTGCGTCTTCTTGCCGAACACCACGATGTCCGGGACGACATCCATCTGCTGGTAGGCCCACATGGTGCCGGTCATGCCGACCCCGGTCTGCACCTCGTCGAAGATCACCAGCGCATCGTTCTCGTGACACAGATCCGCCATGGCACGGAAGAATTCGGGGCGGAAATGATGGTCGCCGCCCTCCCCCTGGATCGGTTCGGCGATGAAGCACGCGATGTCGTGCGGGTTCTCGGCGAAGGCACGCCGGGCCTGCTCGAGCGCCCGGGATTCGGCTTCCGCGACGTCGCGTCCGTCCCGCAGACAGGGCGCGTCGATGCGTGGCCAGTCGAACTTGGGATAGCGGTCGGTCTTGACGGGATCGGTGTTGGTCAGCGACATCGTGTATCCGGTCCGGCCGTGGAACGCTTCGGTCAGGTGCAGCACCTTGCTGCCGAGGTTCGGGTCGCGGCCGTGGGCTTCGTTGAGCCTGCTGGCCCGGTCGAACGCCGCCTTGAGTGCGTTCTCGACGGCGACCGCACCGCCGTCGACGAAGAACATGTGCGGCAGGGCCGGGTCGCCGAGGATCCGGGCGAAGGTCTCGACGAACCGGGCCATCGGCACCGTGTAGATGTCGGAGTTGCTGGGCTTGTTCACTGCCACCGCGGCCAGTTCGTCGACGAAGTCGGGGTCGCCGACGAGGTCGGGATGATTCATTCCGAGCGCGGAGGACGCGAAGAATCCGAACATGTCGAGGTAGGTGGTGCCGTCGCGCTGATCGACCAGGCGCAACCCCGAGGACTTGTCGAGATCGAGGACGAGATCGAACCCGTCGGCCAGGATGTGGCGGCCCAGTGTGTCGTGTACCCGGTTCGGCGGCAGTTCTTCGGCACCGCCCGGGTTTCGGAATGCAGTGCTCATGCCCAGAGGCTACGCCAAATTCTTTACTGCGGCGCGGGCTTGCAGCCGGAGAATATGCTTGCGCAACGGCTAACGATCGTAAAATGTTTGGAGTATGACGGTGCTGCGGGTCGCGACGTTCGCGGTCGCGCGGATTTGCTGCAGCAGCTGTTCGAGTTCCCGCGGCGAACCGACCCGCACGAGCAGGATGTAGCTCTCGTCGCCGGCCACCGAGTGACAGGATTGGATGGCGTCGATGTGCCGCAGCCGGGCGGGCGCGTCGTCCGGTTGCGAAGGGTCGAGAGGGGTGATCGCCACGAACGCCGACAGCATGAGCCCGAGCGCCTCGGGATCTACCGACGCCGTGTACCCGCGGATCACCTCCCGCGCCTCGAGCCTTCGCACTCGCGACTGCACCGCCGACACCGACAGGCCGGCCTTGTCCGCCAGCGCCGACAGCGTGGCCCGGCCGTCGGCGACGAGCTCACGCAACAACAGCCGATCGATCTCGTCCAGGTTTTCTCTCGAGGATTCCGGCACGAGCGCAGGTTATCCGAGCACGGAAGGACCGCACCCATGAATGCGCCCTCAGGGCATCCGGCCCCACCGCATCCGAGCGCAGATCTCGCCACCCGCGCCGCACAGGCCCTGCAGCGATGCGGGGCACCGAGTCCGGCGCGCGACGGCTCCCTCGTCGTGACCACCCCGATCGACGGCACCGAGCTCGCACGCCTCCACCCGCACACCGCCGCCGACCTCGACGTCGCGATCTCCGCCGCCGCCGAAGCCTTCACCGTCTGGCGGGCGGTGCCGGCGCCGCAACGGGGGCGGCTCGTGCGGCGGCTCTCGGAGCTGCTCACCGAGCACAAGGCCGATCTGGCCGAGCTGGTCACCCTCGAGGCCGGGAAGATCACCTCCGAGGCACTCGGCGAGGTGCAGGAGATGATCGACGTCTGCGACTTCGCGGTCGGACTGTCGCGTCAGCTCTACGGTCGCACGATGCCGTCGGAGCGCCCCGGGCACCGGCTCATGGAGACCTGGCATCCCCTCGGTGTCGTCGGCGTGATCTCCGCGTTCAACTTTCCGGTCGCCGTGTGGTCCTGGAACACCGCGATCGCCCTGGTGTGCGGCGATCCGGTGGTGTGGAAGCCGTCGGAGACGACCCCGCTGACCGCGCTGGCCTGCGACGCGCTTCTGCGCCGCGCCGCGAGCGACGTGGGGGCACCGGATGCGCTGCACCACGTGCTGCTCGGGGACGCCTCCGTCGGCGAGGCACTCGTCGACGATCCCCGCGTCGCGCTGGTCAGCGCGACGGGGTCGGTGCGCATGGGCCGCATCGTCGGCCCCAGGGTCGCGGCGCGCTTCGGCCGGGTGCTGCTCGAACTCGGCGGGAACAACGGCGCGATCGTCGCTCCGTCGGCCGATCCGGACCTGACGGTGCGGGCCGTCGTGTTCGCCGCCGCCGGCACCGCCGGACAACGCTGCACCACACTGCGGCGGCTCATCGTGCACCGGTCGGTGGCCGACGAACTGGTCCGCCGCATCGCGACCGCCTACTCGGGTCTGCGGATCGGCAACCCGTTCGACGACGGAGTCCTGGTGGGCCCCTTGATCTCCGGTCGCGCGTACGAGGCGATGTGCAAGGCGCTCGAACGTGCTGAGCTCGACGGCGGCGTGCGCGTCACCGGCGGTGAACGTGTCGAGAGTCCCGGCGAGTCGTTCTACGTCTCCCCCGCGCTCGTCCGCATGCCCGCGCAGACGGAAGTGGTTCGGGAGGAGACCTTCGCGCCGATCCTGTACGTGCTGACCTACGACGATTTCGACGAGGCGATCGCGCTGCACAACGCGGTGCCGCAGGGCTTGGCGTCGTCGATCTTCACCACCGATTCCCGTGAGGCCGAACGCTTCCTGGCCGCATCCGATTGCGGCATCGCGAATGTCAACATCGGCACGTCGGGCGCCGAGATCGGCGGCGCTTTCGGCGGCGAGAAGGAGACCGGCGGCGGCCGCGAGTCCGGATCGGACTCGTGGAAGGCGTACATGCGCCGCGCCACCAACACGATCAACTACTCCGACGAGCTGCCTCTCGCGCAGGGCGTCGAGTTCGGCTGACGGTCACGGTCCCCGCGTCCGCGCGTGCCACGCCCAGGCGGCGAGCAGCGCGCCTTCCATGGCCGCGTCCAGAAGGTAGGTCTTCGGGATCCGTCCGGCGGGAACATAGACGAGGTCGACGGTGAGCAGGGTGGCGGCGGTGGCCACCCCGACCCGCCGCGCCGCGTGTGTTCCCTCGACAGTGCCCTCGGATCGCAGTTGCACCGCTCCGTTGCCCACGAGCAGACCTGCCACCGTGTACATCAGCCACCGGTCCTTTTTCGGACCGAAGATCGCTTCGAAACTGCGTCTGTGCACGAGCGGCCACAGCCCGCCGAGAAAGTTGCACCATCCATGGACGCGCGCGAGCCCGACGCCGAGACGATCGGCTTCGGCAACGGCGGTGGTCATGATGACGGGCTACCGCTGCGGGTCCGCATCAGCGCACCCCGCACGGCGACGGCCGCCGCTGCACCGATGCCGAGAACCCAGGGTCCGCCCACGAGAATCGGATCCATCCACTGATGGGCCGTGTCGACGCGTCGCCGTCCGAGGCGCGAGCGGGCCCCTCCGTGCGTGAACTCGCTGCGGATGCCGGTCTCGGTGAACGGGTTGTCCGGGCGCGTGGACACGAACGACCTCAGGTGGGATTCGACGGCGTCGATCCGGTCGGCGCCGAGCAGCAGCAGCCAGTGCGCAGCGCGTCCTTCGCTGAATCGGCGGTAGGCGTACTTGCGGACGACTCCCGACAGCCCCTTCGGCGGGCAGGAGGTGCCGAACACCGGGGTCAGCAGGGCATGTTCGACCGAGCGTTCCCGGGGCCACTTCTCTTCCTGCCGATCCGGGAAGTCCCAGTGCGCTCCCGTGGCTTCCGGCGCGAAACGCTCCTTCGGCACCGCCGGCCGGTCCTTCGGATCGAGGTCGACCCCCCATCCCGGTATCCGTGCGCGCAGAGCGTCCGAGTCCGGACGCGGGTGCGGGCTCGCGGTGTACGCGGCGGGTGTCGGTGGCTTCGTCATCGCGCAGTCCTTTCACGCAGTGTCCGGCACGATGACCGGCTTGATGCAGTCGTCGAGTTTCGCGGAGAAGATGTGATAGCCCTCGGCGATGTGTTCCAGCGGGATGCGGTGCGTGACAATGTCGTTCGGCTTGATCACGCCACTCCGGATGTGCTCGAACAGGCGCGGCCACTGGCGTTTGACCGGACACTGGTTCATCCGCAGCGTCAGCCCCTTGTTCATCGCATCCCCGAACTTCACGGCGCTGAACATCGGCCCGTAGGCACCCATCACCGAGACCGTTCCACCCTTGCGGACCGAGTCGATGGCCCAGTTCAACGCGATGGGTGACCCACCCTGCAGCTTGAACTTGGTCGAGGTCACGTGCTGCAGCAGGTTGCCGTCGGCTTCCGCGCCGACCGCGTCGATGACCACGTCTGCCCCGAGATGATCGGTGGCCTTCTTCATCTGCACGACGATGTCGTCGTACTCGGCGAAGTTGTAGGTCTCGGCGTGGGCGAAGGTACGCGCCTTCTCGAGCCGGTATTCGAGGTGGTCGATCACGATCACCCGCCCGGCACCCATGAACCACGAACTCTTCGCGGCGTACAGACCCACCGGGCCGGCGCCGAACACCACCACGGTGTCACCCTCGACGATGTCACCGAGCTGCGCCCCGAAGTATCCGGTCGCCAGGGCGTCGGTGCATAGCAGCGCGTCCTCGTCGTCCATCCAAACCGGAATCTTCTGCGGCCCGACGTCCGCGAACGGCACGCGCACGAACTCCGCCTGGCCGCCGTCGTATCCGCCGCACGTGTGCGAATACCCGTAGATCCCCCCGACCGCGGTGGCGTTGGGATTGACGTTGTGGCAGTTCGAATACAGGCCCCGCGCACAGAAATAGCACGAGCCGCAGTAGATGTTGAACGGCACCATCACCCGGTCCCCGGGTTGCACGTTCCGGACCGACGACCCGACTTCGTGCACCACGCCGACGAACTCGTGACCGAACGTCATGCCCACTCGGGTGTCGGGCATCATGCCGTGATAGAGATGCAGATCCGACCCACAGATCGCGGCGCGCACGACCCGCACGATCGCGTCGTTCGGGTGCTCGATGCGCGGAACATCCTTTTCCTCCACCCGGACCTTGTACGGTCCGCGGTACACCATCGCTTTCAATTCGCCTCCCGGCTCTGGATTCTCGATCCCGGCTCTGCGCCGGAATCCTTCTACGGAACCTCGGGGTGGTCGGCGAACATGGCTTCGATGCGGGCCTTGATCTCGGCCGTACTGAAGCCTGCTCCCGTCGTCCACGGCCGTACCGGCTCCGGTCCCTCCGCCTCGGCCGGGCCGAGGTCTTGCACATCGGTCGTAGTCATCTGTCCCGGAACTCCTTTCACCTCTGTCGTGAACGCCTACTCACAGCCTGCGGATGGTCAGTGTTCCCCGCGTTCGACCGCTCGACGCACCGCCTCCTCGACCCCGTCGGTCCACGGCGCTCCGTGGCCGGGCAGGACCGTGCCGGCACCGGTGGCGGCAATGGCGGTCAGCGATTCGATCGCGCGGCGGGTGTCCTTGGTGGCCGCCGAGGCGACGATCTGGGGTCCCTCACCGCCGGTGTAGGGATCGAGCGTGACGAGCGCGTCACCGCTGAACACCACACCGCGATCGGCCAGGTGCAGGATGCAGTGGCCGTCGGTGTGCCCGGGCGTATGCGCGGCCACCGGTCGCCCCGGTACATCCAATGCGGTTCCGGTGGAAAGCTTTTCGACGTCCCGGACACCCTTCACCGTGAGCGCGCCGGCGGCCGCCATGCGAGCGAGGATCGGAAGGGACCGGGGGTGGGTCAGCGCGTAGAGGAACCGGTTGCGTTGGGGTGTGTAGCGGTAGGGGTGCGCGGCCAGACGTTCGTCGCCGGGATGGACGAGGATCGGCACATTCCACTCGCGGCGCGCCCGGGCGGCGAACCCGAGGTGGTCGAAGTGGGCGTGGGTCAGGATCAGAGCGCGGATGTCGACGGGGGCGCGCCGGCAACGCGCGAGCACCTCCTCCACCATCTGCCACATGCTCGGCAGGCCCGCGTCCAGCAAGGTCACCCCGTCGTCGTCCTCGACGACGTAGCAGTTGACGTGTGCGTGGCCGATCAGATGGATGCCGTCGGCGACGCCGAGAGTGATCATGTCCGCCTCACCCCGCGACCTGCTGGGCCCTCGCGTACGCGAGATGAAGAAAGTCCGCTCCTGTCAGGACCGCGAGGGCGTCCACACAGAGTGCGGTCGGGCGCGGCGCGAACACCCGCCCCACGGTGAGAACGGCAACGGCCCAGACGTCGAAGCAGAACGGGCAGGTCAGTAGTTCACCCAGGCTGCGCCGGGCTCCGTTCCGGTACTTCGGGGACTCCATCACCTCTGCGGGCCCGCAGTCGCCGTCGTGGTCGGTGAACGGTGCGCGAAGCGGGTTGGTCACCTCGTCCTTGGTGATCGTGCGCGACAGTTTGTGGACCGCAACCGCGGCGAGAAGCAGATCGCGGGTGCTCATTCTCCGGGGCAGCTGTCTGCCGGTCACCACCGACAACGCAGCGATGCCTACAACGAGAACGCCGTACAGAACCAGGACCATCAGGTGCCCGCCGAGATTCCGCTCGTCCTCCGGTTCGTCACGGGGGCTGTCGAGCTTCGCTGCGGGTTCCGAGGTGAGAGTCATCGGGGTTCCTTCGTTCGCGGGTGCAAACGAGTTACCCGTCCTCGCCGACCTCAATCATCCGGCGCCCACGAGTTCACGTCAGGGGCGAGGCAGCAGCTCCGCGCTGAGCGGTTCGATCTCGATCACCGCGCCCTCCGCCTGACCGTAGTAGCGCGTCCGCAGCCGCCACAGGCGGATGTGCCCGAGCTCCGAGCGCCAGCCGCCGAGGTAGTACTTGCGGCCGAGCAACGCCAGCGCGCGCAGCGACGGGGCTCCGGGGTGTACCTTCGCGCGTCCGCGGACCCGGAGGACGTGGTCCGAGCGGCCCTTCCCCTCCGCGTCGAGCAGCACGACGACCTCGGGGTTCACCGTGGTGTTGCGGGCCGCGACGGTGTCCCGGCCGGTGGCCAGGAACAGCCGGCCTCGGTCGTACAGGAACCACAGAGGTGTCATGGCCGGACGCCCCTTCGGCGACCGGGTCGCGACCCGCGCGACGAGCGAATGCTCGAAGAACGTGGCGGCGATCGGATCGTCCGGGGTCACGACGGCTCCTCGTGCAGCTTGGCGTAGTCCCATCCAGTGGCGCGGCGCTGCTCGAGATCGAACCAGGCGAGGCCGTCGGTCGTGACATCGGCGGCCCGCACCATCCGGCCGCGCAGGTTCACCGCGCGCAGCTCGAACCAGAACGATCCGTCGTCGAGGATCAGCGTGACCCGGTCGAACGCGGCATCCGCCGGGAGGGATTCCGGGTGGAGTCCGACCCGCAGCTTCTCGCCTTCGGAAACGACGCGTGCGGGCAGCGCGTCGACGCGCTCGTCGTGGTCGAATGCGACGGCCGCGCGACCGCGGGCCAGCAACTCCGCGACGAGCGGTTCGGGGTCGACTCTCTGGGTGACGCCCATGTTGTACGAGGGTAGCGGGTCTATCCGCGGCGGTCGCGGGTTCGGCGCTCACGCCGGATCCGGATCGGCTCGGGCGGCTCGACGTGCTCGTTGCCGGGAAGCGGGGATTCACCGCGCCGGGCGCGCACCTCGGACACGGTTTCGACCCCGGCGAACTCGTCGGAGCCCTGACGGGCGGGGGTTTCCTCGTAGAGCGAGAACCACGGGTATCCGCGCTTCGTGTATTCCTCTGCGGTCACGGGTTCGGTCGGCGGCTGCTCGCCGGTGAGCGCTTCCCAGCGGTCGCTGTTGACCAGCTCGATCCGGACGGCCGAGTGATGGTCGAGGTCCCACGCGTCGTGTTCCTCGACGGGCGTCGCGACGCCCTGCTCGATCGCCCCTCCGGCCCCGAATCCCATCGACGACGTCGGCTCGGGCGCCGCGAACGCCCGCATCGGCCGCTGTGCGTCGAACTTCTTGCGCTCCTCCCAGATCGGTCCTCGGATCGGGTACGCGACGATCCGCACTCCCCCGATCGCGACCCCGGCGGCGAGCTGTTCCTCGAGCGTGTATCCGGCTCCGAGCGGTGCTGCCACGAACTGCCGGACCTTGCCCGCGGCCACCTGGAAGCCGTCGAGCCACGGTTGTTCCGGCACCTCGAAGTAGTCCTCCCGCTCGAAATCCGGGTCCTCGGACCACTTTCCGCCGGTCACCGCGTCGACATCACCGACGCCGACCTTGACGAGGAAGGGGTAGCGGCCATCGAACTTGATCCAGCACGCCTCCGACTGCCACATCGGCAGCACGAGCACGTCGTCGACGACACGCAGCGGGAATCGGCCCAGGCTCGGCGGCAGCGGATAGGTGGTGCCGTCGTCCGGGACCCGCACCGTGCGATGGAAGGAGACGGAGAGTTCGGCATCGGCATGCACCTCGGGGAATTCGAAGTACAGCCTGTCCTGATCGACACTGAGCGCCATCTCGTTCCTCCCGCCCCGGCCCGCCGTGTGTCGGCGAGCCTACGCCCGGACGGCCCCGTCGGGTGGGCTCCCGGGCCGCACCACGCGATCCCACTTCTGTGTGGCGTACGCCACACGGTGTGGTAAGACCGTGGGCATGTACCCCGGGAATTTCGTGTCCGTCACCCCTGACAAGCCGGCCATCATCCGGCCCGCGACCGGAGAGTCGCTGACCTACCGGCAACTCGACGAGAATTCGCTGCGATTCGCGAAGTACCTCCGCGACCTCGGTCTCCGACCGGGCGACCACATGGCGCTGATCTCGAACAACGACCTGCGCGTGATGGAGGTCTACTGGGCGGCCCTGCGGTCCGGTCTCTACATCACCGTCGTGAACTGGCATCTGACCGCCGCCGAAGCCGCCTACGTGGTGAACGACTGCGGCGCGAAGGTACTCGTCGTGTCCGCGGACGCGGTCGAGGCCGTCGACCTCGCACCGGACGCGTACCCGGCCGTGACCCATCGCGTCGTGTTCGGCGGCGACCTTCCCGGTTTCGACGACTACGCGCAGGCCGTCGCCCGGTTCGACACCACTCCCCTCGCCGATCAGCCCCGCGGCCAGGACATGCTGTACTCGTCCGGTACGACCGGCCGCCCCAAGGGCATCAAGCCGAAGCTGCCCGACGGGCAGGTGCAGGACATCCCCGATCCCTACACGGCCGTGTTCGCGCCGATGTACGGATTCGACGCCGAGACGGTCTACCTGTGCCCGGCGCCGCTGTATCACGCTGCGCCGCTGCGTTTCTGTGGGACGATCCAGTCGGTCGGCGGCACCGTCGTCCTCATGGATCGGTTCGATGCGGAGGAGGCACTCGCCCTGATCGACCGGTACCGGGTGACCGCGAGCCAGTGGGTGCCGACCATGTTCGTGCGCATGCTGAAACTCCCCGAGGAGGTTCGCGCGAAGTACGACGTGTCCAGCATGAAGGTCGCGATCCACGCTGCGGCCCCGTGCCCGCCGGAGATCAAGCGCGCGATGATCGAGTGGTGGGGCCCGGTCGTCAACGAGTACTACGCGTCCACGGAGGGTTCCGGCGCGACGTTCATCGACTCCGCTCAGGCTCTCGCGCACCCCGGTTCGGTGGGTCGCGACGGGGTCATGGGAATCGTCCACATCTGCGACGACGAGGGCGAGGAACTGCCGATCGGCTCGATCGGCACCGTGTGGTGGGAGCGCGACGAGCGCCCGTTCGAGTACCACAACGATCCTCAGAAGACCGAGGAGGCAACGCACCCCGCGCATCCGACGTGGACGACGAGCGGTGACATCGGCTATCTCGACGAGGAACGGTTCCTGTACCTGACCGACCGTGCCGCGTTCACGATCATCTCCGGCGGCGTCAACATCTACCCGCAGGAATCGGAGAACGTGCTCACCCTGCATCCGAAGGTGTTCGACGTCGCGGTGATCGGTGTGCCGAACGAGGAGATGGGTGAGGAGGTCAAGGCGGTCGTTCAGCTCGTCGACGGTGTCGAGCCGAGCCCCGAGGTCGAGCAGGAACTGCTCGACTACGTGCGGGAACGGGTGTCCCGGTTCAAGGCGCCGCGCAGCATCGACTTCTCCGACGACCTGCCGCGCACCCCCACCGGCAAACTCGTCAAGCACAAGCTGCGGGCCCGCTACCTGACCGCCACACCATGAGCGCAGGCGGCACCCAGCACACAGCCGACCTGGACGCGCTGGCCCGGCTGCTGCCCGAAGGCGCAGTGGTCACCGACCCCGACATCCTCGCCGGCTACCGGCAGGACCGGGCGATGGATCCGGACGCGTCCGTGCCGCTCGCGGTGGTTCGGGCGCGTTCGACCGCGGACGTGTCGGCGACCCTGAAATGGGCGAACACCCATCGGGTTCCGGTGGTGCCGCGCGGGGCAGGCACGAGCCTGTCCGGCGGCGCCGGCGGTCTCGCCGCCGGGATCGTGCTGAGCACCGAGAAGATGCGTGAGATCACCGTCGACCCGGTGACCCGCACCGCGGTCGTCCAGCCGGGACTGCTCAACGCGGAGGTCAAGCGAGCCGCCGCGGAGCACGGTTTGTGGTACCCACCGGACCCGTCGTCGTTCGAGATCTGCACGATCGGTGGCAACGCCGCCACCAATGCGGGCGGATTGTGTTGTGTGAAGTACGGAGTCACCACCGACTACGTGCTCGGCCTCGAGGTCGTGCTCGCCGACGGCACCGTCGTGCGGCTCGGCGGCCCGCGCCTGAAGGACGTCGCGGGACTTTCCCTGACGAAACTGTTCGTCGGGAGCGAGGGCACGCTCGGGATCATCACCGAGGTGACCTTGCGGTTGCTGCCGCCGCAGCCACCCGCGTCGACGATGGTCGCGACGTTCTCGTCGGTGCAGGCCGCCGCGGACGCGGTGCTGGCGATCACCGGGAAACTGCGCCCGGCGATGCTGGAGTTCATGGACCGTGCATCCATCAATGCGGTCGAGGCCGCCCTGCACATGGGCCTCGATCGCGCGACCGAGGCCATGCTCATCGCGCGGTCCGATGCGCCGGGTGCCGCTGCCGCGCAGGAGATCGCACTGATGGTGCAGGCGTGCCGCGACGCCGGCGCGGACGAGGTGTTCGACACCGACGATCCGGAGGAGGGTGAAGCGTTCGCGGCGGCGCGGCGGATGGCCATCCCCGCGGTCGAGCGCACCGGCAGTCTTCTGCTCGAGGATGTCGGGGTTCCGTTGCCGGCGCTTCCCGCGCTGGTCGGGGGTATCACGGAGATCGCCGAGCGGAATGCGGTGACGGTCGCGGTGATCGCCCATGCCGGGGACGGGAACACCCACCCGCTCATCGTCTTCGACCCTGCCGACGAGGACATGACGGCGCGGGCGCACGCCGCGTTCGGCCAGATCATGGATCTGGCGATCGGCCTCGGCGGGACCATCACCGGCGAACACGGGGTCGGCCGGTTGAAGAAGGCGTGGCTGCCCGACCAGGTCGGCCCGGACGTCATGGATCTGACGCGGCGGGTCAAGGAAGCGTTGGACCCGAACGCGATCCTGAATCCGGGCGTTCTGTTCTGACCTGTGATCGAGTACCGTGTCGTCGTGCAAGAGGAGCCCGACGAGTGACCGGACAGACGCGAAACGACGCAGCCGCCCTTCCGCTGCGCGACACCCGGTATCGGGAACTGGAGACGTACCCGGAGTTCGGGACGGTCACCGAGTGGTTGCACGATTACGTGCAGTCGTCGGTGCCCAACCCGAAGATGGGTGAACGCGAGTACTGGGCGGTGGTGTGCCTGCCCTTCACCTCCGAGGCGGACACCGCACAACGGCTCTGCAGCGTGCACGCGGGCGCGTACGAGACCGCGTGCCTGTATGTCGAGACGATGCCCGACGGACAGCGCCGGCTCGGTGGGTTCGTCACCGTCGACACCGCCGTGTTCGAACGTGACGCCGGCACCGATGTCGCTGGTCTCGAAGCCGCCAACCCCGAGTTGCGGTTCCGGACGCAGCCGACGACGACAACCATCTGGTGGACGGACACGGCGGGCAGCAGGGAGCAGTTCGACGCTCTGCCGTGGCGGCCCGCCGCACGGCACCTGGTCACCGAGTTGATGCGTCAGGGCAAGTGCCTCGAAGCGTCCAATCACAGCGCGCAGCTCGCCAGGTTCGCGCAGGCGGACCGACTTCCCGCGGATCCCCTGCAATCACGCACGGCGGAAAGCTGATTCGGCGGGAGGCACCCGGACCGGTCTCGCCGAGACGAGGCCGAGGGACTACCGCACCGGCGATACTCGATGGGTCGTCTCCATCCGACCGGAGGTTGCCATGGACAACGTTCCGCCCGCTGCGCATTCCGGAATCCACGTGCGGCCGACGCTGCGGAAGCAGTGCTGGGGCTTCGTCATCGGATCGGCCTGTTTCGCAATCGGATCCGCGCCCGTGCTCGCCGGCCTCCTCGGTACCTCGCGCGCCAACGGGTTCTTCTTCGTCGGAGCGTGGTTCTTCACCGCCGCGGGGTTGATCCAGCTTCTGCGCAGCGGACCCATGACCACGGAGACCGGCGGGGAGTCCCTGCTCCGGGCGGAATGGCTGTCGTCCGCCGTGCAGAGCGTGGGGACGGTGCTGTTCAACGTCAGTACCGCTGCCGCCCTGCAGGCCTACGACGTCACCGAGGAGCGGCACCTCGTGTGGCGGCCCGACGCGGCGGGGTCGGTGGCGTTCCTGATCAGCGGGGCACTCGCGCTCCGCGTGTACCAGGAAGGTGCGCGGACGTGGGTACCGCGCGGTCGCGACGGATGGGCCGTGTGGGTGAATCTGGTCGGATGCATCGCATTCGGGATCTCCGCGGCCGGTGCGTTCATCACCTCCAGCGGCGCCGAGGCCAGCGACTTCTGGGCCAACGCAGGGACATTCGTCGGTGCCCTGTGCTTCCTGGTCTCCGCGCTGCTCTCGCTGCCCCGCCGCGATCGGTCCGCTACCGAAGCGGGTTGACGGACTGCGACATCCTCGCGTGCAGCGCCCGGACCATTTCGGTGGCCAGCACCGCGTGCCCGGTCATCGTGAAGTGGATCCGGTCGGCGCTGAGCAGTTCCGGCCGCAGTCGCAGCGGGTGCTGCCACAGATCCAGCAGCACGGCGTCGTACTGGGCGGCGAGCGTGCGGACCAGGTCGTTCACCGCCATGACGCCGTCGCGGAGCGCGAGCATGTCGTCGCCGACGAACGCGTCGGCCAGGGTGAGCGTGGTGACGGTGGCACCGGTGTCGTGAGCCGCCGCGAACAGCGACTCGAGATTGTCGGCGGTGCGCCGCAGGTCCGGACGGGCGGACCACAGGTCGTTGGAACCGCACGTGATGTGGATCAGATCGGGCGCGAAGTCCAGCACGGGTGACAGCTGGGTCGCCACCACCTGCCCGCTGGTGGCGCCCATGCGCCCGGTGTTGAGATACGCCAGGTCCGGATGGGTGGCGCGCAGCGCGGCCGCGACCCGATCGGCCCACGGTGAGGTCGCGTATCCGGGGCTGGGATCGCCGATGCCCTCGGCGATCGAGTCGCCCATCACGGCGTATCTCGACCAGGGGGCGTCGGCGAGGAGTGCCGCTTGCGTCGCTGCGGGCAGGCACATCGGGTCCGTCGCCTCGGTCCAGGGCGAGGCAGGGACGGTTCGGGAGATCGAGTTCGTCATGGCTGACCCTCCGGGTCTCGACTGAAGAAGGGAGTACGATCGTTCGTGCATATGACAGTACGACCGTTCGTCCACTTCGGCAAGACGTGAGAGGATGATTCGCGTGACGGAACCCGCATCGACGTCCGACCTACGACTGCTCAAGGGCGCACGCACCCGCGCGACCATCACCCGGCACGCGGTGGACGTGGCATCGGTCGAGGGCCTCAACGGGGTGAGCATCGGACGCCTCGCGACCGACCTCGGCCTCAGCAAGAGCGGGGTTGCGACACTGTTCGGCAGCAAGGAGAACCTGCAGGTGGCCGCCGTCGACGCGGCCCGGGAAGTGTTCGTCGAACGGATCGTCCGGCCCGCCCTGCGCGAACCCGCTGGACTTCCGCGACTCCGCGCCCTGATCGACCGGTGGCTCGACTACGCGATCGAACCGGCGTTTCCGGGCGGATGCTTCCGCGCCGCCACGATCGCCGAGTTCGACAGCCGCCCCGGACCGGTCCGCGACGCACTCGCCCGCGACCGCCGCGACTGGCTGGACCTGCTGGCCGGCGAGTACCGGCACGCGCGCGAGGACGGCACCGTCCCGGATCGCGACCCGGACGAGGTCGCGTTCGAGATCGATGCCGTCCTCGCGGCCACCAACACCGCACTGCGCCTTGACGATCCGCGCGCCGCCGAGACCGCTCGCTCGATCGTCGACCGGATCCTGAACGCCGATCCGGACTGAACCGGCGCTCGCACGATCCGCGGACATTTACCGCGCGCGCTCGCTGCGCAGCGCCCGATCGTTACGCGGCTCCAGCAGCGCACCGGCCGCGATCATGATGACCGCCAGTCCGAAGTGCAGCCAGTTGTCCGCCGTGTTGAGCGGAACGAAGTTCGCGGAGCTGTCCGCGTCGACCACCAGTCCGTAGATCCACAGCACCGCGTAGATCACGCCGCCGCCCACGAGGAACGCCCTGGCAGCAGGGACGGTGCGCGCCATCGCGAGCCCGGCCACACCGAAGAGCAGATGCACGATGTTGTGGAGGATCGAAACGTTGAACACGCCGAGCAGCATCGCCTCGGAGTGGTGACCGGCGAAGGTCATGGTGTCGTAGTTGGTCGTGATGCCGGGGATGAACCCGAGAATCCCGACGAGGAGGAACAGTGCCCCGATCACCAGGGCAGCGGTCTGGACAGGTGTCCGCGTCATACTGCGTGTCGCGTGCTCGGCCATGACGGTTCCCTTCTTTCGAGTTCTGCCGGCCGGCAGAACCCTCGTGCCTTCCGGCCAGGAGGATCGCTGGCAGGGACCTCCGTGGCCTACCCGTGGGAACAGCCGGGCAAACCTGCCCCTGGCG
>Ga0182740_1000086_pt1 | contig 163333 bp, 161 predicted proteins | sample eDN5th37CKraftBY_FD_128872 | JGI IMG/M metagenome (GOLD analysis project Ga0182740, IMG submission 128872) | Enriched backyard soil microbial communities from Emeryville, California, USA - eDNA 5th pass 37_C Kraft BY (version 2) (version 2) | ecosystem: Environmental > Terrestrial > Soil >... | reverse complement strand
CATCCTGTCGATCGTCGAAACGGCCGGCCCCGCCTGAAATACGAAATTTGCATACCCATCGGCTCCCTTGGAACCGCCCCGTGAGCGATCGTGCGCCAGCCGCGCACCGACGCCCGTTCTGAACGCGTGAACATGCGCAATATGCGTAAAAAAATATAACCTATTTGGATTTTTAAACCGTCCTGATTTGAAACGAATGACTCGATGCCTGGTAATGGTATGGTTAACAACATTGCTCGACTCGCTCCCCCGATGATCAATTTACAAGGCAATTATGACATTGGAAAACAATCATAATTGATCCTCGCATCGTCAAAGATGTGATCCTTGCAGTGGGAGAACAACCATGTTGAAGTCCGTATCCATCCTAGCCATGGGGGTCGTCATGGCAGCATCGTCATCCATCGCGATTTCTGCACCTGTTTTATCCAGTTCGGCAAATGCGGCATCGGCGCAGGTGAGTGTTGCCGATACCGTCAAGGCCAACGCCGTCTTTGCGCCCGTGGCGGGAACGGCGGCCCCCGACTATGCCGACGCCGCCAGTTTGACGAAAATCGACCTGTCGGCGCACATCGCCGGTGACTTGTTGCTGGCGACCAGTGCGGGTGTGCATGCCGGCATTGTGAATACCTCTGCCGTGTCGGACTATCCCAACTCGGCCACGGCGTCGGCCGATCTCGCCAATGTTCGGGCTGGTATTTATACCAGTGTTCTTGGCGGGATTCCGCTGGCGGCCCTCGGGATTTCGGCGGATGCGATCACGTCGACAACGGAAGCGGGCATCAACGGGGCCGGTCTGTTCGCCACGGGTTCATCGTCCATCGCCAATCTGATGTTCAGCGGCTCGATCCTCGGTTCGCTCGGGCTGGACGCGGCCGCCTTTGCTCATGCTCTACCCAACACCAGCCTGTCGATCCTGGGCCTCACCATTACGTTCAACGAACAACTGAGGAACGAGACGGAGGACAGCATCTTCATGGCGACCAATGCCGTGCACATCAGTCTCGATGATTACCTGTTCGAGGGGAATCTGCTCAGCGGTGACATCATTCTCGGTCACTCGCAGGCGTCTGTGACGGGCTACGTGCCGAGCGCCGCGGTGCCTGAACCGTCGACCTGGGCGCTGATGATGACAGGCTTCGGCCTGATCGGGTTCGGCCTCCGCAGGCAATCGCGGGCGCGCGTTCGCGCCGAATTTGCCTGACTGTTCGGGGAGCCACAGGGCTCCTGGCCTGAGACCGCCGGCCGTCAGGGTCGGCGGTCTTGCCATGCTTGTCGCTGCGGCAGCAACAGCGATCCGTCGCCATAGCTATAGAAGCGGTAACCTGCGGCGATCGCATGGGCATAGGCGGCCTGCATGCGCTCGGTGCCCATCAGCGCGCTGACCAGCATGAACAATGTGGAGCGCGGCAGGTGGAAGTTGGTCATCAATCCGTCGATGGCGCGGAAGCGATAGCCGGGGGTGATGAAGATGCGCGTCTCATTCTCGAAGGGCCGGATGATACCATCCTCGCCCGCCGCGCTTTCCAGCAGGCGCAGGCTGGTCGTGCCGACCGCGATCACGCGCCCGCCGGCCGCGCGCACCGCGTTGAGCCGGTCGGCTGTCGCGGCATCGATCCGCCCCCATTCGGCGTGCATGCGGTGGTCGGTCGTGTCGTCCGCCTTCACCGGCAGGAAGGTGCCGGCGCCGACATGCAGGGTGAGCGTCTCATGCCGGATGTCTGCTGCGTCGAGCGCCGTCAGCAGCCGGGGCGTGAAGTGCAGCGCGGCAGTCGGCGCGGCAACGGCGCCCGGTTCCCGCGCGAACATGGTTTGATAGTCATCGCGGTCGCGCGCATCGGTGGCGCGCTTGCTGGCGATGTAAGGGGGGAGCGGCATCTGCCCCGCGCGCTCCAACAGCAGTTCCACCGGCTCTTCGCCGAGAAAGCGCAGCGCCATGCCGCCGTCCGAGTCGCGCTCACCGGCCTGCGCTGCCACCTCCGCGGCGAAGGTGATGATGTCGCCGGGCCGCACGCGCCTGGCATTGCGCACGAACACCTGCCAGTCGCGCGGCCCCAGCCGCTTGTGCAGCGTCACGCCGATCCTCGCCTCGCCGCGTTGCCCTTCAAGCTGCGCGGGGATCACGCGCGTATCGTTGAAGACGAGGCAATCGCCTGCACGCAACTGCGCGGGGAGGTCGCTGATGAGGCGATCGTGCATCCCGTCGCCATCGAGCACCAGCAGCCGTGCCGCATCGCGGGGGGACGCCGGCCGCAGCGCAATCCGCTCGGGCGGCAGGTCGAAATCGAAGAGGTCAACGCGCATGGGAGCACTGCCCATATCGGGACCGGGCGACAATGAATAGGGGGCGAGGGCGAAGAAGGCGTTGAGCGTGAGGGCCGGCGCCCCTGCGGAGGGACGTCAATCGTCGCGCGGGGAGAGCCTATCGCCGCGCGACACTCCTTCGTGCCCCTGTAACAGCAGGAGCCCAGGGCGCAGCTGCTCTTCGGCGTATTGCAGTGGATCAATCACCCCAGAACGGAATGGAGGAGCGCTAACGCATCGCCCTGCTTTCGCAGGAGCACGTAAGCGTCGCCAAGGCTCCCACCGTTTTCGCGGCGTATCGAACGGCCCGCCACTCTCGCTACCGTGCGAGCAAGGGTGCTTCGCTCCGTCCGACATTGGGCCGCTTATGACATGCTCGTCCGCGCGCGGATGCGACCGCGGCCGGCTCCTTCTCATTCGTTCGACAATCGCGTTGGCGTACCGTCGCGAAAAAAATGGGTTCCTCCGCGCCGCCTTCGTGACGTTCGGGTGTCCTCATTCCCGAATCGCAAAAAAAACGGGGATCGCCGAGTGGCTGGGAGGCTGACGACAATGGAGAGCCCCGCGCGGGAGCCGATCGCCCTGCCGGTCCCCGGCCTTCAGCTGCTCGGTGCACTCGCGGCAGGCGCGGCCGCCGCTTGCCCGTCACCCTCGATATAAGCGCGGACGATCGTGGTCGGGCTCTCCGGGGGCTCGCCCTTGGCGATCGCGTCGACGCCGGCCATCCCGTCGATCACGCGGCCAAATACCGTATATTTGTGATCGAGTTGGAGGCGCGGCATCAGCATGATGAAGAACTGGCTGTTGGCGCTGTTCTCGCTCTCGGCGCGGGCCATGGAGACGGTGCCGCGCATGTGCGGCAGCCAGTTGAACTCCTGGGTGAGGTCCGGCAACTCCGAGCCGCCGGTGCCGTCGCCCTTGGGGTCGCCGCCCTGCGCCATGAAGCCGTCGATCACGCGGTGGAACAGCAGGCCGTTATAGAAGCCCTGCCGGGTGAGAGCCTTGATCCGCGCGACATGCTCGGGCGCCACGTCGGGGCGAAGCTGGATGCGCACATGGCCACCGTCCGAGAGGTTGAGCACCCAAACATTGTCGGGAGTCACCGGGACGCTCGCCTGCAGGGGCTTGATGCCGCTCTTGGCGGCCTCGTCACGCAGCGCGTCGGCATCCTTCTTGGCGCGCGCGGCGACGTCCGCCTCCTTGGCGACGTCCTCGGCGGTTTTGGGTTGTGCGAACGACGGCACCGTGCCCGCGATCAGCAGCGCTGCGGCGAGGCCACCGGCGAAGAAACGAAGCGTGTAGGGCATGGCCGTCCTTGTCATCCGACTGTTTCTGCCCGCTCTTGGCTGAACGCGCAATGACCCGTCAACTGCCCTGTGCCTTGCTTGTGGCGATTTGCGCCAGCACGTCGTCGCGTACAGCCGGGGTCACGAAGCGGGAAATGTCGCCGCCGAGCGCCGCGATTTCCTTGACCAGCCGCGACGCGATGGGCTGCAAGGCCACGTCCGCCATCAAAAACACCGTCTCGACGCTGTTGTCGAGATACTGGTTCATGCCGGTCATCTGATACTCATATTCGAAATCGGAAGCGCCCCGCAGCCCGCGAAGGATGAGGCTGGCGCCGCATTCGCGCGCGAAGTGCATGAGGAGCGAATCGAAGGCGACCACCTCGATGCTGCCATTGCCGAGCGCGGCGCACTCCCGGCGGATCATCGCCAGTCGCCTGTCGAGCGGGAACAGCGGCGCCTTGCTGGGATTGGTGGTGACGCCAATCACCAGCTTGTCGACCAGCTTCGCGCCGCGCCGGATGATGTCCATGTGGCCGAGCGTGATGGGGTCGAAGGATCCGGGGTAGAGGCCGATGCGCATAGGCGGTGTTTCCTCAGTGAGTCCGGCGGATCGCGAAATCCGCGATGTCGCGGAGCAAATCGGCCTCGTTGCCGAAGCCGCGCAGGTGCGCCTTGGCCTGCTCAACCAGCAACTCCGCCTGCTCGCGCGCCTGGTCGCGGCCAATCAGCGAAACGAAGGTGGCCTTGCCGGCGGCTTCGTCCTTGCCCACGGCCTTGCCGGTGACTTCGGCGTCGCCCTCCACGTCAAGCAGGTCGTCGGCAATCTGGAAGGCGAGGCCAAGGTCGCGGGCATAGCCGCGCAGCCCCACGCGCTTCTCCTCCGGCACCCGCGCGAGAATCGCACCCGACTCGGCGGAGAAGGCGATGAGCGCGCCGGTCTTGAGCTGCTGCATGCGGGTGACGGTTGGCAGGTCGAACGGGGTTGTCTCCGCCGTCAGGTCCATCATCTGGCCGCCGGCCATGCCCATCGGACCGCTCGCCTGCGCCAGCGCCCGGATCAGGTCGCAGCGGGCGAAGGGATCCGGGTGGGTGCGCTCGTCCACCAGCACGGAGAAAGCGAGGTCGTGCAGGCAATCGCCCGCGAGAATGGCTGTCGCTTCGTCATAGGCGCGGTGGACGGTCGGCTTGCCGCGACGCAGATCGTCATCGTCCATCGCCGGCAGGTCGTCGTGGATCAACGAATAGACGTGGATGCACTCGACGGCGAGGCCGGTGCGCAACGCGCTCTCGAAGCCGACGTTGAACAGGTCGCAGCTTGCCTTGACGATCAGCGGCCGCATCCGCTTGCCGCCACCAATCGCGGCGTGGCGCATGGCGGCGTAGAGGCGCGTGCGCAGATCGTCCGGGCTGGTCAGCAATTGGTCGAACTGGCGGTCGATGGCGTCGGCGATGGTTGCCATCGCCTCGTCCAGCCGGGTCGGTGCGTCGATCCGCATCGCGGTCAATCAGCCGGGAAAGGGGCGGTCTTGCTCGCGCTCCCGTCAGCGTTGCCGACGATCTGCTGGATACGTGCCTCGGCCGCGGCGAGACGGGCCTGGCACTGCGCGCGCAGCTTGTCGCCCTCTTCATAGAGAGTGATGGACTGTTCGAGCGGGACATCGCCGCGTTCGAGCTGTTGGACGATCGCTTCCAGGCGGCGGAGCGCCTCCTCGAAGCTGAGCGTTTCGGTGTCGGCAGGTTCGGCCATGCCGATGCATTGACCCGCCGCCCGCACGCGGTCAAGCGCAGTTGGCTCTGGAGAGAGCAAAAATGCCAGCGTTCGGCCAATAAAGGCGTTGACGGCGCCAAAGTCAGGCAGGATAGGGGGCGCGCTATGAAATATTCCAACCGCATCACCACCTCGCTCGCGCTCGGCGCGGTCGTGCTCGCGCTCGCCGCTTGCAACTCCGAGCCGGAATCCTTCAACACCGGCACCAACGATCCGATGGACCACGAGCTCGCTAATGCCGCTCCGGTTGAGCTGCCCCCCATGCTCAAGTCTAGCCACAGCTATCGTTGCAAGGACAATAGCCTGATTTTCGTCGACTTCATGACCGACGACAAGACGGCGAACTTCAAGTCCGTGAAGGATGGCCCCGTCACGGTGCTTAAGGCGCCGGAGGCCGGCCAGCCCTTCGTTTCGGAAGATGGCAAGACGACCGTTGCCAGCAGTGGCGATGGCGTGACCTACAACGGCCAGAGCTGCAAGGGCTAAGTCATTTCCTAAAGTCGGGGCCTTCATCAGGCCTTTCCGCGAAATCCCGTGGGCCGGCCTCGAAAGCCGGCCCTTTTCATTTGGAACGCGGGTGTTGCGCCATGCCGGACCGGGCTGAAACGGCCCGCCCCGCCCTCCATGGTTGTGCCAGCCGACATGCGGCGATAAAGGCCGGTCATGTCCAGCAACACCCCCCCTATCACCCCGCAGATTATCGCAGACCATGGTTTGACGGAGGAGGAGTATGGCCGCGTCCTCAAGGCGCTCGGCCGTGAACCGAACCTGACCGAACTCGGCATCTTTTCGGTCATGTGGTCGGAGCATTGTTCCTACAAATCGTCGCGCCTGCACCTCAAGAAACTGCCGACGAAGGCACCTTGGGTGATCTGTGGCCCCGGCGAGAATGCCGGCGTGATCGACATTGGTGACGGGCAGGCCGCCATCTTCAAGATGGAGAGCCACAACCACCCGAGCTATATCGAGCCATATCAGGGCGCGGCGACCGGCGTCGGCGGCATCCTGCGCGATGTGTTCACCATGGGTGCGCGGCCGGTGGCGAACATGAACGCCCTGCGATTCGGCCGACCCGATCACCCCAAGATGAAGCATCTGATCAGCGGCGTGGTGCGCGGCATTGGCGGCTATGGTAATTGCGTGGGCGTGCCGACCGTCGGCGGCGAGGTCAATTTCCACGAATCCTATGACGGTAACATCCTCGTCAATGCGATGACGGTGGGCGTCGCCGAGACGGACAAGATCTTCTATTCGGCCGCCTCAGGCGTTGGAAATCCGATCGTCTATGTCGGCTCCAAGACGGGGCGCGACGGCATCCATGGTGCCACCATGGCCTCGGCCGATTTCGCCGAGGATAGCGAAGAGAAGCGGCCGACCGTGCAGGTGGGCGATCCCTTTACCGAGAAACTGCTGATCGAGGCCTGCCTCGAACTGATGGCCTCGGATGCGATCGTTGCCATTCAGGATATGGGCGCGGCCGGGCTCACGAGTTCGTCCGTGGAGATGGCAAGCAAGGGCGGCGTCGGCATCCGGCTGGACATGGACAAGGTGCCCCAGCGCGAAACCGGCATGACCGCCTATGAGATGATGCTCTCGGAGAGCCAGGAGCGCATGCTCATGGTCCTCAAACCCGGCAAGGAGGCCTTTGCCGAGGCGATCTTCCGCAAGTGGGAACTGGACTTCGCGGTGATCGGCGAGGTGACCGACACGGGCCGCATGGTCCTCGTTCACCAGGGCGAGACGGTGTGTGATATTCCGCTGGCGCCCCTCGCTGACGATGCGCCGCTTTATGATCGTCCGCACGTGCCGACGCCGCCCTGCGCGCCGCTCGCCAATGTGCCGGACACAAAGGACATCGGCGCCGATCTGCTGAAGATGATGGGTTCGCCCGATCTCGCCAGCCGCCGCTGGATCTGGGAGCAGTACGACCACATGGTCGGTGCCGACACCGTGCAGCGCCCCGGCGGCGATGCGGCGGTGGTGCGCGTGCACGGCACCAACAAGGCGCTCGCTATCAGCACCGACTGCACGCCGCGTTATTGCTTCGCCGATCCAGTGGAGGGCGGCAAGCAGGCCATCGCGGAATGTTGGCGCAACATCACCGCCGTCGGCGCGAAGCCGCTGGCTACCACAGACTGCATGAACTTCGCCAACCCGCAGCGACCGGAGATCATGGGGCAGTTCGTCGGCTGCATCGAGGGCATGGCGGAAGCGTGCACCGCGCTCGACTTCCCCATCGTTTCGGGCAATGTCAGCCTCTATAACGAGTCCAAGGCGACCGGCGGTGGCAGCGCTATCCTGCCCACGCCCGCGATCGGCGGCGTTGGCCTGCTGGACGAAGTCGACCGCATGTGCACCATCGGCTTCAAGGGCACCGGTGACATCATCCTGCTGATCGGTGAGCGGCAGGGCGATCTGGGCCAGTCGCTCTGGCTGCGCGAATGCCACGGCATCGAGGGACGTGAAGCTGGACCGCCGCCGCGCGTCGACCTTGCGCGGGAGCGGGCAACGGGCGATTTCGTGCGCGAGGGCATCCACTGCGGCGCTATCACCGCCTGTCATGACGTGTCCGATGGGGGCATCCTCGTGGCTGTCGCGGAAATGGCGCTGGCGAGCGGTATCGGCGCCATGCTCGATCAGCCGCTGCATGGCACGGCGGCGCAGAGCTATTTCGCTGAAGATCAGGGCCTTTACGTCGTCACCGTGCGCGATGCTGCTTTGGTCGAGCTGTTCAGCCATGCGGAGGCCAAGGGCGTCACCGTCACGCGTCTTGGCCGCACGATTGCCAACCGGCTGATCGTCGAGCTGCCAGCGAGCGATCACGCCATCGCGCTGGCCGATCTGCGCGCGGCGCACGAGGGCTTCTTTCCCCAGCTGATGGGCGACGAACTCTAGACGTTGGAGGCTCAATCGCGGCGGAAGATATATTCTTCGTCGCGATGGGCGCCGACCATGAAATCATAGTCGCCGACCTTGCGAAAGCCCGCAGCGGTGTAAATGGCTTGTGCGCGTTCATTGCGCGACCAGACGCCGACCCACAGCGGGCCAGGATAAACGGTGCCGAGCCAATGCAGCGCGGTGGTGAGCAACTGCCGGCCGAGCCCCAGGCCCTGCGCGGCGCGGCGTACGTAGATCTGGTATAGCTCGCCTGCCCGTGGCGTTGCCTCCGCATGGGGTAGCTTGCACGGGCCGGCATGGGCGTAGGCGAGCAACGATCCATCCGCCGCCGCGTATAGCCATGTTGCGTGGGCCGGATCCGCGATCTCGGCGGCAATGCGCGCCTCGTTATAGGAGTCTGCCTCGAACCGGGCGAGATCGTCCGGCGGGTAGGGAATGGCGAAATCCTCGAGAAACGTTTCCCGGAACGTGATCAGCTTGAGGGCGGCCAGTGCCGCCGCGTCGGCCGGCGACGCTTCACGCAGGACGGGCGGGGTGTCAGCCATGGGTGATCCGGCCGAAGAGCACATGATAGCTGGTCTCACCCCCCGCTGCATCGAAGCGACTAATGACCCGGCGCATCGCCGCTGGACTGAGTGGCTGGTAACCCGGGCGGGGAGTATGAGCGCCAATGGCGCGGAAGTGGCGAACCAGCGCCCGCCCGCCGCGCACGTCCAGCGGATAATGCTCGTCGCAAGCGAAGGCGTCGTCGAACGGCGCCAGCATTGCTTGGAGCTGCGCGAGGCTCGGATAGGTGGGCAGTCCGGGCTCCATGCCTTCTTCGGCATGGGCGGCCCGCCAGCTTGCGAAGCTCTCCGCCCCCATGGTTGCGAAATATAGGCTGCCACGTGGACGGAGCAGGCCGTGCAAGCGGGCCAGCGCGCCCGGCAGGTCCTCGAACCACTGGAAGGCGAGGCTGGAGAGGATGAGATCGAACCAGGGGCCTTCGAAGGCTGGGTCCTCCCCGTCCATGGCAAGCAGCCGGACGGCGAGGCCCTGCCGGGCCGTCGCATCGATCATCGCGGGGGCAAGATCCGTCGCGGTGAGCAGCGCATCTGGCCAACGCAGGCGGATCTCCCGGGTAAGCAGGCCCGTGCCACAGCCAATTTCCAGGATTGGCGCGCGCGGTTCGAGCCGCTCGCGCCCGGCCATTTCGGCCAAATGGCGCGCGACGATGCGCTGAACGCCAGCGCTCGCCTCATAGCCCTCGGCCGCGGCGGCGAATGCCGCGCCGATCCGTGCCTTGCGTGCGGATGCCATGGCCGGCGCCTTGCCATGGCAGGGGGGTGGACGTCACGCCAAAAGACGATAGGAAACGCCATGGCTGACGAAAGCTTCCGGATCGACGGGCTGGACTTCCTGCGGGGGCTGGCTGTGATGGGGATTTTACTCCCCAATATGATCTTGTTCGCCCTGCCTTATCCGGCGGTGCTCAATCCCTTCACCATCGGCACCACCGGCGTTGCCGACCTGATGACGTGGTTGGCCGGCTTCCTGCTGGTGGACGGCAAGATGCGCGCGCTGTTTGCCATCCTGTTCGGCGCCTCCATCCTGCTCGTGATGGAATCGGCCGAGATGAACGGCCGCGATGGCCTGCGGGCGCATCGCTTGCGGATGACGTGGCTGCTGCCGATCGGTCTGGCCCATTATGGGCTGCTCTGGTCGGGCGACATCCTGCTGCTGCTGGCCATATGCGGTCTGATCGCAACCCGGTTCGTGCGGCTCGAGACATTGGGCCTCATCAAGCTCGCGCTTGTGTTGTTGCTGGTGCAATGGCTGATCAACCTTGTGGTCGTGCTGCCGCCCTTCTGGCTGCGCGCGGCGGCGGGGGCGCCCGGGGCTGCGGCCTCGACGATCGGCCTGTGGCGCGATTATGCCGACCAGCTTGGCGTAGGCGCGAGCGGAGCCGTGGCCGCCGACATGGCGCGCTATCATCTGGGTTATGCCGATATCGTGCGGCTGCGTCTGGCAGATATGCCGCGCGACGCGCTCAACCAACTCATTCACGGGCTGGCGGAGATGCTCGCTTTCATCGCGCTTGGCATGGCCATGCTCAAGGGTGGCTTCCTTGCTGGCCAGTGGCGGCCGGACCAATATCGCGCGACGTGGCGGCGCGCGCTGCTGGTCGGGCTCTTTCCCATGCTTGGGCTGGCCGCCTGGGTGCTGGCATCGCGTGATCCGCTGGCGGCTCAGGCCGCGATCTTCGGCTGGTCGCTTCCGCTGCGCCTGCCGCTGGCGGTCGGGCTTGCGGCACTAGCGATGGAGATCGCGGCGCGCACATCGGGCGGCGGTCTGTTCGGCGCGGTGTGTGCCATCGGCAGGCTGGCGCTCTCAAACTATCTGCTGAGCAGCCTCATCATGACCAGTATCTTCTATGGCTACGGCTTGGGTCTCTATGGCGAGGTCGATCGGACGATGCTGGTGCTGATCGTGCTGGCCGCGTGGGCCGCGATGCTCGGCTGGTCGGCCCTCTGGCGCCGACGCGTTGGGCAGGGGCCAGTCGAATGGCTGTGGCGTCGCCTCGCGCAAGGGCGCCGGACGCAGAGCGTCTGACAGCAGTCGGGTCCGCCCTCCTGTTTCAAAGCAAGAATAGGCGCCAGCCCCCGGGGAGAGGCTGGCGCCTTCTGGAGATGGCGCCCAGGACGGGGCGTCATCACGTTCGCCTGAGCTGGGGCCTGTCAGCTGAAGGCGATGCGTGTCACATGCGAACGACGGCGCATGGTCATGCCGATGGCGGCAACGCCAACAACCATCATGGCCCAGGTCGTGGGTTCGGGGACCGCAGCACCAAGCGCAAAGTTCACGGTGCCGCTGTAGGAGGCATTGCCGCCGGCGGTGCCGCCAATGGTCAGTACATGCTCGCCCGCGGCCAACGCATAGTTGGTGAGGACGAGCACGCTGCTGCTCAGACCGGTGGTCAACGAAGGCAGCAGGTCGATGCCATCAAGTGTCAGCTCCGAGAAGGTGATGGCGGCCACACCGGTGCCAGCCTGGATCAGGGTGATGTCCGCCAACGCGGCACCGATCGATGGCGTGAAGGTGATGACATCGTTGAACGAGCCGGCCAGACCGGCGTTTCCATAGTCTGCTGTGTAGCTATCTCCATTCTGGACCAGCGCATAGGTAAGGTCCGTTGCGCTGGCCGCTGGGGCCATGGCGACTATTCCGAGGGCTGCCGCCGTTGCGTAGAGGGTTTTCTTCATCGTGGTTAACTCCCACAGTGCCTTAATTGGCCATTAACCCTCTATTGGTGTGCAAGAGCGAAGGGCAATGCACGGGCGCGGCGCTTGTCCCGTGGAGGCGTCGTTTCGACACGGACCTGTGCCAAGAGCGCGCTAATCAAAATTTTGCCATTATTTTTCTTCTGCTTGTGGTCTCAAGCGAGATCTAACCTCATGTTCGATCGAATAATCTCGGTCGAAAGGGTTGGCGTTCAACCCCAATTTTGACCGAAAATATGGTGAATTGTTTCGCACTTGCGATAGGTTGTGCTGCATGCGCGCAGCCCGGGACGGCCGTCTCTGCCAGACAGCCGTCGGATGTCCTGTGCCGAACCGAGCGCGTGGAACGTTGACGGCGGCGCTATCCGGAAACCGGGTGGCGCCGCCGTCGATCCTGCTGCCGGGGCAGCTCAGAGGTAAATTGCGCCGCGCCTTACCAGATCCGGACGCGCTTCTCCGGCGTAAGCGCCATTTTTGCGTCGGCGGGAATGGCGAAGGCACCATACCAGGGATCGAGATTGCGCACGATCGCGGCGCGCTGCTCGGATGGCGAATGAGGATCGGTGAGCAGACGCTGCCGCAAATTCTCCTCGCGGTAGTTGCGCCGCCAGACCTGTGCCCAGCCAAGATAGAAGCGCTGATCGCCCGTTGTCCCGTCAATGGTCGGCGCTGGCTGGCCATTCAGCGATGCGTGGTACGCGTCATAGGCGACCATCAGGCCTGCGAGGTCGGCGATGTTCTCGCCCAGTGTCAGCTTGCCGTTGAGGTGTTCACCGGGCAGGGGCTCGTAAGCGTCATACTGCTTGACCAGCTTGTCGGTCAGCGCGTTGAACTGAGCAACGTCCTCATCGCTCCACCACTGCTTGAGCCGGCCGGTCTCGTCATATTTGGCGCCCTGGTCATCGAAATGATGGCTCAACTCATGCCCGATGACCGCGCCGATACCGCCATAGTTGATCGCCGGGTCGGCATGTGGGTCGAAGAAAGGCGGTTGCAGGATCGCGGCCGGGAAGACGATCTCCACCATGCCCGGGTTGGCATAGGCATTCACCTCCATCGGTGTCATGAACCATTCCCAGCGATAGATCGGCTTGCCTAGTTTTCCGACGTTATAGTCATGATCGAACTGGTTGGAACGGAGCGCGTTGCCGAACAGGTCATCGCGCTTGATCTCCAGCCCCGAATAATCCCGCCACCGGTCGGGATAGCCGATCTTCGGGGTGAAGGCGGCGAGCTTGGCGTGGGCCCGCGCCTTGGCGGCATCGCTCATCCAGCTCAGGCCGTCGATGCGGCGGCCCATCGCGGCGATGACATTCTTGACGAGCTGATCGGCAGCCGCCTTGGTCTCGGGCGGAAAGTAGCGTGCGACATAGACCTTGCCCAGTTCCTCGCCGAGCGCACCCTTGACGAAGGTGACGCCCCGCTTCCAGCGTTCCTCGCGTTCCGGCGTGCCGTTCAGCGTCGTGCCGTAAAAGGCGAAACTCTGCGTGGCGATGGCTTCAGGCAGATAGTCGGAGAATTGGTCGAGGCTGCGGATCAGAAGCTGGTCCTTGAGTACCGCGAGCGGCGCCTTGGCAATCAGCGCGGCCTCGCCCTTGATGGCGCTGGGCTGCGCGACGATCAGCGTATCCGTGGTCACGCCGGAGGCCTTGAGCGCCGCGGCGAAGTCGAAGCCCGGTGCCGTACGGCTCAACTCCGCCACCGTCATCTTGTTATAGGCCTTGTCGACATCGCGGCTGTCCACCCGTGTCCAGTGTGCCTTGGCGATTTCCGTCTCGAAGGCGAGCAGCGCATCCGCCCGCTTGTCGCCATCGCTCTCTCCCGCAAGTGCGAACATCCTGGCGAGATGGGCACGGTAGGCCTTGCGCATTCCTTCCATCTTCGCGTTGGTCTGGAGATAATAATCGCGGTCCGGCATACCGAGGCCGCCCTGCGTCAGCGTAAAAATATACTGCTCTGGTTCCTTGTCGTCCTGGCCGACGAAGCCGCCGAAAGGCGTTGGTACGCCGTTGCGTGACGCCTGAGCGACGATGGCGACATAGTCCGCCCGCGTCTTGACCGCCTTGATCGCATCCAACCAGGGCTTGATGGGGGTGAGACCGCGGGCTTCCACGGCTGCTTCGTCCAAATAGGCGGCATAAGCGGTGCCGATCTTGCTGGTGGGGTCCTCTTTCGCTTCGTTCAATATATCCTGGGTGCGCTGTTTGGAGAGGTCGTCCAATGCGGTGAACATACCGTAATTGGCCTTGTCGGCCGGGATGGGCGTGTTCTTCTCCCACGTGCCGTTGGCATATTGGTAGAAATTGTCGCCTGGCGCGACTGCACGGTTCATACCGCTTTCGTCGAACCCATAGCTTCCCAGTGCCGGTTTGGGTGCCGGGGCCGTAACGGGCGCGGAAGCCGCAGATTCGGATAAGGCTGCCGGTGTCGAGCCGGGCCCTTGAGTCGCACAAGCGGCAAGGCTCGTGGACGCTAGGGCAAGCATGAGAAATGAACGATGCATGATGGTTCCCTCGGGTCAGTCAGATGGCCTGCCGGGCGGCAGGCGGATGGCGCAGGTCTAGCAATTGCCAGGGATTGACAGAACTCCCTTTCGCAGCGTCCCGGCCGCAGCCCATGTGCATACCGTTTTCAGGCGCATTTCGCGCCGGATGAGGGTATAAACAGGACTGGCATCTTGCTCGCACCTGCGGCATGCTTGTGCGATGCAGCAACAATGAGTGGATCGCTGACCCATCGTGCGCCGTCTTCCGCCTCTTACCGCCCTTGAAGCTTTTGTGCAGGTTGCGCGCACCGGCTCCGTCAAGGCCGCGGCGGAGGAGTTGGCGCTGTCTGCGCCCGCGCTCAGCCGGCGGATCCAGGCGCTGGAGCGGTTCCTCGGCTACAGCCTGTTCGAGCGCAAGCATCAGCAGTTGGAAATCAACCAGCATGGCGTCGCGCTGCTCACCGAAATTGCGCCGGCGCTCGATCAACTCGGTGCTGCCATTGAAGTGGCGACCAGCGGTGCGCGGACGCTGCGCGTGCGACTGGGCATGCTGCCGTTGTTCGCCAGCCAGCGCCTGTTCCCGCGGCTAGGGGATTTCCATCGCCAGCATCCTGACATCCATCTCGATGTGGATACCAGCCCCAATGCCGTCACGCGGCTGGGCGAGGGGCTGGACGCTGCGATCGTGCTCGCGCGCGAGGTTGATCCCTCGCTTTATGCGCGCGAACTGGACCGGGACGAGATTTATCTCATCGCGTCCAAGCCGCTGGCCGAGGGCGCGAAGGCCATCCGCTCGCCGCAGGATCTCACCCGCCAGACGGTGCTCATTCACCGCGACATGCCCTCTACCTTCGAAGTGTGGAAGGTCGCCGCCGGCGTTCCCGATCTCATGCCCGCCGCCGTGGATTATTATGATTCCGGTGCGCTCATGCTGGAGGCAGCCGCGCAGGGGCTGGGTATCGCCGTCATGCACGGTGGCCACCTCGAGCACGCGCAGGATCCGCGCCTCGCTCGATTGTTCGACCTGCGTATCGAGAGCCCGTATCGCTATTTCTTTGTGTGCCGCCCCAAGGCGCTGGAACGCCGGTCGGTCCGCGCGTTCCATGATTGGCTCATCAAGGCAGAAATTTGAGGTTGGTCGGGAAGCGAGCCCTGGCTCTGAACGATTTTTAAAGGGGCTCGCCTTTATGGTTTTGGCCGGACAGGCCGTTCGGCCCCGTCAGGACGGAAAGCAGGGACGATGCCGACGACCAGAATCCTCGCGGTGGATGACAGCCGCAGTATGCGTGCGATGTTGCGCGTGACGCTAGCCGACAGCGGGTTTGACGTCGCAGAGGCGGAGGATGGCCAGGCCGCGCTGGACTGGCTGGAAGATAATGAGGTCGATCTCATCATCACGGATATCAACATGCCGCGCCTCGATGGCTTCGGCTTCATCGAGCGGTTGCGGGGGCAAGGGCGGCGTCACGTCAACCGCCCGATCCTCGTCCTTACCACCGAGTGCTCGGTCGAGAAGCGGGCGCAGGCGCGGGCGGTGGGGGCGACCGGCTGGATCGCTAAGCCGTTCGATGCCGCGCAACTGGTGGCGGCCGTGCAACGCCTTGCGCATTGATCCGTCAAAGCGAGCGACGACCATGGCGAGCGAGCGGATGATGACGCCACGCACGCCGGCGGATGCTCCCACGCTTTCGGCCGACCACCTCTTCCGCGCCCTCATAGCCGATGAGCTGGACCGCGTCGGTCACGTGCTGGAGGAGATAGGCGTGCAACTCTGCGGCGATCCGGCGGTCGTTCGCGCTCATTTGACGGCGCTTCAGCAGATCGACGAACTCTGCCAGCGCCACGAGCATCTGGCCCGGATCCTGCGTGCGGATGACATGGCGGTCGAGGCCTCCGGCGTTACGCTGGAATCGTTGCGCCAGCGTTTGCAGCCCATGCTTGCGGGGCGCTCTGACGAGCAGAAACTGGTCCCCTGCGGCAATTGATTCATCACTCCGGATACAGTGACGGTAAACCGATAACGAAAAATCGGCTGACCTGCCCCTTTTCTTGCGCGTTGCCGCGTTCTAGGGATCATGTCACTCCAAATCTTGAGCGAGGGGCGATGGCCACCAACGGATCCATACTGACCGAGCGCCGCAGTAGTGCCAGCGAGTATTTGAAGTTCTTGCAGGCCTGGATCCGCAAGCCGCGACAAACCGCCTCGATCGTCCCCAGCAGCCATTATCTCGGCCGGCTGATGGCCGCGCAGATCGATCCGGAAGGCGGTCGCGTCATGGAGTTTGGCGGCGGTACGGGGGCTCTCACGCGCGAGATTCTGGCGACGGGGCTGCCGGTGGCGGACCTAGAGGTCGTCGAGATCAACGAGGCGCTCGCGCATAATCTGCGTGGTAGCTTTCCCGGCGTCGCCATCCTGCAAGCCCCGGCCCAATCGGTGCTGGCGCAGGCGGCGGGCGGGGCCGGCGGCTATCAGTGCATCATCTCCGGCCTGCCGCTGCTGGCGATGAGCAAGATGCTGCAAAAGGCAATTCTCGGCGAGGCATTCCGGCTGTTGCGGCCGGGCGGCGCGGTGATCCAGTTCACCTATTCGCCACGTCCGCCGGTGCCGGAGCGGCTGACCAGCCTGCTCGGTCTGCGGGCGGAGCGCATCGGCACCATCGTTCGCAACGTGCCCCCTGCCACTGTGTTCCGTTATCGTCGCGTCGCCGATATCGCGCAGGATTGAGCCGGAGCGCGCCCCGCAACTGCCACCTTCCATCATTCCTCGTCGCCTTCCGCGCGTTTCGCGATTAGAGACGGAGCCATGCAGCGCTTCGACGTCATCATTCTCGGCGGTGGCCTTGTCGGCCTGACTTTGGCGATCGCGCTTGGGCGCCATGGCGTGCAGTGCGCAGTGGTCGATCCGGCCGAACCCGCCGCAACCATGGCGGCCGGCTTCGACGGGCGCGTCTCCGCCATTTCGAGCGCGAGCTGGAAGCTGTTCGAGGCGATCGGCGTTGCGCCCAGTCTGGCCGGCAAGGCGTGCCCGATCGACCGCATCTGGGTGAGCGAGGGACTGACCGGCGGAGCGCTCGATTTCGAGACCGACCCGGACGATGGCGCCATGGGCTTCATGGTGGAGAATCGGGAATTGCGCCGGGGGATCGACGCGACCGCTCAATCGGCCGATGGTCTCACCCGGTTCCAACCCGACAAGGCGGTCGAGGTCGTGCGCGATAGCTATGGCGTCACGGTAAAGCTGGCGAGCGGCGCGGAGATCGGTGCGAGCCTGCTGGTCGGCGCGGAAGGGCGGGGCAGCCCGACCCGCGAACTGGCGGGCATACCGGTGGCCAGCTGGACCTACCCGCAAACGGCGCTGGTCACGGCGATCGACCATGAGGTGCCGCACGGTAACACCGCCTATGAGATCTTTTATCCCGGCGGCCCGTTTGCGCTGTTGCCGATGCTGCCCGGCACCCGGTCTGCGATCGTATGGACTGTTCCAAACCGTCAGGCACCGGCCATGCGCAAACTGCCTGAGCGGGCGTGGCTGGCCGAAGCGGAAAAGCGCATGGGCAATTTCCTCGGCAAAATCAGCCTCGCCGCGCCCATGCAGAGTTACCCGCTCGGCTATCACCGCGCCGCACGGATCGTCGACGAGCGGCTGGCGTTGGTGGGCGATGCTGCGCATGCCATTCATCCGATTGCCGGGCAGGGCGTGAATCTTGGCTATCGCGATGCCGCCGCTCTCGCGGAGGTGATTGTCGAGGGGATGCGCGGCGGTCTGGAGCCGGGCGACGCGCAACTGCTCGCTCGCTACCAGCGCTGGCGCGCGCTCGATTCGCTGAGCGTCACCATCATGATGGACGGGCTCGTTCGCCTGTTCGACGTGCCCGGCCGTCCCGCGTCGCTTGTCCGCCGTCTGGGTCTATCGGCCGTCCAGCGACTGGGGCCCCTCAAGGAGCGCTTCATGGCCGAAGCGCGCGGGGAAAGCGGTCCACGCCCTCGGTTGCTGCTCGGGGATCTCATTTAAAGCCGAACCGGCCCGCTCACTGGCGTCATCGGGCATCACTATTGCCGCGATGCGTCCCTTTGATCACCCAATTCACGCGTCGTCTCCATCAAATGATGGAGGCGAGCGACAAGCTTTCAGGCCAAAATTCTCGCGCTGGTTAACTCTCGCGGCGATCGAGGAGCTCGATATGTGGAAGATTGGCCTGTGGACCCTGTTCGTGCTGGTAGCGCCGTTCGCCGGGCGTGCTCATCACTCAGGGGCGATGTTCGACCAGGGCCAGATCAGGGAGCTGACGGGCGTTGTCCGCCAGTTCCAGTGGACCAATCCGCATTGCTACATCCAGTTGGTGGTGAAGAACGCCAGGGGCGAAGACGAGGACTGGAGTATCGAGATGGCGGCGCCCATGCACCTCTATGGTCAGGGCTGGCGGCCGACGACAGTCAGGCCCGGCGACCGCATCAAGGTGAAAATCCGCCCGTTGCGCAACGGCGAGAAGGGCGGCGAGATTGAGGACGCCACCACGCTCGATGGCAAGCCGCTGGGGAAACAGTCGTGAGGCGGTGGGGATGTGCTTTCGCCGTGTTGGCTGCCCTGTCCTCGCTGACGACGGTGGCTCGTGCCGAGAGCTGTGAAGCGGTGAACGTCGCAAGCCTGCGAGGCTGGAGCGGCATCTGGATTGCCGAGGACATGCAAGCGCCAATCAGCGGGCGTGTGGCGCCGGATAGCGCGGCCAATCGCCAACTGATCCAGATGGTTGGACACGACGCGCCCTGGAACGAGGCTGGTATCGCGCGATGGGAGAAGATCGTCCGCATCGCGAATGCAGGCGTCGAGAAGCAGGCGGGGTGGGGCTTTCCGATGATGATGAACACCGTTGCCCCGTTGAGCTTCATTGTCTCGCCGCAAGAAACGCTTATCATCAGCCAGTATCGCGATGTCCGCCACGTCTATACCGATGGGCGCCCGCAACCGGCCAAAGAGGATCGCTGGGCTACGCCTTGGGGCGATTCGGTTGGTTGCTGGCGTGGCGATACTCTGACCATCGAAACAGTCGGCGTGCGCTATGACCCAAAATATAATTACGCGGCGCCACCCGTTTCGGAAGAGGCTACCTTCGTGGAGACGCTGCGGCTGGTCGCGCCTGACCATCTTGAATCCACGATGACGATCACGGATCCGGCCTTTCTGACACAGCCATGGACAATCCGGATCCGATATGTCCGTCCGCGGGGGATCGACCGCTTGATCCACGACGGCGACATCTTCGAGAATGATCGAAGCGTTACAGATGGCCGCTCGCCGACCATTTTAGCGGTGCAAGAGGCCCCGAAACCTGAGCCGACCCAGCCCGATATGCGGCTGAGTGAGCCCCAGCTCGACCGTCTTGTGGGCGACTATCCGTTTGATGACTCCGAGATGGTGCTGCACGTCGAACGACGGGGCGGGTTACTATGGGCCGGGCCCGAACCCACGCTGGCCTTACCATTCCATGCACAGGGGCCGCTCGATTTTCAGGCGCGAGCCATCGACATGTCGCTACGGTTTACGACGGATGCGACTGGTCGCGTGGTCGGGTTCGAGGGGAAAGGCCCCAATGGCCAGCCGATGTCCGGCAAGCGCTCGCCGCCCTGATGTCATGCTCAAGAGGCTTGCGCCGAGGGCTTCCGAACCCGGCATGATGCCTCTGCCGGCGCGGCCGCACGTCAGCGCTATGGATGCCGTCGCCCACAGGACATAGGTTTGCTGCGCCAGACGTGGCGAAAATTGCCAACTCTTGGCGCGGATTCGCAAGCAAGGCCGCGATCCGTTCCGGAGCCGTTCATGCAAAACGCCTAAAGAACACCGTTTCACGCAGTTTGGCACGGGGAATGCATGGTGACTGCCAGACAGGGCCCATCTCGCGGCCGCGCACGGGAGTTTCTTATGCAGACCTATCAACCTTCCCTCATTGCCCGCAACGATACGCTGCTTGGTGTTTGCGAGGCGATCGGCGAGGATTTCGGCTTCAACCCGATCTGGCTGCGTGCTGCGTTCGCAGTGACGGTGTTCTTCAACCTGTTTCTCGCCGTCGGCATCTATTTGGCCGTTGGCGTGGTCGTGCTGTTCACGCGGCGGCTCCATCCCAGTCCGCGCCGGCTCGTCGTGGTGCCGCAGGTTGGCGCCGTAGAGCAGCCTGCCCTCGAGCACACCGAAGGAGATGGAGAGAACGAGGATCGCGTTCTGCTCGCTGCCGCCTGACGATCCCAGCTTTTAAGGCCATTGCGCCGGCATCGTGTGCGAGACTGGTGAGCAGGCGGGGATCCAGCTGCGCATCAGTGCGGTCGGGTGGTACCCTGTTGAGGGCCTTGGCGGCGGATGAACTGCATGAGCTGGATCGCCAGGTCGGCACGCTCAGGCACGCCGTTCGCTTCCAGCAGGGCCTGTTTGCCCGCGATATCGAACGGGGCGATCTGGGCGATCGCGTTGACCAGTGTCTCGTCGTCCAGACGCTGCACAGCGTCCCATTCGACCGCGTAGCCAAGCGCGTCGGCGAAGACCTTCGCTTCATCCTCCAGCGCCGCTCGCTCGCTGGGCGCAAGGACGATGCGGGCATCCTCATCGTCCTCGATCAGCTCGGCTTCGACCTGCCGGAACAAGGTGGTGACGTCAAGCTCACGCGCAATACGGAAGCGCGCTTCGCCCGACAGCATGATGTTGAAGCGTCCGTCCTCCAGGGCCTCGATCTCGACGATCCGGCCGATGCATCCGACCGAAAACAGCGGCGCTGGCTCGCCGGGGCCGCTCGGCTGGATCATGCCGATGCGCTGGTCCCGCGCCATCGCATCGCTCACCATCGCCCGATATCGCGGTTCGAAGATGTGGAGCGGCAGCTGCGTGCGCGGAAACAGGATAGCGCCGCCCAGCGGAAAGATGGCGATCCGCCGCCCCATGCGGTCAGGCAAACAGGATCGTCGAAAGGCGTCGGCGCTGGGTGAGCACCCACGGGTCTTCCAGTCCGACCACTTCGAACAGCTTGAGCAACTGATCGCGCGCCTTGCCGTCTTCCCAGCCGCGATCCTTGGCGATGATGGCGAGGAGCGCATCTGCCGCGCCATCGCGGTCGCCGGCCGCCATCTGCGCAGCGGACAGCTCGAATAGCGCTTCGAAATCGTCCGGATTCGCCTCCAACCGTGCCTTGAGCGGGGCGGTGTCGACGCCCGGTGTCGCCGACCGTGCGAGAGCGACAGCGGCGCGGCCGCGTTCGATGGCGGGGTCCGTGCCCAGGCTGGCGGGCAGGCTGGCGATCAACGCTTCGGCTTCATCGACGCGACCCAGCGCGGCGAGCGCGCGGATCCGGCCGCCAATCGCGCCGGCATTGTCCGGCGCCATGTCGGCGATCTGGGCGAAGATGCTGAGGGCTCGCTCGGGGTCGCCACCCGCCAGCACATCTTCCCCCATGGCCAGCAGCGGCGCGATATCCTGAGCGCGCTGGCCGGCCTCGCTCTGGATTGGCAGCTGTGCCAGGATCTGGTCGAGCATCTGACGATACTGGCTCTCGGTGCGAGCCTGGGTCAGGTCCGCGATCGGCTGGCCCTGGAAAATCGCATAGACGGTAGGGATGGACTGGACGCGGAACTGGCTGGCGATGAAGCGATTCTCATCGACGTTGATCTTGACGAGCAACACGCCGCGATCGGCATATTCTGCCGCGATCTTTTCTATGACGGGGGAGAGTTGCTTGCAGGGCCCGCACCATTCCGCCCAGAAGTCCACGAGCACGAGGCTGGTCTGCGAAGGCTCAACGACATCGCGCCGGAATGCCTCAACCGCCTGTTTGTCACTTTCGCTCAAGCCCAAGGTGGCCACGCTCTGTCTCCTGCTGCCTGTCGCTGTTGCCCGCATATGGGGTGGAACGGCGCGGCTCTGCAAGAGCAGCCCGAATTCTTTGTCCCGCAGTGCAAAAGGGACTTGCCGCCCCCCGGAGGCGATGCTAGGTGCCCGCCTCACCCGGCCGGACGACACTGTTCCGGTCCGCCAGAGCGGGCGTAGCTCAGGGGTAGAGCACAACCTTGCCAAGGTTGGGGTCGAGGGTTCGAATCCCTTCGCCCGCTCCAGATTTCCTAGAAAAATCAATAAATTAGAAGTTTCGACTTCGGCTCGCTTCGGGCTGATTTTTGGCGGGCGACCACCGGGCGACCACCGGGCGACCACCAGATGGCAGGCAGTTTCGTGCGGCATCCAAATCCAGTCCTACAAGATTTGCCGCGCTGACGTCGTATGAGAATGCCGTTTCTCTACGTCTGAGCGTCCCTGCGCGATTCTCCGACGCCTCTTTCCTACCGGCGGGCGCTGTTCATACAGCCTGTGCGAAACCGCCCGTCACGGATCGTGATCAGCTATCGGCAGCAGAGCGGCGTTCCAAGGTTCGGAGTCATTTGCTGATGCCTGCCGGTCGAACAAATTCGCTATAGCCCGTTCGAGACGCATGGGGGCGCCGTCGACCTTCACGAGCAGTGTCAGCATCTTCGGCGTCTGCTCGGGCAAGGGGCGGACCAGATGCACGAAACAGGGAGCCGGGAATTTTGTGCACCCGCAAACAGGGTGCCGATAAAAGTGGTATAGAAAATACCGGTTATGAGCCGGACTCGGATTCGGCTCGGGAGATAAGGAGACGATCATGACGCCGGACGAGCTTCTTGCCGAACCGGATGGCCTGGACACCGGAACGCTGACGGACGCCATCGTGACGCGCTTCCATCGCGTGCACAGCAAGGAACTCCCCGAACTCATCGAACTGGCCCGGCGCGTCGAGGCGGTGCACAAGGCGCATCCGGCAGTCCCTGCGGGTCTCGCCGCCCTGTTGCAACAGATGCTCGGCGAACTCACGCTGCATATGCAGAAGGAAGAGATCGTCCTCTTTCCCCAGATGAGCAAGGGCGCCCAGATGCCCCTCATCTTCCCCATCACCAAAATGATGGCCGAGCATCAGGAGCATGGCGCGCATCTGGACGCGATCCGGTCGCTCACCAACGATCTGACCATCCCCGAAGACGGATGCTCGACATGGCGCGGGCTCTATGCCGGGCTCACCAAATTTGCCGACGATCTGGTCGAGCATGTCCATATCGAGAACGATGTGCTGTTCCCTCGCTTCATGGCCGACGCTGCATGAGAGCCCGTGGCGGAAGATCCTATGGCGACATTTTCTGACGAGATCGCGCTTTCGCGGGAAGATATCGCCCGGTTCGGGGCCGATCCGCTGGCGACCTTCCGCGCCAGTCTGACCGCGGTCGAGAACCGCATTGCGGATGCCTGCACGCGTGCCGGACGGGATCGTGCCGAGGTTCGGCTACTGGCGATCACCAAGACGGTGCCAGCGCCGGTCCTGCGTTTCGCCTTTGAGGCGGGGCTGCGCGTCTTTGGCGAGAACATGTTGCAGGAAGCGATGGCCAAATGCGACGCGCTCGCCGACCTTCCCATCGACTGGAGCATCGTCGGACATCTGCAAAGCAACAAGGCCAAATATCTCGCCCACATCGCTAGCGAGTTCCATGCGCTCGATAGCCTGCGGCTGGCGGCGCTGCTCGACCGGCGGCTTGCGCGGGAAGGCCGGTCGCTCGACGTCTATGTTCAGGTCAACACGTCGGGCGAGCAAAGCAAGTTTGGCCTCCATCCCGATGCGCTGTTGCCGTTCGTCGATCAGCTTGGCCAGTTTCCCCATCTCAAGCCGCGCGGCCTGATGACGCTGGCGCTGTTCAGCAGCGACAAGGCGAAGGTCCGGCCATGCTTCACCTTGCTGCGCCGTCTGCGCGACGAGGCCGTCAGGCGGGTGCCTGATATCACCGGCCTGTCGATGGGGATGAGCGGTGATTTCGAGGACGCGATCGCGGAAGGCGCCACCGTGGTGCGTGTCGGTCAGGCGATCTTCGGCAAACGGCCCACGCCCGACAGCTTTTACTGGCCCGGTGCAAACGGAGACGGAGCGTGACCAAACCCCTCACTCGCGGCATCCATCATCTCGGCCTTACCGTGCCCGATCTCGATACCGCGCGGCAGTTCTTTGTCGACGCCCTTGGCTGGGCCGTGATGGGCGACGACCCCGCTTACCCTGCCGCCTTCGTGTCGGACGGGCAGATCATGCTCACGCTGTGGCGCGTCGCCGATCCGGCCCATGCCGCCGCTTTCGATCGCAAGGCCAATGTGGGCCTGCATCATCTGGCGCTGGCGGTGCCGGACGAGGCGGCGCTGACGACGCTCTTCGAAAAGCTGCGCGGCTGGCCGGGCGTGGTGATCGAGCGCGAGCCCGGCTTCATCCGGGGTGATGCCGGCGCACGCCATTTCTTCTGCGCCATGCCCGGCGGCGTACGCGTCGAATTCGCCACGCCATTCGCCTGAGAAAGGGCAAGCCATCAACAGGACCAAGACCGCCGATATTCCATCGGACAGCAACTGCCTGTCAGAAGTCGCCCTCAACTCTGTCTTGCGACCCCGCTGACGTCGAGGGTGAACCCGTCACACAGGACGCTGCATCACCCAACAGCCACGATACTCGCGGTCCAACTCTGGGTGAATATCGCGGCAAGCTTACCGGCCGCTTCGGCGTCCAGTGGATGGTCGAATACCCGCTCGGCACGTGATGGTTTGACTCGTATATATCCATATGGATATATATCCATATGGATATTCAATCTCCGTCACTGAATGCAGCCTTTGCCGCCCTGAGCGATCCGACCCGACGAGCCATCCTTGCCCGGCTCTCGCTGGGCGAGGCAACTGTCTCTGAACTCGCCCAACCCTTCGCGCTCAGCCAACCCGCTGTCTCGAAGCACCTCAAGGTACTGGAGACCGCCGGCCTCATCGAGACAAGCCGGGATGCGCAGCGGCGGCCGCGCCGCCTGAATGCGGACCGGATGAAAGACGTCGCCGACTGGATCGAACCGTTCCGGATGCTCTGGGAGCACCGGTTCGACAATCTAGACCGCCATTTGACCGCGCGCAGACTGGAGGAGAAATGACAGTGTCCATCCAAGCACAAACCGCACCAGAGGAAGGCTTCACCATCGACCGGACCGCCCACACCTTGCGCTTTGTGCGCCATCTTGACGCTCCGCGCGAATGGGTGTTCGAGGCCTGGACAACACCCGAGCAGCTGACAGCTTGGTGGGACGCGAGCGGCGAGCGACTGAGCGCCTGCGAGGTGGACCTGCGCGTGGGCGGCAGCTTCCGCTTCGTCTCACCGAGCCATGCGCACATGCCCTTTACCGGCACCTACCTCACCATCGTCCCGCCGGAACTGCTGGAGTTCCGGGCCATGGATGCGCTCGGCCGCGTGCTGTTGGAGGAAGCAGACGGCGGCTCGCGCATGACCGTCGAGATCGTCTGCAATTCGGCCGAGCATCTCGAACATTATGTCCGGCTCGGCGTCGCACATGGCACGGGCAAGACCTGCGACAATATTGTTGCGTTCATTGCAGCAAGGACAGCGCCATGAACCGTCCCGACGATGTCGCCGAAGCTTTCGCGGTCGCCTGGAACGCGCACGATATGGGAGCACTGGCGGCGTTGTGCCACCAGAATGTTGCGTTTGTGAACCGCTTTGGCCGGCTCGTGCATGGCGTGGAAGAGGTCGTAGCCATGCACGCGCCCATCCATGCCGGTGTCTACAGCGATTCGACGATGGACAATACGGTGATCGAGATCATCCCTCTCGGTGAAGGCGCAGCAGCGGTGCATTTCTGGAGCCGCCTGAGGATGGGTACCGCGCATCCGGCAGGGCCACATGAGATCGACACGCTGGCGCAAGCCGTGATGATCCGTCAGGGAGAAGAATGGCGCATCAGGGCGTTCGAGAATGTTACCCTGACCGATCCGCGCACAGGCGAAACAGTTTTGCGCGACCGCTAATCGAAGGATTGGGTCGGTCACAGCGTAAGCGGTGCCTGTAGGCCGCCTTGCAATTATCTGCCCTGCCAGCTTGATTGCGCCCCGTTCAATTGGGGTGGTCTATGCCTGAAGATAACGAGATTTCAGTAGTTGGCAGTGTAAGAGGTCATAAGAGTAGTCATATGACCTCGCACGTTGAGGTCGTTGGCGGTCGGCGTCGCTGGACGGTGGATCAGAAGCTGGTGATCTTGCGGGATGCCTTTGGTCCGGGCGGTTCTGTTCGGGATTGCGGATGTCGGCAAGGCCGTAACCGACCGGTCAGAACGCCAGCCTGCCGTTCGCAGCTTGCCAGAGCATCTGCCGCGTGAAGAACGCCGGATCGAACCGGAATGCGGCTCCTGCACCTGCCCAGACTGCGGCGGTGCCCTGCGCCCTTTGGGGCAAGATAGTGACGAGATGCTGGACGCCCTGCCAGTGCAATGGCGCGTCATCCGTCATGTGCGGCCTAAATATAGCTGCCGGGGTTGCGAGAAGATTGTTCAGGCACCTGCGCCGGTTAAGGCGATCACCCGAGGCACGGCGACCTTCGCCACGCTGGCGCATATCGTCGTGTCCAAGTTCGATCATCATCTGCCGCTCTATCGGCAAGCCGAGATGATGGCAGCACAAGGCATCGATATCGACCGCTCAACACTTGCCGGATGGGCCGGACAGGCAGCGCGCCTGCTGGACCCCATCGTTACGCGTATCCGGGAAGAGGGCCTGACGGCCGGAAAGATCCATAGCGATGATACGCCGGTCCCGATGCTGGTGCCCGGCAAGGGTAAGACGGCCCAGGCCAGATTATGGGTTTATGCCGTAGATGACCGCGCATCGGGCGCCACATCGCCAGCCATGATCTGGTACAAATTTACTCCTGATCGCAGTGGTATTCATCCACAAACGGAACTCAAGGAGTTTACCGGCTTGCTGCAAGCCGATGGCTATGCCGGATATGAGAAGCTTTATCATGGCAACCGGATCCGGGAGGTCGCCTGCTGGGCGCATCTCCGGCGCAAGATATTCGAGCAGCACCAAGCCAGTCCGACGCCGCTGACCAGCGATCTGCTGAAACGCATTGCGGGGCTATATCGAGCCGAAGAGGATATTCGGGGGCAGCCGCCAGATATCCGACGCCAACATCGTCAGAACCATAGCAAACCGCAAGTCGAAGCGCTGCGCAGCGTAATCGATGATGCGCTGCGCCGATTGTCGCCTAAATCCGCGATGGCGAAGGCTCTGACCTATGGCCGCAAGCGCTGGGCCGCCCTGACGATCTTTCTCGATGAGGGAATGGCCGAGATGGACAACAACATCGCTGAACGCGCCATGCGTCCGGTAGCTGTAGGCCGGAAAAACTGGCTTTTTGCCGGATCAAAAGCAGGCGGCGAACGCGCGGCTGCCAATTATTCCGTCATCGAAACCTGCAAGCTCTACGGGCTCGAGCCGCAGGCCTATATCGCCGATGTCATTGAAAAAATCGCTGGAGACTGGCCCGCCTCCCGCTGGGACGAACTTATGCCCTGGAACTGGAAACCGGAACAGCGCATTCTCAGTCAAGCCGCTTAAACTGCGCCCTCCAGAACTCGCTTACATTCGCTATGCTTTGCGGCCTTTTCTTTCATTTTCCTATTGTTGCCATCTCTAGTTTGATCGCCCCGTGATATTTTGGGTTCATACGGGCGAATACACTTGGCCGTAAGCTCTCGCGGAAGGTTGATCCCAGCCGCCGTCTTGCCTACGATCGAGGGTGACAGGATAAGCGGAGGCGGCTAACAAGAACACCTTATCCGTGGCGACATCGAACGCGTCGGCGACCAGTTCAAGCCTAGGGCTTCAACCCTAAACTTTCAGTCTACCCGATGCGGGCGACCTTCGGTACGGCTGCAATAGCCTGCGGATGTTCTCTCCGACCTGTTCCGGCAGGGATTCATCTGCTTTCAGCAGCCACCCAATTTGGGTACCGGTAATGACCGCCAAAATCAGTTCAGCAAGATTCCCAATATCGGTTTCGATTATTTCATCGTTCTGTATGGCTGCTTCGAGCCTAGCTTTAAGTCCCGATCCCAGCGCAATCAGCCTTCGCTCAACACACACTCGCATAGCTGGGGACGCCAGTTCCATCTGCAGGAACGATACATAATTGGCGAGTGAGGATGCCGATGTCGCTACATCGCTGACCTGACCTACGAGTTCGAATAGATCATCAAGTGCACTTTGTGACGAAATCTCGCGGCTGCTTCGTTCTTCTGTCTCCACAGTGACCATTTCCGATACCTTGAACAACAAGGTTTCCCGGCTGCCAAAGCGATTCACCAGCGTCGCTGGTGACACCTTGGCCTGACGAGCGACGTGCCCAAGAGTCAACTGTTGAGGGCCAACCTCGCCCAATGTCCGGTAGGCTGCCTTAAGCAGTTCTTCATCACTGGCTTTGCGTGGGCGTCCTCGAACGCCTCTTGCATTTTCTGAATCGTTGTTCAATAAATATACCTCGGACTGGACGCACGTGAGTGTACAAGCGCGGTCACTCCGTACCGTTTCTCCGGCCACCTGATAGCACGAAACTTGGAATATGCCGATGATACGCATCAACATCCCTATGACCGACGACATAGAGAAATATATCGACCGGGTCGCATATCGCGACCATCCGGCACTTGCTGCTTGCCGTAACGAGGCCCAGACTCGCGGACAAATGGCCATGATGCAGGTCGCCCCTGAGCAGGCTGCGTTCCTCCAGATGTTGATCGGCCTGCTTTCAGCTCGACAGGTTCTGGAGATAGGGACTTTCACTGGCTACAGCGCGCTCGCGATGGCGCTTTCCTTGCCCGAGGGAGGCAAGCTGACCACACTGGATATATCGGAAGAGTACGTCGGTTTGGCACGTACGTTCTGGGAACAGGCTAATGTCACCGATCGTATCGAAGCTATCATTGGGGACGCGGCAGAAAGTTTGGATGACCTCATCCGGCTTCGGGGCGAGGGCTCATTCGATTTCATTGTGATCGATGCCGATAAGCCAGGATATCCTGCTTACTATGAGAAAGCACTGCGGCTCGTGCGCTCGGGGGGAATGATAGTCGTAGATGATACGCTCATCCACGGTCGAGTGGTAACCGGCCCGCTCGCTACCGACCCAGACTATGTAGGCCCCGCTACTGATGCGGTCCGTACCCTGAACGAAACGATCCATGCTGAGGCCTCTGTGGAGATGGTCCTTATGCCATGGAGGGACGGATTGACGCTCGTCAGAAAGCTGTAGCCGTGGTGGCACATGCGGCGGAGGTCGAGGTCCCGAGGAAAATCAGCCAGCGTGTCTCCCAAGCAGATTTGCGGGACGTTGCTTGGCACGCGCATCCCCCTGGCGTCGTTGATCCAGACGCTCGCAGTTGCTGAACATCTGAGCTTTTATCGTGCCGCCCAAGCACTCGGCACAACCCAATCTAGCGTTAGTGCGCGGATCAGGACATTAGAGGAAGACCTTGGCGTGCTCCTGTTCGAGCGCAACACGCGAGGTGTTCGGCTCACAGATGCTGGACGTTTGTTTGTGGAGCGAGTCTCTATAGGCGTCGACCAACTAGACCATGCTGTGAAGACTGCTGGTATGGCAGCATTCGGAGAATGCGGACGCTTACGGTACCCATTGCCTCGAGTTCGGTTATCATCGCGCTCGTAAAAATTCTTAACCGGGATCGCAAAACCGAGGTTCGCTAACTGGAACTTTGGGTTCAGCTGGTTGCATCCGTTGTCCCGCGCCTGGGATGCTTCAAGCTATCATCGAGTTCCAGCACCAGATGGTCGAGGAGAGGCTGAGCGACATACAAGCGGAGCTGATGGGGCTTGATCTCGTCCAATCAACCGGCTTTTTAGAACCATTCAAATATGATCCGGGGGGGGGATTTAAGTGACCAAAGTCACCATACATTCGAATAATCTTGAGAATATCGTGATCGGATCGCTGGACGCTAAGTGGAGCGCCCGGGGCGATCGGATTCTGCGGTATTACATCGACGTTCGGCACACGAAGCTCAATCTCCATAAAGAGGTCAGCGCTCCGGAAATATTTATCCTTCAGAGCAAACTGGATGCTTTGATGGCGGGTTGGGACGAAAAATATGCGACCTATCAGAAGCGGCAGTCTCTCCTCTCCGGCCAAGCGGCTGCCGATGAGTTGACGATCGAGGCCAGCTTGAAGCTGGAATCCCTTGGCCGCATCCTCGCCTACACTCTGCGGGTAGACGACAAGATCGATTGGGAAACGTTGAAGGATCGTTCGAAATACGATTATCCGAAGGACTTCCCTGAACCGAAACCCTCGAGCAGCCCTGCCAAAATACCCGAATATGTCGAACCGAAAGTCGGATTCTTTCAGCTCATCATGGGCAAGAAAACTGCCATTGTTGCCGCCGCGCAAGAGGAGCATTCAGCCGCAGTACGAGCCTGGGACGAGGAAGAGACGCGGCGCAAGAAGTCGCTAGCCCATGCAATCGACGAATGGGAAAAGCGGCGCAAGGCATTCTGGGACGTGCACAAGGCTCAGGAAGACGCATTTAAAGCGGAACAGGCCGCTTCACACGCTGAAGTTGATCGGCTGGCCGCCGATGTAGCCAGCGGCGACGAAGAAGCCGTCATCGAACACGCCTCGCTCGTACTGGAACGCTCGGATTACGATGGCCTGTTCGAGAAATCCTACCTCCTCCAATATGACCGCCCTCGCAAGCTCATCAAACTCGCATACGACCTGCCGTCGATCGACGCCTTGCCAGCCACAAAAGCGGTAAAGTTCGTGAAGGTCTCCGGTGAGTTGAAAGAAAGCTTCATCTCCGAGCGCCAGCGTAAGGCAAATTTCGAAACCGTCGCCTATCAAATCTGCCTGCGCACCGTTCATGAGCTGTTCGAAGCAGACGAGGCCGGCAATATCGATGCCATTTTGTTCAACGGCTTTGTCGATTTTATCGATCCCGCAACCGGCCTGCAGAAGCGAAGCTGCCTGCTGTCGCTTCTCGTCGACAGGACCACATTTTGCGCGATCGATCTCGCTCGGGTTGAGCCGAAAACATGCTTCAAATCCTTGAAAGGGGTTTCGGCCGCGTCACTGGCATCGCTTGCGCCAATCGCTCCGGTCATGGAACTGGACACGGAAGATCGTCGATTTGTTGATGCGCGTGAGGTCGGTGCGACACTCAACGAAGGCACCAATCTCGCCGCCATGTCGTGGGAGGATTTCGAACACCTCGTGCGTGAGTTGTTCGAAAAGGAGTTCGCATCACGCGGTGGCGAAGTGAAGATCACTCAGTCCAGCAGTGACGGAGGTGTCGATGCCGTTGCCTTCGATCCCGATTCGATCACCGGAGGCAAGATTGTAATTCAGGCGAAGCGTTATACCCGAACGGTAGGTGTTTCCGCCGTGCGAGACCTGTATGGCACGATGATGAACGAGGGCGCATCCCGTGGGATCTTGGTGACCACAGCAGACTATGGCCCTGATGCGTATAGTTTCGCCAACGGCAAGCCGATCACATTGATGAACGGTGCAAATCTGCTTCATATGCTTGAGCGCCATGGCTTCGCTGCCAACATCGACATCGCAGCTGCGCGCAGAGCATCAGCATAGCGATTGCCTAATTTCGGACTGGGAGGCTTCGGGAAGGCACCGCCAACATTGCTGCCATTCCCGTGGTCCCTTGGGCTTGTCGAAAGCCGCCCTATGTTCATTTGCAATGTCGGCGTCCCGGATTGACTGGGATTGGGCCGAGCGTTGACAGGCGGCTCTCGGGAGGGTTGACGCGCGAAGCGGACTTTCCAGCAAGATGTTGAAGAATCCACTCGGAGGCCGGCGCTACGCTCGGTTCCCGCAGTCTTTGGATGGAAATGCTTTGGGGTGGAGGCGTAATTCCTTGCATGGAGAATGCCAGCAGGCCAAATTGAACTGATGCAAGCATCAACTCCGACGCGCTTACCTATTTGCCGATGACCAAACCGATGATGACTTCCTTGAGAACGCCAAATCTCTGCGCTCGCTGCCGGACAACCCAGCGCCCGTCGCATCAGGGTGCAGAGGGCCGGCCTTGATCGACCGGATACGCAACCGGCTGGCGACAGCGCTCGACGCGCAAGGCGCGCCTAGGGCGATCCGCACGCACAACAGCGTCGCCTTGGGATCGAGCCTCGGCCTAGTGCGAAAACGAAACGAAGATTGCTGCCTGGTCGTTCACGGCTCCTACTCTAAAACGCCACTTGGAGACTTCACCGCAGCGATCGTCTGTGACGGTCTCGGCGGCATGAGCCAAGGCCGCGAAGCGGCCGTGCTCGCGGCCAGCTCCTTTGCCGCCCATCTCTACTGCTCGGCGACCCTTTCTTGGGACGAGCGCCTTTCCCGCGCCATCACCTATGCCAATCACGAGGTATATCACCGCCTCCATGGCAATGGCGGAACGACGCTCTCTGCCGTGATCGTCCCGGCGAACAGCGATGCGGTCCTCTGCCATGTCGGCGACAGCCGGATTTATGCGCTGTCGCCCGAACGTATCCTCGAACAGCTCAGCCGCGACGATACAATGAACGCTTTGCTCAACAAGCGTGAGGGGCAACCAGACGTACCAAAGGATTCCCGCCTGCTCCAGTTCGTCGGAATGGGCGACGAGATGGAACCCCAGATCACCCCAGTGTCTCGCCACGCAAAGTCCATCCTCCTCACTTCGGACGGCGCGCACGATGTTCCTAATTCGGTTCTGCAGCGGCTGGTGAGCGCCGCCGCTGGCGGAAACGACCTCGTCCGCAAGCTTCTTGTGCTCTCCGACATGCTGGGCGGGCGCGACAATGCCTCAGCAATCCTGCTGCCTTTGAGCGGTGACGCCGACCGATCTCCGATGAGCGTCGAGAACGAACTGTTGGCGATCCTTCCTGGTGAAACGCTCAGCATCTGTATTGCCGCATCCGAAACCTTCGAGCGATCCGGCCGCTTGGATCGGCGCCCCATGCCGGAGTCGCCCGCCCCGCAGCCGAACCCGCGCGAGACCGCCTCACCGACGCCACCTACCGAAGAAGGCGCAGCCCAGTCCGAGCCGGCGCAGCCGGCATCCAAGGAAAAGGCGCGTCCCCGCAAGTCCAAGCAACGACGATCCCAGGCGAAAGCGGATTCTGTGGCGCGCCTTCCGCTCGATGAGCCGCAACCTGAAGTTGATATCCAATTCTCGTCCCCACCCACTACGGAGGAGCAAGGCAAGGAATGAAACTCCCAGCCCGCTACAAGGCTGTGGGTGCGCCCTTTTCGGGCGGGGGCATGGCGACCGCCTTCAAATGCGAGGACCAGCATCTCGAGCGCGACGTGCTTATTAAGATCCTCCAACCGGGCATCGACCAGAAGCGGATCCTTGACGAGGTCAAGGCGCTGAGCGCGATCCGCTCGAAGCATGTCGTGCAGATCTACGATGTCCTCAAGGACGAGGCCGGCAAGGTGGCCGCGCTGGTCGAAGAGTTCCTGCCGGGAAAGGATCTTGGCGAGATTCTGCCAATTAAGGACGTCGAAAGCTTCCTGCGCCATATCTATGCGATCGCCTGCGGCCTCGCCGACGTTCACGCCGTCGGAGTCGTTCACCGTGACATCAAGCCGAACAATATGAAGGTCGATGCAGAAGGCTGCCTGAGAATCTTCGATTTCGGCCTGTCGCGCAGCGATGGCGTCAATTGCGAAACAATCGGCACGATCGGCACGCCTGGCTATATCGCTCCTGAACTCTGGGTCCCGCCCCATAAGAAGGTTAGCTTCACGTCCGCTGTCGACGTATTCGCCTTCGGTGCCACTGCCCTTAAGCTGATCCGAGGCAAGCTCCCCGCTGACCTGCGCGCAATGCCGCCCAAGTTGTCCTGCGCAGATGCGGATTTCACCAAGTTCGGACTTCCCGGTGATATCGGGAACATTCTCAACATGTGCCTCGCTGCCGATCCGGTGAACCGCCCGACCATGCAGGCCGTTCGCGATCTCGTCGGACGCCATCTCCTTTATGGCCGCCATAAGGCGACCATGATTGTTGGTGGGAAAACACATTATCTCGAAAAGGTGGGGCAGGTCGTGAAGCTAAGCTCCGGCTCGCTCGGGGCCATCGACGTCAGCTATGACGGCTATAATTTCGTCGCGGTCAAGGTGGTCGGCGACGTCTACATCAACAATATGGGCATCACCCCGCCTCAGCCCTTGCCGGGAGCTTGCGTCATCACCCTCGGAGCCCCCAGCTTCGGCTCCAACCGCAGCTACATCACCTTCGACGTCACGCATCCGGAGGTTGTTCTGTGAGCGGCGTCCTGCACCAGATTGGAGATATGGTCGGAGGCCGTTACGAGGTCGTCGCCTTCATCGGCCAGGGGGGCATGCAGGAAGTCTACCGCGTCCGCGATCACCTGCTTGAACGCGACGTTGTTCTCAAGTCACCGAAGAACCCATCCGCTCAGAAGCGCTTCAAGCGCAGCGCTGTATTGAGCGCGCGCGTCAATCACGACAATGTCGCCAAGACCTTGGACTATGTTGAAGAAGATGATCGCTTCTATCTGATCGAGGAGCTGATCCTCGGTTGCGATCTGGGTCATTTCCTCAAGAGCCACGTTGCCAAGCTCGACCCCTTCGCCGCTGCCCGGGTGTTGCATCATCTCGCGAAGGGCCTCGCCGCCTCGCATCACGTCAACGTCGTGCATCGCGACCTCAAGCCGACCAATGTCATGGTGGTCGGAGGCGCCCAGTTCCGCGGATTCAAGATCACCGACTTCGGCATTGCCAAGATGGCGCAGGAGGAGATCGACGAAGCTGTCGGCGGAGATGAAGATGGGCTGACCAATTCGCAGACCGCATTGGGTGCCCTGCCTTACATGGCGCCCGAGACCATCGATGACCTGAAGAATGTTGGAAAGCCCGCCGACGTCTGGGCTATCGGCGCCCTGACCTTTGAACTCCTCACCGGCAGCCGGCCTTTTGGCGCGGGTTATAAGGCTGTTCCGTTGATCCAAGCGGCAAAATTGCCGCCACTATCGCCCGCGCTTACGGCAAAGTCGCAATTTGGCCCGTTCGCCGTGGCGATTTACGATGTCATCAAGGCCTGTATGCAAAAGGACCCGGCCAATCGTCTCACCGCCGATCAGCTCGTCTACGCATGCGAAGGCCTCTACTACTCGATGGCGCCACGCGAGTTCGCCACCGTCAAGACCATCAACAATAGCAACTGGGGCTTTGCCGCCGCCAGCGGCAGCGACATCTTCTGCCACGTGAAATCGCTCTATGCCGACACTGCTTTCGTCGTCGGCGAACGCCTTTGGGTGTCCACGCATCCGGGCTTGCCGTCGCGGCGAGCGTTTCCCATCGTCAAGGCCATCTAAGCTGGCCAACCTGCCGTGACGCTTCCCAGTTCAAATATAATGACGAAACGGCAAATGGCGGCGGGTCTCCAACTGGCATCGTGATGAAGATGTCACAGATAGCATTGGAAAATTTGAGTGTCATCGGCGGCACGTCGATAAAAACGCGCGGGTTGAAGTTGCCTTAGTCAGCCCCGCGATGTTGCTCATGATGAGCTCGGGAGTCGGCTGGCCGCTATGGATACCCACCGTGCGCGGGCTGAGCACTTACCATCCGAATAGGTCGCAAGCCGTGGGGCAAAGCCCAATGGTCGCTCGGTCGCATACACTGCCATGCTAATTCATATAAGCATCGATGACCATAGGCGTGCTCGTTCTTCTCTTTTTCTTAGGCTAAGCGCACCGGCGCGTCGTCCGAAAGGCCTCGGTTATGGGGACATTGCCGCCCATCGAACCGTGCTGAACCCAATTTTCGCGTGCATCAACTGACAACATGCTATTGCTTCGGAAGCGGCGATACGTCGATATAGGTGACGGGGAACATTAGTCAGAGGGGGATAATGGCGACACTGGTTCCGAAAGTATCCGCGAAGAGCGCTGCGCCTGGCCAGTACCTCGGCTACGGTCTGCAGGATGTTCGACTGTGTCATCATCTCCTGAGCGTACCGGCCGATTGCTCGGTGTCGCTCGAATATATCGAAGATACGGCGATCCATTATACAACGGGCGCGACGCTGCTCGAACAGTCGAAGAGCGCGCTCTCGGGCAATCCCGTCGGCGACGGGTCGGTCGAGTTGTGGAAATGCTTCGCAAATTGGGCCCGGCTTTGCGTGGAAGGCACGATCAATCCGGCTCAAACCGAATTTCGACTCTATGTCTGCCCGCCCAAAGAGGGCAAACTCGCGCCCCTGCTCAATGCAGCGACCACCCAAGCTGAGGCCAAAGCGGGTCTTGCCAAAGTCGCCAAGAAGGTGACTGCCGCCAACAAGCTGAAGGGCTGCAATCCGCTCATCTCGGACTTTATCGGCGCAGGCGAGGACGTTTGCACGCAGATCATCCTGAATTTCCGCTTGGTGATGGAGAGCGACCCGCTCGAGGCGATCCGCGAGCGCTTACGGACCTTGGTCCTCGACGCCGCGCTCGATGATTTCGTCGCGCATGCGATCGGTGCCGCCAAGAACCAGATCGCCGCGCTCATTCGCGAAGGCAAAATCCCGGCCATCGCGGCAGGCGAATTTCGAAAGCGGCTCCACGCCTTCATTCGAAAGCACGGTGCCCTCGGGCTGCTGGTGCCGACCACCGAGCAACCGTCCGACACACAGGTCGCGTCCATGCTGGCGGTGGCACCGGTGTTCGTCCAGCAACTGCTCAAGGTGAACATGAAGCAGGAGCATGTCGTTCGTGCCGTGAGCGACTTCATGAGGTCCGATGCTGATCGCACGCTCTGGGCGGCTGACGGTCGCATTGTCGAGGAAAGCCTCGACGAACTCCATGAGGGTCTAGAGGCGCACTTCCAGAACATGCGCGACGAAGTTGAGGATCTGCACGCGGCGCAGGATGCCGAGACCCGCGGCCGCCAAGTCTATCGCCAGTGCATCGGCCATCAGGTGCCGCTCGAAGGACGCAGCGTACCGAGCTACTTCATCCCCGGCACCTACAATATGATGGCTGATAGTTGCCGGGTAGGATGGCATCCTAATTACAGCGATTTCTTCACAGGCGAGTGATGGTGGAGAGTAGCATTTCCTCGGTCGAGGCCGTCCAGAATTCCGCGATGGGTGCGGTCATTCTATGGTCGTTTGGCCGCGGCTATCAGGAAGAGGCGCTCGGCCGCCTGCCGCTTTTGCATTTCGCGTTCATCGTTTTGCCGATCGTGCTCCATCGTCCAACCCTAGAGCTGGTCACCGGAACCTACCAGTCGTCCGGCTTGGGCAAATTCGTCGAGAAGTTCGAGCGCAATCGCGAGGATCTGATGGCGGTTCACGACCGCGCGCTGGCGATGCGGCGACTGACCCTCGAAGGCGTTTCGACCGGAATCAGCGCTGGCCTGCTGTCCGTGATCTACGATGACGGTCAGATGCGCGCGAACGAGGTGAGCCTTCGCCGCCCGAGCGAGCGCATAAAGCCTTATGTCAACGCGGCGGGCAAGCTGGGTCGGTGGGTCGCTCGCGTCCCGGCGCCATCGGTATTTTCGCTCCTACGGATCTATCCCTGATGCACTTCCAGGTTCTTAAGCTCATTCTTTGGTCAAAGGCCGGCCATCCTCCACGGATCGTCGAGTTCGAGGAAGGCATGGTCAATGTGATCAGCGGCGCCTCAAAGACCGGAAAATCGGCGGTGATCCCGATCATTGATTATTGTCTCGCGTCAGGGAAATGTAGCATTCCGGTCGGCACGATCCGCAATGCCTGTTCGTGGTTCGGTATCGTCATCCAGACTATTGAGGGACAAAAGCTCCTCGCTAGGCGCGAGCCGGGCGAAGCCAAGCAGACTGGGGACATGATGGTGCTCGAAGGTGAGGCTATCGAAGTGCCGCCGGAGACGCCGGTTAAGAACATGACTGCCGACCGCGTGAAGCGCATTCTCGATCGCCTCGCCGCGCTGTCAAACCTCGATCTCGAAACCGGCGACAATCCAGGATTCAATTCGCGAGTTAGCTTCCGCGACCTAACCGCCTTCATGTTCCAGCCCCAATATATCGTTGCCAATCCTGCGGTGCTCTACTTCAATGCAGATACGAGCGAGCACCGTGAGAAGCTCAAGGCGATCTTTCCCTATGTGCTGGGTGCGCTAACCGCAGCGATGCTCGCGGCGAAATGGGAAATCGACAAGCTCCAGCGCCTCCTGCGGCGTAAGGAGGCTGAACTTAATGCCATGCGGTCGTCGATCCGCACCTGGCAGGTCGAGGCACAGGGCTGGATCAAGCAGGCGATCGAACTTGGCCTGCTGTCGGCCAATACCCAGATTCCTATCGAATGGCCCGACGTGCTGGAGCTGTTGCGGTCGATCGCAGAGAGCAGCAGCCGCACCGCCCAGCCCAGCGTCGCCTCGATCGAGACCACGTTGCAGGAATTGCAGGGATTGCGGGATCGCGAGCGAACGGCGGCCGCTGACCTCGCTGAGCGCCGCCAGCGCCTCAATGAAATACAGCGCCTCATCGACAGTTCGCATTCTTATGGTTCGGCGATGCAGGTGCAGCGTGAGCGCCTCGACGTCGCGACCTGGATCGAGACGCTGGCCGATCGGTCGGACGATCCGATCGTGGCTCTGGGCGGAGGCGGTCGTGACAAGGTCGAGGCTTTGCGCGCCGCGCTCGCAGGGATCGAACTTCAACTGCGCGCGCAACCGTCCTTGTCCGATACGTTCGACCGCGAGCGCTTAAGGCTGCGTGGTGAGGTCGAGGAAGGGACGGCCGCCTTGGGCAGCATTCGCCAGGAAATGGTATTGCTCGAGCGGCGTTCGGCGGAAGTTCGCGCAGCGACCTTCAGGTCGGACCGGATCGAGCGGTTCCTCGGCCGTCTGGAACAGGTCATCCAACTCTACGAGAAGACCGGGGAAGATGCGAAGCTGCCGGGCGAGATCGACGCGCTCAGAAACCTGCTCGCCGAGCATCGCCGCATCTATTCAGAGGCGCAGGTCCGGCAAAAACAGGCTGCCGCACTCAAGATCGTCGAGAATTATGCCTCGTCGATCATTCCCAACCTCGATGCCGAATGGCCGTCCTCACCGATCGAGATTTCGGTTGACGATCTCACGATCCGCGTCATCCATCCGGATCGCTCCGATTATCTGTGGGAAATCGGCAGCGGAGCAAACTGGCTCGCTTATCACGTTGCGGTGATGCTGGCCCTGCAGCGCTTCTTCCTCACCGATGTGGGCCATCCCGTTCCAGGCTTGCTCGTGTTCGATCAGCCGAGCCAGGTATACTTCCCGAGCGGTTTCGAGGCTGAGCATGTCAGCGATCGCGGGCGATCGCGCGACGAGGACATCACGGCGATTCGCGCGGTCTTCGAAGCGCTCGGCGCGGAAGTGACGCGGGCAGCTGGCAGATTGCAGATCATCGTTCTCGATCATGCCGGTCCCGATGTGTGGGGCGAGATTCTCGGCGTTGCGCGCATTCAGGATTGGCGCGGTGACGACAGACTGGTGCCCACTGATTGGCTCCCTCCGGCGCAATAAATGCCCTGGTAATGAAGCTAGATAGGCTAAAGCTATTCATGCAGTGGAGGTTATTGACTGGCTGGGCGAACGGCGGCTTCTGGGAGATTCCCCGATGTGGCCTTAATGGCGACAATGATGATGGCGAATAGCTGTAGCGCCGAATCTCATAAACGAATGTCCGCTTCACACTATTCTCAATCCTGAAGCGGACCAACCGGATCGTCCGCACTTGCTGCCGAAAATCCAAAGGTCGTGGGGGCACTCGATATCCAACCGGCCGTCTTTCTCGCCAGCGAGCGATAGGTCCGCGCCGTTCCAACGTGCTTGCGCAGTTAGTGAAAATTGCGGGATTTCAGGCGTAAGAGCGCTTCGGGACGATCAAGGCCAGGAGGCGGCGGCACTTCTTGCAGATGTTGCGAGGCGCCAGAATGCGTCCCTGTGTCCTGGCTATTGTTCCGGACGTTTGCGGTGCCGCGTTCGCCCAAAGTACCAAGCATCGCAGTCAGATCGAACAGGCGCGCGCAGATCAGATGGATCACGTCGCCCTCGCGCTGGACCCGCCCCTGAATGCCGAGCATTGATGATGTGAGCACGATGCGGCGCTGCTTCTCATAAAGGTCCGGCCAGACGACGAGATTGGCGATGCCGGTTTCATCTTCGATCGTGATGAAGGTGACGTTCTTCGCCGATCCGGGGCGCTGGCGGACCAGCACCAGCCCGGCGGTGCGCACCGGCCGGCCGTCCCTTAGGGCATGGGCGTCGGCGCAGGAGAGGAAGCGCTCGCGCGCCAGATCGCCGCGCAGGAAGGCCAGCGGGTGACGGCGCAGCGTCAGCCCGACATGGCGATAATCCTCGACCACCTCGCGGCCCGCGGTCATCGCCTTGAGGCGCACGGCCTCTTCGGCAATCTCCGGTTCCGGGCGCTCCTCCTTTCGCGCCATTGCGGCAAACAGAGGAAGCGGTTCATCCCGAAGCGCCTTGATCGCCCACAGCGCCTCGCGGCGAGCGAGGTGGAAGGCCGGACGATAGGCATCGGCTTCGGCGAGATGGACCAGCGCGGACGCGGGAACACCAGCGCGGCGCCACAGATCGTCGACATCGCGATAGGGCTGCGGCGCGCGGGCTGCGACGATCGCCGCGGCGTGCGCGTTGGAGAGCCCCGCGACGCGGTTGAAGCCGAGGCGAACGGCAAAGCGCCCGCCTGAGCCCGGCTCCAGCGTGCAGTCCCAGCGCGAGGCGTTGATGCAGACGGGCCGAACCTCAACGCCATGATCGCGGGCATCGCGCACGATCTGCGCCGGTGCATAGAAACCCATGGGCTGACTGTTGAGGAGCGCCGCGCAGAACACCTCGGGGTGCCAGCATTTGAGCCAGGCGCTCGCATAAGCGATCAGCGCGAAACTGGCGGCATGGCTTTCGGGGAAGCCATAGCTGCCGAACCCTTCAAGCTGGCCGATGATCTTCTCGGCAAAATCCTCGGCATAGCCACGCTCGATCATGCCGCGCATCAGCCGTTCGCGGAAATTGACCACGCCGCCGGTATGTTTGAACGTCGCCATGGCGCGGCGAAGCTGGTCGGCCTCGGCAGCGCTGAAGCCGGCGCAGACCATGGCCACCTGCATCGCCTGCTCCTGGAACAGCGGCACGCCCAAGGTCTTGCCCAGCACCTTTTCCAGTTCGGGCGTCGGAAAATCGACCGGCTCATCGCCTGCGCGGCGGCGCAGATAGGGATGGACCATGTCGCCCTGGATCGGGCCGGGCCGCACGATCGCGACCTGGATGACGAGATCATAATAAGTGCGCGGTTTGATGCGTGGCAGCATCGCCATCTGCGCGCGGCTCTCGATCTGGAAGGTGCCGAGCGTGTCGGCCTTGCGGATCATCGCATAGGTGCGCGGATCTTCGGCCGGAACCGACGCGAGATCGAGGTCGATGCCCTTATGCTCGCGCAGGAGATCGAACCCGCGGCGCATGGCCGAGAGCATCCCCAGCGCCAGCACATCGACCTTCATCATCTTCAGCGCATCGACATCATCCTTGTCCCATTCGATGACCTGCCGGTCCTCCATCGCGGCGGGCTCGATCGGGACGAGTTCGTCCAGCCTGTCCTCGGTCAGCACGAAGCCGCCCGGATGCTGGCTCAAATGGCGCGGCGTGCCGATGAGCTGGCGGGCGAGATCGAGCGTGAGGCGCAGCCGCCGGTCCTCGAGATTGAGGTTCAGCTCCTCGGCGTGCTTCGGCTCGGCTCCTTCGCTCGACCAGCCCCATATCTGGGATGACAGCAGCCCGATCATGTCTTCGGGCAGGCCCATTGCCTTGCCGACGTCGCGCAGCGCGCCCTTGGCGCGGTAGCGGATCACCGTCGAACAGAGCGCGGCGCGGTGGCGGCCATAGGTCTCATAGACCCACTGGATGACTTCCTCACGCCGCTGGTGCTCGAAATCGACATCGATGTCGGGCGGCTCGCGCCGTTCCTCGCTGACGAAGCGCTCGAACAGCAGGCTGTTGCGCGACGGGTCGATCGAGGTGATGCCCAGCACATAACAGACTGCGCTGTTCGCCGCCGAGCCGCGCCCCTGGCACAGGATACCGAGCGTGCGCGCCTGCCGGACGATCGCATCCACCGTCAGAAAATAGGGTGCATAATCGAGGCTCTCGATCAGCGCCAGCTCGTGCCGCAGCGTCGCGGCGACCTCCTCGGGCAGGCCTTCGGGATAGCGCTCGACCGCGCCCGCCCAGGTCCGCTTCGTCAGCGTCGCCTGCGCGGTGAGGCCATGCTCGACCACTTCATGCGGATATTGATAGGCGAGTTCATCGAGACTGAAGCGGCAGCGCGCGGCAAGTTCGACCGAGCGGGCGACCGCTTCGGGCCAGAGACGAAACAGCCGGGCCATTTCTTCGGGCGGCTTGAGATAGCGATCGGCATGGCGGTTTTTGGCAAAGCCGGCATCGTCGATGGTGACGCCTTCGCGGATGCAGGTCATCACGTCCTGAAGCATCCGCCGGTCCGGCGCATGGAACAGCACGTCATTGGTCGCGACGGTCGGCGCGCCGGCCTGCGTCGCAAGATTGGTAAGATCATGCAGCCGGAGAAAATCGCGCGGGCGGCGACGCAGGGTGAGCGCCAGATAGCAGCGGCCGGGAAAGAGGCCGACCAGCTTGCGCAGGCGCAGCGCCGTCATGTCATCGGCCGTGTCCGGCACGAGCATGGCGATCAGCCCTTCGCCCCAATCGGCCAGATCGTCCCAGTGCAGCTCGCACCTGGCCTTGCCGGCGCGGGCCTTGCCGACTGAGAGCATCCGGCACAGCCGCGCATAAGCCGCCCGGTCGGTGGGATAGGCCAGCAGGTCAGTGCCATCGGCGAGGATCAGCCGGCAACCGACGATGAGCCGGACTCCCGTCTCCTTCGCCGCAATATGGGCGCGCACGATCCCGGCAAGGCTGTTCCGGTCGGTGATCGCCAGCGCCTCGAGCCCAAGCGCGGCGGCATTGGCGAACAGCTCGTCGGCGCTGCTCGCGCCGCGCAGGAACGAGAAATGCGACGCGCATTGCAGTTCCGCATAGCGCGTCATGCGAAGATGCCATGCAGATACCAGCGATGGTCGCCGGTGTTCGGGTCTTCGCCGTCGCCACGCCGGAACAGCCAGAAGCGTTCGCCGGCCTCATCCTCGACCTGGAAATAGTCGCGCACGGCGGACAGTTCGCCATCGCGCACCCACCATTCGCCGAAGATCCGCTCCGGGCCGTCGGCGCGTTTGACACGGCGGCGCACACCGCCCCAGGTGAAGCTCGCCGGTGGATGGTCGGGGAGCAGCGCCATCGCTTCGACCGGCGCGGGCGGGTCGAGCAGCCGTGAAGGGCGTGGCCAGTCTGCCGGCCACGCCGCGCCGACCGGCGGCGCGAGCGGTGCGATCTCGCGGACGCTGCGCTCGGGCACTTCGCTCTGGGTCGGCGCGCAGCGATAGAGCCGGCCATGCGCCATCCGGTTGGCGAGCGTATCGACCAGCTCCGACAGATCGGGCGCCGCCGGCTCGATCAGGCTGGAGGCCGCGCTGCGATAGGCGAGCGGCTCGGCGGCGCTGGCGGTCAGCGTCATCAGCTCGATCCCAAAGCCCGGCGCCACGGTCTCGATCCGGTCGCACAAGAGCCGCGTCATGCGCCTGGCATCGCGCAGCGGCCTTGCCGTTCCGGCGCGGATGGCCTCGACGCGATTGTCGATGCGGGTGAACAGGAGATCGAGCCGGCGCGCGCCAAGCCCCTTTGTCTCCAGCGCGTCGCACAGCTGGACCGCCAGCTTGCCGGTGTAGCGCGCCAGCGTTTCCGGCGCCGCGATCGGTTCCGCAAAGGCGCGCCGAACCCGGACCAGTTCCGGCGCCTTGACCAGATCGCAAGGCTCGGCGGCCCGGCCATAGGCCTGGTCGAGCCGGCGTCCGACATCGGGGCCGAAGCGCAGCGTCAACGGCGCGCGCGGCATGGCCGCAAGATCGCCGATAGTGTCGACACCCAGACGGTGCAGAGCGTCGATCGTGACCGCGTCGAGGCGCAAAGCCATGATCGGCAGCGGCGCCAGGCGCGCTTCGAGATCGTCGTCCTCGACGATGGTGGAGGCTGACGGTCCGAACCGCGCCAGCCCATGCGCCGCGCCATAGGTCGGGGCGACCGCGATGCGTGCCATGATCCGGCTGTCCGCGAGACGCCGCGCCAGGTCCGCGATGAAGGCGTCCTCGCCGCCCAGCAGATGTGCCGCGCCGGTCATGTCGAGCCGGAGGCCATCGGGCGGATCGGCGGCGACGATCGGTGAATAGCGCCGCAGCGCCCAGACGGCGAGGCGATCGAGCGCGGCGTCATCGCCTGCCGGATCGGCATCGCGCACGTCGAGCCCTGCCAGCAGCGCCTGCGCTTTGGCAACGGCCATGCCAGGCACAATGCCTTCGGCCCGCGCCGCCTTGTTCACCGCGCTGATCTGCCGCCTGGCCCCTTCGCGGCCGACCAGCGCCAGGGGCCGGTCAGGCGGCGGCGCCGATGCGCCGAGGCTGCGCAAGAGCCGATCGGTCGGCCAGCTTGGCAGGTAAACCGAGACGGCCCGCATCATCGCAGGCCTCCAGCTCGAAATCCGCGCAATCGCCGGCGCGCGCCCGGATCAGCTCGACGAGCCATCGCGCCCGTCCGATGCCGGGAACGGGCAGCGGTTCGGAAGGAAGCGCCGTGACGCGCCAGCGCGTGACGCTGGCGGTCGGTTGCCCGAAATCCGCAGCCTCCGTCATGCGGCGCCAGCGCCGGATCGCGAGCGCGATCGTGCCGCTCTCCTCGGCGCAGAGCTGCAACCGGCGCGATGCGACCATGGGCAGACGCGCCAGTTCGCCGACTACTGCCGACAGCCCGCCATGCCGCAGGCCTTCCTCCATACAGGCCAGGACGGCCTTTTCGTCGCCGACTTCGGCGTAGATCACCCGGTCGGGATGAAGCCCGGCCTGCGCCAGCGAAGGGGCGAAGAGATCGGCTCGCGTCACGCACCAGAGCACCTGACCGCTGGTTCTGGCAGCAATGCCGGCCGCGAACAGCGCTGCGGCCGCGCCATGGACGGCGCCATTGGCGCCGCCGGCCACCTCATGCAGCGCGCCCAGCGCCAGACCGCCGCCCGGCACTTTGGCGTCCACCGCGTCAATCCCGAAAGGCAGCACGCCGCGCGCACGCTTCCCGCCCGATTCGATTCGGGCGATCTGAGCGCGGAGCGCGGAAATCTGGGGATTTGCGGGCATGGGTGTCGAGTCGAGAACATGTGAACGGGTCCAATGTTCTCTAATTGTTCTCGCGGCACTGAAGAGTCAATGCGCGCAGGATCAGGCCGGCAGTTCGTATGCCGCCTTGCCGGCCCTAAAGACCTGGGCGGCTGTCTTCCTTCTGGCCCTTCGCAACGATGGTCAGCCTGTCATCGGCAAGTGACCGCTGGAGATCCGACACCTCGTCCCAGGGTGCCCGGAGCCATCGGTCCCAGTCTTCACTTCTGGTCAGAATGACCGGCATGGCCTTGGGATGGTAGCGCCCGACGACGGCATTGGCCTCGGTGGTCAGGAAAGCGAACAGGTCGCAGCTGATCTCGCCCTCGGCTTTTTTGCGCACGCTGGTCCAATGGGTCCAGATGCCGGCGAAGAAGGCGAGCGGCCGCTCCTCACCGAGCGCGAACCAGACCGGCTTGCGATTCCCGCCGGGAGCCTGATCCGGTTCGCTGAAGGAGGTGAAGGGCACCAGACAGCGCGAGGGCGGTCCGAGCCAGCGGCGCCAGTGCGGGCTTTTGGTGTTGCGAACATTGGTGACGCCCTTGTCCACCGACTTGCCCTCGAGCGCGAAAGCGGGCGACGGCATCCCCCAGCGGGCCATGACCATCTCGCGGCCCTCGGCGCCCTCACGCACGATCGGCGCCGGATAGTCGGGATAGATGCCTGCCATCTCCGGCAGATTGCCGGTGCGGTCGGTCATGACAGCGGCGAGTTCGCGAATCGCCGCCTGACCTTTGGTCAGGGCATAGAGGTTGCACATCGCAGGTCGTCATTGCGCCCCGGGATCGTGAACGCAATGATGGAGGGTGTCAGGCAGCAATGGGTGGGGAAGGCCTTCCCCTGCGTTTGCGCTTCGCTTCGCGACTCGCAAACGACCCCTGTCTAGCGGGGCTGCGCCCCGCAACGCCCCGAAAAGAGTGAGAGTGCGGCCGGGTGCCCGTGACGGGTGGAGTGCGGCGAGAGAGGCTCGCTGCTCGCCCGTCGCGGAGACATTGCGATGGCACAGGCACGCACAGGCAGGTCCGCCCAGGGACGGGCGAACCTCTACGAACAGATCACCAATCGGATCATCGCCGAACTGGAGGCCGGACGCGTCCCCTGGGTTCAGCCCTGGGGATCGGCGAAGGCTGGGGTCGGCTTGCCGTTCAACGCCGCCAGCGACCGACGGTATAGCGGCATCAACGTCCTCACGCTCTGGAACGCCATCGTCTCGCGCGGTTTTACCTCCCATGCGTTCCTCACTTTCCGGCAAGCGCTCGCTTTGGGCGGTCACGTCCGGCGCGGCGAACAGGGTGTCGGCGTCATCTATGCACGCCGCTTCATCCCCAGGGAGGAACAGCGCCGTGCCGATCGCGAAGGTCGCGATCCCTCCGGCGGCATCCCCTTCCTCAAATGGTTCACCGTCTTTTCGGTCGAGCAATGCGAAGGTCTGCCCGCGAATGTATGCGAACCTCCGCCGCCGATCCCCGAGGGGCTCATTCTCCCGCAGGCCCAGGCGCTGATCGACGCGACCGGCGCGGATTTCCGCATCGGCGGTCCCTCCGCCTTCTACTCCCCGGCCCACGATTATGTGCAGGTGCCGCGTCCCGACGATTTCCATGATCCGATCAACTGGCACCGCACGGCCTTCCATGAGCTGGGGCATTGGGTGGGCGGTACGTCCCGCCTGAACCGCGACCAGACCGGCGCCTTTGGTTCTGTCGCTTACGGCACGGAAGAACTGGTCGCCGAGATGGCCGGCGCCTTCGTCTGCGCCGCGCTCGGTATCGCGCCCACCGTCCGTCATGCGGATTATATCGGCTCCTGGCTGGAGATTATCCGCGAGGACAATCGGGCCATCCTGCGCGCCGCCAGCGCCGCCTCGAAAGCAGCCGACTATCTGCTCGCCTTCCGCCCCGAAGCGGCCACCGCGGCCAATGACGACGAGGATCCCGACGATCCCGCCGCCGGCGCCCTCGACGGGAGGGTCGCGGCATGATTCTCCTCACGCCCCAATTGCGCGATCAGCTTCGCGCCAACGATCAGGCCCGCTGTGAGGCGTTGCGCCGGGGCGAACCAACGCCCGATCCGGTGCCGGTGGTCCGCTTCTTCAATCCCGTCGGTGCGGCAACCTGGCTGGCGACCGAGCTGGACGAGGACGGGATTCTGTTCGGTATTGCCGACCTCGGCTTTGGCTGCCCGGAGATGGGCAGCTTTGCCCTCGGAGCACTGGCAGCGATTCGGCTTCCCTTCGGGCTCGGTATCGAGCGTGACCTGCACTTCGAAGGCCGGTTTTCCCTGTCGGTCTATGCCGATGCAGCGCGGCGCACCGGATCGCTGATCGAGGTCGAGCGTCTCCTCAATCGGGAGATCGTAACCCAGGGACGTGTATAGAGACCCGACCTCGACACCATTTCCAAGGCAAGCCGGCAGTTAGCCGCGGCAGAAATTGTCGCACCGCGACGAGCGAGCAACGGACTGATGTGGGGTAGCCGCGGGGCGCCAGAAGGCTGTTTACCGCTCCAATGCTATTACGATACGGGGAGGGAGATACATGGAACTATTGCCTATTGGCGGAGATCCCCATCGCTTGATTGCTCGAATCCCTGATCTCGATCAGGAAGTGCGGCGGATTTTTCCACTTGGCCGACTGCTCGATGCGGTCAGGGATAAGGAGATGGCCCTGATCAGGCCTCGGAAATGGGATGATCCCCGTGAGGACCCCGCCGCACGGTGCATGCTGGACGGCCGTGGATTGACTCCACCAAGGGGCCAACGCCAGCTGGCCGATTACTTAGCCCCCGTGTGGGCGCAATGCTGGTCATTGAACCCTGGATCGGACACTTTGTTGCGAGCCTATTCGCGGGTTCGGCTGGATGAGAAGAGTCGTCGCAACATGGATCGGGAGAACGAAGGTGTAACCGTCACGACGACAGTGCGCCATCTCCTCGCTGCGTCAGAAGGTTGGCACGCCGATGGTGCCGATGCGCATATTGTTGTGGGAGCTGTTGATTATCTCGATGACAGCGAAATCTGGCAGCGCATTGTCAACATATGCAACGGCGAGCATGGTCCTGGTTTCTTCCAAACAGTGCAAGGTCGCGCCGAAGCCCTATTATGGAAGCGCAGCTATTTTGCGCATGAACAAGAAGTCCGGTTCATGCTGATTGGACGCGCCTTCTCGCAGGATCAGCCTGTGCCGGACGCGCGTGTACTGGCCATCGACCCAAACAGATTAATCCAGTCGGTCAGCTTCGACCCCCGGCTTCAACCTGGTGAAGCAAAAGAACGTGAGGCCGAACTCCGTGACGTCGGCTATAAGGGCGATGTCCGTCCCGATCAGAATTATCAGGGAATGCTAGGCCTCCTTGAAATGAGGAAGGAATGGCCTGACCCCTGACCCAGGTTCCAGTATGATGATCAGTGCCAAGGAGGCGCCGATGCCCAGGAATCGCCAGACCTTCCATGATCCGAAGGACGAACTCCCGCCGGTGACCATCGAGATTCTCAAGGGCGATCTGATGCGCTTCACCCAGATCGATGCCGAGGGACGCGCCAATGTCGTCACCCTGTCGCCGCGCCATGGCGTGCAACGCGGGAGCTTCGGCATGCCGCTGCCTCAGGCCGGCGACCGCAAAGCGGAAGCCTGAGTTGTTTGCGGTCAGCCGGCCGATCGTCAGACAGACTGTCGATGACAGGGGCCGGCTTCATCGCGCCCTGCCTGCGGCAGGCCGATAGAGGGAGAGGAAGGCCGGGGCCTTCGTGACGGGCTTGGAGCCGGGAGAGAGTCTCGCGGCGGCCCGTCATGGAGAAGTCCCATGGCCAAAGCGCCTCAGAAACTCGTTCTCAGCGGCTCGCGCGATATTCCCTTCAACTGTCTGCAACTGTCCCAGTCCAATGTCCGCCGCGTGAAGGCCGGCGTGTCGATCGGCGAACTGGCGGCCGACATTGCCCGCCGCACGCTGCTCCAGAGCCTCAATGTGCGGCCCATCCTCGATGCGGAAGGTCAGGAGACCGGCCGGTTCGAGGTGCCGGCCGGTGGCCGGCGGTTCCGGGCGCTCGAACTGCTGGTGAAGCAGAAGCGGCTCGCGAAGGATGCGCCGATCCCCTGTGTCGTCCGGCCCGCCCAGGATGCCGTCTCGGCCGAGGAGGACAGCTATGCCGAGAATACCCACCGCGAGGCGCTCCATCCGCTCGACCAGTATCGCTCGATGAAGCTGCTGGCCGACGAGGGACAGGATGTCGAAGAGATCGCCGCCCGCTTCATGGTGACCCCCGCCGTGGTGCGCCAGCGCCTCAAGCTCGCCTCGGTCTCGCCGAAGCTGCACGAGATCTATGCCGAGGACGGCATGACGCTCGAACAGCTCATGGCCTTTTCGGTCTCCGACGATCATGATCGCCAGGATCAGGTCTGGGAACTGCTGTCCCACAGCTACAACCGGTCGGCGGCCTATATCCGCAGCAAGCTCACCGAGGATACGGTCCGCGTTGCCGACAAGCGGGTGCGGTTCGTGACCGTCGACGCTTATGTCGCGGCGGGCGGTCATGTGATGCGCGACCTGTTCGAGGAGGACGACGGCGGCTGGCTGACTGATCCGGCGCTGCTCGACCGCCTCGTTACCGAGAAGCTCCAGGCCGAGGGCGAGAAGATCGGCGCCGAAGGCTGGAAGTGGATCGCGACGGCGGTGGATCTGCCCTGGGGCGTCACCAACGGCATGCGCGAGATCGACGGCGTGCCGGTGGCCCGCACGGCCGACGAAGACGCCCGACTGGCCGCGCTGGAAGCCGAGGCCGAACAGATCGAGGCGGAATGGTCCGACGATCCCGATGTCCCCGAGGAGGTGCATGCGCGGATGCAGGCGATCGATGCCGAGATCGCGGTGCTGGTCGAACGGCCGATGACGTTCGATGCGGACGAAATGGCGCGGGCTGGCGCGTTCATATCGATCGAGGTCGATGGCTCGCTGTGCATCGAGCGCGGCTATGTCCGGCCCGAGGATGAGCCGGTCGTGGACGCGGAAGGCGATGCCGGGGCCGATGACGATGCGGGCGATCTGCATGGCGTTGAGGATGACGGGACCGACGCGCCTGCCGGTTCGCCGGCTTCCAACGTCGTCCCGATCACCGGTGCGGGCGATGATGACGATGCCGATGAAGAGGTGGTCAAGCCTCTGTCGGATCGTCTGGTCGCCGAACTGACCGCCTGGCGCACGCTGGCCTTGCAGGATGCGCTGGCACAGTCGCCGTCCACCGCCTTCGCCGCGGTGCTGCATGCGTTCGTGCTCGACACTTTCTACATGGCGAGCCGGGAATCCTGCCTGCAGGTCACGCTCAACAAGGCGTCCTTCGGCTTCTCGCCCACGGGTCTTCGCGACAGCGCCCCGGCGCGGGCGATTGCCGAGCGGCACAAACGCTGGGAAGACCGGTTGCCCGACGATGACAAGGCGCTGTGGGACATGCTCCTTCAGCTTGATGGCGCCGAGCAGGCCGCCTTGTTCGCGCATTGCGCCGCGATGGTGCTCAACGCGCAGCAGGAGGTGGTGCCCAAGTACGACAATGGCCGGGTCTCGAAACACGGCATCGAGCGGCGCATCGCTCACAGCCATGTGCTGGCGCGGGCGGTCGGGCTGGACCTGGTCGGCGCGGGCTGGCGGCCGACGGTCGCGGGCTATTTCCAGAGCGTGACCAAGCCGCGCATCCTCGCCGATGTGGCGGAGGCCAAAGGGCCGAAGTTCGCCGAGATGATCGACCATCTCAAGAAGGCCGACATGGCGAACGAGGCCGAGCGCCTGCTGGAGGATGCAGGCTGGCTGCCCGAACCGATGCGCACGCCTGTCCTGCTCGATGAACCCCAGGCCGAATCGGCGCCGGGCGTCGAGGCCAGCGAACTGCCGGCGTTCCTCGAAGAGGACGAGACCGGAGATGAGGATAGCGACGCCTATGCGGCAGCCGCCTGATCATCGCGAGAAGGGGCGGCTTCGGCCGTCCCTTCCATCGCCTTCACCCTTCGAGCCCGGCGCATCGCGCCGGGCCTTTTCGTTTCAGGAGACCCGTCATGACGCATCCCGCGTCCCCACCGGCCATCGACATGGCCGCCATTCTTGCACGCATGGCCGAGCGCGATGCAGCCGCTGCAAAGCTCGTTCCCGCCAACAAGGCCGCGCTGTTCGCGCGCCTCGCCTCGGCGGGCATCACGCTCGTCACCGTCACCTTCGATGGTTGCGGCGATAGCGGCCAGATCGAGGACATCGCCTCCTTTCGAGGGAACGAGCCCGCCGATCTGCCCGCCGGCACAGTCGAGATACTGAAGTTGTCGCACGATACCGCAGAGCCGGTGGCGAACAGGCTCTCGGTCAGCGAGGCAGTCGAGGAAATGGCCTATGATCTGCTCAGCCAGAAGCATTGCGGCTGGGAGAATAATGAAGGCGGCTATGGCGAGTTCAGCTTCCATGTCGCGGATCGCCGGATCGAACTCGATTATAATGAGCGGATCAGCACGTCCGAACATTATGGCCATCAATGGTGAGGAGGCGATGATGGGACATTGCTATCACCACGCCCTCTCGTCGGTCCGCAAATGGGGCGACGAGCCGGAAGACTATCTGCCGCTGCATCAGTGGTTCGACCAGTCCAAGGAGATCATCGCGGATTTTCGGCACCGGGCGCTGCGCCATCATGCCCAGGGCATATTCCAGCTCGAACGGACCTTCGACGCGACCATCACCATATCGACCGGTCGCGCCGTCCCGGTCCGCCTGATCGGAGAGCAGCATGTGCGCGAGGATCTCGGCTTCATTCCGGGCTTTGCCGATTGGGTGCGCTGTATCCGCCCCGAACCCTGGATGGGCCGGGCACAGCCGATCCATCGCGAGGTCGATCCCTTCGCCGCGGTGAAGGGGAAAGACTGATGCTGCTCTACAGCTACCTTCACGTTCATGTCTGGGAAACGGACACGGCCGTGGTGCGCGCCGCCGCCGGCATGATCAGGCGTTCCTCACGCCGCGATCCGGCCCTGCGCGACCAGCGTAAATCTTTCTACCGGGATATCCTCAAGGCCCATCGCGACCATCAGGAACTGGTGGCGGCCTGTCGGCTCTGACCCCGCAATCCTCTCTCAACCTTCGAAGCCCGGCCCGCGCGCCGGGCTTTTATATATCCGGAGACTATATCATGGCCGATTACCATAGCCCGACCGTCGTTCGGCCGAGCGTTCCGGCGAGCGCTATCACCCGCCTCGAACTGGCACTGCTCACCGCGATATTCGAGCACGAGCCGGATGGCGATGCGATCTACTTCTATGCGAGCGAAGGACCATCGAGCACGACCTGGCTCGATATCGCCGATCTCAAGGACATGCTCGCTGACGAGCCCATGCCGTCCGGCCCCATTGTCGAGATGGTCCGCCAGGCCCTGGCCGAGGCGGAACCGGACGAGGCCGAATTGGAACTGGATCTTTCCGATCTGGGCGAAGCCGAGATCCTGCAAGCCATCGTCCGGCGCTGCGAGCAACTCGACCATGTCACCATCACCTCGGCCTGGACCTGCACGAAGATGCGGCCTGACGGGTTCGGCGGCGGCATCACCGTGGTCACCGCCGACCGGATCCTGTCGAGTTCAACCATCCAGATGGAGGGCGAGCTGCTCGATCGCGCCGAATATGGCGATCTGGCCTGTGCGCCTGGTCATGGCCGTCATGCCATTCTGATGCTCGATGAAGCCGAAGTGCGGTCCGTGGTGACAGGCGTTCAGGAGGCCTATGCCGAGACGGATGTTGCCGTGGTGGACGTCGCGGACGCCCATGTCCGTCAGGGCTGCATCGAGGCCATCGGTGCGCTCAATCTCGACGAGCAGCTTCGGCAGATCGAATTCGGCGCCTCCATGGCGGCCATCCGGATCGCGCGCGCCGCCTCCGCCTGACTCTTCCTTTTTCCCCATCCCACTCCCGAAAGCCCGGCCACGCGCCGGGCTTTCGCGTTTCAAGGAGACGTGAACATGTCCGCACAGTTGATCTACGACACCGCCCCGCTTGGCAGCCTCATCCGCTACTCCAACGGCGAGCCGCGACCGCCCGAGCGCTTCACCCGCAAGCTCAGGGCATGGAACGAGCAGAACGGCATCGGGCGATTGATCGAACGCACGCCGGAACAGATCCGCCCGAGCTATCGATCGCCCGCCAGCTTCTGCCTGCATCTGGGCAATTATGGCAGCCAGGGCATCGTCGCGATCGTGGTGCGCAGGCACTATTCTGTCGACAGCCCTCTGCACTTCGACATCGCCGAGACGCCGGCCGCCGGGATGGTCCGTGTGCTCTCCAGTTTCAACGGACGCGATGAGCTGCGCTATCTCGCCCCGCATATGGCGGCCGCCGAAGAATGGATGGCGCGCAATCGCTATTCCAACATGCGCGCCGAAATCGTCGCCGATCCCGACCCCGTGATCCTGCCCTCTGATATCGGGAGGGCGGCATGAGCGCGGTCGCCATCGACTATGGCACGACCGCCGATGGTCACCTGGCTGCGCGTATCGGTGACATGGGCTATATCGCCATTCCGGTGCGAGGGGGCTTCCGCCTCGCATCGGGCTGGCGCCTGTCCCGGCCGATCTGTGAGTGGACCGAGAATGACGTCTTTGGCAATGAAGGCATCGTTACGGATGATGCCGCCTTTCGCGCCCATGTCGAGGTGATCGCGGTCCATTTACGCCAGCGCGAAGCCCTGGCCCGCAAGGAGACGCGCATGCCCGTCTCCACGCCCTGGGGCATGTCGCAGGGCGCGACCATCTATGCCGATGGCGTGGTCTTTCATTCCACCGCCTCGCATGGCGGCTTCAAACTCGATCGCGCCCACAACGCCGGCCTGCCTTCCACCTTGCGGATCAGGGGTGGATGGTATGAGGAAGACGCGGACTGGGCGCGGGTCGCCATCGGCTATCCCCATCTCTTCACCGATCGGGAGAAGGAGCTGGCCGACAGGACATTGCGGGATTGGGTGCCTGACGCCTGGGAAGCCGTGCATGGCCGTCCGCTCTTGCCGGAAGAGTCCTTTACCCGTGATCGTCAGCGGTTCGAGCGCGAGCATGCCGATGACTGGGTGGTGATCTCGGCCGTGCGATCGGACCGGCATCCCGAATGTGTCGAGGCGATCGCCGCGCCGGGCGGGCGTCGGGATCACACGGCGACCCGATGCTATCTCGTGCCGGCTAAGGAATATGCCGCCGGCCGGCACGGGTTCGTGATCGACCCCGGACGGCATGTTCGGGCTCCGGCGAGCTGAAGCTTGAGGAACCCCCGTTCCGGCCTATGTCCGGGACGGGGATTTTTTATGGGCGCTAATGAGAGCCGCTCCCTTATCCACCATCAGGCGGCGAAACGTGCGGTCAGCTCGAGACCTCTGAAGAGTTCAAAATCTCGCGGGTGTCCGGGATAATGGCCGGCAAGGCGATGCGCCGTATTCGAGAAGCTAGAACGCCACTTTCAGAGACGCGCCGAGAGTCCCACGCCATACGTCATCGATCTTGTACGGATTGATGCTGGTCACACCGAGATTGCCGGTCCTCGTGTTTCCGGTTTCGAAACCGCCTGCATAGGCAAACGCGGCATCGAGACCGACCGACATGCCCGGCGTGAGTTTATGCTCGATACCAAGGCCGATCTGGGCCGTAGGACTCGTTTTTGTATGCGCTGCGAGATCCGACACGAACAGGCCGGAAGCCTTGTCGGTTTCGGCTACCTTGGACAATCTGTTGAAAGCCACCCCAAGGCCGGCCTTGACGGACGCTGACGTCGCCTCCGACAAAGGTCGGGTGAAAGCAATATGGCCGATGATCACATTGCTTGTGGCTTTGCCGTCAAAACCCGATGCGCCGCCGTAAGTCGGGAATGTCGCCTCCCAGCGCACGTCGCCTCGAAAATGCTGGTAGCTGATGCTCGCGGACCATGTGGGGTTAAATCGATAACCGATGTGTCCACCGATGCCGATCATTTCTCCGAAATGGACATGATCGACGACGCCGTCGCCGTTGAACAGCGGAAGAACACCACCGCCATTTTTCGTGCTTGAACTGCCGGATGCCACGCCGCCGAGCACATCCACGCCGACGAAGAAATCCTGATCTTTGGCGTGGGCGACCGCCGGCAAGGCCGTCACAAGGATGGCAGAAAGAAATAGCTTTTTGAGTTGCATAGCCCCCTCCACAGATGCCTAATATCTGTTCAGGAGCTTGCTGAATCGTAAATGGCGCTCCTTCGATTTGCCAGGCCACAAGATGCGAACCGGCGTCCCGAACAGCAGCTATGAAGCGGCGCGTGCCGCATTTGACGAGAAGCAGCTCGTCGATCTCACGACCGCGATCAGCCTGATGAACGCCTATAAGTGCATATCGATCAGCTTCCGGAACACGCCGCAGGCCGTCGTCGGGAACGACGAGGCATAGAAACCATAAACGCGAAAGAGCTACTCCGGGATCAGCGCTTGCGTCGATAATGCATGGCGACGGCGCCGTTACGCAGCGGCTTAGCCGAGATCAGTTCGAGCTCTCGCGCGCTGGGAATCCCGCTCTCATAGAGGGTCGGACCGTGACCGGCGATCCTGGGATGGACGAGGACCTGATACTCGTCGATCAGGTCCAGCCGATCCAGCGCGGCCGCGAGCTTGCCGCTACCCAGGAGCACACCGGCCGGGGTCGCGTCCTTGAGCTCCTGGATGCCCGTGCGCAGATCGCCGACAATGAGGTGGCTGTTGATCCACGGGAAGGCCGTTCGCGTCGACGACACCACATATTTGGGCTTGGTCTCCAGCTTGACCGCCCACTCCCGCATGGCCGGCGGAGCCTCCACCTCGCCACGCGCGATTGCCGGCCAGTAGGTCTCCATCATCTCATAGGTGACGCGACCCCAGAGCATCGCGCCGCACCCGTCCATAAGGCGGGTGAAGAAGCCGTGCGTCTCGTCGTCGGCGATCCCTTCTTCGTGGTCCACGCAGCCATCCAGCGTGACGTTGATGCTGAAGGTCAACAGTCCCATGGACCGCGTCCAGTCGAAGCGATGGATACCTTCCAGGTGGCTTCTGGGGGCGGCGTCACGGGCGTAGTTCCAGTAGAGGTTGAATGCGTCCCACGATCTCGCTGATGGTCTCTGACGCTTCGGTTCCGCTAGAATTCGGATCCCCGTTTGCGTCCCCATGGCAGGATGGTTCTGCCAGATAACTATCCCGTGCCCGTGCCAGGGTTCGTGCTGCACGACCGGACAATTGCGGCCCGGCCCAATCCGCCGCGGCATTCTTGGACACGAACTCGCCTGTGGTGAGAGTCCTCCACATCCGCGCCAGCGTCAGGAGCACATTTTGTTCATCCACTTCTGCCGTCTCGACGAGCTCGGGCAGGCAATCTCCAATCGCTCGCCGTATGACATCTTGGGGTGTGTCGGGGACCAGGTCGGTGATGTTCGGCCCTATCAGAGCCATTGCATCTCTCCGCGCCTGAGCCAGAACCAAGGTGAACTCAGGGCTTGCTTCGGGTTGCGGAACTGCGCCGCCTTCAAAGGCCGTGCGGAGCCATTCACCGTAGACGAATTCGGCGCGTGCCGGATAGCGCATTCGTTGGAGATCGGTTGACCGCATTATTATGATCTCCAGCGGCCGCCTCCCCATCGTGTCGCATGGGTAATGCCCGGATACGGCCATAAGATCGGCCAGTAATGGCGCACGCACAGAAGCCGGCAGGGGATCGGATACGAAAGCCAGAAGGTCCACATCACTTCGCTCGCGCAGCCCTCCGTCTACCGCGGAGCCGTGAAGGTATACCGATGTAAGAGATGGCCCGATCCGACGCCGAAGGATTGGGAGTGCGTTCTTCGCTTCGGGCGGAAGCTGCAATTGGTCGATTAGATCACCCATGCGGCGTGGAAGGCTTTCCATTAAGTCTCCCGATGACGGTTAGGTGGAACAACCGCTTTCGACAACCGTCCTAGACCAATACCAATCCTCGGCGCGTGTTCAGAAGAGCATTAGCCGCAGGGGGCGGGAAGTGACCGATTTCCCGGGGCGATAGAGTTCACACCTGCGGCGAACTCAGCCGGCCCTCACCTTGCTGTCTGTGAATGACAATCCGAAGCCGGCCGCCGGTTCACCAGAGGCAAGTATGTTGACTAGGAAACGTTCTTCCACTAGTTTCCTAGTCAACATACTGAGGAAGTCATGACGAGCGTTTCTGACCTCGATGCTCATACGGGCTATCTGCTACGGATGGTGTCGAACGCCGTATCGCTGGAATTCGCGCGCGTCTTGGCGGGCGAAGGCGTGACCGTTGCCGAATGGGTGATGCTTCGCGCGCTCTATGGCATCGACGCCGTTGCTCCGACCGTTCTCGCCCGCAAGATGGGCATGACCAGGGGAGCGATCAGCAAGCTGTCCGACCGGCTGCTGGACAAGGGACTGATCGAGCGCGCCGACAATCCCGACGACAAGCGCGGGCACAAAATTTCGCTGTCGGCAGCGGGAACAGAGAAGGTGCCGGGCCTTGCCAGGCTCGCCGATGAGAATGACTCCCTCTTCTTCTCTGTCCTGAGCAAGGAAGGGCAGGAAGAATTGCGGGCTTTGCTGCGCGCACTGATCGACAAACACGGGTTGTCGATCGTGCCTGTCGACTGACCCCCGGCACAGATCCCGCAACGGAAGAAAGGTACTGCGCATGGACGCGGAACGAATTGCCATTGCCAAAGCCTGCCTCGATGCCGCCTATGCGGGGAGCCTGAGCTTCCCGGAAATCGTCGGCAAACTTATGGAGGCCGGCTTCGAGGGATATGCGGTGGATTATCGCCGCGCCACACAGGTCTATTATTTGCCGGACGGCGACACTGTCGAATTCGCCACGCCCCATACCACCGGATCGGTCGCGGCGGCGTTCGATCGTGACGGTGTCGAAGCGCTGGTGCGCTGGGCGCAGGCTAACGGCCCTGAGTATAGCTATGCGTCCTTCTGCGAGAAGGTGAAGGCTGCGGGATGCGCGGGCTATCTGGTCTCCTTCCTCGGCCGCCGCGTCGTCTATTACGGCCGTACCGCCGAGACCCATGTCGAACTGTTCCCGCAATGAACGTCAGGGCATGATGGCCGGGTGATGAGCCAGCAGTCTGATGGGACTGCTCGGTGCCGAGCGTCGATCTTCGTCGATCCTGGTTGGCGTTCGCGGGCTTTTGGCCAAATCTAAAAGCCGGACATTGCTCGTATCCCGGATTCGGCCGACTACAAACAACCGGAGACGCCGCCCCGATGACGACTGGTAAAACCATGCTGGAACTTGGTCGCAATTGCTGGCGCCTCGAACATGCGGCCCGGGCGACGGTCATCGTTGATGCCGACGACTATTTCAAAGCCGCCCGCGCCGCGATGCTGAAGGCGAAGCGGCAGATCCTGCTGGTCGGCTGGGATTTCGACGCGCGCATCCGTCTGGGCGAGGATGGCACGGATGACGGTCCGCACGAGGTTGGCGCGTTCTTCTCATGGCTGGTCAAGCGCACGCCCGGCCTGCAGATCCATATTCTCCGCTGGGACACCGGCGCGATCAGATCCTTGCTCCACGGGCGGACACTGCTTCGGCTGGCGAAATGGATCAGGGATCCGCAAATCCACCTGAGGCTGGACGCGCACCATCCGCCGGCCGGATCGCATCATCAGAAAGTGGTGGTGATCGACGATTGCCTGGCGTTTTGCGGTGGCATCGACATGACCGCCGACCGTTGGGACACCCGCGATCATGCCGATGATGAGCCGCGTCGGCTGGAGCCTGACGGAACGCCCTATGGCCCCTGGCACGATGCCACGACGATGCTGGAGGGGCCTGTCGCCAAAGCCCTGGGCGACCTGTGCCGCGGCCGCTGGGAAATCTCGGGCGGTGGGAAGCTGGAAGCGGTCGACGGCAAGAGCGATTGCTGGCCAGACCATGTCGATGCCGATTTCACCGACGTCGAGGTCGGGATCGCGCTGACGGTGCCGGAGATGGCGGACCAGGAGCCGCTGCATCAGATCGAGACCCTCTATGTCGATCTGATCGCCCGCGCCAAACGCTGGTTCTACGCCGAAAGCCAGTATTTCGCGTCGCGCAAGGTGGCCGAAGCGATGGCGCGGCGCTTAGCCGAACCGGACGGGCCAGAGTTTATTATCGTGAATCCCACATCCGCTGAGGGCTGGCTTGAGCCAGTTGCGATGGATTCGGCACGTGCCCGGCTGGTCGAGGCTTTGCGCGAACGCGACCCGCACGGTTGCCTGCGGCTCTACCATCCCTATACCGCTGGCGGGGAGCCGATCTACGTCCACGCCAAGGTGACGGTGGTGGACGACGACGTCATCCGCGTCGGATCTTCGAACTTCAACAACCGCTCGCTGCGCCTCGACACCGAGTGCGATGTCGTGATCGACGCCGCCCGTAGCACCAATGCGGATGAGCGCGAGACCATCGCGGGCATTCGCAATTCGCTGCTGGCCGAGCATCTGGACAGCGATTGCGAGACGATCGCCGCGAAGCTCGCCGAGACCGGATCGCTGATCGAAACGATCGAGCAGCTGCGCGGCAAGGGGCGTTCCCTGCGCGCCTATGAAGTTCCGGAAATCGACGCAGTGCGCGCGTGGCTGGCCGACAACAAGGTGCTCGATCCCGAAGGCCCCGGCGAGATGTTCGAACCTTTGTCACAGCGCAAGCCCCTTCTGGGCCGACTGCGCTTGCGCCGCCGTGGCGAAGACGGCGCGGTGTCACTCAGGGCGAAGATTGTCGCCGGCGGCCTGATGGCGGGTGCGGCGCTGCTGGCCGCCTCGGCATTCAAAACGCGAAAAAGATGAGATTAGTCTGCTGTCGTGAACAATTCCGATCCGATCGATCGGCAAGAGGGCACATCGACGTCTACGCCGAACCCCTGACTGTTCGTGCCAGAGTCTTCCGAGTCCTTGAGTTCTGCGTCACGCCTCGCTAATGCGAATGGATTGCATTAGAAGAAGTGGTCCGCCTCTTAATGTCTCGTGGCACCATCCGCGCCTGGTATCTCATCCACAAATGGACCAGCCTGATCTGCACGCTGTTCCTGCTGATGCTGTGCGTTACGGGTCTGCCGCTGATCTTTCACGACGAGATCGACGCCCTGTCCGGCGAGGCGGACCGGATGACGATGGCGGGACCTCCCTCGTCGAGTGATGCACCGGGTCTGAAACCGCTCGATGCAATGCTGGCAAAAGTGCTGGCCAGCAGCCCGGGCGAGGTGCCGGTCTTCATGGCGTTCGACAATGAATCGCCGTTGATGACGATCACCACCGCACCGCGCCCCGACAGCGATGGGGCGGAGATGACCATCCATCTCCTCAATCGCGCCACGGGCGAAACGGCCGGCCGGGAGAAGGAGGAAGGCGTGATGCACTTCCTACTCCAGCTTCACACCGATATGTTCCTGGGGCTGCCGGGCATGCTGCTTCTGGGGCTGATGGGCTTCCTGTTCTTCATCGCCCTGGTCTCCGGAACCGTCCTCTACGCCCCGTTCATGCGCAAACTCGACTTCGGGACGCTTCGGATCAGCCGAAACGAGCGGCTGCGCCAGATCGACTATCATAACCTTTTGGGCATCGTCGCCCTTGCCTGGATGAGCGTGGTTGGTTTGACCGGTGTTATCAATGCCGCCGCCACTCCGCTGCGCCAGATGTGGCAGATGGGCGAGCTTGCCGAAATGACGCAGGCCTACAAGGGACAGCCGCCGCTGCCGCCTTCGCGCTATGGTTCGATCGACAAGGCTATGGCGCAAGTGCGCGAGGCGCGGCCGGGCAACAATCCGCAGTTCATCGCCTTCCCCGGCGGCACCTATAGCAGCAAGCATCATTATGCGGTGTTCCTGCAGGGCACGACCAAGCTGACCGAACACGTCCTGACCCCGGCACTGGTCGACGCCGAAGAGGGCGTGCTGACCGACATCCGCCAGATGCCCTGGTATATGGTCGCGCTGTCCTACTCGCAGCCATTGCACTTTGGCGATTATGGCGCGCTGCCTCTGAAGATCCTGTGGGCGATCCTCGACTTCTTCACGCTCTATGTTCTCTGGACCGGCATCCGCATGTGGCTGGGCAAGCGGCGTACAAGCACCGACGCCCATGTCCGCGAGGTGGAGAGCGGCGGCCTGTTGGCGCCCGCCGAATGATGACCAGACCCCAAAGCCGCGCCCGGTCACCGCGGGCGGTGTTCGCCGCACCGCTGGCGATCAGCATTCTGAGCCTGATCGGCCTTGTTGCCGCCCTCGCCGGAGACGGTCTGGCCGACTGGCTCTCATGGGGCGCACTTGCCGTACCGGCGTTGACGGTCATCTGGGCGATGCGCAGGCGCCGAACCTGATCCCAAAGACTTCAATCCGTTTATAGCAGGGGGAAATTTCATCGTGACGCTCAATGTTACTCGTCTGATGATCGGCGCTTCGCTGATCGCCTTTGCCGTTCCGGTCTATGCAGAGGACGCGTCGCCCGACGAGATCATCGTCACCGCGCAGAAGCAAAACCAGACCGCTGTGCTGCGTGGCGGCAGCGTCGGCGTCTTCGGCGACAAGGCGGCCGAGGACACGCCGTTCAGCATCAAGACCTATAATGAGGCGCTGATCCTCAACCAGCAGCCGCAGACGCTGGGACAGGTGCTGGAGAATGATCCATCGGTTCGCACCACGCTGGGCTTCGGCATTGCAGGCGAACTGTTTGTCATTCGCGGCTTTGCCCTGTCGGGTGATGATGTCGGCTTCGGCGGCCTGTACGGTATTGCGCCACGCCAGCTTATCGCGCCTGAACTGGCCGAGTCGGTCCAGGTACTGAACGGCTCCAGCGCCTTCATCAACGGCGCGGCGCCGGGCGGCACCGGGATCGGCGGCAGCGTCAACCTGATGCCCAAACGCGCCGGGCAACAAGACCTCAATCGCCTGACCCTCAGCTATACCGGGCCCGAGCATATCGGCGGCGCGTTCGACGTCAGCCGCCGGTTCGGCGCGAATGGCGAATGGGGCGTGCGCATCAACGGCACGGCACGACGGGGCGATGTGGCGATCGACGATGAATTTCGCAGCTCCTACGTGCTCGGTGGAGCGATCGACTATGATAGCGGCCCACTGCGGCTGGCGTTCGATATGGTCTATCAGCGCGTGAAGGTGCGGCACCAGCGTCCGAAGCTGGTCATCGGCAACGCTATCCCGGAGGTTCCGGGCGCCTCGACCAATTACGGCCAGCCCTGGCAATACACGACGCTTCGCGACATCTTCGGTCAGTTTCGGGCAGAGTATGACATTGCCGACAATGCGATGATCTACGCCGCCTTCGGTGCGCGCGATGGATCGGAGCGCGGGTTCTACCAAACCATCCGGCTGACCGACGCTGTGACTGGCGACGCCACGGCGCAGGGGTCCTACATTCCCCGCACGGACAATAACGAAGCAGCAACGGCGGGCATGCGCGTCAAGCTGGCGTCGGACCTCTGGACCCACGAGATCAATGTCGGTGGGTCGATCAACTGGCTGGTCAATCGCAACGCCTATCAATTCTATGGCGTGTCCCCGACGACGACGAACATCTACGATCCGGTTTCCGTCCCCCGGCCGAGTGTCGGCACCGTTTCTGGCGGCGACATTGATGACCACTTTCCGATCACTCGCCAGAAGCTGAGCAGCCTGTTCGTGTCGGACACCGTCGGCTTCTGGGACGATCGCGTGCTGATAACCGGCGGCGTTCGCCTCCAGACGATCGGGAGCAAATCCTACGCCGCAAACGCCACAGGCGCGATCCCTGCAGGAGGCCTGACCGGCAAGTATAGCAAGGATGCCGTAACGCCGGTCTTCGGGCTGGTGGTTAAGCCGACTGAGGGCGTCTCGCTCTACGTCAATCGCGTGGAAGGGCTCGTTCCCGGTGATACTGCTGCGGCCACCGCCAACGCCGGCAGCGGCGTGTTGCCGGTCAGCAATGGCGGCGAGGTGCTTCCACCCTTCGTTTCCACCCAATATGAAATCGGGGGCAAGCTGTCGTTCGACAAGGTGAATGTCGGCCTGGCATTCTTCCAGATCGACCGCGACATCGCGATCTACACGCCAGACACGGCCCGTCCGGGCTTTCTGGTTTATGGCCCGTTCGGCGTGCAGCGCCATCGCGGCATCGAACTCAGCATTGATGCCGAGCCGGTGGAGGGTCTGCGCATCATCGCCGGCGGATCGGTCATCGACGCCGAACTGCGCGAGACCCAGGGCGGCGTCAATCAGGGTAACAAGCCGACCGGCGTGCCGGAATATATGCTCAACGCCAATGTCGAATGGGATGTGCCGTTTGTGCCCGCGCTCACCCTGACGGGCCGGGTCGTCAACACCGGCAAGCAGGCCGCGAACCTGGCCAACACTCTGTTCCTGCCCAGTTGGACCCGGTTCGATCTCGGTGTGCGCTATGTCACGCTGGTAGGCGACAGTCCGCTCACTCTGCGTGCCGGCGTCGATAACGTCGCGAACAAGCGTTACTGGGCCTCAGCGTTCGACAGCTTCCGCCCGGACCTGCAACAAGGTGCGCCGCGTACGTTCAAAACTTCCGCCTCGATCGACTTCTGATGCAGGGCAAAGGGCCGGACGCCATGTGTATCCGGCCCGCCCTTCTTCGGATTCCCGACGTCGGAACCTGTCATGCGTTCAGGAACAGACCCCGACAAGTGAGCGGCGAGGTTGGGGACTTGTACGAACCCGCTGGCGCGGGAGTGGCGCTTGTTTTGAGGCCTGGCCAGTGACCGGCGGCCTGAGCCTAAGTTGAGGTCTGGGCTAAGTAGGCAGACGATTCCGGCTCCTTTCAACCAAGGAGTCGTATGATGACCAATATTCTGTCTGATGCCCCCGTCACTTCGCTGCGTCAGCGCATGATCGAAGACATGAACATGCGCCGGTTCACGCGGAAGACCCAGTTCGATTACGTGCGGCATGTCGCGAGGTTCGCCGCATATCTTGGGCGTCCCCCCGATACTGCGACGGTAGAAGAACTCCGGCAATTCCAGGTCGAACAGCGCGAGGCGGGCATAGGGATCCCGACCATGAACAGCATCGTTTCTGCGCTGCGCTTCTTTTTCACCCACACCATTGACCGCCCGGATCTGTCCCGCAAGCTCTACACGGTCAAGAACCCTCGCGCATTGCCCGTTGTCCTCAGCCGCGACGAGGTTGTGCTCTTACTCGGCGCGACCAACTGCCTGAAGCACAAGGCTGCACTGTCCGTTGCGTATGGCGCTGGCTTGCGCGCCGCCGAGGTCACGATGCTGAAGGTCCGCGATGTCGACAGCAAGCGCATGCTCCTGAGAGTGGAGCGCGGTAAAGGCGGGCGTTATCGCAATGCGCTCCTGCCTGCTGACCTTCTTGCCCTTTTGCGTGAGTGGTGGACGGTTGGCCGCAAGCAAGGCGTCATGCACGCCGATGGCTGGCTGTTCCCGGGCATGCACTATCTCAAGCCGCTCAGTACCAGGCAGCTCCATCGGATCGTTGTCGATGCTGCCGAGGCTGCGGGTATCAAAAAGCGGGTCGGCCCTCACACTCTGCGGCACAGCTTCGCCACGCATCTGTTGGAAGACGGCGTCGATATTCGGATCATCCAGGCATTGCTCGGGCATGCGAACCTCGAGACCACCGCTTTCTACACCACGGTCGCAACTCGAACGGTGCGCGCGGTCATCAGTCCTCTGGACAAATTGACGACGCTGCTCGAGGCGCAGGTGGCTCCTCCCGGCTGAGCCGGTGCGCGCCTCGCTCGAGGTCGCCGATATCTTCCGTAGCGCCGGGCCCGCGTATCGCGCAGCCCATGCCGGGCATCTGAACCTCGGCCAGCTCAAGGTCATGACGGCCATCGAGAATTGCCGCACCGCCGCGCTGGGCGGTCACGTAGAGGCCTGTGACGACTGCGGGCACTGGCGGATCGCCTATAACTCGTGCCGCAACCGGCACTGTCCCAAGTGCCAGGGTGCGGCGGCGCGCACCTGGCTGGCCGCGCGCGAGGCCGATCTGTTGCCGGTGGGCTACTTCCACGTCGTGTTCACCGTGCCCGCCGAGATCGCCGACATTGCCTGGCAGAACAAGGCGGTGGTGTATGATCTGCTGTTCCGCGCCGCCGCGGACACGATGCTGACCATCGCCGCCGATCCCAAGCACCTTGGCGCGCGGATCGGCATCACCGCTGTGCTGCACACCTGGGGATCGGCGCTGACGCACCATCCGCATGTGCACATGATCGTGCCCGGCGGCGGCATCGCGCTGGACGGCACGCGCTGGGTCTCGTCGCGCCCCGCCTTCCTGCTGCCGGTGCGCGTGCTGGGGGCATTGTTCCGCCGGCTGTTCCTCACTCGCCTGTTGGCATTGTTCGATGGCGGCAAGCTGGCCTTCTTCAGCACCTTGGCTGGCCTCGCGACACGCAAGGCCTTCCTGCGGCATCTCTCGCCGATCCGGAAGAAGCGCTGGGTGGTCTATGCCAAGCCGCCCTTCACCGGGCCGCAGGCGGTGCTGGCCTATCTCTCGCGCTACACCCACCGCGTCGCCATCTCGAACCGGCGCCTTATCGGCTTCGACGAGACCGGCGTGACGTTCCGGTACAAAGATTATCGCCGCGATGGCGCCGAACGCCAGCAGGTCATGACGCTGGCGACCGACGAGTTCATCCGCCGCTTTCTGATCCACGTCCTGCCACGCGGCTTCCACCGCATCCGGCATTACGGCCTGCTCGCCAGTTCAACGCACAAGGAGGCCATGGCGCTCGCCCGCAGGCTGCTGGGCGTTGCCGCGCCGATCGAGGAGCCCGAACCCGATGAACCGCCCGATCATCGTCTGCCATGCCCATGCTGCGGCGGGCACATGACCATCATTGAAGCCTTCACCCGCTGGTGCCAACCGCGTGCACCGCCGCAGCCAGCACCGCGGACCCGGGAGAACACGCCATGACCCGGCATGGCTTACCCTGCATGATGGCCGCGGGCACTGCTACCCGGCCCATGGGAGTAGGTGTGCCAACACCGCCAGCACAGTCAATTGGGCTCATTGCCAGCAGGATCAGCGGCGCATCGAGAACAATGGCCATCTGACTTCCACGCTATTCCGCCCAACAAAGGCTGGGCGGCAGGCTTGCTTCAGCCAAACCAAACCACACCAAAGCCCTTTTACCCATAGACCAGGGCGAGCCTCACCGCGGGTCGTACTTGTAAGACTTTCGTACGCCTGCAGGCGCCCGAAACCCTTCGACATTGCTGCCGTTCACCGCGCTATCGGCGAACGGCAGCTTCGTCCAAGAGCAGTCCCCGGCAAGCAACTCACTCACGGCATTGGGTGCGCCCCTTATGGTTGATGTACGGCGCTACCGGTCGGATATGGCATTTCGGATCGCTTGTTCGACCGGAGAGTAGGCTTCGTCGTGCCGGAATAGGCGGATTGGCTCGCGCGGTATCAAAGGCGGTTGTGCCATGAACCGCGGCGATGTCCCGCGATGTCGTTGGGCAGCGTGCACGAGGAAAGGATGGCACAAATATACCGTGCCGGCTTTCCCCACGGCTAGTTCCTCTCGCCGCTGTGCGGAGCCAGCGAAGCCATCGGCGGCAAGGTCACGAAGCGTCAGGCCAGCCTCGCCTGCTGGCGCGAGTTGCCTGGCAATGTCGACATGCGAACCCGCCCGAATACGGGTAGGGGCATCATCGGCACCAACATCCGAAAATAGGAACAGCATCAGCAAGGCTCGCCCCTTGCTGTTCACGTTGGCGCGCCACTCCATGAAGTCCGGGTGTTCGTAACCGAAACTGACATCGACGTGCCAGCCATCATCCCCGGCCGCATTCTCGGAAGGGAAGCGGATCGGAAAGGTGCCGAGGCTTTCGCGAGGGTGCCAGCGGCCAACTCCGACGAGTTGGTCGAATGCCGCGTGCAACTTCAGCGTGTTGGCTGCCTCTCGGAACGGAGCTTGCCCGAACTGGTCTAGGCGCACGACTGCTTGGGTCCATGATGAACGATCTTCCGGATCGCAACCGGTGGCTTTCCACAAGATTGCGCGCGCTTGCTCTGCGATATGCTCGTCGAAAGCTTCGTCGATACGGATGAAGCCGTCGCGTATGAACGCGGCGATGTTATCTGCGCTAAGCGCAGCATTTGATGTGTTTCGCATAAAATCTCTCAAAAGAAGGCGTGCGTCATGGGACGGCGAAGCCGTCACGTAAGCCGAAACCGGCCCGCTCAGATCAGCGGGAAGGCGGACGCGCGATTGAGAGTGATGAACTTCATGCGTTCAACATAGTAAGATGGACGATGGGCGCAACTATGGTCTGGCAGGTTCAGGACGCTCGAACGTCGGATCATTGGCATTCCGGACACAGGCGACGATACCAGTGAACGACTTGGTTTGGCGGAGGCTGCCGTTCTAAGCCCGGTCGGCGAACGACGCATTCTGGTCGCGAGCTACCATTGTGGGGTCACCCTCGACAGCAGCCGAATCCGCCAACGTTTCGTTCCGGCCGATCAGTCGACCGAAGCCGCTGCATGAAAGCGGGTGGACGTTAGCGCGATGAGGTCACGGAAAAAGCCGCACTACATGTCTTCAAATTTGGTGCCAAAGGTGTTCGGAAAGTCGAACGGAACTCGGAAGGACTGGTGCATCCCGACAGTGAGGCATCGGAGGTCAGGGATAGCCTGTAGCGCAACATGAAGAGGAAGAGCAGGCCGGAAGGAGGGTGCCCGGCCGGGTTTGAGAGAGAGCATCCGGCGGGCTGGCAACCCTTCTGCTCTCCCGGAGACTCATCCAATGACCCAGGCTCTACATGACGCGGCGCTTAGCGCCGCGTCCCTTACCCCTGCGCCCGGCTTCACCGCACGTAGTGCGGCACTCCTTGTCGCCGCACGCACGCTTCTGCCAGCGCTAGAGGCAGGCCACCCAGTCGAGACCGCGCAGCTTCGCGACGCCATGACCGACGCTTTTGGCGGCTCGGACGCGCAAGGCGCCTGGGACTGGAAATGCGCCTATGACGCCTGCGAGGCGGCACAGATCCTGTTCCTCCAAAAATATGGAACCGCCCTGTCGGGACGGTCGGCTCAGAACGAACTTACACTGATCGAACGGGTCGCATCGCTGCTGCCGACGCATACCCGCCGTTCGGAGACGAGCCAGGCGCTGCAGCAATTCTCGACCCCGGTGGGTCTCGCGTTCGTGGCTGTGACGGCGGCTTGTGTCCACCGCGAGGATCGCCTGCTCGACCCCTCCGCCGGCACCGGCATGCTCGCCGTTCACGCCAAACTGCCTCAGACCTGCATCGCCCTTAACGAACTGGGCGAGACCCGCGCCGAACTGCTGGCTCTGCTCTTTCCCGAAGCGGCCGTATCCCGCCATGACGCCGCCTCGATCGACGATTATCTGCCCGCCAGGATTCGGCCGACCGTGGTTCTGATGAACCCGCCCTTCTCTGCGGTGGCGCATGTCGAACGCACGATGCGCGACGCGGCGATGCGGCATATCCAGTCCGCGCTGGCGCGTCTCGAACCCGGCGGCCGTCTCGTTGCCATCACCGGCGCAAGCTGCGCTCCGTCTTCATCGACATGGCGTGGGCCGTTCACGCGGCTTCAGGAACAGGCGCGCATCGTCTTCACCGCCGCTATCGACGGCAAGGCCTATGCGAAGCATGGCACGACCATCGAGACGCGCCTGACCGTCATCGACAAGCTGCCCGCCGACGACCCAAGCGTGTTCGTCAAAAGCGCGGGCAAAGCGCCCGATACCGGCACGCTCCTCCGCTGGGTGCTTGATGCCGTACCGCCGCGTGCGCCGATCACGCCGTCTCCCGTGGTCGCTCTGCCGATCACTGCTTCCGCCGCGCCGATCCGCACGAAGACGCCCGCCGCACCCTGTCGCTCTATTACTCCCGCCGCCCCGGAAATGCCGGCGGCCGAACTGACCTACGAGACGATCGACTGGACGCCGCCCGCCGATCGTATGGGCGAGGGCATCTATGAACCCTATGCGCTCCAGTCGCTCAGGATTCCAGGCGCGAGGCCGCATCCCACCCCGCTGGTCCAGTCAGCGGCGATGGCGTCGGTCGCACCCCCGAAGCCGGCATATCGGCCGCATTTGCCCGCGACATTGGTATCGGACGGCGTCCTGTCGGACGCACAGCTTGAAGCCGTCATCTATGCCGGTGAAGCCCATGCCGGCCATCTTTCGGGAAGCTGGAAGGTCGACGAAACCGGTGATGTCGTGACCGCCGCGCCGGAAGATGCCGAAGGCGCTGTCAGGTTCCGCAGAGGCTGGTTTCTCGGCGACGGCACTGGCACAGGCAAGGGGCGCCAGGTCGCTGGCATCATTCTCGACAACTGGCTCAAGGGCCGCCGCCGCGCGCTCTGGATTTCCGTGTCAGACCGGCTGCTCGAAGACGCCCAGCGCGACTGGACGGCACTCGGTCAGGAACGGCTGCTGGTGACCCCGCTCTCGCGCTATCGGCAGGGAGCCGATATCCGGCTCGATGAAGGCGTGCTCTTCACCACCTATGCGACGCTGCGCTCGCAGGAGCGCGGCGGCAAGAAGTCGCGTGTCGACCAGATAGTCGACTGGCTGGGGGCGGATTTTGATGGCGTGATCGTGTTCGACGAGGCGCACGCCATGGCCAATGCCGCGGGCGGTAAGGGCGAGCGCGGCGATATCGCGGCGTCCCAGCAGGGGCGCGCGGGTCTGCGTTTGCAACATGCGCTGCCCGATGCCCGCATAATCTATGTCTCGGCGACTGGCGCCACGACAGTCCAGAACCTCGCCTATGCCCAGCGCCTTGGCCTGTGGGGTGGCGACGATTTCCCGTTCGCGACGCGCGGCGAGTTCGTCACCGCGATCGAGAATGGCGGCGTTGCGGCGATGGAGGTGCTTGCCCGCGATCTCAAGGCGCTCGGTCTCTATGCCGCGCGTTCGCTATCCTTCGACGGCGTCGAATATGCGATGCTGGAGCATAAGCTGACACCGGAACAGACCCGCATCTATGACAGCTATGCCTCCGCCTTCGAGGTGATCCACAACAATCTCGACGCCGCGCTCGAAGCGGCCGGTGTCACCAGCGCGGCACATGGCACCTTGAACCGCCAGGCCAAGGCAGCGGCCAAATCCGCCTATCAGGGCATGCTTCAGCGCTTCTTCAATCACCTCATCATCAGCATGCAGACGCCCAGCGTTGTCGCCAGCATCGAGCGGGATCTGATTGCGGGCCATGCGGCCGTAATCCAGATCGTCTCGACCGGCGAAGCGATGCAGGAGCGCCGCCTCGCCGAGATCCCGGCCGACGAATGGGATGACGTTTCGGTCGACATCACCCCGCGCGACGGCGTTCTCTCCTATCTTCAGCACAGCTTCCCGGTGCAGCTCCACGAGCCGTACACGGATAGCAACGGCAATCTCTCCTCCCGGCCGGTCCATGACGATGAAGGCAACCCCGTCGTCAATCGCGAGGCTGTGCGCCGCCGCGACGCGATGATCGAGCGGCTCGCCGCGCTGCCGCCCGTTCCCGGCGCCCTCGATCAGATCGTCCAGCATTTCGGCACCGACAAGGTGGCCGAGGTGACGGGCCGGTCGCGCCGCGTCGTGCCGAAGACACATGACGATGGTTCTGTGCGCTTCGCGGTCGAGAACCGTCCGGCGTCCGCTGCATTGCATGAGACCGACGCCTTCATGTCGGACAAGAAGCGCATCCTCGTCTTCTCCGAGGCCGGCGGCACCGGTCGCAGCTATCATGCCGACCTGGGGGCGATGAACCAGCGTCGGCGCATCCATTATCTGCTGGAAGCGGGCTGGAAGGCCGATGCCGCGATCCAGGGGTTCGGCAGGACCAACCGCACGAACCAGAAGCAGCCCCCGCTGTTCCGGCCGGTCTCGACCGATGTGAAGGCGCAGAAGCGCTTCATCTCGACCATCGCCCGGCGTCTGGATTCGCTGGGCGCCATCACTCGCGGCCAACGTCAGACCGGCGGACAGAATATGTTCCGCGCGTCGGACAATCTGGAAAGCTGGTATGCCCGCGATGCGTTGCGCCAGCTCTATGTGCTGCTCGCGCGCGGCAAGGTCGAGGGCTGTTCGCTTGCCCGGTTCGAGGCCGCGACCGGCCTGTCCCTGCTCGACAGCGATGGAGGGCTCCGGGACGATCTGCCGCCGATCAACACCTTCCTCAACCGCATGCTGGCGCTGACCGTGGCGATGCAGAACCTGCTGTTCGAAGCGTTCGAAGGCCTGCTTATCGCCCGGATCGAACAGGCGCAGGCGTCCGGCAGTTACGAGGTGGGGCTTGAGACGCTCCAGGCCGAAAGCTTCCGCGTCATTGCCCGCACGCCGATCTACGCGCATCCCGGCACCGGCGCGCAGACATCGCTGCTGACGATCGAGCGCAAGGACCAGCTGCGGCCGCTTTCACTCGACGACGCGCTGTCCATGACGGACTTGCGCGGCGCAAAGCTTCTGATCAACGAGAAGACCGGGCGCGGTGCGGTCCACCGCCGGGCGCGCAGTATCATCGATGATGACGGCGCGATCCACCCGCGTGTGCGGCTGATCTGGCCGCTCAGCGACAGCGTGATATCGACGGAGGCCCTGGCGGAGAGCCAGTGGGCGGAAACGGACCGCGCAACGTTCACCGCCGCATGGCAGCGCGAACTGGCCGACTTGCCGGAGCACGAGACCTCGAACCTGCACATGGTGTCGGGGCTGTTGCTGCCGATCTGGAAGCAGCTCCCTGACGAGTCGACCCGTGTCTATCGGCTCCAGACCGACGAGGGCGAGCGTGTGATCGGCCGCCGAGTCTCACCGGCCTGGGCGGCGAGCGTTGCCAATGATGGCGATGCGCCAGCAAAACTGACCGGCCCGGAGGCGCTTGCCATGCTGATGGCGGGCGACGTTGCGCTCGATCTGGCACAGGACCAGAAACTCCGGCGGGTTCGCGCCATGAACGACTGGCGGATCGAACTCACCGGCTTCAACGATCTTGGGGTCGAGCGCTTGAAGGCGATGGGCTTGATCTCGGAGATCGTCTCGTGGAAGCTCAGGCTCTATGTGCCGACCGGGGCTGTCGGCGCCGATGTGCTGGAGCGGCTGTTCGAGCGCTTTCCGATCGAACGGCTGTCCATGCGCAAGGCTGCCTGAGGAGCCCTGTCATGCAAAGCCCTGCCAGTCAGATCGCCGCGCGTCTCGCCGAGAATAGCGAAGGCGTATGTCGTTACTACCTCTCCAATGGCCGTAAGGAAGGCCGATACTGGCTGGTCGGCGACGTCCGCAACACGCCGGGCCGCAGCCTCTATGTTCGTCTGGTCGCGTCCCCCGATGGGCGCGGCCAGGCTGGCAAATGGACCGATGCCCAGAGCGGCGATCATGGCGATCTGCTCGATGTGATCGCGATCTGCTGCGGACATGCCACGCTCCGCGAAACGCTCGACGAGGCACGCCGATTTCTCAGCCTGCCAATGCCGCCGGCGAGCAAAGATCCGCCAGCCCGCAAGGCCAGGGCGGCGACAGGAAAACCGGAAGCGGCGCGGCGATTATGGGCGGCGGCGAAGCCGATCTGTGGAACGATCGCACGGCGCTACCTGTCGACGCGGTCAATCACGGACCTGTCGGGCATCGATTCCCTGCGCTGCCACGAGCGATGCTATTATCGTGGCTCGAACGAGGATATCGCCAATGTCCGCCCCGCATGGCCGGCGATCATCGCAGCGGTTACCGATCTCGATGGCACGATCACCGGCGTGCATCGCACCTGGCTGGCGCCTGACGGTTCCGGCAAGGCGCCGGTCGCCTATCCCCGCCGAGCGATGGGTTGCCTCCTTGGGCATGGTGTGCGGTTCGGGCGGGCCGGACCGGTCATGGTCGCCGGCGAAGGCATCGAAACCCTGTTGTCGCTGCGGCAGGTGATGCCGGCTGTGCCGATGATCGCCGGTCTTTCTGCCGCCCATCTCGCTGCCATCCTGTTCCCGGCCGGGCTGAAGCGCCTCTATGTCGCGCGCGATGACGATCCTGCCGGCGCAGGAGCGCTGAAGACATTGACGCGGCGGGGGCTTTCAGCGGGCGTTGAGGTGCTCCCGCTCGAACCCCGGCTCGACGATTTCAACAGCGACCTCACCGCGTTTGGCCGGGAATGGTTGGGCCAGTGCCTTGAGGGGCAGCTCCATCGGTCGGATGTCACGCATCTGCTGATACCGGCATGAGCGAAAAGGGCGGGACGCACCATCGGCTTCCGGCCCGCATGGGGCTTACCTGACGCGAGAGGCCGCGCTCTTGTGCCTTCGTCAGAGGGCGACTGCGGCAAACGCCACGGGGCGGCAATGGCGGCCCTTGCGGCTATTTTCCGCCGGGGCGGACGCCCCTTTGCATCGCGAAGCAAAATAGCCGCGCTCCGCCACCCTCCGCTTCGCTCCGGCCGTGCCCTTGCATGGCACGGTTCTGCCCCGCTGCGCCTGCCGCCGGGTGTCGCCACGAAGGCCGCGAGAGGCGCGGCTGCCACGCGACGGAGACTTTCCATGGCGATCCACGACGAACCCGACGGTCACGAGCCTCAACCCGGCTCCACCGCCTACCTGCTTCAGGAAATGCGGCTTTACGGGCACCGGCCCTTCGAAGACGAGCCCGATCATCGCCCATTGCCCGATGACCGCGCCGCCGGCGGCGCTGTCGCCGACATGTTCGATGCGCTGGTCTCCTGCCTGATCGACACGCGGATCGAACCCGATCTCGAAGATCTCGCCTGGGGCATCGTCAATGTCTTCCACCGCGCCGGCGAACGGATCGAACGCGAACTCGACGATAACGAACAGGCGCAGAAGCGGATGCAGCGCGAACAGGATGGCAGCGAGGTGAAGTCGGTCGAACTCGAGCGCATGATCGCCGAGGGGATCACGATGCTCGAACGCCGCGACACCATGGAGTTCTTCCGCGATGCCGCCGCCGACCAGTTCCGCATTCATATCCGCAAGCCCTGGCTTCCCCGTGCCGGAGCGATGGTCAATCACAAGATGCTGACCGCGACGGTGCTCGACAGCCGCAAGCAGATCAACAGGCGCGAATATCAGAAGCAGCGGCTGCTCGATCCCGATGGCGTGCGCGTCGCCTTTACCGGCGGAGCCGACTATAACGATCACCAGCGCATCTATGCGGTGCTGGACAAAGTCCATACCCATTTGCCGGACATGATCCTCATGCACGGAGGCACGCCCACGGGGGCCGAGCGCATTGCCGCCTGCTGGGCCCGCGATCGCAAGGTGCCGCAGGATCCGTATCGGCCGGACTGGAACCGCCACAAGAAGGCAGCCCCGTTCAAGCGCAATGACGCGATGCTGGAAGCCTGCCCCAAAGGGGTCGTGGTGTTCCCCGGAACCGGTATCCAGGACAATCTGGCCGACAAGGCCCGCAAAATGGGCATCCGTATCTGGGATTTCCGCAAGCGCAGCGGCTGACGCTGCGCGCATGTCCTCTTAGCGGATGACGACGACCTCGGCTTTGGCGGCCTCGGCGACTGTCCGCCAGGCCTTGTCGGCAGTCCAGGCGGGCAAACCGTCATGAACGGCAAGCGCCAGACAAAAGCGATCTCCCAGCGACAAGCCGGCGTCGGCCGTCGTTGCGCGAAGCCGGCCCGCCAGCTGCGCCAGGGCTTTGTCGGCGGGCACGATCGTCATCGGCAAAGGATCGAGCATGGCATCGACCTCGCGTTCGGGCATGCCGAGCCGGATATAGTGGCTGACGACTTCGGCGTAGTTGACCGTATTCATCCGGGCCGAAGCGATGCTTTGCGCGACCTTCGTTCCGCCTGGCTCCTCGTTGAGCATCGCGATCAGGGCAGACGCATCGAGAACGATCTCGCTCATTCACCGCTTTCCGTCTTGCGATGCGCGATGAAGGCCGCGACCGACGCCTCGTCGTTCCGGCTCTGTGTGTATCGCTTTGCTATGGCGCGCGCGTGCGCGACGGCCTGCGCCGCCGTGCGCAGCATGACGCCGTCGGCGGTTTCTTCGAGAAACACCGCGCCGCCATCGCTCAGGCCGAGCCGCTTGCGAAGATCGGCCGGCAGGCTCATCCGGCCGGTGGGCGTGATGTTGACCTGTATCGTCACGGCGGCCTCCTTTGTCCTTCTCTACGATCAATGGCTCAATACGGAGTTTATGGCATAAATAGGCAATCGTGTCACGATTTCCATTTTTGTCCCAAAGTTCATTGATAAGAGGGCGTAGGCGTGGCGGCCCGGCTCGGCGGCTGCCTGACTGGCGCGCCGGGTCCGATCGCCCCAGGGTACGATGGTCCTCAACCATGGAGCTTACCGCCCTCGCGATAGCACAGCTGACGGTCCGATCGGTACACGACATCAACCGACACGGATCGCCGCCCCGAAATTGCGAGAAGGTCCAGCGGTCCCTTTCCGGCCTTCGGTCTTGCGATGGAGGCGCTCGCAAATGCCTCCTGCCCGCGGGCGGAGCGTGAAGCGCCGGAACCCAGGTGTGAGAAGTGCGCGGACATGCCTCATTCTTCGGCGAATAGCGGTGGCCAGGAGATCCTGATCACTTCGGTTGCTGACGACCGACCCCTCATGTGTCGCCTGCATACGATCCTCGACCGCCTTGTGCCGTCAACCCCGCAAGGGGGTTCCCCTTGCGCTGCGCTCCAGGTGACGTCGGCGGCCGGGCTCTCCTTTGGGCGTCATCGGGGACGGTCCCCGAGCAACCAAAGGAGTTTTCATCATGGCCACGATCGCTAACCTCAACGTGAAGAACGACGGCAGCCTGGAGGGCACCCTCGCGACCCTGACGGTCAGTGCGCCGATCGCCATCGTCCCCAACGCCCGCAAGGCGAAGGAAAGCGAGCCCGACTTCCGGATCATCAGCCGCAAGAACGGCTTCGAGCTGGGCGCAGGCTGGAACCGCTACTCGCAGACTACCGGCGCCGAATATGTCTCGGTATCGCTGTCCGCGCCGGAGTTCGGCACCATCTACGGCAACATCGCCAACGCGCCGGGCGAGGATCCGATGAAGAAGGTCATCATCTGGAACCCGCCGGCCTGACCGGCCCGAGGCGGCCCCGCCCCAAGGCGGGGCCGCCAGTATCGGTTTGTCGTTCGAGTTAGCGAGGGACAGCCCGGATCGGGAGGAAAGCCGCGCTTGATGCGAAGCGAGGCAACAGGCCACGCTGCTTTGCTTCAGCTAATATCCGAGCGTGAGTCCGATCGAGTAGTATTTCGGGCCGACGTTCGCCTTCGCATGCAGCTTCGGGATCAAGGGCATGGCAAGCGTCGCATAGGGCCGCGTGTTTGCGCCACTGAAGCGCACGCCCGCGCCGATCGTCGCTGATGCCGGCAGCGCATAGGTCGCCTCGACCCGCCCGTACAGCCTGGTATCGCCGTCGCGCAGATAAACACCGCCGCCCGGCTTCAGGCTAAACCCTCCGAGGTCCAGCGCGTAGCCGGCTCCGATCTCAGTTCCCCAGTGGCCATCGGCGCGACCGTAGTTAACCTCGGCCCCGACGCCTTCGGCATGCGCGGCAGTGGGAAGATACGCCAGAGCAAGCGCCGCTGCCGCCGTCATACGGTGTGCGTTCTTAACCATGCCGTGGGCCCTGAGGGCTTCGACCTCAACAGGCAAGCGAGCGCGAGGCGACCCGAGTCCAATTTGCGGCTGGACGAATCCGCGCGATCGTCCGCCGATTCTGTCGGTGCCCGCGGCTTCTACATCTCACCGGGCAACTGCACGCAATCAGTGAGCCCCCAACGCGATCAACCTTCAGCGGCGTCAGGAGAGGTATGGTGGCGCCATCATGCAGGTCCGAACCGGTCTGGGGGCACAGGGCAATGGAGGATGCGGGGATTCTGCCCGGGGGGCGAAGCCCATCTCCGCTCACGAAAAGCGCTGATCCCTGGGCGCGAAGCCCGGCCTCCTTCAATCAACCCGTAAAGGGTCCGCTTACGCTGGCGCGTGCGGCCGCGTGTCTCACGCGGTGATTGCGGCCTGGCCCCGGCCGGCGGGGCGCCTGTCGAGCGGGGACGGTCTCCGCTCCCGGACAGGAGATCCACATCATGCCGCTTTCCACCGCCCAGTCGCTCGCCTGGAACCTCGCCAAGACCCTGATGACGGTCATCGTGCTCATCCGGACGGATGACGGCTACGCCGTGATGCCCTGGTCGGAGTTCGACGGCAATCCCGGCCAGGTGGTGCGCGAATATGATCCGTTTCCATCGTGATCGGAGAGCCCGACGTCTTATAACGACGCCAGTTCCCGGTTTGAAACCAGCGTCCGACAAGTTAGGATGCCGGGGCAATATGCGCTGTGGTGGTGGAGGCGGGCGCGTCCGACGATCATTCGTCTTGAAAGGACGCCCTATGACCATTTCTCTCGTTCTTGGCCTCTTTGCCGGTCTCTACATGATCTGGTTGCTGTTCACCCTGGCCGCCTACGCACTGCCGGTGGGAGCAGGAATCGCGCTTTCCCTTTGGATGCGCGATCAGGACTATGGCTACCTCGCCGCGATTCTTGGCGGATTTGCAGTGGGCGTCGCGATACATGTCATTGGGCAGATCCTGTTCGCGTCTATCCGGTCGCCGATCATCAGGCTGGCCATTACCGTTCTGTTCGCGGTTCCTGCCAGTATCGCGGGTTATCATGCCGTGCAGGGGCTTGCGGGCTTGGCGATCGAGGACGGCATCTTGCTATCGATCCTGAGCTGTATCGGCGCGGTGTCGGTCGGAAGCGCTGCATGGATGCGGCTTGCCGGTTTGGACCCGGCGGCGATTTCTTCAGATCCAGGTCCGACCAGGGTCGGCGCCCCTTAATCGCGTCAACACGCCCCGGTCGGAGCCATCGGTTCTGAGAAAGGCCCGAAATCGGCTTCCATCAGCTCAAGGCTCGCCAGACCATTTGGCATAGCCGCGACACGTCGGTCATATCGCGTCGACCTGGGGGCCTCACCAGTAGCCGGTCGTGTTTGACTGTCGGTGCGGGCTGGCGGTGCGCGAAGCGGTGGCCTCATAGCCTTCGCGGAATCGTCCTGATGGGCAGCCTCCACTCCAGAGCGTTCCTCACCTGCCGCTGCCATCACGGCCTCGTATCGATGCGCTCAATGCCGCCAGGGCGCTAACGCTTGTTCGGCTTGCCGCAACGGCCTCGCCCGATTTTCTTCCCCCGGCGTTGCGCCGTTCCTCGCGAACCAAGAAAATCCGCCTCGGTCCGTCCTCCGCTGTGCTGCGGGCCTGCGGCTGCGGCGCCGAACGCCTGTCGGCGGTCCCTGCGCATCGAGGCCGTGATTGGCGCGGCTCGAAGTGAAAGGAACAGCACAATGGCTAAAATCGGCAGCTTCAGGAAGGTTTCGGGCGAACTCCTCGGCCAGATCGTTACACTCTCGCTTCAGGCCAGGTCGGTTCGCATCGTCCCTGACGAACAGGCCACGGGCAATGCTCCCAGCCATCGGGTCTTGATCGACGATGCCGAGATTGGTGCGGCGTGGAGCAAGCGGACTTCCGATGACCGTCCCTATCTTTCGATCAAGCTCGATGATCCCAGCTTCACCGCTCCGATTTTCGCTCAGCTCTTCTCCGGCCAGGATGGCGAATACGACCTGTTCTGGACCCGGCAGGCGCGGCGAGGTCGGGACTGACTTCCCCGCGAGCATCACCCGGGCCGGCCGGGTGATGCTTTCCCTACTATACTAGGTGGTGATATAATAGGGCGCGCGCGACGTCATCCCGATGACACTGCGGGAGATCGTTGCGCGAAATCTGAGACGATTGCGGCAGGCCAAAGGCTTGTCGCAAGAGGAGTTGGCGCACCGTGCCGGGCTGGATCGCAACTATATCGGTTATCTCGAGCGTTCGAAGAACTCGCCAACCGTTGACACGCTTGAGCGGATCGCCGCCGAACTGGACTGCGATCCCGCCGCGTTTTTTTCACGTCCTGAATAAGCCCGCGAAAGAGGCGCTTCGATTCGCACAGATAGGATGGTATCGCGCCCGCCCTGTTGGCCAATATTGCAAGCTCCGTGACTGGCGCCGCCGCATTTCACGGACCGAGCCTGCCAGGAGCGTCAGAATGTGATCGATCCAACCTTTATGAAGAGCGCTCCGAAGGGGGAGATCATAACCGATTATGATATAGCCCATCTGCGCACTTATCTTCGTCTTCTCGATGCATATGCGGATGAAAGTGCGACGTGGCAGGAAGCCGTCCAGATCATCTTCGGTATCGATCCTTCAGTGGAATATCAGCGTGCCCGGCAACTCTATGAAGGCCACCTCGCGCGTGCGCGCTGGATGAGCGAGACAGGCTATCGTCAGCTTGCGGCATTCGAACAGTTGAAATGGAAGCATTAAGTCAATAGCCCGGTGGCGGGCCGACGACGCCCATTAAGGCGCTTTGCATATCGCATAACCCCTTCAATCTTCCTCGCTTTCTGCAAGACGGAAAAGCAGGGGAGGAATTGATGACGCCAGTTTCAGACTGGCGCGTGGACGATCCCGCGCCGAATCCCAACACAATTGATCTTCCTGGCCTGGCCTTCGAGTTTCTCAGGCGCAATGCGGACTTCAGGAAGGACTGGTCGAACCGATCGACGCGCAATAGCGAACAGGAGGCCAGCGTAGCTCAGCGCTGGGGGTTGCGATTTCGTTGTCGATCCGAACCATCCCGCTCCCACTGATAGGCCGATCTGGCGGGCCGACGCGCATCCCTTCGTTGTCCTGATCGGAGCGCCGCCGCACGGGTTCGGGCGAGAGGCCGGCATTGATCCCGGTGAGCTTTGCGGCGTGTCCCTGCGCTTCTTGGACGCGGACGGCCTCCATATTGTGATCGGCGCGGGACATGATGTCATACGTCTCCGCTTCGAGCCTGGGTTGCGCGAACCGGGCTCAGTCATACTGCCATCCGAGCCGGGAGAGCGGACCCGCGTGCAGACATCCATGTGGTTCCTGCGCTGGTTCCGCGGCCGGGCTCGCGGCCCGTCGCCCGAAGCGGCGAAGCTGACCGACTTTCGCAAAGTACGGTTGCTCAAGCTTGTTCGCTTGCTGGATATGCTGCGCACAGGCGCATCAGCCCGCGAGATTGCCGAACAGCTGATCGATCCGTCGCTCGGATCCTTGTCCGCCGCAGCCTGGACCGATTGTTCGGAACGCAAGAAGATCGGTCGCTGGACAGTTGAAGCCGAAAGGCTTGTTGACGGCGGTTATCGCGACTTACTCCAGGGCCGATAGTCATGGGACATTTATTATTCGTCGTCCTGTCCCTTCTTTCCGAGCCGGCTCTCCGACAGCTTGACCTCCTCATCGCCGGTGAACGCCTTCGTTCCCGGCCATTCCCAGGAGGACGCCCATGGAACAGGCCGAAAGCGGCGCGACGCCGCGCTATCTCAAAGACGCCGATCCAGCTGCGATCGTGCGGCCGCAATATCTGAAGACCCCGGACGCCGCGACGCATCTCGGCCTTTCGCCGCGCACTCTCGAGAAACATCGCTGTTATGGCACCGGCCCGGTCTATCGCCGCCTCGGCGGTCGGATCGTTTATGCCATTGCCGATCTCGACGCGTGGGCGGCTCTGGGTACGCGTCGATCGACTTCCGACCCGGGTGTCGGCACCGTCCATCCCGCCAAGCGCATTGTCGGCATCGACTGATCGCCATGGCACGCCCTCTTGCTCATCGATCTGCCGAGCGCGCCCAACTCGAGTTGTTTCGTTCCATATCGGGCGATCTCGCCGCGCGCGACGCCCAGGATCTCATGTCCTGGCCATTCTTCAGTCTGGCCAAGCGGAAGCGGATTGCTCCTATCGACTTCCGCATGGGCGAGACCTGGATTTCGGTCGAGGCTGTTCCCGAGCATGGCATGGCAACGATCTGGGACGCAGATGTCCTGATCTGGGCGGCCAGTCAGATTGTCGAGGCCCGTGATGCGGGACGGAGCACCTCGCGGCTCATGATGACCACGCCGCACGAGATTCTCGCCTTCACCGGCCGCGGAACCGGGCGGGATCACTATGATCGCCTGAAGGCTGCACTCGACAGGCTCCAGTCCACGACAGTTGCCACGTCGATCCGGCAGCAGCACCAGCGGCGGCGCCATCGATTCTCCTGGATCAACGAATGGCGCGAACTCGCCGATGGCCGCGGCCGCCCGCTCGGGATCGAACTGATTCTGCCCGACTGGTTCTATGCCGGCATCGTCGATCGCGCGCTCGTGCTCACGATCGACCGCGCCTATTTCAATCTCACTGGTGGGCTGGAACGCTGGCTCTACCGGATCGTGCGCAAGCATGGCGGGCATCAGCCTGGTGGCTGGAGCTTCGATATTGCGCACCTGCATCTCAAATCGGGCGCACTTTCACCCCTCAAGCAATTTGCATTTGACGTGCGCGGGATCGTCCAGCGTCAGGCATTGCCGGGCTACTCGCTCAGCCTTGAACATGCCTTCGGACGTGAACGGCTGAATTTTGTCGCCAAGCCTGTCGATGCGCTCGATCGGGCAATGCGCCGGCTCAAACTCAAGCCTGTGGATAACCGGCCATGAGACTCGGCCTATTGAAAACCGTGCGGGTCGGCCGATTAAAAACCGCTGACTCGGCCTATCGGAAACCGGAAGCCTGCGCGACTCGCCGGAAATCCTCGCCAAATCGAGCCCCTACTAACTGTGCTAACAACAGAGTCCTTCGGACTCTTGCTAACGCATCGCTCGATTGTGGAAATCGCGCAGCCATTGGGGTGAGACGCCGCAATGCGGAGACGCAGCCATGACTGCCTCTCCGCGAGTGCCGCGCAAACCTGCCTGCAAAGCCCGAGCGGCCGGCGACAGCAGGACAGAAATCGAGCTGATATGGATTGAGCAACGGCTTGAGCACTGGATACGCTTCGGCCGCATTGCCGGCGAACGCATCCTCAGTCGCAAGAGCCGTGTCGTCTTGTTCCGGCCCGATGCGATCATCGCATTCGTCCGCTGGTCGGCCAACGACTATGGAACGGTGCATTCCCGCATCGACATCCTGCGCGCCATTCGCCCAGGCGATGCCTACACCTCTGTACCCTTCGTGCGGCCGGGCGGCGAATTGCTGCTGTCGATACAAGGCTGGCCGAAAGTTCGCTTGTGCCTTGAAGCCATAGATCAGGTGGAGGCTGAAGGCCTCGATCCCTGCGATATCGCACCCGAACATTGGTGCCATGTCCACAATCGGTTGAACGCCGCGCAACCGGCCCGTGCCTATACCGTCGAACGCCATCAGGCATGGCTCAAGCGTCGGAAGCTCGAGGGATGACGCGCCGCCGCTACGTCGCCGCAACGGTTATCGTGGCGTCCGCATTTGCTGTGGCGTTCGTGGCTACCGCGATGATCGATCCACTCCCATGCGTGATCTGGAATGCGAGCGCCAGCGCGCCGATCGGCCTCTATCGCATCCACCCCGATCGCGATCCGCCCACCGGCGCGCTAGTCGCCATCGCGCCGCCCAAGCGGCTGTCGCGCTGGCTCTCCGCGCGCGGCTATCTGCCGGAGGGCGTCCCGCTCCTGAAACACGTCGCGGCAAAAGCCGGGCAGACAGTTTGCCGGATTGATGACGCTGTGAGTGTCGATGGGCGACCTGTCGCTGGCGCCCGTGTGCGTGACAGCCACGGGCGTCCGCTGCCGATCTGGCAGGGCTGCCACACGCTCGAGCCCGGCGAGATGTTCCTGCTCAATCCTGCCGTTCCGGACAGTCTGGACGGCCGCTATTTCGGTCCGCTTCCGGCTTCAACCGTCATCGGGACGGCAACGCCGCTGCATCTGCGCGCGCCGTCCCAGCCTGCTTCAACCCCCAGCGAAAAGGAGATCGGCCATGCCGACGAATATCTTTGAACCAGCCGGTGACGGCTATGTCGGGCGCATCCGGTTGTTCGGCATCGACGAGGCAATCGTGCTTGTCGCACTCGATCCGGCCGACGCCGATAGCGCGCCCGATTACCGCATCCATCTCGACGATGAGGAGGGTCCCGAGGTCGGCGGCGCGTGGAAGCGGGTTGACGAGCGCGCCGGCGATTACATCGCACTTGAGATCGACAGCCCGATTCTCCGGTCGCCGTTTCGCCCTGTGCTGTTCCGCGCCGACGACAAGGAACGGACATTCAGGCTGTCGTGGAAGCGTCCCCGGCCGCGCGATCATCGCGCCGATCAACCGCGGCGCTGACGCTCCTTCTTCCTCCCAGAGTAACGAAAGGCAGACCCATGAACCAGATTACCATCGGCACATTCCGCCGCGACAACGGCTCCTGGAAGGGCCGCGTTCAGACACTCGGCCTCGACGCGCCGCTCTTTTTCGCCGAGGTCGATCCCCGCGAGAACGAAGGCAAATGTCCCGACATGCGGGTGCATCTCGGCGACAGCGCCGAGGGGTTCCCGATCGGCGAGGCGCGGCATCGCCCCGGTGGACCGGGCGGATTCCACATCGCGGTGCGGATCGACGGCCCGCTCTTTCCGCGACCGATCGACGCCATGCTGCTCACTGCCGGACATGGCGACGTCCATTATCTGGTCTGGAACCGTCCGCCCGAACCGGCCAGCGGAGGTTGAACCGATGCGCCGGTTCCTCCGTCACTTGCTCATTGCGGTGCTCGCTATTGCGCAGCTTCCCGGTGCCGCCGTGGCGCAGGCCCGGCCGGCCGGACGCACGGTGACTAACCAACCTTTTGCTGTCCACGTCACCGATGCTGCGCAGCGTTTCGGCATTCCCGAGGCGTGGATATGGTCCGTCATTCGCGTCGAGAGCAACGGGGATCCCCACGCGGTATCGTCCGCGGGCGCGATGGGCCTGATGCAGATCATGCCCGGCACATGGGTGGCCTTGCGCGCCCGTCACGGACTGGGGCGCGATCCCTATGATGTGCGCGACAATATCATGGCGGGCGCGGCCTATCTGCGGGCGATGCACGACCGCTACGGCAATCCGACCGCCATGCTGGCCGCCTATAATGCGGGGCCGGGCCGCTATGACGAATACCTCTCGCGCAGGCGCCCGCTACCGCGAGAGACGCGCGCCTATCTTGCAAAGCTTGCGCCGATCACCGGCGGCTCGAGCGACATCCAGTTCGTCGTTGCGCCGCCACCTGATCCCCAGGCCTGGCGTCGCGCCGCGTTGTTCGCGGCGCGGACGAGTGACAGCGCGACTGCGCAGGCCGTGTCGTCCGATCGCACGCCCGGTGCTCCCGGCGATGCTGCCACCATTGCTGCCGCGCGGCAACTGGATGGACTTTTCGTATCTCTGTCTGGGCAGAGGAAGCCATGAGCACCCCCAGCGTCCGCAGGCGCGCGTTCTGCTCTTCTGGGGTAACGGGGACACGATGCTGGCACATCGCAATCTCAGGAAATTTAGGATGGCGAGATAAAAAGGGCGCCACCTCAGAGCGCTTATATGGTTGTAATACGGCAAGAATTTCAGGTGGCACCGATTTCGGGTCGGTGGCACAACTTCCCCATTATCCTCTGATTTCAGTCAGTTCCGGGGTGGCAGCGTCGATCATGAGGCTGTCATGACCGTTCGCGACGATGACATCCGGATCCGGCCGGGAAGAAGCCGCGATGCGGGGCGCGGCACCGGGCGCAGGGCGCGGAGCCTTGCCGCACAGGTGCGCCGGGCTGCCGCGAAGGCCGGGCATACCGCCAGGCGACCGGCGCGCGGCGGGGGCACCGGCCGCCATGGCCGCGGCCGAGTTGCCCGCCTCAAAGCGCGGCTGCCGGCCAATGCCCGTCGCGTGGTCATCAAAGCTCGCATTGTCCGTCACAAGGGTGTGAAGTTCCGCGCCGCGCCGCTTGCCCGGCACTTGTCCTATCTCCAGCGCGACGGCGTGACGCGCGATGGGCGTGACGCATCCATGTTCGACGCACGCTCCGATGCCGCCGATGGCGGTGCGTTTGCGCAGCGCTGCGAAGATGACCGGCACCATTTCCGTTTCATCATCTCTCCGGAAGATGCGAACCGGATGGAGGACCTGCGATCCTTCACCCGTGAATTGATGGACGATATGGCCCGGGATCTCGAAACCCGGTTGGACTGGGTCGCCGTCGATCATTGGAACACCGACAATCCCCATATTCATGTGCTGGTCCGCGGCATCGATCAGACCGGCGCCGACCTGATCATTGATCGTGACTATATCAGCGAAGGTCTCCGCACCCGTGCAGCGGAACGCGTCACGCTCGAGTTGGGACCACGGAGCGAACTCGAAATTCAGACGGCGCTGGAGCAGGAAGTGGGCGCCGATCGCTGGACCAGTCTTGATCGTCGCCTGCAAAATATGGCCGCCGGGATCGACGACCTCGTCGACCTCCGTCCAGGCCCCGGTGCCGACCAGGACAGGCTCCTGCTGATCGGCCGGGCGCAAAAACTCGAGCGGATGGGACTTGCCGACAAGGAAGGTCCCGCCATCTGGTCGATCCGGCCGGAAGCCGAACAGACATTGCGTGACCTCTCGATCCGCGGCGACATCATAAAAACTATGCACCGCGCGATGAGCGATGCAGGGCATCGGATTGAGCCCTCCCGCCTGGCTGTGCACGACACCCGGCCTGGAGATCCGATTATCGGCCGGCTTGTAGCGCGTGGCCTTTACGACGAGTTGCGAGGTACAGCCTATGCGGTCATCGACGGGATCGACGGCCGAACCCACCATTTGCGCTTCGAGGATCTGGAATATACCGGCGACGCGAAGACGGGGGCTCTCGTCGAAACGCGTATTTGGCAAAGCGCGCGAGGTGAACCACGCCTCTCTCTTGCTACCCGTTGTGACCTTACCCTTGCCGAGCAAATTCATGCGCGGGGCGCGACCTGGCTCGATCGCCAGCTCGTCGCTCGAAAGCCGCTCGCAATGGCCGATGGATTCGGTGTTGAGGTGCGCGATGCAATGGCGGCGCGCGCGAGCCATCTCGAAAGTGTGGGTTTGGCTCAGCGTCGCGGTCAGGGATACCTTTTCGCGCGCGATCTGATCGAAACCCTCAAAGCCAGCGAGTTCGGGCAGACGATCGATGCCATCGGCCGGCGCACTGGCCTTGCTCATCAGCCCTCAGCGCCCGGCGACTATGTCAGCGGAATCTATCGCGAGCGGGTAATGCTCGCATCGGGGCGCTTCGCCATGATCGACGGTGGGCTGGGTTTCCAGCTCGTGCCCTGGCGGCCGGCGCTCGATCAGCATCTCGGCCAGCATATCACCGGAACCATGACGCCTGGCGGCGGCGTCGACTGGTCGCTTGGCCGCGGTCGAGGGCTCGGCCTGTGACGATTATCAATCCTGAACGGAGTCAATGACCATGAATGCGACGCGCATCCTCTGGGGTCAGGTTGCGGCCGTGATCGGCCTGACCCTCGCCGGCGTCTGGTCAGCGACGCAATGGACCGCTCACGCACTCGCCTATCAGCCAGAACTGGGACAGCCCTGGTTCTGGCTTGGCTCCTGGCCCATCTATTCACCGCCCGCCTTCTTCTGGTGGTGGTTTGCCTATGACGCTTACGCCCCGCAAATCTTCGAGACCGGCGCCATGATCGCCGTCTCAGGCGCGCTGGCCGCTGTAGTGGTTGCCATCGCCATGTCGGTCTGGCGCGCCCGTGAGGAGAAGAAGGCGGAAACCTACGGCTCTGCACGCTGGGCTACTGCAAAAGAGATCCGCAAGGCGGGCCTCTATGCCGACGACGGCGTGGTGATTGGATGGCACGAGAAGCGTTATCTACGTCACGACGGCCCCGAGCATGTGCTGTGTTTCGCGCCCACCCGCTCAGGCAAAGGCGTGGGTCTCGTCATTCCCTCTCTGCTTGCCTGGCCGGGCAGTTGTATCATTCACGACATCAAGGGTGAGAACTGGCAACTCACGGCCGGTTTTCGTGCCCGGCACGGGCGAGTTCTGCTGTTCGACCCGACCAATCCCGCCTCTCACGGGTACAATCCGCTGCTTGAGGTGCGAAAGGGGGAATGGGAGGTCCGCGACGTTCAAAATGTGGCGGATGTGCTGATCGACCCCGAAGGTTCGCTCGAAAAGCGCAATCACTGGGAAAAGACCAGCCATGCGTTGCTCGTCGGTGCCATCCTCCACATCCTGTATGCTGAGCCCGACAAGACGCTCGCCGGCGTTGCGGCCTTCCTGTCCGATCCTCGTCGCTCCATCGAAGCTACTCTGCATGCCATGAAAGTGACACCCCATCTCGGGGATGCGGGCGTGCATCCTGTTGTCGCTGCCGCCGCGCAGGAACTGCTCAACAAGTCAGAAAATGAACGCTCTGGCGTCCTCTCCACCGCCATGTCCTTCCTCGGCCTCTATCGCGATCCCATCATCGCTCAGGTGACCGGTGCTTCGGACTGGCGTATCAGCGATCTCGTCAACTCGCCGGTGCCGGTTTCACTCTATCTCGTCATTCCGCCATCGGACATAAGCCGGACCAAGCCGCTTGTCCGACTGATGCTCAACCAGATCGGCCGACGTCTCACCGAGGATCTGACCGTCTCCGGTCAGCGGCAGCGCCTGCTCTTCATGCTCGATGAGTTTCCGGCACTCGGCCGCCTCGATTTCTTCGAAAGCGCGCTCGCCTATGTCGCTGGCTATGGAATCAAGGCCTTCCTCATCGCCCAGAGCCTCAATCAGATCGAGAAGGCCTACGGGCCGAACAATGCGATCCTCGACAACTGCCATGTGCGAGTGGCCTTCGCCGCCAATGACGATCGCACCGCCAAGCGCGTATCGGATGCGCTGGGCACCGCCACCGAGCAACGATCGATGAAGAACTACGCCGGGCACCGGCTATCCCCCTGGCTCGGTCATGTCATGGTCTCTCGCACCGAGACCGCGCGACCGCTGATGACGCCGGGCGAAGTCCAGCAATTCTCGCCCGACGAAGAAATCGTGTTCGTGGCCAGCACGCCGCCGATCCGGGCCGAGAAGGCGCGTTACTATCTTGACCCGCAATTTCGTGCTCGCCTGCTTCCGCCGCCTGATCCGGCTCCTCTCAAGCCATCATCGCGTCCGAAGGACGACTGGTCTCGGCTCAAGCCTTTGCCTGCACCAACCGTGCCCGCTGCTGACCGAGCGGGAAATGCAGCACAGAATCGTCCGGATGAAGCTCCAGATTCAACCGAGACCAGTGGAACCGATTCGACGTCATCGGCAGAAGCCTCCCTGTCAGCCGACACTGCGAACTCCGGCATTCGACGGGAACCGGAACTGGGCGAGCATGAGGAAATAGTCCCAGTGCCCAATTCGCCTGAACAGGGATCTCCCGGAGATGAAGACGCTCAGGATGAGGATATCGTTCGAACCAGGCGTCAAGCGGAGCACGCAAAGAGCAAACCAGCGCGCGATGCATCGCTCGATCCTGACGACGGAATCGTTTTGTGAGCCGCCAGAGTGTAAAGCGCAGCATTCGCCTACGCGGTGACCTTGCTCGTCGTCTTGCGGACTACGCCACCGCGCGACGGACAAGTCAGACTGCGGTCATAGAAGCTGCGCTGGAATCCTTTCTGTCGCCGGATGGTCCGGATCGGCTTGAAGCGGCGTTATCGCGCAGGCTCGATCGCTTGGTGCGTGATCTCGGGCGACTCGAATGGCACATCGAACTGTCCAACGAAACACTCGCCCTGTTTGTACGTAACTGGCTTATCGCAACACCTGCTATATCCCATGACGCCGAGCAGGCCACGAAGGCCAAGGGGCGCGAACGATGGGAGCGCTTTATCGACACCCTTAATCATCGCATGGAGGTGGGGCCAAGATTGAGGAGTGAGCTGTCAGACGATCACCCATCGCGCCCTTGACAGCGCATTCCTGCAGATGCCTGCCGACGATAATCTGCAGATAATTAGCCATTAAGGAAATGCGGTGATTGGCAGCACGCCATCGGATCATTGCCATGAATTTTCACAAAAAATCTTTGGGCATCACTTGGCAAACAATCTGTAAACCAATCTCCCCTATGGCCACCGCCGATAAGGCAGGGGGGGGAATTTTGTCGGCTTGGGACGTTAATGACAGATTTGGTCAAAGAAAATATTTAACGAGAAGAGAACGAGACGCGTTCCTCCGTACTGCGGCAACGTACAATAGATGCGTGCACAGCTTTTGCTGGATGCTGGCCGCTACCGGGTGCAGAATTTCGGAAGCTCTTTCTCTTTCAGAAACCAGTATCGACTTTGAAGCCGGTCAAGTGGTCATCCGCAGTCTGAAGAAGCGCGGACGGAAGGTTTTCCGTACCGTTCCTCTGCCACCAGCACTTCTATTCATGCTGCAAGAGGGGTTGGAGGCGGGCTTGCTATGCCGCGATCGCCTCTGGCCCTGGTCGCGTATGACCGGATACCGTCGGGTTCGCGAGGTGATGCGCGCCGCAAAAATCACCGGTCGCCATGCATCGCCCAAGGGACTGCGGCACGCATTCGGGGTCTGTGCGATCCAGTCAAATGTCCCCTTGAATCTCATCCAGCGCTGGCTGGGACATGCCGATATCAAGACGACAACAATCTACACCGATGCGATGGGCCCTGAAGAACGACAGTTCGCAGCCCGGATGTGGTTGACCGACAGTACCGATCCATCAATTCGGCCCGCTAGAGGTGCCCGGCACTCAGTCGCCTCGCTGCATGACGTCGCTGGAAGCGTCGATACCCCGCAAATGTCCGAAACCGAGGGCACCGAAACAGGCACCGATCGCCCGGCTACTGCGGGCGAAGGTGGATCGCTGCTCAATCTTGCAAATATGCTCAACGCGCACGTAGGTGATTCCGTCTACCAGACCCGCCGTATAGAGGAACTCGAGCGCCGCCTCATAAGTGCATGATCGAATCGCCTCATGCTTGAATGCAGTGAGGTCCGCAGCTCCCAGTCTGCTATCGCTTCACCCCGGGCATTCAGATCGTCATATCGTTCAGTGGCTCGTGCTCCGCCCTGCCGGAGCACGAGCCCTGGCGCTGATCTAAGGCTATGTTATTGATTCATAGCCAGATCTGATGTCGGGTTGGATAGCCCTTCCATTGATTTGGGTCGAGCCGTTCGACGCACTTCTGCCTTCACTCACCGATTCAGCCCGTGACACAGCCCGGCCGAATACAAAGGTTTGGTAATGACATTGCCGGCTTGCGCCATCCGGGCGCGAGGCAATTGTCGCTCCGTACCACGATTGGAAATAAGGAGCCTATCATGGCCGCTGATATCGACGCGGGCCGGGTTGCGTTTGCCTTAGCCCAAACGACCCTATCAATGCTTGTCACGTCTGGGGTGCTTGACAGCGAGATCGTGCACGCCACTGCAAATAAACTGGAGAATTCGGAACGCCTGGACATGTCCGAGCATGAGATCGTTACGCTGGCGGGAGCCATGCGATCATCGACTCGATCGTGAGTTTGCCTCTCCAGCGATGCCGGCGTGGCTTGGGGAGCAGGTACGAATTAGGATTACCCCGATCCCCAGCGGGCTTGGCCCGGCTTTATCCTCGGTATAGGCCATTGAAATGGTGCTCTACGGACCCACGCAAATGCGGGTGCGCACGCCTTGGGTAACGCGCTGAGCGCACAGGCAGTCGCTTCTATACCTACGGCCCTTGCGCAGCCAGCCGGCACCACTAGCCGACGCCCCAGCGCTCGGGAGAGGCAGCTTAATCAAAGACGTTAAAGATCTGCGGATACCGGCCCTGGCGATCAGGTGATCGTCCCCCGAGATTGTCGATCAAAAACCGACACATGTATCGGGCGAAATTCTGACACGGCTTACCTCATCGCACGGCGATCTCAACTAACTGGCAAACTCGCGGAATCTCTCTGTGATCCACATCATTCTGTCCAGAACGGAACCAGTGCAAGGGAAAGGCATTTAGCTGCGGCCTTAATCTGCCGGTCATCGGCCTGCCACCATGATCGGCTTGACCAATCTATCGGCCAAAAAGGAATAAGCCCATGACAAATAACAGAAATCCTTGTGACACTTTACCCAATTCTGTATCAGCGGGCAATAGTTGTTGAAAGCGAGGCGAAAAGATCCTCGGAAACTGGTCGGCCGAGGAGCGACGCCGGCGACACCCGAAGTCTCGGTTTTGCTCGGTTTTTCAGACTTGTCGTGATCCTTCCCGCTTCCGTTCCGGGTCACGTCGAACGATGATTCACCGGGTGTCGCCTGTGCGCCATCCGCTTCGGCACGCGAGCCGGTTCGAGCCCGACGCCACATCCGCGCAGCGATTTCTCGCTCCTCTGGCCCCATCGCGGACGTATATATCGCGGTCGTTTTGATGTCGGCGTGCCCAAGCCATCTTTGCACAAGAGTTAGTGGAACGTTAGCCTGGATCGCCCTGACGCCGAAACCGTGTCTCAAGCCTTTTGGGCTCGCATAGCTTCCCGCAATGCCCGCCTTGTCCATCACTTCGCAGATGCGCCTGTAACCAGTCATTCGCGACCACGGCCAAAGATGAATGTCTTCGATCGACCTGCGACGAAACCAATGCGCCAAGTCCTTGAGGAAGTTCAAGGGAAGCGGAACTGCCCGGAAAATCAGCTTTCCGCGCTTCTTCAAACTCTGGATAATTACGTGCTTCGCCTCGAAGTCTACATTGTCCACGGTCATTGAGAGCGCTTCGGAAATCCGGCAACCAGTGACGGCGAGCATCCAGCAAAAACTTCGTACAGACAACTCCGCCTCATCAGCCGCCAAGAGAAATCTGTCTATCTCTGCCGGGGTCAAATACTTGCGCTGACCTCTTCCGTCGTAAACCGACGAGGTCATCGTTGCTGCACCTTTCGGTCGTCGATCAATGCCATCGACCTGATCCGCGTCGGCGCGCTCGCCGTGGCCTGTTACAGAATTGGGTATTCGGTCGCACAATCGGGCGATGGCCTCGCATCGATCAAAGGGGGCGACTATGGCAGGGAGAACGGAGGAGAAGGGCGCAAGCATCCATTTTCTGCGGCCTCGTGCCCGGCGCCCTGATGTCCAGAGCATCCACTTCGTTTTTCGGATCGACAATTACCCGCATATCCTGCGCGCTTATGGGCCGGAAGTAGCGCGATCGGCGGTTGGTCAACTCAACGGAATCCTGGCGGACTTTTTCCGCGACGATGGCCTTGTGACGCCCGAGCCGGACGGGCGGCTCGAAGTACTCCTGTGGAACCGTGCCCTGCTTGGCGGGCTGCCGCTCGAAAAGGCCTGCGAACGCTGGATACACTCCTTTTGTGCCGCCATCGCGATGGTGCCCATCGAATGCGCGGGCGAGCAACTGCACCTTGCCGTCTCCGGAGCATGGGCCGGCGTGGAAGCGGGGGTTAACGATGGACCCGATGCACTGGCCTCCTGTGCCCTGCATGCTCTTGAGCGTGTCCGCTTTCCCGGCGATGCGCCCGATTATGGCGAGGTCTGGTCCGCGCGCTATCGCAGCGACATGGCTGCCGCGGCCGAATTGTTCGGCGCGATCGATGCCGAGCAAATGGCTACTCTTTTCGCAGCAATCGACGGCCAGGAGGGCTCCGCGCTGCCTCGACGCGAGGGCCGCCAGGTCGCGCTTGCCTGGCAGCCTGTTCGCGGCGCGGGGGATGCGAACGGAGTACTGTATCATGAATGTCTGATCCGTCTGATCGACGATGAGGGCAACAGCCATCCGCCGGGCGGTCTGATCGAGGGCCTGGAGCGGTTGGGGCTCGTCCGTGCCCTTGATCACTACATTCTCTCATCCGTCATCGCGGAGCTCGAGAATAATCCAGGCGTCACGCTCGGTGCCAATATCTCCGCGCAGAGCGCGCAACTTGATGGCTGGTGGCAGGATATCGAGCTGCGTCTAGCGGCGGACCGCTCGGTCGCGCAGCGCCTTGTTATCGAGATCACGGAGACGACCGCTTTCCCGAACATCTCGGCGGCGGCGACGTTCGCATCGCGGATGCGCGCGCTGGGCTGCATGATTGCGGTCGACGACTTCGGCACCGGGTTTGCTTCGGTAAGGCAGCTTCTTGCTTTGAAGCCCGACATTGCGAAGATCGATCGTTTCTTCCTCGCACGCGCTGGACAATGCCCGCGGGACCGGGCCGCCTTTATGCATCTGGTGGGGCTGGCCGATGCGCTGGCCTCCATCGTGGTCGTCGAAGGCGTCGAGAACGGCGAGCAGTGCAAACTCGCACTCGAGGCGGGCGCAATGTGGCAGCAGGGTTGCCATCACGGGCGGCCTGGGCTGACCCGGACCTGGCGGTGGGAACCTGAGAGCGTCGCCAGCGCGTCTTCACGCGGTTTCAGGGAGCTGCCAGTAAACTCCGCCATCTGGGGCCGGCCGTCATGAAGGCTGTCGAAGAGATGACGGGCCATGGGGGTGAAGTGGCGCATCCGCTCCACCAGGCGCTCAAGTCGCTCCAGCTCGCACAACGGATGCTTACAGGCGGTGCGGCTGATCTTGCCGCTCCACACGTCCAGCTCGCGATCGACCTGATCGAGCCGCTCGCGCGGCGTCAGACGACGACCTGTCTTCTGCTGCCGATCGACGGCGGCAAAATGGATCGCCGAACTCCATGCACATCCGCGCTGCCGGCGGAGATCGCCTCATGATCAACGCGCGTTTCCTGAGCCGCGGCGCGGTGTCGACGCCTGTGCATCCTTCCTTGCTGGCGGGCAATTTGGCGGTCGCAGTCACCCGGGGCGCAGAGCTTTCGACGGAGGCGCGACGGCCATGATCAGGCGGGGGGGTGAACGGTACACGCGATTCCAACGCGATGAGGCCGGGAGGGATGACGAGATAGTAGCGTCGCCCGATGGCATCCGTTTCGCGAAGGGCTGCATGATCGCCATTCCGCTGAGTTCGTTCCTGTGGTGGCTGATCCTCCAAGTCGCGAGCGCGATGATATGAGCGGCCTGCGTGAAATCCCCGCGGCGCCCGGCGCGGCGCAGCATCCATCCTCGCTTGATGGATCGGGGACCTATGTGTGCTGGGTCAACACCGGCTCCTCTGGCCACTGTGAAGAATGGACGATGGCTGTCGTCCAGCCCCCACGCGACGATGGACCCACCCTTCTCGCTGCGTGGGTCGTCGCCTTTGGAATGATCGGCCTTCCATTCGGGGTGGTGATTGCCTGGGCCGTGTGGCGTCTGTTCCAATGAGCAAGGCGCATCGTCCGAACGCCGCGGCGCCCACGGTGCCGAACGGCCGCAACGCAGGCCTCACGGCGCTGCTCGAGCCCGGCTGTCCCCCATTCTTGCCGGTTCCCTCGGTTCGCACCCTGGGGAGGCGAGGCGCAACACCGACCAGCGCAACAAAAGCGCTACCCCTGCGGTGGTGCGTCTCGCCGAACCCGTCGATCGCCGGACGCGGCGATCACCTGACAGCCTCCTGGAGAGGATGCTGGAGTGGCGTGCGTAGGATGCCGAAAGAAGCGCCGCGCACGCCCTATCCTATCACCGGAACGCACTCGCCCAAGTCGCTCACAGCACCGTCCGCGGGGCTCGTTCCTGTTTCCATCGCGTCACTATGGTGCGCGCCGCCCTGTAACGATCAGTTCCGTCTCCTGAAAGCGGATCCCCGGAGTATTCTTGCATGAAAAGGTCACCCATAATTTCGGGTGCGCTCGTTGCTGCCCTTCTTATTCCAGCCTCTGCCGTCGCCAACAATGTTGGCGAGAATGTCGGTTGGCAGTTCCAGACGACCGCCGACAAGGTCAACAGGGCCTATCTCGAGGACATGCGGCAGAAGCGGCAGAACGGATATTACGCCCCGCCCCAATATAACACGACGATCGAGCGGCAATATAATTGCTCGGTGACGGCGGACGCGACCGGCAATGCCAACTCCTCGACCGCGATGGCCAACTCGCCATCGACGGCCGGACATTCCTCGACCTCCACTGGTAATGCGAACTCGAACTCGACCTCCAGTGGCTATGGTTTGGGCGATAGCTCCAACACGTCCGATCAGTCGAACACGGGTTCGGTGAATGCCGATACCTCGGGACGCATCTCGACCAGCGTCCGCGGTGATAACCAGCAGGCGATCAATACCGACCAGAACAATTCCGGCGATCAGTACGCGACCGTCAACGGATCGACCGCCTGCCAATACGGCGTCCTCAACTGATGCGTGCGGGAAATAAGAACATGTCAGGGGAATCCGCCATTTTCAAACGTCTGGCGATGGCCAGTGTCCTTGGTCTCATGGCATTTGGCGTGTCGGGTTGCGCCGTCATGCATCCAGGGCTCGATACGCAGCGCCTCGCCCCTGGCGAAGTGCCGACACCGCTGGGGCCTCCGGTGCGCGACAATCGCTCGCCGATGGAAGCGGCCCTCGCCTGCTTTGGCGACCAACTCACCGCCAAGGGCGGCCCCAACCGCGTCATCGCTGTAGGCGACGTCAAGGATTATACCGGCAAATATTCGATCAACGAGGGCAATGCGATCACCCAGGGCGGCGCCCTGATGGTCTATTCCGCTCTCGGAAAGATCGGCGGGCCGCTCATGATTGCGGAGCGCTTCGATCCCACGGTGGCTGAGCGTGAACTGGCTTATACCGACCGCCGCCAGCTTGGTGACGGCGCGGTTCACGAGGTCAACGGCAATGCCGTGCCGTGGTTGCCCTATTTTGGGGGCACCATCACCAAGTCGGACTATTATATCGTCGGCGGCATTACCGAACTCAACTACAATATTCGCTCGGGCGGCGGCGAAATCCAGGTCAACAATATCGGCCCCAAGGCGCGCGTCTTCACCCAGAGCGTGGCCGTCGACCTGCGGATCGTCGATTCAAAGTCGCTGGTGGTCGTCAAGACGGTGAGCCTGACCAAGCAGTTCAGCGGCTATGAAGTCGGCGCGAACGTTTTCCGCTTCTTCGGCACCGATCTTTTCGACATCAATGTCGGCGCAAAGGGCCAGGAGCCCCTGCAGCTCGGCATCCGGACGGCGCTCGAGGAAGCGACGATCCGCCTCGTCGCGGCCGTCGAGCGCGTCGATCCCGCGCTCTGCATGGCGCAGCGGCTCGACACCATTCCCGACCTGCCGGCCGATCAGCTACGCGGACGTGCGCTCCGTCAAGCCGTGGACACGGCGGGTGCCGCGGTCGCCGTCCCGGAGGCACCGGCCGGACAGCCGCCGGCGACGGGATCGCTCAATCAGCCGAACTCTTCATTCAACAGCCTGAATTCGAACGGCGGCGCGTCAAGCGGTGACATGCTCCAGATCGGCTTCGAGTTCGGCGACACGGTGCTGATGGGCGGTTCCCAATCGGTGCTCGATCAGATCGTCCAACGCGCAGCCAAGGGTCCGGTCAATATCATGGTCGTGGCCCACGATACCGAGAACTGGGATCCTGCGAAGCGGGACAGCCTTCTCGATCAGCGCCTTGCGGCGATTGTTTCCGCGCTTGCCAACAGGGGTGTCCCGCCAGCCGGGATCGCCGTGACGTGGCGACCGGACCGGACAGACACCTCGATCCACCGCGACGGTCCTGGAAAGCAGGAAATCGCGCGGATTCAGGTCAGGAAATAGGAGGAGGAAACGAGGGGAAACCGATCATCGAAAGTCTGGATTCCAAGAGTGCTTGATACGTTCACAGTATCGATTCAGAGAAGGAAATCATCACTATGAGTAATACTAACAAGGGGACCCGGGCACGTCTCCTCTCCGGGGCCGGGACTGCTGTCCTCGCCACCTTCCTTGTGACCGGCGCGCACGCCGCCGACACGATCATTGATCAGGACGGTACGCCGACTGTCTCTGCGACGGCGGATCTCGCGATCAACTCGCCGCAGGAAAACAACGGTGCTGTTTCGGCGGTGATCGCGGGTGCGACCGGTACGGTCGACCAGAGTGGCTCGGAAGATAACACCACCAACAATACATCGATCAGCACTGAAGACAACATGATCGCCGCTCAGGCGATCGGCAACAATAATGTCTCCTCGATCCCGGCCCTCGCTGAAATCGGGACGAACGGGGCAGCGATCCTCAACACCTCGATCAACCAGGCCGGTGGTCTGGGAACCGAGACTGGCATCGTGACCAGCAGCGTCACCGATAGCGTGATCGCGAACCAGCTTGTGGATTTCGAGACCGGCGCGCTTTCGACGAGCGGCAACACGATTTCGGCCGACACCACGCTCAACAGTGGTTCGTCGTTGATTTCGGGGACGGTGCCGCTCGACTTCAGTTCGGCGACGGCAGGCACGTCCACTCTGAATTATTCCGATGATGGCGATCAGTTCAACGCTGCCGGAACCCTCGTCGCCAGCTCGGTGCAGCAGGCCATCGGGACCGGACAGGGCGCGGGCTCCAGTGCCTCGGTCGTCGACAACGAAATCCGCATTGATCTGAACTCGAGCGCGGACAATACGGTCACCGCGGCGCCTATCGTCGATGCTAACGCAATCGCTGCGACCTTCACAGGAAACAGCGCGCGCAACACGATCGACATTCAGGAAGGCGGCAGCCCGAGCTTCGCCGGCTCCGCAGTCGTCTCCAACCTCCAGCTCAATGCGGCCGACGCCGCGTCGGACGCGGATTCCGTGGCTGCCTATAACAGCGGCTCGCGGATCGGCGTCGAAATCGGCAGCGCATCCGCGACCAACTCGCTTGAAGGCGCGGTAACGGTCACGGGCAACAGCATCTCGAGCGCCGCCACGGGCAACGAAGCACTTGGCTCAGCCGTTGGTACGGCCGGGAATCGCATCCTGCTGGGTGACGGCATGGCTATCGCCGGCACCGCCGGCACGGCCAGCGCCAGCACTGAGATCACCTACAATGGCGGCGGCGTCGATTCGTCGGTCGCGGCCGATCTGGTGATCCATAACAGCCAGGGCAATGTTGCCGCTGGCGGCGTCAACAACCGGATCGACAGCGTCACGGAAGACTCCGAACTCGGAACCGACATCCAATCGCTCGCCGGCAGCCGGTCCAGGGTCGCGGGAAACAGGGTTACCGCAACCACGACGGGCAACGCCGCGTCGAGCGCGATCGCCACTGGCGAAAACACGGGCGCGTTCTCCGCATCGGTGGCGCTCGCCAACCAGCAGACCAACGATGGTGTCGACATCGAGGCGCGGAACAGCATCTCCGACGTCGGGACGTGGGTTGGCCTCGGGGACGCCTCCACGAACGACACGTCGCTGTTCGTCACGAGCAACCGCGTGTTGGCAACGGCATATGGCAACCAGGTCACCCAGCAGGTCGGGATCGATGCGAACAGCATCGCTCTGTCGGGAGACACGGACACGGTGACGCTGAGCAGCGGAACCGGGCCTGATGGCCGCGTGGAAGCCGATGGCGCCGTAACGGTCAGCAATCTGCAGAGCCGGTATAACAGCGCCACCACGGCGACGAACGAGGGCTCCCGCATCGGCGCTACCGCGTGGGCGGACGATACGAACGGCAGCACGCTGGCCGTGACGTCGAACCGGCAGGAAGCGGTGGCGGCCGGCGCCAGCGCCAGCAATGGCCTGTCGCTCGTGTCAGGCACGACCCTCGGCTCGGGCGCTGGCATTGCCAACGTCCAGATCGGAGACGCTGACTCACCGGTGACCGCGGAACTCGACGGAGCCGAAGCTAGTGCACACGTGGACGGAGACCTGGCTGACAGCAGGGTCCTTTTGGCCAACAACATCCAGCGGGCGATCGGCTATGGCAATTCGGCCAGCAACGCGCTCAATGCCACTGGCACCACCACCACGCCGGCTCTTGCCGACGAGGCGGATGTCGCCTCGGCTGTGAGCTTTGACCAAGACGCGTCCGGCGGCCTGGTGTTCAACAACGATCCGTCGAACACTCCGACCGTCAACGCCGCCTTTGGCCTGCTGAACGATCAGTCGGTTCAAGCGAACGTGCAGGCAACCGCATCCGATGGCGAGCTGCGCGTGTCCATCGGCGAAGCCGTCGACGACAGCACCATTGCCAATGTTGGCAATACGCTCGTCGCGGCGGCTTTGGGCAATGACGTCGAAAACAGCCTGACCCTGGATCCCGGCACGTTGACGACCGGCGAGGACGGCGGCTTCGCTTCCGTCGCCAATGTCACCAACGTCCAGGCTGTCGGTGGCGATGCAGCAGCGATCAGGGCTGAAGCGTCGGGCGGCAATGTGGTGCTCACGACCGCGGATGATGTCGATGACTCTTCCGTGTTCACGTCGCGTAATACCATTCAGGCGCTTGCCTCTGGCAACTCCTCCGTCAATCAGGTCGCGGCGAGTGCGACCGGCATCAGCACCCGTCCGGATATCGAAGGCGACGACGAGCCTCGTGGCAGCGCCTCGCTCTCGGGCGGTTCCTTGATCACCGACGCGGCGTTCAGCGTTCAGAACGCGCAGTCGGGTCAGGGATCGGTCACCGCGACGCAGCGTGACGGCGGTACTGCCGCCCAGGTTCGTGTGAGCGTTGACGATGTCTCGGATTCGAGGATCGCGGCCGACGCCAATGTCTCGACCGCTTCGGCGACGAGCAACAGCGCCATCAACAGCCTGCTCCTCGATGCCAACAGCCTCGCCACTACGGGGGCCGTTCAGAACTTCCAGACCACCAGCGCGGATGTTTCGGCGTTGATCGGTCAACAAGGGGTTCAGGGAGTCCCGGCAAGCCCAGGCGGGCCGTTCAGCTTTGAGGTTACTGCTGTCACCCCAATCGGCGGAATCGGCGGCCCCGACGGTGTAACGGACCTTAGTGGCACGCTGGCGGCTTCGACCGATGGTATGAATGCTGACCTACTGGCCTTCCTGCTCGACAATGGCTGGGAGTTGGACAGCGAGGACCCAGACACGATCGTTGGCGACGCCAGTGTGCTTGGAACAATTTCAGGGTCGGCATTCGCCGAACTTATCTCGCCCGGCGGAACGGCGTTGGTTGACGGCACCCTTCCGGGCACAGGTGGCACACCTGGCTTGCCTAACCAGGGTGGCGTGAGCATCGCCACTGGCGACCTTCTTATCAACTCCACGCTTTCGGTGTCTGACAACAGCACGAGGGGTTCGGTTGTCGGGAACAATGCCTCGAACACCTTGGCCGCTACGGGCGCTCAAATCGCCGATGGCAGCGGTGCCACCGAATCCAGGGCTGGCGTGATCGGCCTCGATGACGACGACAACAGTGTCATCGGTGCCGCGGCAGACCATGCGCTGGTGAACTTCCAGTCGGTCGAGAGCGATAGCCTCACGAGCGATGTCGCTGGCACTTTTGCCATCGACGCCGACGCGAGTGCGGTGGTGTCCAACGCGACGCTGAGCGTTTCGGGCAACAGCCAGAGCGCTTCTGCGGTCGCCAATACCGCCGGAAACAATCTGACAGTTGGGGATGCCAACACGGCAAACCTCTCCGCCGGATCGGCGCTTCTGTCGGTTCAGTCGAGCGACGCGGCGGTTTCTGCTTCTTCGGACGCCGAACTGTTCGCACCGGGTGCGGTCACCAATTCGACCGTGGCCCTGTCGGACAACACGAATAGCTCGCTGGCGGTCATCAATGACGTGACCAACACCGTGTCTGTCGCCGCGGCCAATATTGACCCGGTCGATGGACCGGCCAATGTCAACCTGGTCAGCGGTCCCGCAAACGGAGCTGGAACTGCCACGGGTGATCATGTCCTCGCTAACCGGCAGGACGCGAGCACCAGCGTCAGCAGCACCGCGACGACCCGCCTGTACAACCAGGATGAGACCGCTACCGAGACCACGGGCTTGGCCAACAGCTCGCTGTCGATCGCTGGCAACGTCACGGCGGCCGAGGCATCGGCTAACCGGGCGCTGAACACGCTGGATGTTGCGGGGGGCGCGTCCAACGGCGCCAATGCCGGCATCGGGAACTTCCAGGTGAGCGACGCTGGCGTGACCGCGGAAGCGTACACCTCGGCCACGGTCCGGCTGGCGGGTACTCCGGACGACGACACGCCAATCGCGGCCCTCAACGGCAGCAGCGCGTCGATCTCCGGTAACAGCACGACGGCGCTGGCGCGCGGCAACTCCGCCACCAACGTCCTCAATGCGACAGCGGGCGCCAATTATGGCGGTTCGGTCGGTGCGGCGAACGTCAGCGGTGGCGAGGTTAGCGCCACTGCCGGTGTCCTGAACAATCAGGCGAACTTCGGCGGCGTCCAGGCGACTGCCGGTAGTGCGACGCCGGGAAGCGTGTCGGTCTCCTATCAGGTTGCTCTCAATGGCCCTGGTACGGACCAGGCGATCTCGAACGGCTCCGTCTCGGTCACCGGCAATCAGGCGGCGGCTGAAGCCTATGGCAACAGCGCGACCAACCGCGTCAACCTGACGGCGCTCAACACCAGCGCTCCGTCCGCGGCAGTGGGCAACTATCAGCTCAATGCCGGTTCGATCAAGGCGAGGGCGACCTCGGTCACCTTCGGCGTGACCGGCGTGGGTGCGGCGAACGGCAGCACGCTGCGGAACGCTGGCAACCAGGTCACGGCTACGGCGGTCGGCAACAGTGCGGTCAGCACCATTGCCGCCCAGTAGGCCCTGAACCGGGGAACTCCCTGACAGGTGGTTTTACCGTCTGATCTCCAGGGAGTTTCCCACGGGGTGCAACCGTAAGCAGAGTTCTGGTGCCCTTCCCTTAGGGCGCCGGAATGCCCGGGAACCCCACAAAGATTGGCAGCCGCGCCCCGGCTGCCAAGTTCCGGGTATCCCCCTGCCTCTCCCACAGGGCAGGGGGACTTCCGGGGCAAAGAGACATCCAATCCAGGCCGTCAATGCGTCGGCATGAAGTTTCAAGTTCGAGATCAGGATCGCACCAGACATGCCCAGTTTCATTCTTCGTCACGCGCTGGCGCCCATCATGACCATGGGGTTGCTGCTTACGGCGAGTGCAGGGCAGGCGGCTGATGGGTCGGGCAAATTTTCCGTTCGTGGCCCCGGTTCGCAAAGCTGCGCGGCCTACCTGGCAGCCCTCGGCAAGCCCGAAGATCATGCCCGCTATGCGAGCTGGCTTCTTGGTTATGCGAGCGCGCGCAACCGGCTCGAGCCGAGCACATATGATTTCATCCCCACTCAAGCGGGGGCAGATTTTCCCAACGTCGTCGCCGTCGTTTGCAAGGCCAATGACAAAGCGAACGTCGAACAGGCGGCCCACTCCGCCATCGCCGCCCTTGCCCCGATGCGGCAGAGCGTCGCCTCACCACTTGTCGAGGTTCAGGCCGACGGCAAGGCGGTCAAGATCAGTCAGGAAGCACTGCGCACGCTGCAGACAGCCCTCATAGCGAAGAAAGCCTTCAAGGGTCGGGCCGATGGACTTGCCAGCGCGCCCCTCGTGGCGTCGCTCAAGGACTTCCAGCGCAAGGAATCCATTCCGGTCACCGGCCTGCCCGACATCGACACGTTCATTCGCGCAATCGTCAAGCCCTGATGCATTCGGCGGGCAACCAGATGAAAAAAGAAGGGGGATAATCACATGAACGACGGGTCGGCATTCACCGCGTCACCGCTGCACATCTTCATAAGCGCGGACTGGCTCGTCCAGAGCATTATCATCCTCCTCATTCTGGCATCGATCGCATCCTGGTCGCTGATCATCAACCGGGCCTGGACAATCCAGCGCGAGCGGCGCCATGTCCGTGACGCGAGGCGAGCCCTGACATCGGTCGGTACACGGGACCAACTGCATCAGCTAATCGAGCAGGAGCGGGGCCAGATCGTCCCCATTTTGAGTGCCATCGACGCGGAATGGCGCTGGTCCAGCGAAAACCCGCAGCACGGCTACGAGCAGGCGCGTGAGCGCATCCTCTCGGTCGCCGAGATGGCGGTGACACGAGAGGGCCGGCGGCTCTCTGGCCGCACTGCCTGGCTTGCCACCATTGGATCGACCGCACCCTTCATCGGCCTGTTCGGGACGGTCTGGGGCATCATGCGAAGCTTTCTGGCCATTGGGCTGAGCCAGGATACCTCCCTCGCCGTCGTGGCGCCGGGCATCGCCGAGGCGCTGCTGGCCACCGCGATCGGCCTCTTCTGCGCAATTCCCGCCGTCATCGGCTACAACCGGTTGCAGCAGGGTATCGCCGAGGTCGATGCCGAATGGCGGTCGACCGCAGGGCTGCTCGAGGTCGCCATTTCCCGCCAGTTCAGCGTGCGGGCACGACCATGAACCGGTTGCCGACAGTCCAGCGCTGCAATCCCCACGTCCAGACGCCCTGCGATCGGAACGACCATGGCCTCCACATCTAACTTCCTCAGCGGCGGAAAAGGGGCGGCCAGGCCACAATATCTTAGCGAGATCAACGTCACGCCCTTCGTCGATGTCATGCTGGTCCTGCTCGTCATCTTCATGATCACCGCGCCGATGATGGCGACCGGGATCAAGGTCGATCTTCCGCAGGCCCGCACCCAGCAACTCGCGGCTGATATGGAGCCGATCGAGATCTCGATCGACGCCGCCGGGCAGATTTATCTGGGTGAAGCCTTGGTCACCCCGGAGGATTTTGCGCCCAGGCTCCAGCAGCTCGCGCAGGCGTCGGGCGATCCCACGCAGATGCGTGTGTTCGTAGGCGCCGATCGTTCGATCGACTATGGCGCCGTCATGGGTGTTGTCTCGCAGATTGCGAGCGCCGGCTTCACCAAGGTCGCGTTCCTGTCGGATTCGCGAATGCGTACCGTCGAGCAGGCCGTCCCGTGAACGCGCGGCTTTCTTCGGCCACCTCGCTGATCCTCCACATCGCCTTGCTGGCGATGATGTCGCTGATCACGTTGCGGTCGCAGAATGTCGTGCCGCCCCCGGATGCCATGGAAATCGACATCACCGATTTCGAAGATGTGATGCCGCTGCCCGAACCTGTCGCCCCGACTGATTCGGACGTCAACGAAAGCCTGACCGAAGCGCCCCAGTTCACGCCGGCCGATGCCGGGGCGCCCGAGCAGGCAGATCAGCCGATACCGCGTCCGGAACCCGCGCCGCCGCAGCTGACGCCGACGCCGCAACCCGTGGCGCCGGCTCCGTCCCCGCCGGTGGTGACGCCGGCGCCAAAGGTCGAGGCGGCGCCCGAACTTGCGCCAGCGCCGGTCAAGCCGGTGACGCCCGTGCCCGTCTCCGTGGACCCGCCACCTGATCCCAAGCCCGCAACGGTCGCGCTTGCTCCGCCCGCGCCGCCCGTACCCGCGCCACCGGCGCGCCGGCTCAATGCGTCCGCTTTGTCACAATCGCTCGCTGCGAAGACGAGCACCGCGCCGCGCAGCCGGTTGAACTCGGCGACCATCGGCTCGGCCATCGGGCAAGCCGTTCCAAAGGGCGCGGCGGGATTGACCGTGCGCCAGCGTGCGAACCTCGTCGACATGATCCGCTCGCAGATCACACCATGCTGGAATCCTCCCGTTGCCGAGGACAATAGCGGTCATGTCACCGTGGTGATGCGGATCAGCCTCGATCGAAACGGGGCCGTCACCGGAACCCCGAGCGTCTCGCGACTGACCGGCCGCACCGCCGCCAACGCCGCCTATGCCAATGCTCTCTCGGGCAGCGTGCGCCGCGCAGTGCTGCGATGCTCGCCCCTCAAGCTTCCGGCCGAGCTCTATGACGCCTGGTCCAATGTCGAGCTGAACTTCGATCCGAAGGATGTATCATGAAGAGATCGGACCTTCGATCGATCCTGGCTTGCCTGTCGATGATGGCGACGCCAGCGGCCGCGCAGGGGCCGCTCCATGTCGACATCACACAGGGCGTGGCGTCGCCGCTGCCGATCGCCATACCGGAAGTGAGCAGCGGGCCCGTGGCAGGCGTGCCGGACGTTGGAGACATCGGCATCGCCCTGTCCCATATCGTTCGCGACGACCTGCTCTCCGCGGGACTCTATCGTCTGGTGACCGTGGACGGGCGCCTTTCCGCCGATCAGGAAGTCGTGCTGGCGCCCTTCATGCGCGCCGGCGCCCAGGCGCTGGTTATCGGCCGTGCGCAAGCCGCCGATGATGGACGCCTTGCCTATGAATGCCTGCTCTACGATGTCTTCGGCGGGCGAGTTGAAGCCTCGCAGCGGATCCTCGTTTCGATGGCGCAGTGGCGCCGCGCGGCCCACAAGTGCGCCGACATGGTCTTTTCGTTCACGACCGGCGACCCTGGGCATTTCGACACGCGTCTCCTGTTCGTTGCCGATGACGGACAGCCGCCGGAGCAGGGCGGGCATCTTGTCGCGACCGATTACGATGGCGCGAATGCCACCGCGTTGACGCGCGGCCTGCAGCTCGTTGCCATGCCGGGCTTCTCGCCTGACAGCCGCCGTCTCGTCTTCATGTCGTATGAAGAGGCGCAGCCGAAGCTGGTGTTGGCCGATCTCGACAGTGGGCAGGCGACCACCCTCAATATTCCCCAAGGCGTGCCGTCCGCGCCGCGCTTCTCGCCGGATGGCCGCTCGGTGGTCTTCTCGCTCGCGCGAGAAGGAGACACGGATATCTACACGATAGACCTGGCCAGCAGGGCGGTTCGCCAACTGACCAATGAGGCCGGCGCCGACACCAGTCCCAGCTACGCCCCTGACGGCGCTTCGATCGTTTTCGAATCCGATCGCTCCGGCCAGCAGCAGATCTACGTGATGGCGGCCGACGGCAGCCGGCAGCGGCGCATCAGCTTCGGGACCGGTGCCTATGGCTCGCCAAGCTGGAGTCCGCGCGATGACATGATCGCCTACACCCATATCGAGAGTGGGCGGCTGCGCATCGGCGTGATGAAGCCCGATGGATCCGGGCGGCGGATAATTACGGACGGAATCCATGATGAGGATCCTGCCTGGGCATTGAGCGGCCGCGCCATTGCCTTTCAGAGGACGAGTGCCGGTGGCTCGCGCCCCACACTCTGGATCACTGACCTGACGGGCAAGGCGCAGCATCAGGTCCGCACGCAGGGATCGGCTTCCGATCCGGCCTGGTCGGGGAAACGCCCATGAGACGCGAACCAAACCGAACCTGCGCGAAGGATCGCCGCCTGCTGCGACTGTCCGTCCTGGCGCTCTGCGCCGTGCTCGCGGCCTGTCAGCGACCCACGCAGCTGCTCCCGCCCGCGCCGATCTTCGAGATGGGTGGGCCGCAACCGGGCCAACCGGAGCGCAGTCAATCTGTCTTGCGCCCCTCATTGCGCGACGATGCGACAACGGCCGATTTCGAGCGCTTCGCGGAAATTTCCCGGGTCTATTTCGAGCGCAACAGCGCGAGCCTTACCGACGAAGCGCGCAAAACACTCGACGCCCAGGCTGAATGGCTTCGTGAGCATCCCGATGTCCGCGCGTCGCTGCAGGGCCACGCGGATGCGCTTGGAACGCGCGAGCATCAGTTCGCCCTTGGCGAAAGGCGTGCCGCGGCCATGAAATTCCATTTGGCCGCGCGTGGCATCGGACCGGATCGGCTCACCGTCACATCGTTCGGCAAGCAGCGTCCGGCCGCCCTCGGCCTCGATGAAGCGAGCCAGAAATCGAACCGCCGCGGCGAGACCGTTCTGATCGGGACGCCGGGCGGGTCCGGACATTGAGAAAGGGTATTCAATGCGTGCATTCATCATAGGGAGTGCCGCGACAGCGGTCATGGCATTCGCTCATCCCGCCCATGCGGCGCCGGGCGATATTCTGATCAAGGTCCGTGGCGGTTACGTCCTGCATCCAGGGAGCAGTCGCGTCACGATCGATGTCGATGACGCCACCGTGACCGCCAAACCAAAATCGGCGATCGGGGGCGAGGCGAGCCTCACCTTCTTCATGACCGACCATATCGCAGCCGAGATCGGCTTTGGTGGCACCTCCTACGATCTGAAGGACGGGGCAGGGCGGACGCTGTCCTCCGCGGGTCTCATCACGCCGTCCGCGACACTCCAATATCATCTTCTGCCGGGGTCCAAATTCTTCCGGCCCTATGTCGGGGTCGGTGTCGCTTACGCCAACTTCTACAGCGAGAAGGCCGGCGAGATCCTCACCGATCGCGACAATCCCTTCACGCAATCCTACTCAACGAGTCTCAAGGGGGGCCTCGCCCCGGTGGGCCAGATCGGCGCCGACATCGCTCTGAACGACCAGTTCTATGTTAATGTCGACGCCAAATATCTCGGCAGCAATTCCAAATTCCGGGTGGATGACGGCGGCAGCCAGACCTTCTCCCACAAGATGCGCTCGGTCATCATCGGCGCCGGTGTCGGCTTCCGGTTCTGACGATGCAGATTGCAGTGCCTCTCGAAAGGATCGGCCCTCCAAGGCGTTGGGCGTTGTGGGCGTTGGCCCTCGTCGGAGCTAGTGCTTTCGGTTTCGTCAATGTCGCGCAGGCTCAAACGCTGGGCGCGGTCGAGCAACGTCTCGACCGCCTCGAGAAGGTGACCCGGGAACTCCAGCGCGCAACCGACCGAAGTTCACGCTCGTCGAACTCGCGCGATGACGTCTACTTGCAGCTCGATCGCCGTCTTGGCGCACTCGAACGGACCGTCGCCAATCTCGTTTCGGCTCAGGAGCGCGATCACCGGGAGTTGGCTACGACGGTCGAGCAATTGCAGCGGATGAAGCGGGACGTCGAGGCCCGGCTCGATTCCGTCGAAAGCCAACCGCCGCCTGCGCCCGCAGCGCAATCTGCCGATGTGATCGCGGAGGCGCCCGAAGCGCCACTCGATGCCGATGCGCGCTTCACACAGGCGATGGACTTTGCTGACCGGGAGGACTGGCCCAACGCTGAGTTCGCATTCGACACATTTATTGCAAGCTATCCTTCCGATGCCAGAATTCCGGAAGCCCGTTATCAACTCGGCCGCGCTTTCGAAGGGCAAGGCAAGCATGCCCAGGCCGCACAGATATTCCTGGACCTCTATCAAGGCCATCCCGACGCCCCGTTTGCAGTGCCGAACCTCTTCGCACTCGCAGAGGCGCTTGGCGCGATCGGTCCGGAAAACACAGAACAGGCCTGCGACGTTTATAGCGAGATCGAGGTAACCCATGGGGGGACCCTCTCGGTCGATCAGCGGTCACAATTGCTCGACCGGAGATTGTCGCTCAAATGTTCGAAATGACGAAGCCTTCAGGCGACGAATATGCCGGGCTCGGTCGCCTTCTTAAAGCCGCGGGCGTGCCGCCTTTCCGCGTGGAGCGGCTCGTGGCGGATTTGATCGCCGAAGAGGAAAAAGCTACGAAAACGGTACTTCTGGCCGAAATCCAACGCCGTCTGGATGCAAATCTTGCCCATACGCGCCGGACCCTGCGTCAGACTGTTTTTGAGGCTTCCTGTTTCAGAAAGGAATCAGGGTTCCGAAAGAATGGAATCCGCCTGACCTTAACTACGCTTGTATTGGCCATTGGGGCGTTCGCGGGGGCTATCGCCGGGAGCAAATGGGGAGGATCCATGGACTCGGTGTCATGCACATCTGGCCGTGCGGGCTCTGATCATGCTTCGGATTTTTCCGAGGTGAATCGGCCATGAGCCACGCCATGTCCGGATCTCTTGTTGAAGAAGAGGCGAGAGAGCTTCTGGATCTCGCATTGGATGCGATCATCCAGGCACGACTCATGTTGATGCGCCCGCGTGCCATCAGCAGCGTCAAGTTGCTCGACGAGATGTCACTTGCCGATCTGAAACAGGAACTGGTTCGCGAACGATATCGTGGGACCATCGATCGGACGTCGCTTCCCTGTATCAAGCAGACAGGAAAGAAGGGTGCGAAGATCCTGATGAGATTGCTCGAAGATCCTGGTCGTTTTGTATCTCACCAGGCGCTTGCCGAGGCCGCCCAACTGCGTTCACAAACAAGTTCCGCGATTAAAGTATATGTCTGCCAGATCAGAAAATCCCTGGAAGAATATGGGTACTCTCCAAAACTAATTGAAACCGGCAGAGGGGCCTATCGCATACACCCCGATAAAACTGACGAAATCATAGAATTTCTACATTCCGTATAAAATAGCAGAATAAACATTCCCATGGCGTATCGCAGTTCCCCTTCCCCATCTTGGGGAAGGCATTGGTATTATGAGTGATTTTCCGAATAGTGCCTCAGAATCCCGTCAAAAATTCACCCCAATCGACCCGATCAGAATTCGCACTGGTATAGACCGTATCCATCTCGAGACCGCCCTTGCGGTGCATCTCCATGGCACGTTTCGCCGAACCGCCGAGTCTCTGAACATGAAAGCCACAACGGTTAATCGGCGCATACGGGACCTCGAGTTTCAGTTGGGAACCCGCCTCTTCGAGCGTCAGAAGCGCCGCCTGGTGCCCACGGCTGCAGGCCTGATGTTTCTTCGACGCGGTGCAGAAATCCTCGAAGGCTTTCACACCCTGGTGGAGGGGATTCGCCGTATGTCAGACGGCAGGGCCGGACAGATTGTTATCGGTTATCATGGCGCTATTGCCCACGGGGAGCTGTACGAGATCCTGTTCCATCCCGATCCGGGTTATCCGGACATTCGGCACGTCCCGGTCGAGCTGATGCATGACAGAATGTGCGAAGCCCTGCTGGGCGGAGCCATCGACATCGCGATTGTACGCGGCAACCCGGTGGAGCTGGCTCACAAGGCAACGCCTTTGTGGAATGAACGCATTCTCGTGATCCTGCCTGAAGACCACCCGCTCGCCGCGCGGTCACTTCTGCAATGGCCTGATCTGGTTGAGGAAACCTTCCTTATTTCCGGCTATGATCCAAGCGAAGCCATCCTCAAGCTGCTGGAAGAACGATTTGCTCCTCTGGGCGTGACGGCCAGCGCGGAAGTCCATTACGTCAGCCCGCCAGCCATCATGCAAATGGTTGGCGCGAGACGCGGCATTTGCCTGTGTCTGGACTCGATGCTTGCGCATCGGTTCGCGGGGACGGCGCTTCTCGAACTGTCAGGCCCAACCGGGCCGGAATATGTCACAAGCTTCGCATGCTGGCGGGAGGACAATCCCAATCCAGCGCTCGCAACATTCCTCAAGGCGCTCCTCCGCCGCTATCCGAGCAGAAACGGCCATGAGACGATCGGATGATGAGCGCCCCTCGCTTGCCTTGCGCATCGAATGCGCATTGATTGCCGCGATTCTGCTTTTTCAGGTTGCAAGCTGCACGGTCAATACAGTGGGGGGCATTATCCCAGCCTGGTTGTCTCGGTTTATGGAAAAGATCATTCAGTCGCTGTTCTGAGGCAATATCGGCCGTGCAAACCAAGTTTTGCATCGCCGCCCCTAGATCGATGTCGGGGGCAATGCACGCTCCCCTATTGTCGACTTTGCCATGGAGCGGCACCTTGGTGGCTACGCCATTCCCTGTCTTTCTTCGCCAGCCTGCGATGGGGCTAAAAGCTTGTTGAATCGGCGCATTTTCTGCGCCTCTTAATCATCCCCGAAATGCCGGCCGCATCGCCCGGCGGCAGAAACGGGGATCACCATGGACACTGCGCTCCATCGACAGGAAGCCAGTCAGCGGGGCGCGCGGATGCTCCGCACGGCGCTTGGAGAGGCAATTTCCGACTGGCTTGCCGATCCCGCGATCATTGAGGTGATGTTGAACCCCGATGGACGGCTGTGGGTCGACAGACTGGGTGAAGGCATCAGCGATAGTGGCAAACGGCTGTCGCCCGCCGACGGCGAGCGCATCATTCGCCTGGTCGCACATCATGTCGGCGTAGAGGTCCACGCCAGCGCCCCTCGTGTATCCGCCGAGCTTCCGGAAAATGGGGAGCGCTTTGAAGGGCTGCTCCCTCCGGTCGTCACCGCACCGGCCTTCGCCATCCGTAAGCCGGCCGTCGCGGTGTTTACGCTGACCGATTATGTGACCGCGGGCATCATGTCCGCCGGGGCAGCGGATTTGCTGCGCGCCGGCATCGCTCAGCGCATGAATATCCTGGTCGCGGGCGGCACTGGAACCGGCAAAACGACGCTCACCAACGCGCTGCTGGCCGAGGTGTCGAAGACCGCCGACCGCGTTGTGCTGATTGAAGACACGCGTGAACTCCAATGCACCGCGCCCAACCTCGTCGCGCTGCGCACCAAGGATGGCGTTGCGTCTTTGTCGGACCTTGTCCGCTCCTCGCTCCGACTGAGGCCCGACCGCATACCGATCGGCGAAGTACGCGGCAGCGAGGCGCTGGACCTGCTTAAGGCATGGGGCACCGGTCATCCCGGCGGCGTCGGCACCATCCATGCGGGGAGCGCGCTTGGCGCTCTTCGCCGCATGGAACAACTGATTCAGGAAGCGGTCGTTACCGTGCCTCGCGCACTGATCGCCGAGACCATAGATCTGGTCGCTGTCCTCGTCCGCGAAGGACATGGTCGGCGCCTTGGCGAACTGGCGCGGGTTGTCGGCATCGACCCCGCCTCCGGCGACTATCACCTCACTGCTCATCCGGACCTCCAGGGAGACCCTCTATGATCCATGCCATCCGGCGTGGCGCAACCCGCGCTGTGCTCGCTGTTTCAGTGAGCGTTTTCACACTGATCGCATCGTCCCCGGCTCATGCCGGCGGCTCGTCCATGCCCTGGGAGGCGCCGCTCGAGAACATATTGGAATCGATCGAAGGGCCGGTGGCCAAGATCGTCGCGGTGATCATCATCATCGTGACGGGCCTCAGCCTTGCCTTCGGTGACACGTCAGGCGGCTTTCGGCGCCTGATCCAGATCGTGTTCGGGCTGTCGATCGCCTTTGCCGCAAGCTCCTTCTTCCTGTCCTTCTTCAGCTTCGGCGGCGGAGCATTGGTCTGATGTCCGCGCCAGACGACATTCCAGGCTATGCCGCGCCGGTCCACCGCGCCCTTAGCGAGCCCATATTGCTGGGCGGCGCCCCTCGCAGCCTCGCCATTTTCAACGGCACACTCGCAGGCGCTCTGGGTTTTGGCTTGCGGCTGTGGATCGTTGGCCTCGGCCTCTGGATGATTGGCCATGGGCTGGCGGTGTGGGCGGCGCGGCGTGACACCCACTTCGTCGATGTCGCGCGCCGGCACCTCAAATATCCGCCGTGGATGCGGCCATGATGCACCTTGCCGAATATCGTGGGCATGCCAGTTGCCTTGCCGATTTTCTGCCCTGGGCCGCACTCGTGGCACCGGGCGTCGTCCTCAACAAGGACGGCTCCTTCCAGCGCAGCCTGCGGTTTCGCGGGCCGGACCTCGACAGCGCCACGCCCGCCGAAATGGCGTCCGTCACGGCACGTCTCAACAGCGCGCTCCGGCGCCTCGGCTCGGGCTGGGTGCTATTCGTGGAAGCGCAGCGGGTCCCCGCGCGGGACTATCCCGAATGCGATTTTCCCGATCCGGTTTCCGAACTGATTGAAATGGAACGGCGCGCCCAGTTCCGGGAAGAAGGCGCGCATTTCGAAAGCTTCTACTTTCTCACCTTGCTGTGGATGCCGCCCGCCGAAGATGGCGCCCGAGCGGAAAGCTGGCTCTACGAAGGTCGCGAGCAATCAGGCATCGATCCCTGGGAATTGCTCAAAGGGTTTACCGACCGGACCGATCGCATCCTGAATCTGGTCGAAGGCTTCATGCCCGAGGCCCGCTGGCTCGACGACAGTGAAACGCTCACATTCCTCCACAGCTGTATCTCGACGAAGCAGCATCGCGTGCGCGTTCCCGAGACGCCCTGCTACCTCGACGCGTTGCTGGCCGATGAAGGCCTGACCGGCGGGCTGGAACCGAAGCTGGGCGACCATCATCTGCGGATCGCAACCATCACCGGATTTCCCACGGCCACCTTTCCCGGCCTGCTCGACGAACTCAACCGACTTCCCTTTCCCTACCGCTGGTCGACGCGCGCCATCATGCTCGACAAGACCGATGCGACCAAATTGCTCACGCGCATTCGCCGGCAATGGTTCGCCAAGCGCAAATCGGTCGCCGCCATCCTCAAGGAGGTAATGACCAATGAAGCTTCGGTTCTCACCGATACCGATGCCTCGAACAAAGCTGCTGACGCCGATCTCGCGTTGCAGGAGCTTGGCGCCGATCACGCGGGCATTGCCTATGTGACCGCGACCCTGTGCGTATGGGACCGGGACGCGGGGGTTGCGGCAGAAAAGCTGCGTCTTGCCGAAAAGGTCATTCAGGGCCGCGACTTCACCTGCACGATCGAGGGTATGAACGCCATCGAAGCCTGGCTCGGCAGTTTGCCGGGCCACGCCTACGCGAATGTCCGGCAACCGCCGCTTTCTACGCTCAATCTCGCCCACATGATGCCGCTCTCGGCCGTCTGGGCCGGCGAACAGGAAGATCGGCATTTCAACGCGCCGTGTCTGTTCCATGCGAAAACCGAGGGGTCGACGCCTTTTCGCCTGTCACTGCATGTCGGCGACGTCGGCCACACGCTGATCGCGGGACCGACCGGCGCCGGCAAATCCGTGCTTCTCGCGCTCATGGCGATGCAGTTTCGTCGCTACCCCTCCAATCAGATCTTCGCGTTCGATTTCGGCGGATCGATCCGGGCCGCCACGATCGCTTGCGGTGGCGATTGGCAGGACCTTGGAGGCGCGCTGCACGATGGCGAGGACCGGGCAACCGTTACCCTCCAGCCACTTGCGCGTATTGACGAAGCCGGGGAGCGCAGCTGGGCGGCCGAGTGGCTCGCCGCAATTCTCGCAAGCGAGGGCGTCGACGTCGGTCCTGCTGACAAGGACCATCTCTGGTCCGCACTTGAAGCTTTGGCCACGGCGCCGGTGGCCGAGCGGACTCTGACCGGTCTTGCCGTACTCCTGCAATCCCGCGAGCTGAAACAGGCCCTTGCCCCCTATTGCGTGGGTGGACCCTGGGGACGGCTGCTGGATGCGGAGCACGAGCAACTCGGCGGCGCATCTGTCCAGGCATTCGAGACAGAAGGGTTGATCGGCGCCGCTTCGGCCGCTGCCGTGCTTGCCTATCTCTTCCATCGCATCGAAGGTCGTCTGGACGGCCGGCCTACGCTGATCATCATCGATGAAGGCTGGCTTGTTCTCGACAGTCCGGCATTTGCAGCCCAATTGCGGGAATGGCTGAAAACGCTGCGCAAAAAGAACGCCAGCGTCATCTTCGCCACCCAGAGCCTCGCTGACATTGAAGGCTCGAGCATCGCGCCTGCTATCATCGAGAGCTGCCCGACCCGCATCTTCCTGCCTAATGAACGCGCTGTCGAACCCCAAATCGCGCGGATCTATGAGCGCTTCGGGCTCAATGCGCGCCAGATCGCGATCCTGTCGGAGGCGACCCCAAAGCGCGAATATTATTGCCAGTCACGGCGTGGCAATCGGTTGTTCGAGCTGGGCCTCGGCGAGGTCGCGCTCAGTTTCGTGGCCGCTTCGTCAAAATCCGATCAACTGCGTATCGACGAGCTGCTCAGCAGCCATGGCAAGGCCGGGTTCGCGCGAGCCTGGCTGAGTGATCACGGCCTCGCCTGGGCCGCCGACCTTCTCCCCATCCCGGAACCCTTTGCGTCGCCTGAGACTCCAGGCGGCGGCCATCCCGATTCCAACCAGGAGAGGTCATCATGAACAGCCACCGGTTGAGCTTGCACAGCGCTACGGTCGCGCTTGCTTTGGCTCTGTCTTGCGTACTTCCCGCCGCGCCCGCGCAAGCACAGTTAGGTTTCGGGGGCATCGTCTATGACCCGACAAATTATGCCTCCAATGTGCTGCAGGCTGCGCGCGCGCTGCAGCAGATCAACAACCAGATCACCCAGATCCAGAATCAGGCAACCAGCCTGGTCAACCAAGCGAAGAATCTGGCCAGCCTGCCGATTTCCACCTTGTCGACCCTGCGTTCGCAGGTGGACCGGACGCAGAGATTGCTCAGCCAGGCCCAGCGCATTGCCTATGATGTCCAGAGCATCCAGCAAGCCTTCGAGAATCGCTACACCGGAGCCGCGCTGACCGGCGACCATGCGCGAATGGTCGCGAATGCCGATGCACGCTGGCAGGATAGCGTCGGAGCCCTGCAAGACGCCTTGCGCGTCCAGGCAGGCGTCGTCGCCAATGTCGACGGCGCGCGCACCAGCATCGATACGCTTGTCGGGGCGAGCCAATCGGCCAGCGGCGCCCTTGCCGCGACCCAGGCGGGCAATCAGTTGCTCGCCCTACAGGCCCAGCAACTCGCCGATCTCACCGCAACTCTCGCTGCCCAGGGCCGAGCGCAGGCGCTCGATGCCGCGCGTGATGCCGCGATCGAAGCCGAAGGGCGCGAACGCTTTCGGCGGTTTCGGGGGAAGAACTGACATGGGACGCACCGCAAAAATTGCGGTCGCCGGCGTCTTCGGCGGCATGGCTCTTGCCGTGACAGCCGGCGTCGCGCTCATTGGAAACCGGCCGGCACAGCCACTCGACGCCCCCGAACGGAAAACGGTCGATACGTCCGTTGAAGCCGATCTGCGTCGCTGCCGCACCCTGACCATGCCCGACGCAGGCTGCGAGGCGGCCTGGGAAGCCAGGCGCCGCAGATTCTTCGGACAGGACGGCAAGCCATGAACGATACCGGCATCGTCGATAATTTTCTCGGTGTCTTCACCAGCTACATCGACAGCGGCTTCGGATTGGTGGGCGGCGAGGTCGCCTTTCTGTCTTCCACCCTCATCGCCATTGATGTGACGATCGCGGCTCTGTTCTGGGCCTGGGGAGCCGACGAGGACATTGTCCAGCGTCTCGTCAAGAAGACGCTCTACATTGGCGCCTTCGCCTGGATCATCGGCAATTTCTCCATACTCGCCACCATCATCTTCGACAGCTTCGCGACGCTCGGTCTCCAGGCGTCCGGCAGCGCTATGGACATGACCGAGTTCATGAAGCCCGGCACAGTGGCGGCGACCGGCCTGGACGCCGGCGCGCCGCTTCTCGATGCTACCGAGGATCTGGTCGGACCGGTCGGCCTGTTCACCAATTTTCCTCAGATTTGCATCCTTCTCTTCGCATGGGCGATCACCGTCCTCGCCTTCTTCATTCTCGCAATCCAGCTGTTCGTCACCATCATCGAGTTCAAACTGGTGACCCTCGCGGGCTTCGTCCTGCTGCCCTTCGCCTTCTGGGGGCGCACAGCCTTCATGGCCGAGCGCGTACTCGGGCACATCATTTCCAGCGGCATCAAGGTGCTGGTGCTCGCGGTGATCATCGGCATCGGGACAACCCTGTTCGACCAGTTCACTTCGGCCGGCGTCGGGGCGGATCCCGATATCAAGCAGGTCATGGCCATCGCCCTGGCGGCCCTGACGCTCCTGGCCCTGGGCATTTTCGGTCCCGGTATCGCCAATGGTATCGTAACGGGTGGTCCCCAGCTCGGCGCCGGCGCGGCTGCGGGCACCGCGCTAATGGCCGGCGCGTCCATGGTCGGGGGAGCTGCGGGCATGCGCCTTGCCGGTGGCGCCGCCGCGAATGCCATGGGAGCAACCGCCCGTGGCGCAGCCTCCGCCGCCGGCGCCGCGCAATCCGCTTATTCGCTCGGGTCCGCCGGCAAGACCGGCGCCTCGGCCGTGGCTGGCGGCGCGCGCTCAGTCGGTCAGGCGGCCCTGAGCGCGGCGACATCACCTCTGCGCAAGGCCGCCGCTTCGCTCAAGGCCAGCCATCGCGCCGGTGCGAGCGCAGTAGCTGGCACCTCGTCCGCAGCATCCCCTGGTGCTTCGGCCGGAGCACCCGCCTGGGCGACAGCCATGAAGCGCCGCCAGGCCGCCATGCAGGGCGCCACCATCGCCTCTCAGGCCCTCAAGGGCGGTGACAGCCATGGCGGCGGCACCGGCCCCGACATCAGCCAGAAGGATTAGCATCCATGTTTCGTCGCGCCTCGATCCGCTACGGCAAATCACCCGAGCCGGTCACACCCTATCAACGCGCTGCCCAGCTATGGGACGATCGCATCGGTTCTGCCCGCGTCCAGGCCCGGAACTGGCGACTGGCCTTTTTCGGCTGCCTCATTCTGTCAGGCGGATTGGCCGGGGGATTGGTGTGGCAATCCGCGCGTGGTCATATCACGCCCTGGATTGTCGAGGTCGACAAACTTGGCGAAGCGCGAACCGTTGCGCCAGCACAAGCCGAGTATCGGCCGACAGACCCCCAAATTGCCTTTCACCTGGCGCGTTTCATCGAAGCGGTGCGCTCGCTGCCTGCCGATCCGATCGTCCTCAGGCAGAACTGGCTCAGGGCATATGATTTCACCACTGACAAAGGTGGCCAGGCGCTCAACGACTATGCCCGCCGCAACGATCCCTTTGCGCTGGTTGGCAAGGAACAGGTGGCCATCGACGTCTCGAGCGTGATCCGGGCCTCCAGCGACAGCTTTCGGGTTGCCTGGAGCGAGCGGCGCTATCGCGACGGAACCCTCACCGAAACGTCGCGCTGGTCCGCGATCCTGACCGTCAAGGTGCAGACCCCTCGCACGCCCGACGGACTGCGCAGCAATCCGCTCGGCATTTTCATCGACGCTCTCAACTGGTCGAAGGAACTCAGCCAATGAACAAGTCTGTCCGCCTGCCCTGGCGCATCATGCTCCTGCTCGCCGCCTGCGCGCCGGGACAAAGCGCATTGGGCGCCACAGTTCAGCGCACGCCGGTCGCGTCGGAGAATCCTGCCGCCGCTCCGGCGAAGGCCCTTGAAGAGGCCAATGACGCGGCGCGGGTCCAGCCAGAGCGCGCGGATTTCCGCAATGCAATCCAGCAATATGTCTGGGCCGATGGCGCCTTGTTCCAGGTCTATGCGACGCCCGGCAGGATCACCGATATCATCCTGCAGGAGGGCGAGACCCTGACCGGCCCCGGACCGGTCGCGGCGGGCGACACAGCACGCTGGATTATCGGCGATACGGTAAGTGGAACAGGCGACCAGCGCCGCGTTCATATTCTTCTCAAGCCGACCCGGGCCGGTATCGCCACCAATCTCATCATTAACACCGACCGGCGAACCTATCATCTCGAACTGCGCGCTACGACCTCTACCCATATGGCCGCGATATCGTGGACCTATCCACGCGATACGCTCATCGCGATCCATGCGCGCGAAGCAGAGCAGGCCCGAACCGCGCCGCTCGCGACTGGCATCGACGTGACGGCGCTCAATTTCCGCTACAAGCTTCGTGGCGACAAGCCGGACTGGCGGCCACTGCGGGTATTCGATGACGGTCGTCAGGTGTTCATCGAGTTTCCGGAAAGCGTCGCGCGCGGCGATATGCCGCCGCTCTTCGTCATCGGCGACACCGGAGATACCGAACTCGTCAATTATCGTGTCGCCGGACGATATATGATCGTCGACCGCCTGTTCGGGCGCGCGCAACTCAAGCTGGTTTCGGGCAAGCGAGAAATCAGCGTCCTTATCGATCGTGAAACCACGCGTGCGAAAGCCAGGTCATGAGCGATCCCGACAAGGAACCCTCGGTGGCCCCTGAGCCGGCGGATGAGAGCCCGGAGGAAACTCCGGTGGAGGCCCCACCAGTTGCCAATCCACAGGCTTTCAAGCTGCGTGGTAATGCGCCTCGGGTAACGCGGCTTTCCCGTAAGGCGCTCGCGTTGCTCGGCGCCACCACATGCTTCGGCATCGGCGGTGCGCTGGTCTATGCCCTGCAACCCGTCGATCGACCGCCTGCCGTCAATCTGGTGGAGACCGAAGGTCGGAGCCGTGCAGAAACCGTGACCGCGGCGCCTTCGGATTATAGCAAGGTTCCAAAGCTCGGGCAGGCGATGCCGGGCGATCTCGGACGTCCTATGCTCTCAGCTCAACGAGACGGGCGATTGGGGCCGTCGCAGTCGATGACCGGTGCTCCTGATCCGCGATTGACCGAGGCAGAACAAGCCCGTCAACGGCTGGCTCAGGAGCGGGAGTCCGCCCGTCTCAGTCAGCTGTTCCTCAGGAACACAAATGATCAGCCGCCGCAGACTGTCGCCCCTGCCGCAGCCGCGCCGTCGCCAATGGTGCAAGCACAGGACGACGACCGTGCCGAAGCTACCGGCACGAAGGACTTCCTGAACATCCCGGCGAACCGAACCACCGTGAGCAGCGAGCGCGTCATGGCGCTTCCTTCGGCCAATATCGTGCAGGCGGGCAGCATCATTCCAGCGGCGCTGCTGACCGGCGTTCAATCAGATATTCCAGGACAGATCACCGCTCAGGTGACCCAGAATGTCTATGACAGCCGGACGGGGCGTATCCTGCTCATTCCGCAGGGCGCCCGTCTCATAGGGGAATATGACAGTCAGGTGTCGGCGGGGCAGAACCGCGTGCTTCTTGCCTGGGACCGGCTGATTTTTCCCGGAGGCAAATCGATCCTCCTCGATCGCCAGCCGGGGGCGGACGCAACCGGCACCGCCGGGATCAAGGACGGCGTCAACTATCACTGGGGCAACATGCTCAAGGCCGCCTTGGTTTCGACATTGCTCGGCGTCGGCACCGAGCTTGCCACCGACAACGACGATGAGTTGGTGCGAGCGCTGCGCTACGGGTCGCAGGATACGATTAACCAGACCGGACGGCAGCTCGTTCAACGCGAGATCCGCGTCGCACCGACGCTGACCGTGCGCCCCGGCCATGTCCTGCGCGTCATCGTGACGCGGGACCTCATTCTCGAACCTCTTCAGAATGGAAATCTGCCATGAGCAAGCTACGCCTGGGACCGGTGATCGAGGACAAGCCGGTGAAATTCAGTGTCGAGCTGCCCGGGGCCTTATTCCGGGACCTATCCGACTATGCGAAGGCACACGCCGCCGAAAACGGTCTGTCCGCGCCGCTCCCGCCGGAAAAGCTCATCGCTCCAATGCTTGCGCGCTTTATCGCAAGCGACCGCGGGTTTGCCCGGAAACGCCGGAACCAATGATGTCCATGGTCTGATGCAGCTCGACTGTGGGATGCTTGAAAAGCGCTTTTCCGGCAGCCAAATCCGCCAGCGAACCATCAGGAGAGCGAACCATATCCATGACCACAACGACCGATGCCGCGCCCAATACCCGATCCTTTGAAGCCGACGTCAGCAGATTGCTGCACCTCATGGTGCATTCAGTCTATTCGGACAAAGACGTCTTCCTGCGCGAACTCGTTTCCAATGCCGCCGATGCCTGCGAGAAGCTCCGCTACGAAGCCATTGCGAGCCCCGCCCTGCTCGGCGACGATCCGCAGCCCCGCATCACCGTCACGCTCGATCCGGATCAGCGCCGGCTGACGATCGAGGATAATGGCATTGGCATGAGCGCGGCGGAGATGGTCGAAGCGCTCGGCACGATCGCACGGTCGGGAACCAGAGCCTTCATGGAGCAGATCGCCGCTGGCGAGAAGGCCGAAGGCAGTCAGTTGATCGGCCAGTTTGGCGTCGGTTTCTATTCGGCCTTCATGGTGGCCGATCGCGTTGACGTGACATCGCGCCGTGCAGGCGGCGATGAAGCCGCGCTCTGGTCCTCGGATGGCCTGGGAACCTTCACGCTCGGCGCCGTCGAGGCGTCGGCAGCGCCCGCACGCGGAACCCGCGTTGTCCTGCACCTCAAGGAGGATGCGGCGGACTATAGCCAGCGCTTCAGCGTTGAGCACAAGATCAAGGCGCAGTCTGGCCATGTCCCCGTGCCCATCGTCCTTCGCGAAAAGCCCGATGCCGAACCGCAGCAGATTGCCGACGGCGCGGCGCTCTGGACACGGCCCAGAGCGGAGATCAGCGACGAGGATTATACCGACTTCTACCGCACCAATGCCGGCCAGTTTGATACGCCCGCACTGACCGTGCACTATCGCGCCGAAGGCACCCACGAATATAATGTGCTGGCGTTCGTGCCCGAAGCGCGCCCGTTCGACCTGTTCGATCCCGATAGGGCCGGACGCATGAAGCTCTACGTGCGCCGTGTCTTCATCACGGACGAGGCGCAGATTCTGCCCCGTTATCTGCGGTTCGTCCGCGGGCTTGTCGATTCACAGGATCTGCCGCTCAACGTCTCGCGCGAGATGATCCAGGAAAGCCCGGTGCTGGCGTCGATCCAGAAGGGTGTGACGAACCGCCTGCTCAGCGAACTCGACAAGCTCGCCCGGACCGAGCCCGACCGTTTCCGTCAGGTCTGGGAGAATTTCGGCGCGGTCCTGAAGGAAGGGCTTTATGAGGATTATGGTCGCCGTGAGACCCTGCTCAAGCTGGCGCGCTTCAGGACCAGCAACTCCGGCACCGAATGGCGTTCCCTGCAGGACTATGTCGCCGGGCTGAAGGAGAATCAGACCGCGATTTACTATGCGGTGGGAAGCGATCTCGATCGTCTGGCGTCCTCGCCGCAACTCGAAGGCTTCCGGGCCCGCGGCATCGACGTGCTGCTGCTGACGGATCAGGTGGATAGCTTCTGGGCCAGCTCGGGGATCGACTTCGAGGGCAAGCCGTTCAAGTCGGTCACGCAGGGCCTCTCCGATCTCAGCCTGATCCCGTTGAACGAGGGCGAAACGCCGGCGGCCGAAACGTCGGACGAGGTCACCTCCTTTATCACCTTCGTCAAAACGACGCTCGGCGAGGCGGTATCGGACGTTCGCGCCTCCGATCGCCTGACCGAAAGCGCGGTCTGCCTTGTCGCGCCCGACAGCGGCATGGACCGTCAGCTCGAAAAGCTGCTGGCGGGGGCCGGCCGGCTCGACCAAACCAGCAAGCCGGTGCTGGAGATCAATCCGCGGCATGACCTTGTTGTCCGGCTGAGCGCGCTGGACGAGGCGGAGGCGGGTTTGCGCGAGGATGCGGCCCATCTGCTGTTCGACGAGGCCCGCGTGGCCGACGGCGAACTGCCCGTCGATCCGCGCGCCTTCTCAGCCCGGCTGAGCCGGATCCTGCTGCGCGGGATCGGTGGCGCATGAGAGGCGAGCGCCGGCAGACTGAGATGGTTCGTTCTGCCGGCACACGGCCTCATGCCCGCCGATGGCTCATTGTCCTTGTCGTGGTGAATATCATGCTCCTTGCCGCAGTAGCTTCGCTCCTGCTCCTGCAATCGGCTCCTGCCGCTGCGCCCCGCACCGTCACGCCGCGTGGAGATCTGGCGGCGGACGAAAAGGCGACGATCGACCTCTTCCGAAACGCCCGCGATTCGGTGGTCTTCATCTCGACCAGCCGGCGCGTCACTGATTTCTGGACACGCAATGTCTACAGCGTTCCGAGGGGATCGGGTTCCGGTCTGATCTGGGATGAAGCCGGGCATGTCATCACCAATTACCATGTGATCGAAGGCGCGTCGGGAGCGCAGGTCCAGCTGGCCGACGGCAGCCAGTTCAACGCGACACTGGTCGGCGCCAGTCCACAGCATGATCTTGCCGTTCTCAAAATCGGTGGCGTGGGCTTCAACGCGCCGGGCCGCGTGCCGATCGGCACCAGCGCGGACCTTCAGGTCGGGCAGAATATCTTCGCCATCGGCAATCCCTTCGGCCTCGACTGGACCCTGACTAAAGGCATCGTCTCGGCGCTGGACCGGTCGCTGCCGAGCGAAAACGGCCCGGACATCCGGCACCTGATCCAGACCGACGCGGCGATCAATCCCGGTAATTCCGGCGGCCCGCTGCTCGACTCCGCCGGACGGCTGATCGGCATCAACACGGCGATCTACAGCCCCTCCGGCGCCTCGGCCGGCATCAGCTTCGCCGTGCCGGTGGATACGGTCATGCGCGTGGTGCCGCAGCTCATCGCGAGCGGCCACTACGCGCAGCCGGTGCTCGGTGTGGAAAGCGACGAGGAACTGAACGAACGGCTCAAGCGCCTGTCCGGCATCAACGGCGTATTCGTCCTCGGCATCAATCCCGGTTCTGCGGCGGAACGCGCGGGGCTGGTGCCGGCCACCCGTTCTATGCGCGGTGTGGTTCCCGGCGACGTCATCACAGCCCTGAACGGCAAGCCCGTTTCCCGCTTCGGTGATCTTCTCGCGAGGCTGGACGATTTTCAGGTCGGCGAGAGGGTTGAACTCACGGTTCTGCGGAACGGGGCCACGCACAAGCTCAGCGTGGCGCTGGAGTCGGCTGACTGAACCGCGACAGCTTCCCGGATGTGGCATGGCGGGCCGCATCCGGCCTGTCAGGGCTCACGGACAAGATTAAAGTTGTCATTACCGAAAGATCGCGGGGTTCTCGCTGAAGCATCTTCTTGACCGGGCGTAAATTCGGCGGCGAGGGCGAACGGCACCAATCCCATAATCGATGCTCTGGACATGATCTATCATGTTTTATACGTGCATATGACAGCCTGCGATCCCAATGTAATGGCGGCCGCCCAGGCGCGCCGCTTATGCTTCTGATCGCAGCGAAAGGGGCGGCGCCGACTATCGCTTCCGGCCGACGATCCCGCCTGACCGGTGGAAGAAAGGATCGTCATGGCGGCCACGCTCGTGAAACCAGGCTTTCGCGACCTCTACACCCCCAAGCTCTTCACGGTCCTGCGGGAAGGATATGGACTGGCCAGCCTGAAGGCCGATGCCATATCCGGCCTTACCGTTGCCATTGTCGCGCTGCCGCTGTCGATGGCCATCGCGATCGCCTCGGGCGTAACGCCCGATAGGGGCCTCTACACCTCGATCATTGGCGGCTTCATCGTCTCGGCATTCGGCGGCAGCCGCTTCCAGATCGGCGGGCCGGCGGGCGCGTTCATCGTGCTGGTATCGGCAACCGTCGCCCAGCATGGCGTCGACGGCCTGCTGCTGGCGGCGTTCCTGTCGGGGGTCATGCTGGCGGCGGTCGGACTGCTGCGGCTCGGCGCCTTCATCAAATATATTCCCTATCCGGTCACGGTCGGATTCACTGCCGGCATCGCGATCATCATCTTCGCCAGCCAGATCAAGGATCTGCTTGGCCTGAACCTGGAGAAGGAGCCGGGACCGCTGCTGCCCAAGCTGGCGGCGATCGGCGGCGCGTTGCCGACGATCAATCCGGGCGCCGTGCTCATCGCGCTGGGCACGATTCTCATCATCGCCGCTGTTCGCCGTTATCGTCCGCACTGGCCATCCTTCATCATCGCGGTGGGGATCACGGCGGTCGGCGCGGCACTGGCCGGCTTGCCGGTCGAGACGATCGGCACAAAGTTCGGCGGTATCCCGCAAGCGCTGCCGACACCGCATCTGCCCGCGATATCCTATGAACGGGTGATGGCGGTGCTGCCCAATGCGCTGTCGTTCACGCTGCTCGGCTGCATCGAAAGCCTGCTATCGGCGGTGGTGGCCGATTCGATGACGGGGCGCCGGCACCGCTCCAACTGCGAACTTCTCGCACAAGGTGTAGCGAATATCCTCTCGCCGCTGTTCGGCGGCATCTGCGTCACCGGCAATATCGCGCGCACCGCGACCAATGTGCGCTCGGGCGCGCGCAGTCCTGTTTCGGGCATGATGCACTCGGCCTTTCTGCTGCTGTTCATTCTGGTCGCCGCCCCGCTCGCCTCCTACATTCCGCTGGCGGCGCTGGCCGGCGTGCTCGCGGTGGTGGCCTGGAACATGGCTGAAAAGCATGAGTTTGCCACGCTGATCCGCGCCTCCCGAGGCGATGCGGTGGTCTTGCTCGCCACCGTGCTGCTGGTGATTTTCCGCGATCTCACCGAGGGCATCCTTGTCGGCTTTGCGCTCAGCGTGATGCTGTTCCTGCACCGCATGGCGCAAGCGGCCGAGGTCGAGAATGTTCGCCCCTTCGTCGAGGAAGACAAGGCCGACAGCACCAACGGCGATGGCCGCACGCCCTATCAGGTGGGGCTGGCCACCGATCCGGACGTGGCCGTGGTGCGGGTATCGGGCGCCTTCTTCTTCGGCGCGGCGGCGGCGGTCGGGGCCGCGCTGGACCGGATCGGCGAACGGCCGAAGGCCTATGTCTTCGACCTGTCTGCGGTGACCATGCTGGATTCGACAGGAGCCGCGACGATCGAAGGCTTTGTGCGCAAGGCCGTCCATCGAGGCGCGGCCGTCTATATCGCAGGCGCAACGACTGCCGTCCGGCGCACACTCCTCGTCCACGGCCTGAAGCCGCCGCGTGTGCGGTTCCGGCGGAGCCTGGAAGGGGCGATCGCCGGAGACGGCGACCACAAACGCGGCTGAGGTTCGATTTGAACAGCGGCCGGGCAAGAGGCGCCAGCAACCGCGTATCACCGCGCTTGTAATCTGATGCTTTATACATCATCCCGACATCGATGATCACGTCACAACAGATGCGGGCGGCACGAGCCCTCCTCGGTATCGACCAACGGGAGTTGGCGAAGCTCGCGGGCGTATCGCTTCCAACCATCCAACGTATGGAGGCATCTGACGGTCAGGTTCGGGGCGTCGTCGATACGCTGATGAAGGTGATTGGCGCACTCGAAGCTGCCGGGATCGAACTGATCGGCGAATATGCCCAAAGCATGGGGACTGGCCGCGGCATACGGCTGCGAACGGCTGCGTCAGCCTAACCTGGCAGGAAATTGTCGGCGGAAGGGCCAATGCCGGTCTGAGACGCCCAACGGTCCGGCGTCGGCGGGGCCTTCGCTTAGGGTTGCCGGTCGTCTACCGGAACGCCTGTCGACCAGTGCTCATCGCTTCTTTCCAGATACCAGTCCGATTGAGGATAGGTGCCGCCGAGCGCGTGAATGCTGCACCCCTCCAGCCATGGGCGGCGCGCCTCCGGAGGCAGCAGCAGCGGCATGTGGGCGCTTACCCTCCCGAGAAGGCCGTTGGCCGGAACGAGAATGCCCGCACAGCCGCTCCGGTCAGGCATGCAGAGGCCTGCCCAGGCGCAGAGCGGCTCGTCCCACAGCCCGGCCCAGATCCGCGTGCGCAGATCCGCCGGTCCTTCGGGATAGGCGAAGGATTCGAGCACGATGAGGCAGCGAACCAACCGCTCTGGCGCCACGATGCCGCCACCGTCGCCGGCGATGTCGCGTCCGAATAGCGCAGCGCGCTGCGCAAGCGGCCGATTCTTGGCGAAGACCTCGGACGGCAGCCCCCAGGACGCGAGCTGAAGCGCGCGCCCCTGCGCGGCGATGCTGACGACAGGGACGTCCTGGCCTGGCCACAGCAGTGGCCGCCAGATCAGGCCCGGATCGGCTTTGGCCTTGAAGCAGCCAGCCATTTCGGAGAGCGACCCACGGCAGCGAATCAAGTTTGTCATCGTGCGGTGAGGCTATTTCCGGTGCGACCTGAACGACAAGCTTCTCCGGGGTCGGCGATTATCCCCGATCTATCAGATGGGCAGTTTTCGCCGATGTTTTGCAGGAGAGGACATGGTTGAGATTACTGGCAGCAGGGATTGCGGAAACTCGCCCAAGAACCAGTTCGCGCAGGATGTCGCGATCGCGCTTGAGACAGGTCAGGTTGCGCCCGGCATGCTGAGCGAGGACGTCGTCTGGACCCGTGACGTCCCCGTGAATGGGCGCGAGGCGGTCCTGCACGCGATCTCGCAGCAATCGGACGTTTCGGCCGTTGTGATCGAGCATGCGATTTCTCACGGCAAGGTGGGCATGGCCAATGGCCAGGTAGTTTTGGCGGATGGGAAGCGCAGACGGTTCAGTCATATCTTCGATTTCACGAACACCAAGGGCAACTGCGTCGCCGCAATCAACAGCTATGGCTGACAGTTCGAACGGGTTTCGCGCGTCATAGCGCTTGCACGCTGTTCTGCTTGAGCGCCCACCAGCCCATTGCGACATCGGCGGCTTCTTGACGCTCCAATGGCCCTTGCCTACTGCCGAGGAGCGGGCCGGGCCCCTCTGGCGACCACAGCGGTCGTGATGTCGGACCGCATCGAGTGCGCTCGGTGCTGGTCGATAAATTTCTATCGTTCAAAACCCGTGCACTCGGTTCAGTAAACCGAGGAGTCGAAATTTATGACAAATGCCGCCGCAGGAATGCCTTGCCCCGTTTGTAAGATACCGCTGGTCATGAGCGACCGGCAGGGTGTGGAAATCGACTATTGTCCCCAATGCCGCGGCGTCTGGCTCGATCGCGGCGAACTCGACAAGATCATCGAGCGCAGCCAGCATGCCGGAGCTGTCCCACCGACTCAGCCCGCTGCCGGAGCCTATCCTCAATACTCTTATGGCGATCACGGCCATAAGCACCGACACGGCTACCCCAAGCGCAAGAAGTCCTTCCTGGAGGAGCTGTTCGACTGAGGGCCGAGCTCGAAACTGTCCATCAAGCCGGCCGGCCATGATGATGCCTTCGCCGTGCCGGCCGTCATGGCCCGCGGGGCGCGAAACGGCGTTACGCGGCGGCCGGGACGCTGTGAGAGCCTGTGAGCTTCACCATATAGGCAGGCGCAAGCCACTCCAGACCGGCGCTTCCATCGAGTAGTGCCAGGATCGAAAGCGCGCCAACGCACCACGCCAGGGCCAATGCGCTGCGATGTTGCCTGACGGGCAGCAAGTTCAGAGCCGCCACGCCCGCGACGGCGAAGCCGTAGAGGACCGCCATCGTCTCGATCTCGATCTCGGGCAAAGCAAGGCAGATGACGAAGGGGTGGACGTGGAATGCCGCGAACAGAACCGGGCGCAGCGGCTCGTCAGGCGGACGCAGCTTTCGGATAGCGGGCGGCATGGACATAGCGGCCACGCCGCCGATGAGGTCGAAGGCGGCGAACAGAACGATCGCCCACTGCCAGCTCGCCCAGTCCACATGGGCAAGGCCGGCGCATATCGTTGCCAGGACCATGCCCGCCAAAGCCGCGCCCAGTGTAACGCGCCGCTGCACCTGCGTGCTGTCGTAGGCAAGGTCGCGCAGCGTCACAGGGAGCGGTCCGATATGCGAGGGGAAGCCTCCGGTCCTGTCCCCGCGCTTGCCAATGGACGGCCGTCCCGGGTTTCGAAGCGCCACTGCCCGGCGCTTTCACGCGCAACGAGATCGTCGGCGGGGTAGGTGACGAGATCGCCGGCCGTGCGGCTGCCGATCTCGAGGAAAGTGGCAGGAGCGCCAGACCTGTTTTCAAGATGGTGGCTGGCGCCCTGCGCTGGAAAGCCCGCGCACATGCCGGATTTCAGGGTCCACTCGCCCGAACCGCTGCACAGGACCAGTTCGCCATCGAGCAGATAGACAAACTCATCCGATCTGCTGTGGCGGTGATGGAGCGCGGAGACCGCGCCGGGCATCAGGGTGGTCAGGTTGGCGCCGAAGGCCGTGAGCCCGAACCTCGCGCCCAGAGCCCGTTTGAAACGTCCCGCCATGCGGCTGGCAAACGGCTCGGGATAGTTGGACGGGCGCTCATTGACCGGCACGTCAGCGCTCACCAGGGGCGGTAATTGGTTTGCCATATCGCTTCAGCTACCTCCTTTCGGAATTTCAGATGCCGCGGCCGAGGGCGAGCAACTCCCACCAGCCAGGAAGCAGCGAGAGCACCAGCAGGCTCGCCATCGTCCAGTTGAAAGCGCCCAGTATCTCGGGACGATCGAGGAACCGGCGCAGCATGGAGCCGCCCGCGGCCCAAAGCATGATCGAGGGCATGCCGACCAGAACGAGGACAGCCGAGAGGATGAGGGCGTCGCTTGCCGCGCTCTCAGGCCGCGAGAAACTCACAATCGCGCCGATGATCATCGCCCAGGCCTTGGGATTGACCCCCTGGAAAGCTGCGGCAGCGAGAACGCCGATCGGCTTCGCATTGGTCGCGGCCTCCTGAAGGCCCGCTGAGGTCGCAATGCGCCAGGCCAGCCACAACAGATAGACCGATGCCGCGATATGAAGGGCGGCATGGAATCGCGGCAGCTCACGCGCCACGCCTCCCAGGCCCCATCCCACGATGAGCGACATGACGACGCACCCACCGGTGATGCCGATCATATGCGGAATGGTGCGGCGAAAGCCGAAGGTCGCACCGGAGGACAGCAGCATCATGTTGTTGGGCCCGGGCGTGATGCTCGCGACCAGACAGAAGAGACTCAGTGCCAGGAGCATGAACGCTCTCGCTCGAATTGAACAAGGATTGGACTAGAGCGAAAGAAATTTGTATCAATTCAATTCGAGTCAATCAGGATATTGTCATGGTTCAATCTGACTGGCGTCCGGAGTTGGGGGACACGCCTGGAGCGGCGTGGGAGCGGCTCGTGACGCGACTGGAGGCGGACATTGCCGCGGGCACGCTCGCACCCGGCGAACGCCTGCCTCCCCAGCGCGATCTGGCCTATCGGCTTGCTCTTTCGGTTGGCACCGTGAGCCGCGCATATGCCGAAGCCGAGCGGCGCGGTCTGGTCGCGAGCCATGTGGGAAGAGGTACTTTTGTAGCCGAAGGGCTCGGTGTCGCTGCCACCCACCGCCCGGACGGTGGCAGGATCAACCTGGGGATGAATGTTCCGCCGATCGCCCCGGCTCTCTCGGTCGCATCGCAAACCATCCAGGCGCTTGGCCAGCGGGAGGATCTTGGTGCGGCATTCGACTATACGTTCACGGCCGGCTTGCCTGCGGTGCGCGAGGCGGGCGCCATCTGGCTGCGCGAACAGGGCGGTGTTGCCCGGGCGAGCGCGGACCGGCTGATCCAGACCACCGGCGGGCAAAATGCGCTCGCCATCGCCTGCGCCAGCTTTGCGCGACCGGGCGATACCGTGCTGTGCGATGTCGCGACCTATCCCGGAAATCGCACGATCGCGGAACATGGTGGCTGGCATCTGCGGGGCGTGCCGGCCGACGCGGAAGGAATGCAGCCTGCGGCATTGGATCGTCTCGCGGCCGAAAGCGGCGCCCGCCTGCTGATGCTGATTCCCACGCTTCACAATCCGACGACGATCACGATGAGCGCGGCGCGGCGTGAAGAAATTATCGCGGTCGCCCGCTCGCACGACCTGCTCATCATCGAAGACGATATCTATCGCGTGTTCGGTACTGATGAAGAGCCGCAGCCTTTGGCCGATCTTGCGCCCGAGCGGGTGATCCATGTCACCAGCATTTCGAAGGCGTTGTCGCCAGGCCTACGGCTCGGCTTCCTGCTCGCGCCCGATAATGATGCTCTGTACGAGCGGCTGCTGCTGGCGGCGCAGGCAACCGGCTATTGCCCGCCTGCAGCGAGCGGTCTGATACTGGACGAATGGCTGAAGACCGGCCTCGCGACCCGGATCCTGCACGAGGTGCAATGCGAGATGGTTCGCCGCAATAGTCTGGCGCGCGAGATTCTCGGCGATGTCATTGCGCCTGCGGGATCGCGGCGCTCGCTGCATATCTGGCTGCCCATGGACGTTGAGCGCGCACGGCAGGTCTATGAGCGGGCGCTGCTCGCCAATGTCGAATTGACGCCGCCCGACGCACCCTTCGTCGATGGGCATGCGGTCACTGGCCTTCGTGTCTGCCTCGGTCAGCCATTGGAGCTGTCCAGCCTTGAGACGGCGCTGCTCGCATTGAAGGCGGTGCTGAACGCAGATCACTACGCCAATACAAGGGGGGTCCTGTGACTCAAACCATCCGGGGTGGCTGCTTTTGCGGCGCCTGCCGCTACGAGACCGGCGCGGAGCCGATCAATGTCAGAGCCTGTCACTGCCGGGCGTGCCAGAAGGTCACCGGAGGCCCGTTCTACGCCCGTGTTCTGGTGCCCGCCGACACCCTGTCGATATCCGGGCCAGTCCATTGGTTCGCATCATCGCCCGATGTGCGTAGAGGCTTCTGCCCGCATTGCGGGTCGAGCCTGTTCTCCGAGCGGTCGAGCATCAACGCGATCGGGCTGACCATGGGCACGCTCGATGAGCCCGAGCGGTTTCAGCCGACGGATCATATCTGGGTCTCGTGCAAGCAGCCGTGGATCGTGCTGCCAGACGGGCCGCCGCAACATCCGGAAGGCCTATGACCTGTGTAGTCATCACCGGCGCGTCGCGCGGGATTGGCCGCGCCACGGCGCTGCTTGCGGCAGAGCGTGGATGGTCCGTCCTCGTCAACTTCCGAAGCGATGAAGCGGCAGCCGAAGAGACGGCCAGTCTGGTGCGCGAGCGTGGGGGCCGCCCCTTGATCTGGCGCGCCGACGTCACGCGCGAGGATGACGTGCGCGCCATGTTCGATGCGGCGGCAGCCGAGCTTGGGCCGGTAAGCGCTACGGTCGTCAACGCGGGCATCGTCGCGCCGGCGTCAACGCTTGCCGACATGGATATCGCACGTCTTCGGCATGTATTCGATGTGAACGTGCTCGGTTCCTATCTCTGCGCGCGAGAAGCGGCCCGCCGTATTCCTCTCAGTCGCGGCGGACCGGGCGGAGCGATCGTGATCGTATCGTCGATGGCGGCGCGCCTGGGTTCGCCCTTTGAATATGTCGATTATGCAGGGGCAAAAGCAGCGCTCGACACGCTTACGGTTGGTCTGGCGAAGGAACTTGCGGCCGACGGCGTCCGGGTCAATGCGGTTCGCCCCGGTCTGATCAATACCGAAATTCATGCGTCGGGCGGCAGGCCTGGCCGAGCGCAGGAGATGGGAGCCGGCTCACCCATCGGCCGTGCCGGCGAGGCATCCGAGGTCGCCGAAGCAATCATCTGGTTGCTCAGCGCGAATGCCTCCTATGTGACCGGCACAATTATGGACATTGCTGGCGGGCGATGAGTTCAATCCGCTGAGTCGGGTCGATTGCCGTCATGGAAGCTTCGCCATCGTATCTATGGGCGCTGTCACCCTGAGCGCGAAACGCCAGCTGTGCCAACGCGCCTGGCGACGCTTGCCTTGTCCACAATATCCCTTATCTTGATGACAAGACCTTGAGGGGAATCGACATGTCCAGATCCATGACCCTGAATGTGCGCGTGAGCGGCGCGCTGGGCGAATTCGTCGCCAGGAATGTTGGCGATGGCGGTGCTTACGAGAATGTCAGCGAATATGTGCGCGACCTCATCCGCCGCGATAGGGAACGCGCCGAAGCGGAGGGGTTCGAGCGATTGAAAGCCGAACTGACCGCCGCTTTCGCCGCGCCTGAATCCGCTTATCAGTCCCTCGACGCCGAGACGATTATCGCGCGTAACGCGCGGAACTGATCGCGTGACCACCTTTCGCGTTCTGGATCGGGCGGGCCGTCGCCTTGATGAGATATACGTTTATACGCGGGACAACTGGGGCGCCGATCAGGCGGCCCGCTACATTCGGGGCATGTTCACTCGGTTCGGCGAAATTGCCGAACGAAAGGTTCCCTGGCGCTCTGTACCGGTCGAGTTCGGGGTCGATGGCTTCTACTGCCGCTATGAGCATCATTACATCTATTGGCGCTTGCTGTCCGATGGCGCGACCGGGATCGTGACGGTGCTGCATGAACGGATGCACCAGCTCGAGCGTTTCCGGGAGGACATACCGCTTTGACAGACAGAGCCGGGATCGGCGCAGAGACATCAGTCCAGCCTGTTTACATTTCGCGCAGGCGCTGACCAAACGCCCGCTTGCTCGGCGTCGCTGAGCGACCTGGTCTGGCCTTTGCCCAGATCGCCGAGCACGATAGTGCCGATGGCGACACGCACGAGACGAAGAACGCTGGCGCCCTGGGCCGCGACCATCCGGCGCACCTGACGGTTACGCCCTTCGGTCAGCACGATCTCGATCCAGCTCGACCGGCTGCCCGTGCGCAGGAGCCGCACTGCCGCTGCATTCAGGCGTTCGCCGCGATCCTCGACGGGTTCGGCAAGCGCCTCGAGGAACCGCTCATCGGCGATCCGGTCGATCTTCACATGATAGGTCTTCGGCACTCCTGAAGCCGGGTTCAGCAGATACTCGGCCCAGCCCGTATCATTCGTCAGCAGGAGCAACCCCTCGCTCGCCTTGTCGAGCCGACCGACCGGGGAGAGAAACGGCAGCTCCGGCGGAAGACAATCATAGACCGTCCCGCGCTGCCCGGGATCACGCCGCGTTGTGACGAGGCCGCGCGGCTTGCTCAGCATCAGATAGACCTTCGCTTCAGCCGCAATCGCGTTCCCATCTACCGCGATCCGGGATCGGGCCGGCTCGACGCGCAGGGAGACCGAGCGGGCGGCTCGGCCATCGACGGATACGCGTCCCGCTTCGATCAGCGCGGTCGCCTCGGTCCGGGAGCAGAAGCCGAGCTTGGAAAGCGCGCGTGGCAGACTGACAATCGACCGGGATATTGCTCCAGACTGTCCACGCAGCGATGGGCGGCGCTCTCCCGCACCTTTCCCGGAGGGATGAAATGACATGACAGGGCTCACGCCCCGCGGTGCCGCGTCCCGGTGGGCAGAGGGTATCGAGGCAGAAAACAAGCGGCTGCCGGGTCAATATGTCCCCGGACGCCCGATGGCCTCCGGGGTCAGATGCCCGTGATCAGTCTGCCGGCGCGGAGTGCCCGAATGAGACGCTGCTTGCTCATGTCCCGTCCTTCGCGCGTTCGCTCGGATGCGTCAATTCATGACCGGCCATGACTTGCAGGGATCTGGCGGTCATATTGGTCAGCAATGACGAATGACATGACATTGCTGGCCGCTGTTCAGGAAGCGCTGCCGGGTTCTACGCCTGTAGACATGGCGACAGGCGGCAGCGCGAGGCATGGGAAAGGCGCCTATGTTCTCGTCATCGCGCTGCGCGAGCCAGTAGCTTTCGCCCTCCGAGACATCGTTCACCAGCTTTCCGCCGGCCAATATATTTATGCGGGGAGTGCGCATGGTCCCGGAGGGATCGATGCCCGGTTACGGCGCCATTTCCGGCGGGAGAAGACATTGCACTGGCATGTCGATCGGCTCACCACCGTCGCCGCCTCCATCCGTGCCTTCGCTCTCGAAGGGGGCAGCGAGTGTGAGATCATCACCCGCCTCGGCGGACTATCGGGGACGCGACATCCGATTGCCGGATTTGGCAGCAGTGATTGCCGGGCCTGCGTCTCGCATCTCCTGCAGGCACCCGTTGAGCGCATGACCTCCCATATTTGCGATCCCAGTCAGGTGCGTCCCGTCTGATGCGTGGAAATCGGAAGAAATGGCAAAAGCGCCGCCCGGCATCGGCGCGTACGACACTTGGCAACAGGGGCTTCCGGACCGTTACCGCCATCATGTGCGCCAGCGCATTTGGTGTGGTCTGGTTCTGGGATAGCGGCCCGTCTCTGTCGGCCTCCGACGATCCCGGCACATTCGCTTGCACCGCTCCCTATATCCATGACGGTGACAACATCCGATGCCAGGAAACCGGGCGCGGAAGATTGTACGGGATCGATGCTCCGGAAATGCCGGGTGCCTGTCGTCCGGGACGCAGATGCACGCCGGGAGATCCGTTCGCCAGCCGGGATCACCTTCGCGCGATTGCTGCATCCGGAGATGTCCGATGCAGGAAAATCGAAACCGACCATTATGGCCGCGCGATCCTTCAGTGCTGGGTCGGGCAGACCAATCTCTCCTGCGCGCAAGTCGAGGCCGGCCAGGCCGTAAAGCGTTACGGCGATCTCACATGCCCTTAGGAGTTCCGTGAACTGAGCCGCTATCGCTTTGGACGCCGGACAGGCGAACAACTCAGAGGCGATTCTGGCGGGCCTCTCCGGCCTCCGGAGTATAGGTATCTCCTGTGTCGCTACGCCATTCCCTGTCTTTCTTCGCCAGCGTCATACGACGCCAGAAGCTTGTTGCGACGCCTCATTTTATGGCTTTCTTGATGTCCCCCGAAGCCCCGGCGCGGCGCCGAGGCATAGGGGACATCTCATATGGCATATCGGTTCTGGCGTACCGGCACAGCGGCTTTCGCATTGCTGTGCGGCATCGCGCACACGCCTGCGGTCCAGGCAAACAATTATGGCGAAAGCCTTGCCTGGCAGTTCCGCACGACGGCCGACCGCGTCAACCTCGCAGCAATCGCCGACCTCATCGAGAAACGCCGTTCGGGCTATTATCAGGCCCCCGTCTACAACTCGACGATCGAGCGGCAGTATAATTGCGCGATCACCTCGACCGCGACCGGTAATAGCGACAGTCAGACCGCGCTCGCCAACTCACCGTCGCTGACCGGCGCCTCTTCTTCCGCCAACGGGAATGTCAGCGACACCGATGTCGCGGACGGTTCAGGCGCGGCCGCAAGCACGGATCAGGCCAATAACGGGCATGTGTCCGCAAATGTGCGTGGGGCCACGATCGCCCATGTGTCGGGAAGCGCGACCCAGGCGCTCAACTCGACGCAGACCAATAGCGGCAATCAATATGCCGGCGTGGCCGATTCCACCGCCTGCCTGTTCGGGGCGCTCAACTGATGCGCGCCGGGGCAATGGGCCGGCAGCTGGCCGGCAAGGGAAACTGGAGCCGGCTGGCTGGCGCGTCCCTCGCGGTGCTGGCGCTACCGGGCTGCGTCGCAATGCAGCAACAGCGGCTGGCGCCTGGCGAAGCGCCGGTGCTTCAGGGACCGGCGGTGCGTGACAATCGCACGCCCATGGATGCACCGCTCGCCTGTCTCGCAAGCCAGATCCGGGCGGTCGGGCGCAAGCCCCTCGTCATCGCCGTTGGTGACGTGCGCGACTATACCGGAAAATATTCGATCAACGAGGGCAACGCCATCACCCAAGGCGGTGCACTGATGGTGTCCTCCGCGCTCGGCAAACTCGGCGGCGCGGTCCGCCTTGCCGAACGCTTCGATCCCACCATCGCGGAGCGGGAGCTGGGCTACACCGACCGCCGTCAGCTCGGCGATGGGGCCGCTCACGATATCCCTGGACCCGAAGGCCCGCAGAAAGTTCCCTGGCTGCCCTATTTCGGGGGCAGCATCACAGCCTCCGATTATTACATCGTCGGAGGGGTCACCGAGCTCAATTACGATATCCGCTCAGGCGGAGCGGAAGTGGCGGTCGGCAATGTCGGCCCCAAGGTCCGCACCTATACCCAGAGCGTCGCGATCGACCTGCGCATCGTCGATACCCGCTCGCTCCTGGTGGTGCGGACCATCAGCCTGGCCAAGCAGTTCACCGGCTATGAAACCGGCTTCGGCGTCTTCCGCTTCTTCGGATCCGACCTGTTCGACATCAATGTCGGAGCCAAGGGCCAGGAGCCGCTCCAGCTCGGCATCCGCACCGCGCTCGAGGAAGCCACGCTGCGGCTGGTGAGTACCGTCGCTCGTGTCGATCCGTCGACATGCATGAAGCAAGTCTCCTGGGAACCAGCGCCGGCGACGGCCTCGGATAAAGCACCTCTCGCGCCCGCATTATCGCCCGCCTCGCGCGGGCAGCCCGCCTTCAATGGTCCAAAGGCTGGGGCCGATCCACAGGCCGGCGCCTCAATCCAGCTCCCCTTCGAGGTCGGGTCCGCCGACCTCACCGGATCGGCATCAGCACTGATCGAACGGATCGCGGCTGGCGCGGCTTATCGGCCGATCATGGTGACGCTCGTCGCCCGCGATTCCGAACATCTCGACCCCGCCGCGCGCGATGCGCTGACCGCTCGCCGGATCGAGACGCTGATGACCGCACTGGAGCAGCGAGGCGTGGCGCGAGGGACGATCAAGACCGTCTGGCGCCCCGGCAAAGGTGATCCCGCGATCATACCGGCAACGCCCGGTCTGCAGCGGCTCGCCGTGCTCCGGATCAGTCGCTGACCCTGATCCCGCAACGAAAGGAGGCGCCCACGCACCAGCATTTCCTTCCATTTCTCTGGCTCAACCCATCTTCAAAAGGATCAATCCATGCCTTCCAACTCCCTCGCCGCGCGCCGCCGCCTCTTTCTTGGCAGCGCCATTGCCGCCCTGTCCGTATCCATTGCCACCCCGGCGCTGGCCGTGGAGCCCTATGCCCCCGAAATCGATGCCGCCGGCGATCAGGTGATTGCCAACAGCCAGATCGTCACGGATGCACCCGTCGATGCCGCGGCATCCGATCCCATTATCAAGACGATCGTGCTGCCGACCGAAAGCAGCGTCAGCCTGTCCGATAATGAGGTGCGTGCCTCCGCCGCCGCAAACCGGCAGAGCAATTCGCTCGAACCGGATGCGCTCGACCTGATGCCCGCGACCGACAGCACGCATCTCGCGGTTTCCGGCGCCGACGTCACGGCATATGCGCCGGCGGTGATCGCCGCCCGGCAGGTGACCGAATACGCCCCCGTCACGGCCGACACGGCTTTCAGCAGGATCAGCATGCTCGCTGGCGATGTTGTCGAAAGCCAGCTCGAAGTCATGTCCAACCGGCAAGAAGCGCTGGCGACTGGCAATGATGGCGCAAATACCCTCAATCTCTCCGGCGGGGATGGCAGCGTGGGCGCTGGCATCGCGGCCGCGCAATCGACCGGCTATGGTTCTGATGTATCGGCCGAAATGAGCGGCATCGCCCACATCCTCACGCGGGAGGTGGTCGGCAGCGATGTTCGCTCGGAAGGAAATCTTCAGCGAGCCGTCGCTACCGGCAATCACGCCGCCAACGCGCTTTCAGCGGATGTCCTCGGCATCGAATCTTTCGGCTTTTATGGACCGCCTTCGATGGTGCAGCCTTACGGCGAGGTCGAGGCGAACGCCGCCTATGCCGTGCTCTCGGCTCAGCAAACCTCCAGCGACGTGGTCGCAGAGACGAGTGGCGGGTTTCACACGGCGACGCTGGGATCCGTGGTCGAGGCTGCGCTGAGCAGCGATGCAAACACTCTGGCCGCCGCGGCCTATAGCAACGATGCGGACAATAAGGCCCGGCTCACGACGATCAGCATCGATGAAGGCTATAACGGCGGGGCTATCGCCAATGTGACCAATAGCCAGATTGCAGAGGGCGCGACGCTTGCTGACGCGCACGGTGGGACCGGCATGCTCGTCCTGGGCGATGCCGTCGGGGCGAAGCTGTCCGCTGAAGAGAATAGCGTCCAGGCAGTTGCGATCACCAACCGTGCGGCCAACAATCAGCTGGAAGTCCACGCCACCACCATTCGCGCACCTGAAGGCTTCAATGGTGAAGAGGGCGAAGGGCCGAGGCTTGTCGGGACGGCTCAGTATGATGACTTCGGTACGCTGAGCGTGTCCGCGCCGTTCAGCGTCCAGAATGGACAGCGGTTCGAGATGCCGGTGAGTGCGTCGGCCGCGGGCAGTGCTACGCGGATCAAGACCACTGGCGACATCGTCGAAGCGCGCACTGCCGCGCAGGATAATATCGTGACGGTAGCGGCGACCGGAAACCGCGCCGCCAATGAACTGGTGCTGGATGCCAACCGCATCGCTACTGCCGCCGACCTTAACTCGGCGCAGACGGGTTATGGCGACGTCCAGGCCAGCATCGGTGATTATTATGACCGGGCTGGCGCGCGCATTACGGCGAAAGGTGATGTCATAGACTCAAGCCTGCAGGTGGCCAGGAACGATGTTCGGGCCAGCGCTGTCGCAAATGACGTTTCCAACAGCCTGGCTGTCAGCGCCAACGAGATCGGCAACGCGAGCGGCCATTACGATGCGGTTGCCGGGCAGGAATATGCCGGCTTCCTCGCCTCCGCCGACTATGCGCTGGCGAACTTCCAGAACGTGGGGTCCGCAGGAAGCACCGGCGAGGAAGGTAGCGAGACCAGCGGCTTTCGCTCTCTCATCTCCTCTGACGTCATCGGTAGCTTTGTGGCTCGCGGTAACAGCCTAATCGACTCCTCGGTTGCGATCGAAGGCAACGCTCAGGTGGCGACCGCGCTTGCGAACCTGGCGTCGAACACTCTCTCGATCGAGGCGACAGCGCTTGATGGTTACAGCGGCTATGCCCCGGGCTCCGCGCTTTCCTCCGCCCAGATCGCCGGCGCAGATCTTGAGGCAACGTCGGATATGCGGATCGCGGCCACCGGCGAAGTCATCGACGGGTCGGTCGCCATCAGGGACAACAGCAATGTGGCGCTGGCGCACATGAATGACGCCGTCAATCAGGTGAGAATCGGGGCTGTTCAGATTGGCGAACTGAGCGGCGCTGATGCTGAACTGTTCACCGATCCGGGTTGGCCCGGTCTTGCCGTTGGCGACCATGTGCTCGCCAACAATCAGATGGCTGAAGGCAGCGTCACCGCGACCGCTTCGATCCATGGTTTCAATGGAGGTTTTGACGCCCTACTTACAGGATCGCGCTACGCCATCGCCGGAAATGAGACCGGGGCCGAGGCCGTGGCCAACCAGGCGATCAACGATCTGACCTTGCTGGCTGCTTCGGCCGGCTATGCGAGTCCGGGCATCGCAAATACCCAGGAAAACCATGCCGGCGTTCTTGCCGATGCGGTCACACGGGTTGGCTATGGCGCGTCAGGGGCATCCGATGCGCAGATGATCGTCGAGCGCAATACGACCACCGCGCTTGCGCGCGGCAACAGCGTGTTGAACAACCTGGAGGCGTCGGGACTTCCGGTTTCCGACTTAACGCCCGCCAGCGCCGAATTGACGGGATGGGGCGAGGTCTCGGCGACGGCGGGGCTTGCCAGCAGCCAGCTCAATACCGGCGAAGTCGTTGCCCGTAGCCAGCATGCGGTTCATGGCGTCGCTCTCAATAGCGTCGGTGCCGAAGGCAGCGCGCTGGTGTTGAACGGCAATGCGGTTTCGGCATCGGCTATCGGAAACAACGCGACGAATATCGTCACATTGTCCGCGCTCGGTCATCTGCCGACCGCGGCCGCAGGCACCGTCCAGGTCAACAATGGTCCCATCAGCGCCGAGGTAAGCGGCGCGACCTTCGCGGCTGTTCCTGGCCACCTCACGGCGAGCAGGCTCGGTATTACCGGCAACAGCGTCACCGCATCGGCTGTTGGGAATAGCGCGGTCACTTCGATCGCATCCCTGCGCTGATCCGCCGCGGCGGTCGGCCGCAGCCCCCGGCAGGCCGCTGATGGCGGGAAAGGCCGTCACGCTCCCCCCAGCGTGGCGGCCTTTTACTCGGCTCGTTAAAGGCACGGCGCGTTATCACTCTGCGGGACGGTTGTGACTGAGGCAGGCGAATCCCACCCCCTACCGCATGCCTTCCCGCGGCAGTGACGGGTCCCCGGCCTTTACGCGGCGCCAATAGTCCTGTCCCGCCGCGATACCTTCAGGTGTCAGCGCATATCGATCGTCCCGTTCAGGTGTTGCCGCAAGCAGCCCAAGGCGGATCAGTGGGCCAACGCTGCCATCGGCCATTGACCGGTCGGTGCGCTGCTCACCACGAACGATTGCCCAGCGTTTGCGGCCACCGTCTGTGAACATTTCGATTTCGGCCGGATTCTCCTGATTTGCTTTTGCGGTATCGCGAGTGGCTGTTGGCCAGTGCTGCGAATAGCAGATCGTCATCATGCTCAGCGTTTCACGCGCGCGAGGAGGAATCTCGAGCCAATCGATCGGTGCGTCCGGTGGGCGGCGCAGCGACAGACGATCGTCCAGCAGGGCCTCCTGACCACAAACATAGGCTTTTACCATCGCGCGTTCGATCTCACCGATCGTGTTTTGCGTAAGGCCCCGTTTTCGAGCCTCGCGATCTCGTGCGACAATATCGCGCGCGACCTCCCGGAAAAGTGCCCGCATCCGCGGGGTTGGCCGTGCGGCTTTCACAGATTTGGTCTTTTTCACTGCCATTATCCGGAAAAGAAGGTCTCAGATGCGCTGACGTGGTGCGATGCCCAGGCGCTGGGCAACTTGTGCGTAGAGGCCGACCACTCCAGGCATCGCGATTGTAACCGCCAACCCAAAGGGCACGGCCTCATCAATGGGGATGCCAGGATCCGGATCACGCTGCACCACCAGGTCGATCGTCATATCCGGCCCGACGACGGGCGCCTTCCTGCCCTCCCAGCAGCGCATGAACACGGTTCCACGATTGGTCTGGTGACCATCGGGCTGGAGGCTGCGCGGCGAAACGCTCAGAGCGTCCGTTTCGGCTGGATCGAGCAACTTGAGGCGAACGGATCGGTAGCTCTTACGCCCCGGCTGCACGGGTGTGAACCAGGCCAGCGTCGCGGACAGGCTGTGCGGCCGCGCCTGACCGCTCATGACGGCTGGGACGGGGACACGAATAGTAGCCACACGTTCGCGCGGCAGCTCGCCAACCGCCCAGAATGTTGCGCGATCGTCAGCGCAGGCCACGGCGTCTTCGGCATCGACATAGCCAAAGCCCAGAAAGCGCCGGATATTATCCTTGATATGGCTGTGGTGACCGCCGACCGGGCCGATAACGTCCTTGATCCGCGCCGCAATATCGGCCGGCCATCGGGCCGGGTGGACCAGCAGGGCTTTGAGCAAAACTGCCCGCTGCTGAGGCGGCAAGAGGAGAAAGTCCGGATACGATGCTTCAAGTGCATCATGGATCCGATGGCATGTACGCGATGCCAGCGCCGCCGCGCCGCTGGTCCCGCCCGAATAGCCCTCGGCGGCCCCGACGCCGCCGGCACGGGGCGCCGCCACCCTGAGACCGGCCGGTCGGGTCGAGGCTGCCGGTTTGACGAAGACATGACCGTCTGTTCGGACCTGGCGAAGATGCTCCCGCCCGCCCGGCATCAATATGTCGGGCTTGACCGACCGGGCAAAGCCAGGTCCGAGCGCGCTCGACGGGTTGGCAGCCCTGATGTCGGGAAACGGATCGATAATCGTCCGGGCGGCCCGGCGATCGAGCGATGTCACCCAATCATCATTTGACGCGCCTACCGTCACCACATTGATAGCTTCGGAAGGCGAGAACATGCGTCGATCTGCCATCAAATTACCAATTGCGGTGAGCGTAGCATCGCAACGCGCAGCGGCATCGGCGTCTTCGAAGGCCATACCTGTCGCGAATGCCGGAATACCGAAGGTCTCCCGCACATTGCCTGCGCTGACGATAAACAGAATGCCATAGCGATAGGCCAGCCGGTCCAGCAATCGCGCCCAGGCCGACAGCGACGACTGGAATGGGCGACGCTCGTTACCCAGCGAGAGGTTGACGATCAGGACGCCGGGTGCGGTCGGATCGGCGCCCTCGCGCATCACACGAACGGCCAGATAGATGATGTCGACGACGAGTCGCCGCGGAGGAAAACGATCCCCTGCGCCCATGACAGGAACGACGTGAATCCGTCGCGGCAGGGCAGGTGCTGGATTGTTGCGGTCACCATGGACAAGCAGCGATGCCATTGCTGTCCCATGGGCGCGCTGGTCGACGGGCGCGTGCGGTTCGAGATCGAACTGATCATCCACAACCAGATGGCGGGCGAGCCATGGATGTCCGGCAACAGGAACCCCATCGAGCAGAGCCAGGATCGGCTCGCCAAGCTCGCCAATCTCCCCCGCAGGGCCAGCATCGGCGACGTCTTCGATATCAATCGTGGTCGCCAAGCTTTGCGGACGGATATGCATGACCGGATCGAGCCCGGCAATGCTGCCATCGGCCCGGTCGATGATGTCCCGGATGGCGTGTACCGGAAGATCCACGAGCATAGCATGGTATGCGATATCCGGCAGTCGGGCGCGCGAGACGATCTGCCCCCCGCGAGCGACTACGGCTGCGCGCACGTCCTCTTCCTGTCCCTGAGCCTGAACCTCGGAGGCGCGGTAGATCAGCTCGATTTCCAGCGGCACGAGTTCGGCCTCACCGCGTCCCTCGATTTCTTCGGCGAGGAAGCCGGCATCGAGAGGCTGCACTCTATCCTGCGGCCCCCAGGGACGCAGATCGCGAAGCAACTCGAACACGCCGCGCCAGGGCGTTTCTCCAAACTGGAGCTGATCGGCGTTCCAGCGCCTCCAAAGCGACAGCAACTCGGCCAGCGCGCGTGCATCCGGGACAAGGAGATAGGCAATGGGTTCCTTGTCCTCGTCGCTGGACAACTCCTCCTCATCGATCAGTTCGAGCCCGGGTACGCGCTGTACGGCAGAAGCGAAATTGTTCACCGAGCCGCGAACTTCGAATACGAGGAGCCTTTCCGGCGCCAATGCGGCCGGATCGGCGCGCAATTCGAGGCCGCCAGGATCTCGCGCCAGAGCCTGGGCCAGGCGATCGAATTTCGGCGCGAACGAGGCTTGCTGACGATCCCGGGGGAAGGATTCAGGTTTTGGGGGAAACTTTTGTTGGCCTGCGGGCCGCTGCCTTGGCGGTTCTGGCGTCAGTTTCAGCAGGGGCTTGTTCGGATCGCTCGGCATCTACAGTCTCGGGCCGTACGCGGGACTTCCATAGCTCAAGCTCTCTTGCGAGCGCATCATCGATACTGATCTCCCCCAAACCCAATATCTGCCTGCGCCTCACATTCTGGCAAAGATCGAGCGCTTCGGCATAGCTGACCGCGCCAAGGCGGACCGCGAGCTTCTGCACCGTCATCTTGGGCGCTTCCGGCCAGTTGCAGATGATGCGGTCCAGAAAAACCTCGAGAAGCTTGCGGTCGGGCTCCGGGAAAGCCAGCCGCATCTGAAACCGTCGCCACACAGCACGGTCCAACAACTCGGCATGATTCGTTGCCGCCATGACGATCACATAAGAAGGCAGCTGGTCGAGTTGCATGAGCAGGAACGAGACCACGCGCTTGATCTCGCCGGTTTCGTGCGTGTCGCCACGCTCCTTACCAATGGCATCGAACTCATCGAAAAACAGCACGCTTGGCTGAGTTCGGACATAATCGAACAGCTTGCGCAGGCGCGCATTGGTCTCGCCAAGATAGCTGCCGATCAACGCATCATAACGAACCACGAAAAAGGGGAGGCCCAGCGCCTCTGCGATCGCCTCAGCGAACGAAGTCTTACCGTTTCCAGGCGGGCCGGACAGCAGAATTCTATGGCGTGGCTCATAGGCATGGGCGCGCAGGACATCAGCGCGCATATGCTCCTCAATGAGCTGGCGCCCGTTCTCGCGCGCGGGCAGGGAAAGCAGCAAATCATCGAAGCGAACACGCGGTTCGATCTCGATGATCGTATCCCGGCCCGGTCCCACCTGCGGCTGCGAGGTGGTCAGCGGCGGAGGGGTGACGGGAATGCTCCCGAGTGCGCGCTCGAGCCGGTCTGCGACAATATGGTGCTTTTTGGCCCGCTCGTCAGCGACGATGGCCTCCGCGGCTGCGCGCAGCGTGTCGCGATCACCAGTCACACTGGCGCGAACAAGGGAGACGAGATGGTCGGCGCGAGCCATTTTCCTGTGTTTCAGTCCGGCAATTGACAGCACCAATCAGGCTGCCAGGAGAATCTAGTCAAAATTTCCGTCGGTGTAATCCATTAATCGCAGGCGAATCACGGGTCCTGCAGTTTGAGAACCAGTAGATCGACAAGGCCAACGCCCTGCTCGGATGAAACATGGTCCATCTGGATCGAATATCCCTCGCCTTCGTGGTCTCGAACGCGGCGCATCAGGGATTGAAAGGCTTCCAGATCGGCGGAGCTGTCGCTGGCCGGACGCAAGGTGGCAGTGTCAGTATCGCGTTCGGCGAAATAGCGACCACCATTTTCCAGCAATTCCGTTACAAAGCTCATCAACAATTTCCTACCATCCCATTGCAGCGCGCTCGGCCCGGTGCCCGGCTTACGGCCCCTTCATCGGGGAAACAGCAAACTCTCCTTGCAACACTGTCCGATGGGCTGGGGCCAGGTGGTCGTCGCAATTCGATGATTTTTGCCGTCCCACGACCAGGCGCCAGCGTCTGGTCGCTATTTCCTCTACTCCATGTGCGCTGTAAGCGCTTAACGTTTCATGTGCTCCCGAATTCCATCCTACTTCAGAGGACATCGACGACCACTCTCGACCAGTCTTCGGCGTCTGGTCGCTATGGACTTTGTTGTCTGGTCGGTTGCCCTTGATAGGGAGCCGGAACCAACGCATTTAGCGGTCATGAAAGGATGTGCGCATGGCCGATGATCGATCAATCGGGGACAATGTGATCCCTCTGCGAGGACTGGGTAAGTCCGCGCGCGCCAGGGGCTTCGAGGAGAAATGGGGGAAGGCCACGGGTACGGTCGGATTCACGATGGTGCCAACCGCCTTGTTGCGCGGCGCTGGGCGCCTGCAACTCGATCCTCCCAAATTCGCGATCGTACTCCAACTCCTCGAACATTGGTGGGACCGTGACCGCGACCCATTCCCTTCGAAGGAAACCCTTGCGACGCGCGTGAAGCTCAGCCCTCGTCAGGTGCAACGGCATATAGCTTTACTCGAGAAGCAAGGCCTGGTGCAGCGCATCGAGCGGCGGGCGCCCGGACGCGGCAAGACCAGCAATGGGTACGATCTTTCTGGCCTGGTGCGTCGGGTGTCGGAACTGTCTGGTGAAATCATCACTGAAAATGAAGCCGCGAAGGTTCGCAAGCGCGCCCTTGAGAAACCAGGCCTGCGAAAGCGCGCCGTCCGAAAGGAGGATTGATGTCGGCGCGCCACAAACCCTTCATTCTGGGCGACACCACATACGACTTATCGCATTTGGACTGTTTTGTTTTCGATTGCCCGACCGACTTTCGTGATGCCCCACTTACGGTCGGCGTTCGTTTCAGCAATCATTGCTATTCCTGCAAGTGCGACGATGATGCTTATGCCGGAGAAGATTTGCTGATCGACCATAATGGCAATCGCAGGCGGTTCGATCTCTCACGGTATGATCTGACAGTTCATCTGGGCGGACTCGTGCGTGGGCTGCCTCAGGCGAAAATTTATCAGACTTATGAAGAGCGAAATTATCTGCACTTCTCGACCCAGCTTGACGTGGCCGAGTACCGGATATTCTTTCACCTGCGCCGGGCCTCGGCAGGAGCAGATCACGACCTCACGCTTTTCGTCGAAAGCGCCTATCCGCTAGACGGGGTCGATCTGGTGAGTCGCGGCAGAGGGCGCATCCGTTTTCCGGTGCTTGCCCGGAAAACCTATCTTGGCGAGGCGATCCGCTTTGATAGCGGACGCAATCTGCGCAAACGATAAAGGGCGCTGGAGACCAGCGCCCTTTAAGAACTCGGTATCCCCTTCGGCTTACGCCTATCTCGCATCACGCGTGGACCAGATCGCTCTGGCGGGGAAGCACTGTCGGTCTTTCGACCTCAACCGATCCGTTGCTTCTGAAGCCTGAGATAACGCTCAAACTCCAAAGAATCAACTAACATTGCGTTGGGTGGTTCCCAGGTGATGAGCCGCGAGGCGCGTCAGGATCTAGGTGGCTCACTCTTACGCTAGAGCGCCCGAATGGGCAATTTTCGCCATTTGCACATCGAAGCGGAGGCCTGCCGACCTTCTCGCGAGAACCACAGGGGGAAAGATGCCTTCACCGAACTGAGGCGAGCACAGACACCGAACGACGTCGCTGGAGATGCGAAACGCTTCTGGCTGGTGTCGCATCCCGAAAAGAAACAAAAAGAGTACATTTCACGCTGAGCGGTTGAATTGTCGCGATGGACGCCTCACCAAGACAGTATGGCTGAACTTATCGTCCAAGTACCTAACTTTCTCGAAATGGAGGACGAGGCGATGCGAGCACATCCGCTCGCACGTCGGCGCGACGGTCGCTGGAGTGCCCTGTCGCTGTATCTAACCAAGCATTTTCAAACGGATCGCCTAAACCTCAATGAGGCATGGGCGAGCACTCCGCTGGAATGGACCTGCCCGGCCTGCAAGCGGCCCAAAGTCGAGATCGCGAGGAAAACCAGCAGCGGGGTCCTCCTTTGTCAGCTCGAGCGACACCATGATCATCTTCGCGATGCCGCCATGACCATAATGCGTGAAACAGCCTGGCAAGGCGTAGCGGATGAGCAGCTAAGCCAGCGTAAGCGCGCATGCGCGGCAGTGCTGCCGCTCATTGAAAGATTCGCGGAGACGCTGGTCTGCATCGACTGCAATGCGGCTGACGCCGCCATGAAATCTGACCTGGGCCGCAGCGTGCATCGCAGTTTCAGCTTCAGCCCTTCAGAGATCGGCGCCTTCATCATCGTCAGGCCGAACACTCCACATGACCGTGATGCCGCACTCGGTCGTGAAATCTGGGCGAAGGCCGATACGGAATTCCGGGAACGCCTGCGCTTTGCCGAACAGATGGCCGAGCGGCTGCTAGCCGGCCTGCATGATCGGGAGCAGCATAATGGCTCCCATGCTGGCGGCGGCGATGAGGATGCTCGCATGTTTCTCGATCTGGCGCGCGAGCAGGTAGGAGCACGCGGCGAGATGCCTCAGCTGGCAGAAGCGCTGAGAGCGCGTTCATGTGCAAGCGATGGTCATCGTTCCACGCAGTCCGATAGACCGGCGGCCTCTGTACGGGCGCCTTCGCCGCGTGAGTTCGCGGCCCATGATGAGGCCATGCAGAAGCCTGGACCGTGGCGGCGGGCTGGCGCCGATTGGCGCTGTGCATGCTGCCATCGGAGCAAAGTCGAGATCATGCGAATCTCAAGCAAAGGAAAATGGACGGCACAGATCCACGAAATCAGCGACTATGAAGTAGAGCACGATGCAGTGGCCCTGCGTTTTCGCTCCATCTATCGCCAGGATGCTCCCATCTTCCGTTCAGCGCGTCGGGTCTTGATCTGTCAGGATTGCCGGTTGGTGCTAACCGATGCTGGCAAGCTCCATTCGGTGGGCGGTAGAAATGGGGACATTCTCTCTCTCGACTATCTCAGATCGTTGGTCAGGGATGCTGGCCCACATAGGCGACATCACGTTTCAGATGAGCGATTGCGGGCCGCGATCATGGCGAGCCGACGGTGGGCAGCCGCCGCCGCCGACTTTTGGAAGCATCGCAATCATGCCGGCGAAGCGGCCTTGAGGCTGGCCCAATTGATCGACGGACGGGGCTTGCCCCACGCAGAAGCCCGAGCGCAGGTGATCGCTGACCTGACGGCTTCTGGCGGTCTTCCAAGGTGGGATGCGAGCCAATGTTTCGACTGGCTAATGAATGAGCGTAGCCGCTTACGATGACTTATTGGGCGAACTGAAAAATTACGGAAGCGCAGACGCCTTTTCACTCCACAGGAGCGAGAGCGTCGATGACGATTCGAAGCCGCTCCGCTTCCGCACCACCTTTCATCAGTGTTTCCGCCACTCTGCGGATCAACTCTTCGTCACCGTCAGGCGCGGGCGCATCAACTTCGTCATCGCTCATGCCGGCCAGAGCGGCGGCGATCCGCTCGGCGACCCGATCGGCCGCGCGACGAGCCGGATCATGCTGCACATGCGCATAGATCGCGGTCGATCGCGGATTCGAGTGCCCAAGGATCGCCCCGGTAAAGGCCATTGCTTCCCCTGACGAAATAGCCGTCGATCCCATCGTGTGGCGCAGGGTGTGAGGCGTTACACCGGGCAGCTCTGCCTTCGCGATCACCTTCTTCCAGGGGGTCTTATATCCTTGAAAGTATCCCTCGCCCTGATCTGCCGGGAAGACAAAACCGGTTGTACCCTCCCGCTCGATCGAGGTCAGGACCGCTATTGCCGCCGCGCCGATCGGCCGGACATTTTTGCCCGTCTTGGTGTCCCCGAAGCGGAGGCTGCCATGCTCGAAGTCGATCTCGTCCCATTTGAGGCTGGCGATCTCCTCCCGGCGGCAGCCGGTGAGCATCCAGAGGCGCATGATGTCGAGGGCTTTCCTGTTGACGCCCTCTGCTTCCATCTCCCGCATGGCCTCGCCAAACCGCTTCACTTCAGCCAGCGTGAGGAAGCGATCCTTATGATTGTCGGTCTTTCGGACCGCCGCTGTCTCGCATGGGTTGCGCTCGACGATCTCCCGGCGCCGCGCAAAGCTGAAGACGGCGGAAAGATCGCGGAAAACCTTGCGCGCTGCGCCTTCGCCTCCACGAACGACGATCCGCTTGCGCGGGCCGATCTTGTCGTCCCGCGCGGTCTTGCCAGCTTCCACATCCCGAAAGAACCGTTCGATATCGCCGGCGTTCACTTCCGACACCCGGCGCTGACCGAGGAGTGGCACAACATGGTGGCGGAGCCGGGCCATCGTATACTGCTTGGTCAGCGGCTTCATAGGCGCCCCCTGACGCTTACCCCGCTGGATATAGCAGCCCTCCTTCTCATAGAGATTGATCAGGTCGCTGATCCGCATTTCTTCGCGTTTGTCGTTGCGCGCCTTTGCCGGATCCTCGCCGACCATGGCCTGGGCGAGAAGTTGCTTTGCCTGGCGCCTTGCCATTTCCACGGTCAAGGTCCCGAAACGTCCGATCGTCATGTGGCGCTTGGGAGCGCCTCGACCTCCACCTTCAGCGCGGTATCGCAGAACAAAGCTTTTCGCTCCGCCAATGCCAACACGCAGGCCGAACCCCGGAATCTCGCTATCCCAGATGTCATAGCGCTTCTGCTTTGGGGTAGCGGCGTCAATGACACGCTTCGTGAGATGGACTGTGCGCTGCGTCATTTCTCTTCCTTGTCCTCACATACGGGCGACCACCGGGCGACCACCAAAACCGGAAATCGGCGGGTTTTCCTAGACAAGGATAGAGTAACGAGTTAGAAAATTAAACCGTAAAATCAGTTATATAGTAGCACATGGCGTAGAGTGGCGAACGTGCGAAAAGATACGATGCAACTTTGCCAAGGTTGGGGTCGAGGGTTCGAATCCCTTCGCCCGCTCCAGTTTTTCGATGCAGATACGGATGGTTAGCAAGGTCGCCGTGAGGCGGCCTTTGTTGCGTTGGGGTCTCGGGGAGCAGGCGGGGGAGCATATTACGGCCGCCTCCTCGAAATTTCGTCACGTAGTCACTACCTTGGGGCGACTTTGGCGGCGGGGGAGGCAAGTAGTGGCGGAAATGAGCATTGCGGACCAGCTTGTGCACACGACTGTCCGGATCGAGTGCCAAGATGCAGCTGGGCAGGCCTCCAGTGGCACTGGGTTCTTCTTCAACTTCTGCCAAGGCAGCGATGGTCAACACGTCCCCGCGCTGATTACGAATAAGCATGTCATCAAAGACGCGCAGATTGGCGTATTCCACCTCAACACTACGGGCGATAATGGCGATCCAGCACATGGCGAGCACGTTCCTGTTCCGATCGCAGATTTTGAGAAAGGTTGGATTCCACATCCAGAGGCGGATGTGGACTTGGCCGCATTCCCGTTGGCTCCAATCTTTGAATGGGTCTTTCAGACTCAAGGTAAGCGAGCTTACCTAAAGAGCGTCAATCGCGAGTTCATGGCTCTGGCAGATGATTTGAATGAATTGTCAGCCGTGGAAGACATTGTGATGGTCGGTTACCCCAACGGCTTGTGGGACGCGCGCAACAACTTCCCTATTGTTCGTCGCGGGATTACGGCCACGCCTCCCTACGTTGATTTTGAAGGCCGGAAGGAATTCATGATCGACTGCGCCTGCTTTCCAGGATCAAGCGGCTCGCCAGTTTTCTTGTATAACATCGGCTCCTACGCCAACAAGGGCGGTGGGGTTTCTCTGGGCGGACGAGTGAAATTTCTTGGCGTGTTGTGGGGTGGCCCACAACACACCGCTCAAGGGGCGATTCGGGTTGTGCCGATCCCAACTCGCGATGAGCCGGTAGCGTTTTCACGAATTCCCAACAATCTTGGCTACTGTATCAAGGCCGAAAAGCTACTCGCCTTCGAGGAGCACTTTGAGCGTCTGCTCAAAGCGGAGAAGACCGCGAAGGAAAGCGGAGACATCGGCAGCGGACCCGAAACAGCAGCCTAGCCTATGGGCCGCTTTTTGCCCTTCGTTCCAGCGCGCGAACGATCTCCTCATCCACTCTATGCCGAGCTCTCCGCTTCAAACGGCTGACCTGACGGTGGATCTTTCTCCCCGCTGGGCCGAACTCCTCCACAGCGCGCACCACGTATGTCCAGAAGGTCCATGTCTTGCTCGACGAGCTGGGCTCGAAACCTTCAACCCGGCCGAAGCGCTTGCTGAACTGCTCAAAATTGAACATCTGGCAGAGTTCGGAGTGAGTCTTGCCGGGATAGCGTTTTACTGTAGCCATCGCATGACCACGGGCAACCGACGCTACCTTGCGATACAGGTTCGACATCGTAGAATCGCGAAGCAGGACGTTCTGGCCATCATATCGGAAGCCGAGATATTCGAGGCCATTCCTGCCCTTACCGGCAATCAATGTGCAGCGCTGCCCGGCTCCGTCTGGCACGTATTGGACCAAGGATGATTTTGAAGGCTTGATGAGAAGCTCGTCGCCATATTTGCTGATTCGGGAAGGCAAGCTGTCCATGATGACCTGCGCCTGGTCGACGGGTATCGGCAGGATCAAAAGTATGTCGTCCGAATAGCGAACGTAGGTCCCACCCAGACTCACAGCGAGCGCGTTCATCTCCACATCGAAATCTATCAGGTAAAGGTTCGCCAGAAGGTCGGAGATTGGCGCACCTTGCGGAATGCCGTGAGGCTTCTCGTTTGGCTCCACGAGCGATTCATTTTGCCCATTCTCTCCGAGGATTTTCTGCCGAAAATCATGCGGGGAACAGAGCTGGGTCGGCACTTCCTTGTAGGGGATCAGGTAGCCATTGATCGGATGCCCGCCTTTGGTGCGGCTCTTGATCCCGTAGAAGCCCAAACGAGTGTATGCCTCCACGCGATCCACCACCCGGTATTTTGTGATATTCTTGAACACCGCAAAGTGGTCCGCCGGTAGCCGGTCAACGCCCAGCAGGCGGCACCAGAGCGCTTTCAGCTTCTCGTGATCGAGGGATTCAAAGTAGCTGCTAATATCGACAGCAATCGCACAGCAGCTACCCAACTCCCGTATTGTGTCGAAAGCATCGCGCGCGAACTGGATGTTGCATTTCCCCCGGGGGTTTTCGGCGCTGATAGGTATGCGGCGATAGGCGACAGGGCAGTGGCTTATGCCCAAGCGCTTAAGCTCAGCCTCGTAAGGCTCGCTCAGCAGATAGCGGTAATATGCGAAGATGTATGCATCCCGGCGGGACGCATATCGGATCGGGCGATCTTTTGGCTTTGGGCGCGGTTTACCACTGCTCTTATCCGGTCGAAAGGGTTGCCACTTCTTTGTGTATCGCAGCAGTGGAAAGAAGGTGTTCTGAGCAACGCGGACCGGATCAGTCACAAGCGCCATGATCTCGTCCGGCTTCAGGATCTGATCGAAATGGGGGTAGCGCTTAAAGTCCCCCTGCTTAATTCTCCATTCGCTCATGTTGCCCCCCCAATACGAGAGGGGGCGGCAGTAACCGGTTCCATCCGGTTATCACTACCGCCCCGCACCGTTGGCAACGAGCTGGGTATGCCCCCCGCTCTAACTGGAAAACACTTCGACAAAGTCGAGTATGCTGTCGCCGTCGCGGCTATCGCGGATTTCGCGATGGTCGGTTGGCGGACGATACGATCTTCGGCTTTCAACGGAGTTGTTCAAATGACTATCCGCTTAATGCTTCGGCTCGCATTCATCCTTTACAGTCATAACACGTGACTCTACCCCCCGAGTGAGTAGATGCCGGCAATCTTGCAACGCGGTTAACAAACGTCAAGGTTTGGTCGCCGAATTATTTTCACTGTCCCACTGTTAGACAGTGTAGAAGCTGGTCTCCGCCTCACAGAATCTGCACCGATTGCACAGGCGGTCGCTCCTCGTTGCCTATCCTGGCGCTTCACGCCATATATGGCGGCGAAGCCGCCACGCACGGCTTCCGGGGCGTAGTAACCCCGAACGTAGACGGTTGGGCTGCCCGGTGCAGTCCGCACATCCTTGACCCTTATGGTCGGGGAGCCTGCGACGTATGTCCAGGGCTTCCCAGCCTAAAGGTCGTAGGGACCGATCTACGTCGGTTTACTAACTCCCCGATCACCAAGGATCAGGTGTGAAGTCGATGCGGGGGCGCACCGCCACCGACTTCCGGGGAGAACCGCGATGCCCAAAGGCGCGCGGCATGTGGAAACCGGAATATTGCGGCCCGGCAGATGGGGCTACGCGCTGGAGACGGACGGCGGCGGGATGTGGCAGCTTGACGTTGCCGGATCGGCCCGCCGCTATCTCGGCAGGCGCGTAACGGTTGAGGGAACGCGGTCGGGCTTCGACCTGCTGGACGTACATCGCATTTGTCCGGGCGACCGGCTGGCGGAACGGCCCAGCGGCGGTTGGTCGGACCTACTCCGACGCCTCGGCTTCCGCTAACGCCTCGGCCTCCCGCGCACGGGCGTAAGCCCAGGAAAGCTCGCCGCCATGCAGCGCCAGCGCCTCGTCGCGGGCGTCCAGATAGGCGAGGTGCTTGTCCGGGTCCGGGCGGAGCATCGCGATATCCGCGTCCGGCGGCTCGCATCCCCGGCGCAGCGCGGCAAGCACACGCGCCAACGTCCGCTCCCGTTCCGTTGCCGTCTCCCGCGTCAACCAATCGTTCGCCGTCTCCGGGGCGGGCTTGGCATATTTTGCGAGATAGGCGTCGGCCAAGATGCGCGCGATGGGATTGTCAGCCATCCGCCAGCGCCTTTAGCGACCGCGACGCCTTGGCGACCGGGGCGTTGCGGAAGGCCATAACGCCGCCCAGCCGCTTCACCATGGCGCTGCCCGCGCTCGTCACCCGCTCGATGGCCGCGTCCGCCGCCTCTAGCTGCGCGCTATCGACGGGCGCGAACGTGGCGGCGGCGCGAGCGCGGATCGTGGCGTGCATCGCGGGGTCGAGGCCGCACAGGAAGGGCGGCGCGTGCAAAACGGCGGCGACCGTGGGCAGGTCGCCCGCCCCGATGGCGTCCATCACGAACTTCGCCCGCGCGGCGGGCTGCTTCATTGCCTTTATGTGCGCCCTGACCTCGCTGGCGAGTGCCAGCCCCTCCGGCGTGCGCCGGGCGGGCGTATCCAGCGCGGTCGCCACGCGGCCCGCCAAGGTCTCACGGTAGCGGTTCAGCTCGGCAACGCGGCGATCAACGGCGGGCGCGACGCGATCCAGCGCCCGCTCCGCCGCCACGATAAGCTCCTCGGCGTTCACGACGCGGGTGGGCCTGCCGTTCACCATGCGAATGTCGCCGGAAATCTCCGTGCGACCGCCCTGCGCGGCGGGATGCTGCCGACGCACGGCGGGCGGGGCCATTGCCTGCAAGTCGCGCTCCGCGTCGTTCAGCCGCCCGAAGCAATCGTAGCAGAGGCGCAGCGCCTCGCGCGCCGACGAGTATACGGATACGCCCAGCGTGTCGGGCTGGTCCAGCGCGCGGCCAAGGCCCAGCAGGCTGTCGGGGTGCATATCCAGCGGCACGTCGCCGCGAACGGGCGTGCCTTCGTCAAGGGTTGCGGTCATCGCATCGTCTCCTTTCAATACCAGCCATAGGTGCGACCGCTGCCGACGCGGATCGCCGCGTGCATCACCGCGTATCGCGCGGCGTCCGCCGCGTGGTCGGGTCCGGTGGTCAGCACGTCTTCGGGGCGCGAGGGGTCGCGCTCGATAAAGGGCACGGTCTGCCAGAAGTAGCGGCAGCGCCCGGTAATCCACATGCCGGGGCGGCCATTGCCCTCCTTGGCGTTGTGAAGGCGCTCGCGCATCGCGGCCCAACCGGCGATCCGCTCTTTGCGCGGGCGCTGCAGGCTGATGCCGTGGCGCGCCAGCACGTTCAGCAGCGTGTCTTCCAGCCCGCGCGCGTCGTCGCCCACACCATGCGGATGGACGCCCCACCGCCCGCACATTTCATGCACGGCCTCGGCCAGCTTGCCCGGCGGCCAGCCGAGACCGACGTTGGGGTCGTTCGGCTCCACGGTCGCCAGCTCGTCCAGCAGGATAAGGCTGTCCTTGGGAAACGGTCCGATGTCGCCGGGCGCTTTCAGGCAGACATAGGTAACGGACGGCGCGGCGCTGCCCCAATCCATCGCGAGGAAGGGCCGCCAGACCTTCCGGCTAATCGGATAGGGCCAAGCGACGGGCAGCATGTGCACGCGCTCGTCCAGCGTGCCTCCGAAGAACGCGCCGCGCGCAATGTTCCAGTCGCCGTTAAGCCATGCCCGCGCCAGCTCCTCGTCGTTGCCGCAGGCCGCCAGCAGGCGGCGGCGATAGTCCTGCTGGTCCACATGCGGGTTATCGATAAAGGTGGAGGGGCAGTTCACCCATGTCTCGCCATCCACCTCGTAGGGATGCCACGCGGGCGCGCGGGCGATGTAATTGTGGTGGATCATGGCGTGCAACGGCCCACCGGGATTGGCGGTGCGGACCTCCCGCAGCGGCACACCCTCTTCGGCCCGAAGGTTGGACTTCAACAGGTCAACCCAGCGCCGGTCGCGCAGCAGGCCGAACTCATCGACGACGAGCAGGGTAAAGTTGCGACCCTGGAATTTCTTGTAGGCGTTCGGACCGTCGAGCTGGCCGCATTCGATAATCGCGCCATTGGGCAGGCGAAACGTATGTTCCGCGCGATTGTGGCGGACGCCGCGCCCATATGCCGACACCAGCAGGGCGTCGAGTTGCTCTTCCAGCTCCTGCACGGCCTTGTGTGTCTCGCGCACGATCAGGGGCCGGGCGCGCTCGCCATGCTTTTCCACATGGCGCAGCACCAGCAGCAGCGCCGCCGTGGACTTGCCGCCCCCGCGCCCGCCAGCCAGCAGCAGGTTCCACTTCTCCGGCACCGACAGGACGGTGCTCTGGTAGGGCGTCGGGGCGAGCGCGACTGTCATCCCGGCAGGGCCTCCCGGCCCGCAGGAAGGGGGGAGGGGCATGAACCGCCCTCCCCGGTCACGCGGATCGCACGCAGATAGGCTTCGGGCGTCTGGCTGTCGGGCAGGTTGATGGTGATGTTGGCGCGCGCTTCGGGGGCGTCGCCCTCGCGCCAGCCCAGCCGCGCCTTGGTCAGATAGATCGCGGCGACGACATTGCCGCTGCGCGCCTGCGCCAGCAGGAGGTGCGTCAGCTCGTCGCCCAGCGCCGCGAGGCCGCGCTCGAACGCCTCGTCCACTTCCGGCACGCGGCGGCGCATGTCGGTCATGGTCTTGCGGTCCATGCCCAGCGCCTTGGCGATGCTGCGTTGGTCGTTGCCCGCCGCCGCCAGTGCCTCGATGGTCGCCAGCCCGGCGGGCGTCACGGTAATCGGCGCGGTCTTGCCGCGACCGGCGCGGGTAATCAGGGCGGGGGCGTTGCTCACCCTGCAAGAACTTACCCCTGTGCAGGGTATGCGCTTGGGGGCTAATTAGCTGCTATTGCTCGGTTTCCTGCGCCGGAAAGCCCAGCCGGGGAGCCGTGGGGGAGCAGCCCTTTTTTTACGGCGGGAGCGAGGGTTTGGCAGGGGACGAATACCTCAGGGGATGGGCGGGATTCGAACCCGCGACCCCCCGATTGGTATTCGGGCGCTCTATCCAGCTGAGCTACCACCATATAGCCCGAAGGCCGCGCTTTACATCGCTCGGTTCGTAATTCGTGTCAACGAATGTCCCAGAAAGAGCGAAGCAATGTAACTCCGCCCTGCGATCCGCCCTCCGAAAAGCCCAGGAATTGCAGGGTGCAGTGCGAACCGTTCGGAGAGAGCGGACTTTCTTATTTCAGAAAGAACAAGAAACATCCCAACGCAATCGCCTCGCTCTGGGTCGCCGCTGCCGGCCGCAAAACCATCGGCTCTCTGCGTCCTGTCCGCTCTGGGCGCGAATAATGCTGTAACCGGAAAGGGTTACGCCAGAGCGGACAACAGCGCGGACCTAGAACGGCACCACCGTTTCGTGCCAATCGGTCGCCTCGTCGGGCCAGCGATGGTCGCCGAAATGCGCGCACCACGCCGTCCGCATTTCGGCCAGCGGCGGAAAGGTCCAGCCCCGCTCGCCGTTCGACTGCCAGCGCGTGCAGCCCCAGCCTTCCAGCGCCTTGCCCAGCCGCTGGTCCGAAAATTCGCGCAGGCGCGGCGAATGCTCGCGCATCGCCGAGAACAGGGTGCGCGACAAAACGGTCCCGCGCGGCGCGCGCCGGTTAGCGGGCGGCGCGCCGGGCAGACAGCCGTCTTCCAGAATGCCGAGAAGAAACTGCTCTTCCGGCGACAGGCTAAGCACCTTCTGTTCCTGCAACGCCGCCGTCGCCGGGCGCTTACCCACGCTCCAGCGGCCCGCCTCGATGTCCTCCCGCCACGAGCGCCCCGTCAGCCAGCGAAAGAATGCGAAGCCGCCGCCGCTCTCCCATTCCCGGCAGATCGCGCCGAAATAAGCCCGATCCTGGTTATGCTCGCCGGCATCCACATTCAGAACGAGAAAGCGCCTGTCATCCTTCAGCGCGCCGACAACATGGGCATCGTTGGCGGCGATCATGATGCGGAACCACTTGCGAGCCTGCCATGCGTCAACGCCCTTCGGCTCGATGGTCACCGTCGGCTCGGTAACGAGGTTCCGCAGCCGCTTGTTGGCCGCCGCTCCCGTGCCGAACTCAACCTCGTCCCCGAACAGAAACTGCGTTTCCATCAGGTGCCGATTAAACTTGCCGTCGATGTGTTCCTGCCGGTTGGCGACAAAGAAGTGCGGCCCGAAAAATCTGCCGAACAGTCGCGCGATCAAACCCTTCCCGCTTCCGCTCGGGCCGGTCATCACCACCGCGACCTCGCAGGGGCCGGGGCGCAACAGGGCGTCGGCGAACCATCCGAGAAGGTAGGTGTAAACCTCGTGGTCACCGCCGCAAACATTCTCATACAGGTGGGCAAGGAGGAGCTTGCATTGTTCCGGCTCTTCGGGACCGTCAAACTCGTCATCGGGTTCGGGCACCTCGCCCAGCAGGCGCGGGCGCAAATCCCGCTCGCGCATCAGCCCATCGGGCCAACCCGCCCAGATGTTGTAGGTGCCTTCCGGCACCTGCCAAGGCATATGGCCGGGCAGAAACTCGACACGCTCGTAACGGGGCGTGGAACGGTGCTCAATCCAGATATCGACGAGCTTGCGATAGGCGGGCTTGCCATCCTTGGTCTGCCCGACCTGCAAGCGCTTTTCGCCATATGCCTTCTTGAAATCATCCACAGACATCTGGCCCAGCCGTCCGTCATCCTGCCGCCAGCACACGCGCGGCTTGTTGCCGAACTTGCGGATAAAGATGTGGCCGTCCAATTCGCGAAGGCCGGCAGGGGCATTGTCGCAAGCGTCGATCAGCGCCTTCATCTCGTCAAGTTCGGCAGGCGTCAGGTTATAGGTTTCCAGCCACTGCGCGCCCGTCGGCTTGGGCAGGCCCTGCGCCTCCGCGTGCGCGCAGAATTCCTCGTAGGTCATCCGCTGGCGCTGTATCCACGGCATTGCGTTAATGTAGTTCGGCGCGACAACGCTCAGGGTGGCGGTCACCGGGATCAGGGGCGGCGTCGCGCCATTACTGATTTCCGGCTCGTCGGGCAGTGGGTAAGTATCGTCGGGCATGGTCCGTTTCCTCCATCGGGTTGTGTAGGTTGGTTGCAGAAATCCATCGGCCCGCGCCTTTCCTCCGGCGCGGGTCGCTTGCTATGCGGTGGGGCGATTATCGCGGGCGGCGACGGCGCGGCGTCCCTGTTCGGCGCGGCGGTCAACGCCTTCGCGATCCTCGCGGGCGCGCAGCCGGGCGTCCATCCACGCGGCCACCTCGCTCTCCACGAAGGCGACTTTCTGGGTGCCCAGCGGCACGGGGCGCGGGAACGCGCCTGCCTTTATCTTCCGGTAAATCTCGGTCTTCGACAGCGCCACGCGCCGCCGGACCTCCGCCATTGTCATAAATCGTTCGGTCATCGCCGGTCCTCCACCTGATGTAACCGGTGCGGATTGTCGGCAATTCGGCGGAACCGCGTTTGGGGGTTAACTGTCCGGCGTGGACTTCTTACGCAGCGCCTCGTGTATCCAGTGGCAGTGCGCTGGCGCGTAGTTGGTGTTCAGCTCCTGTGCGACCATCAGGAACAGCCGGGCCGCAGGGTTAAACCAGTTCAGCGACTTCCGTTCGTCGGTGCCGCGTGTGGCCTTCTTGAAGTTGAAATCGGGGCTGAACGGCTTGCCGACGTGACGCCTCCACCACGCCCGGATAACGGCATAGACATTCCGCAGCGGCTGGGTCGGCAGGTCGCTGCCGTCGCGCTGCTGCCGCGTGCGGCTCTTGCCGGGCGGGCCGGGCTTCCGACGATAATGCCGGTCGTATATGTCGGCCCAATCGGTCTGCGTCGGCTGGTATGCCGCAAATTCCGACCAATCGTGCGGCGGCGTTTCCTCGTCGGGATCGTAATTGTCTTCCAACTTTGGCCGATACGAATTGGTGCGCCGGGTCTCCCATTCCTCCAGCGCCAGCCCGTAAACCTCGTGGGCCTCGGCGAGCAGCATCGCCAACTCATCGCGCTTGTGGGACAGGTCAAGCCCGCGACCGTGCGGCGTCGTTGCGCTGTGTATCTTGCGCGGCGTTTGCAGCGCGCGGATCATCCAATCTGCGTCAGCGGTAAACGCCCGCCAGTCGTAACGGGGCGGCTCCCTCGGTTCGTCGTCCAGAAAATCGGCGATGCTCACTTCACCAGCCCCATGATGTGGTCGGCATAGGCAGCGAGCGCCGCCCGCTTTTCGGGCAGATAATCGTGCTTGTTGTAGGTGCGCTGCAAGCCCGACTGGGCATGGCCCAGCACGGCGTCCCGGACTTCCTGCGCGAAGCCCAGCCGGGCGAGGCGGGTTTCGCAGGTGCGCCGCAGATCGTGTGCGGAGAAATGCTCAAGCACGGCCTCCGGGTCTTTCCGCATCTCGCGCAGCGCGTCGGTCGCCAGCTCGCGCAGCTTGGTCATCGGCTTGTCGCCCAGCGCCGACGCCTTCTCGCCGCCGGTGGTAGAGAACAGGAAGGGATTGGGACCGTTCCAGCGCGGAAGCCCCTCCACCAGATCCCACGCCGCGCCGACCAGCGGCACGATATGGCCGCGACGGCTCTTAAACCGCTCCTTCGGGATAGACAGCCACCGCTCGGCGGCGTCCACCTCGGACCAGCGGGCGTCGGACCAGTCGCTCTTGCGCTGCCCGGTCAGCAGCGCGATCCGCGCCAAATGCCCGAAGGGGTAGCCCATCTTGCCGGTGGCCGTCCAAACTGCGCGGATTTCCTCGTCGCTCAGCGCCCGCTCCTTGGGCTGCAATGTCAGGTCGCGGCGCTTCATGCCCGCCATCGGCGAGGCCGCGATAAGCGACTTCTCGGCGGCGTAGTTCAGCAGCCGCGACATCATCTTGCGGACCTCGCGCGCGGTGCCGTGCTTGTCCGCCGCGACGAGCTTGTCCAGCAGTTCATGCACGTCGGCCTGCGTAATGTCGGCGATGGGACGGTTGCCCAGCGAGGGCCAGACATGGTCGCGCAGCACCTGTTCCATGCGCGGCCATGTCTCCACCTGCTTCTTCGCCAGCTCAATCATGCGCTGCGATACGGCCTTCACGCTGTTGGTGTGGCGGGCCAGATTGGCGTCCTGCCTCTCTGGGCGAGGATCGCGCCCGGCCATCGCCTGCGCCACGATCTTGCTCGCCTCTGCCCGCGCCGCCGCGACGCCCACCATCGGATAGGCACCGATGGTAATGCGCTTCTGCGATCCCTTTAGCGGGCGACCGGCGGGGGAGATGCCGCGCTCGCCCGGCACCTTGTATATCACAGACCACGATTTCAGGCCGGTCTCGCTAACGCGCAGCAGCAGACCGCGCTGCACCGTGTCGCCAAATTCGCGACGGCCCGACCGGGGTACGGCCATCCGCGCAACGCCCTCTTCCGTAAACGTCCTCTTCAATGCACTCGGCACCGATCACCTCCTCTCGGCCGGGGAGCATCCGGGGAGCAGAAATGGCAGTTTTCCGCCGGAACCGACCGGAACAAAACGTGCCCAACGCTGCCGAGGAAGGCAAGCGATTAGATTGTCAGTATTTTTCCGCTGGAACCGGTCGGGCCGTTTCATCGACCCCTTGCCAAGGTTGGGGTCGAGGGTTCGAATCCCTTCGCCCGCTCCAGTTTTCCAGACATTTCCAACACGGCCAGCCGGATTCCGGGACAGTTCGCGTCCGCATTGCCCCTGCACGGACGGCGCTGCTATGGCAGGGGAGGATGAAGCGGTCGCTCTTTCTCCTCGCATCGGGCATGGCGCTCATGGTGGCGGGTCATGGCGCCGCAAGCGGTTCTCGGCCGACGTCTGCCGCTCCCGCAAAGCCCCGGCATATCATGTCGATGAACATGTGCAGCGATCTGATCCTGCTGATGCTCGTCCCGCGTCATCGGATCGCCTCTGTCTCTTATCTGGCGCATGACGCGGTCGCTGAACTCATGCCGGGCGCGGACGACGGTGTCGCCGTCAACCGCGGCACGGCGGAGGAAATCGCGCTTCAGAAGCCGGACCTCATTCTCGCCAGCCCGTGGACAACGCCAGTCGCGCGGCGGCTGGCGGGGCAGGCCGGGGCGCGTCTCATCGCGGTGGAGGATGCCAATGATTTCGCGGGCATCCGGCGGGTCGTCCGCCAAATCGGCACGGCGGTGGGCGAGGAAGCGCGCGCCGAGAGGCTGATCCGGCAGATGGATCGCGACCTTGCGGCCCTGGCAGCGCGCCGCCCGGCGCGTCCCGTGCGGGTCGTCGCATGGAGCGGCGACGGGTCGGTGCCGGGCCGGGGCACGCTGACCGATGCGATCATCACGGCTGCCGGCGGCATCAACATTGGGGCCGGGCGGGTGACAGGTGGCACCTCCAGCTTCGGCCTGGAGGCGTTGCTCGCAGCCAAGCCGGACGCGATCATGCAGGGTATTGGAGATTATGCCGCGCCGTCGCTGCGCAAGACCGCTGCGCATCATCCGCTGCTTGCCAGGACCTTTGCCGGGCGGCAGATCGCCTATCGATCCGTCGGCTATAGTTGCGGTCTGCCCCAGTCGGCGAAAGCGGCGCTGGCACTCGCGGATGCCTTCGCCAAGGTATCGCGCATGGGACCGCCTCGATGAACCGACTGCTCTGGTCCGCCGCGTTCCTGCTGTTGGCGCTCGTCATGCTGCTGTCGTTGGTGATCGGGCAGGTCTGGCTGCCGCCCGCCGCGCTGCTCGATGGCCTGTTCGCACCGGACCCCAATCTGGCGGGTCTCATCCTCGTCGAGCTGCGGTTGCCGCGGATGGTACTGGGGCTGATGGTGGGCGCGGCGCTCGGTCTCTCGGGCGCTGTCCTCCAGGGCCTGCTGCGCAATCCGCTTGCCGAGCCCGGCCTGCTCGGGGTTTCCGCGGGAGCGGCGCTGGGCGCGGTCATCGCTATCTATTTCGGGCTAGCGATGCTGTATCCACTGGCGACGCCGATCCTCGGCATCGTCGGCGCGCTGCTCGCCGGGCTCCTCACCTTCACGATTGGGCGCGGCGGCACGTTGACCCTGATCCTCGCCGGCGCCGCTGTCTCCGGCCTTGCCGCCGCCGGTCTCAGCCTCGCCCTCAATCTGGCGCCGAGCCCCTATGCTGCCTATGAGATCACCAGCTGGCTGTTGGGCTCGCTCAGCGAGCGGAGTTGGGCGCAGGTGCTGCTGGCGGCGCCGTTCATCCTTGCCGGTCTGGCTTGCCTTGTCGCCACCATGCGGGCGCTCGATGCCCTGACGCTGGGCGAAGCGCAGGCGGCGAGCCTCGGCATCGACGTGGACCGCACGCGGCTGCTCGCCCTGCTCGGCACGGCGCTGGCGGTCGGCGCTGCGACTTCGGTGACGGGGGCGGTCGGCTTCATCGGCCTCGTAGCGCCACATCTGGTGCGGCCGTTCGTGGGCCATCAGCCGAGCCGGGTGCTGCTGCCGTCCGCGCTGTTTGGCGCGATCCTGCTGATGTCGGCCGATATCGCGACGCGGATCATCCCGACCACGCAGGAGCTGAAGCTGGGCGTGCTCACCAGCCTGGCCGGCACGCCGTTCTTCTTCTGGCTAGTGCTGCGCTTGAAAAGGACCGCGCCTTGACCCGCCTGTCCGCACAGAGCCTCACGGTGCGGCGCGGCGGTCGCGCGATCGTCGATGGCGTGTCGATCACGGCGGAGAGCGGGCAATTTATCGCACTGCTTGGCCCCAACGGTGCGGGCAAGTCGACGCTCTTGACGTGCCTGGCCGGGCTGGCGCGTCCCGACGAGGGGCGCATCATGCTGGACGGCGAACCGCTGTTCCGCGTTGGCCGCAGGGCGCTGGCCCGGCGGCGCGCATTCCTGCCGCAATCACCGCGCGCGGAATGGCCGATCTCGGTGGAGCGGCTGGTTGCGCTCGGGTTGACGCCGCAGCTCCCGGCGTTCGGGGGACTACCAGCGGACATGCTCGCGCGCGTGGCGACGGTGCTGGCGGACGCAGATCTCACCGCCCGCCGCGATCAGCCGGCGACGACGCTTTCGGGCGGCGAGCTAGCCCGCGCGATGCTGGCCCGCGCGCTGGTTGGCGAGCCGGACATGCTGCTGGCTGACGAACCGCTCGCCGGTCTCGACCCGCGCCACGCGCTGGATGGTATCATGCGCTTGCGTGGACTGGCCGACTCGGGGACGCTCGTCATCGCTTCCCTTCACGATCTGACGCTGGCGGCTCGCTATGCGAGCCATGTCGCCGTGATGCGGGCGGGGCAACTTGTCGCTTTTGGCGAGACCGCGGCGACGTTGACGGCCGATCTGCTACGCGCGGTATTCGATGTCGAAGCCTGTGTAGGCGGAGCAGGGACGGCTACCGCCGTCGTCGATTTCGTTGCCCGGATCCGGGAATGAGTGCGCTCGCCGGGTGCGGAGCCATGGCGTGTCCATACGTTCCGGACTTGCGTTGACCGTCCGAACTCGAAACAGTGGTCAACGGTTTGCCGCGAGGCGGTATGATTCAGGAGTGCTAGAGATGGAGTTCACGCGAGAGAACCCGCTGACGGGGGGAGTTGCGTCGAGGGCGGTTGCGATGCGGGCGGGTGATATACCTGGGGTTACGGCGCGGGCGGCGCAGGGT